>Ga0187892_10004257_pt1 | contig 24306 bp, 22 predicted proteins | sample MA1701073metaG_FD_139345 | JGI IMG/M metagenome (GOLD analysis project Ga0187892, IMG submission 139345) | Bio-ooze microbial communities from a basaltic lava cave in the Kipuka Kanohina Cave System on the Island of Hawaii, USA - MA170107-3 metaG ... | reverse complement strand
GCCCAAGATCACCACCTGCCAGATCCCAGCCACCGCTCTGTAGTGCAGACCTAGCAGTACCCCAGTGAGTATTATCAATCACTTAACTCGTCTGCACCCCCCGAATCGGCTAAGTCGGGTTAGTACTGGCTGGTGGTTGACATAACCCAGCTGTCGGCCCTCCTCAGGCGGGTGGAAGCGGGCGAAGAGGTCGTCGTCTCCCGCGTCAACAAACCGATCGCGCGCCTGGTTCTCTATACCCAACCCAAGGCACCGCGCCGCCTCGGCGAGGCCAAGGCGCGTGTATGTACCCACCCAATGGGAGCTTCTAAGACTCCATCAATCGACGATATCGTAACCATTTCGCTGCCGTTCTAGAGGAAAACTATTGGCAGTGGAGTTGGTATTGGCGTGTCGCTATGCTCGTGATGAATCTCGGCCGTACTGTTCCCGAAATGCACTCGCATGACGCGACAGGCTATTGGTGCCGCGATTCGTTCTGCGTCCGCAGCGTCGCACCACTGCGCGGTGCGACACTCGTCGCAACCAACTCGAGATACTTCTCGAAATCGGCGCTCACCTCCGGGTGTCTTAGTGCATAGTCCACCGTCGCTTGCAGAAAACCGAGCTTTGATCCGCAATCGTAGCGTTTTCCTTCGAACTCTAACGACAGGACGGTTTTCTTTCCGAGAAGCTTCGCGATGGCGTCGGTGAGTTGAATCTCGCCGCGAGCGTCCTCTGCCGTGTGTTCGAGGACCGACATGATGTCGGGCGTAAGAATGTAACGGCCGACCACGGCGAGGTTCGAAGGGGCGTCCTCGGGCCGGGGTTTCTCGACGATGCTGTGTACCTTGCCGACCCGTGGTTCAATGGCTTGAGAGACCACAATGCCGTATCTGCCGGTCTCCTCTTGCGGTACGGGCTCGACGGCGAGCACCCCACAGTTATAGCGCGAATACAGATCGACCATCTGCGAAAGGCAGCCGGCATGATTAGCGTCAATCAGGTCATCGGCGAGCACCACAGCAAACGGTTCCTTGCCAATCACGGGTCTCGCGCAAAGGACGGCGTGACCGAGCCCTAAGGCTTCGGGTTGGCGAATATAGATACAGGATACGCCCGGCGGGAGAACAGTGGTGGCGAGGTCCAGCATCTTGGTCTTATTGTGTTTCTTTAGCTCGGCTTCCAGCTCATAAGCCTTGTCGAAATGATCCTCTATCGCGCGTTTATTGCGGCCGGTAATGAATACGAGCTCCGTCACGCCCGCCGCTACCGCTTCTTCGACAGCATATTGAATGAGCGGTTTGTCCACGATGGGCAGCATCTCTTTCGGATTGGCTTTCGTCGCCGGTAGGAAACGTGTCCCTAGACCGGCCACGGGGAAGACTGCTTTTTTTACCGGTCTATTCATGGTGTTGGCTCCATATTTTAGAAAAAATGGCGTGGTACTGACCGCTACACGCGATGGTATGCGTCCGCGAAGCGGACGATATCGTCTTCACCCAGGTACGCGCCTGATTGCACCTCGATGATCTCGACCGGGATCGTCCCAGGGTTTTCCAGTCTGTGTTGGACGCCGAGGGGGATATACGTCGCTTGATTCTCCGTTAGCAGGAATTCCTCCTCCCCGCGCATCACGCGCGCCGTGCCCTTGACGACGATCCAGTGCTCCGCGCGGTGATGGTGCATCTGCAGCGACAGCTTCGCGCCGGGTTGCACGACGATGCGCTTGACCTGAAACCGCTCTCCCTGGTCAATGCTCTCATAGCTTCCCCAAGGGCGGTAGACGCGGCGGTGATTCACGCGCTCTTCCCGTGCGTATTCCCGCATCCACGCGATCACCTGCTTCACCCCCTGGGCCTTGTCTTTGGGGAGCACGAGCACGGCATCCGCGGTCTCCACGACGACCAGATCATCACACCCGAGCACGGCGAGGAGACGCGATTCCGACAACAACAAGTTGTTCCGCGCATCGAGCGCGCAGACATCGCCGAAAACGGCATTACCGTCGCTATCACGCTCGGCAATGTCCCACAGACTCGACCACGCCCCGACATCCGACCACCCTGCATCGAGTGGCACCATTGCAGTGCGGAAAAAAGAGTCGCTGGAAACCTTCTCCATCACCGCGTAATCGATCGGATCGCTGGGACAGGCCTCGAACTTTTGGCGTTGCATACGGTAAAACCCGCCGTCGAGTTGCGCCTCGCCACAGGCGCGCTCGCACGCGGCCAAAATATCCGGCCGGTAATGCCCGATGGCTTGAAGCCACTGCGAGGTCTTCATCATGAAGATCCCGCTGTTCCAGAGATAATTCCCGGCGCTGACGTAAAATTGCGCGCGTTTCGCGTCGGGCTTTTCGGCAAAGGCCTTTACGTGAAAGGCTTTGTGCGGAGCGATTGCATCGCGACCCCTATCGATCTCCGCACCGCGCTCGATGTATCCGTACCCGGCTTCGGGTTTGGTAGGCGCTACCCCGAAGGTGACTAAATAGTCATCCTGGGCCAATCCGATGCCTCTGAGAACAGCCTGGCAAAACGCCGCGGGGTTTTGAATGACGTGATCGGCCGGCATCACGAGGACGACACACTCGGGGCTGAGCGTTTGGCACACCAGTGCGGCACAGGTAAGCGCGGGCGCCGTGTTGCGACCCACCGGCTCGAGCATAATACGGCTTGGCTCCACACCCACCTGACGAGCCTGTTCGGTCACGAGAAACCGGTGGTCCTCGTTACATACGACGATCGGCGGCGGCAATGTCAGAGTATAGGCGGCGCTGTCCGGCATCGAAGCCAGACCATCCAGCCGCCGCAATGTCTGCTGCAATAAAGTCGCCGCCCTCCCGAGCTTCAAAAACTGCTTCGGGTACTGCTCGCGGGACAGCGGCCAAAGGCGCGTCCCGCCGCCCCCGGCAAGTATGATCGGAAATACCGTGGTCATGAGATTTAATGCGCAGCAATCGGCATACCGGTGAACCCCTCTTCCCGTATGTTAATCTCGATCGGGCGCGAAAATATACTAAGGAAGCTCTGCAAAAGTGTCGCGAGCAAGCCCGGATGCGCGAAGCCGCGGAGCGAGTCGCGAGACATATCAGGTAGATAGGCGAGCGACGAGCGAGCACGCGACAAAGCAGATGGGCTGCGCAGTAACTTTTGCAGAGCTTCCCTAAGCCGGGCGCGCCCTCGGATGCACTGCGCTGGCGCCGTCACAGCGCGTAAACGACGCGGCTTCCGGGCGCATACCGTTCCTCCATGATGGCGCCAATCTCCGCGTAGTGTGAGCGATCGACCCACCACGTCGTGTACGACGCATCCCTGAGAAGCCCAGGCAATGCCGCGTCCACGATTCCCTCGCGCACCAACTCCGACACCTCCCTATCTCCTGGCGGCGCCGGTACCGATTTAACCAACAGCAGATGCCGAGCGGCGAGCGTATGGGCCAACCAAGCCGCAAGACTATCGGAGGTCACGCCCCAGCAGCGCGGAATTCCATCGCGCCCCCGCATCATATCCCGCGGCAGCCACACCGCGACGCGCCCCGAGGCGAGCGCATTCGCGATTTGCGCGCGATCCCGTACTGGCGCAAGACGGGGTTCGATCCCGGTCATCATCAGACCGAACTGTTCCATCGCAAGCACCGCCATTGCGTGCGCTGCGTCATCCGAAAACTTCCACTCGGATTGGGCATGGCGCACCTGGTCGGCAAACGGCCCGCCCCCCGGCACGATGATCGCCCTCCCCCCGGCCTCTTCGGCTAGCGCGCTGAGCCACCGCGGTAGCTCGCTCGCCCATGCTAGGCTGCCGCCTAACTTAACCACCCACATGGGTCGCGGGCGCGGCGCTCAGCAGCTTGAGCATGGCCTCGGCTTTGTCCAAGGATTCCTGGTATTCGGCGCTCGGCTCGGAATCGCTGACGATGCCTCCGCCGGCCCAGCCGTAGATCCAGTCGCCTTTGATCGCCAGTGTTCTGATGGCGATGTTGGTGTCCATGCCGCCGTCAAAGCCGATGTAACCGATGGCGCCGCAGTAAACGTTGCGGCGATGCGGCTCTAGCTCCTCGATAATCTCCATCGCCCGTAGTTTGGGCGCTCCGGTGATCGACCCGCCCGGAAAGCAGCCAGCGAGTAAATCGAGCGCATGCCGTCCGGTCTCTAAGCGTCCGGTCACGGTGCTGACGAGATGGTGCACGGTGGCGAAGCTTTCCACCTCGAACAATGCCGGGGTCTTGACAGATCCTAGCATCGAGTTCTTGCCTAAATCGTTACGCAACAGATCGACGATCATTAGATTCTCGGCGCGATCCTTCGCGCTCATGCGGAGCTCCTCCGCCAGCGCTTGGTCGCGAAGCTTGCTCGCCGACCGCGGGCGCGTGCCCTTGACGGGCCGCGTCTCGATTACGCCGTCGCGCACGTGCAGAAACCGCTCGGGCGACGAGCTTAGCACCACCAGATCGGGCAGGCGCAGATAGGCCGAAAACGGCGCGGGATTGAGGTACTGGAGCCCACGATAGGCAAGCCAGGGATCGCCCTCTACGCAGGCGGAAAAGCGCTGAGCAAAATTGACTTGATAACAATCCCCCTCAAGTAGGTAGCGCTTGATACGCTGAAAGCCGCGGCCGTAGTCGTGCCGGGTCATATTGAAGTGCACCGGTGAGACGACCCCAAACGACCGTCTGACCGTGTCGATCACCGAGCGCCCAAATAGCGCGCGTATCTCGAGCAACGCAGCGCGGGAACCGTGATCCGAGGCGACCAAAAAGCTTCGCCGCTCGACATGATCGACCACCACCGCCCAGTCATAGATCCCGACGGCCATATCGGCCACATCCAAATCGGCTGCCGCCATGACCGGCAGGCGTTCGAGCCGCCGCGCCAGGTCGTAGCCGAAATAGCCCATGGCCCCGCCGGCGAACGGGAGACCCATCGGCGCGGGACGTGGATCTCCCAGCGATCGCTTGACCAACTCGAAGGGGCACTCTTCCGAGATCACCAGCGTGCGCGGAGTCTTGATTTCAGTCCGAAGACCCCGAGTCGTCAGGGTCACCGAGGGTTCAGCCGAAAAAATATCGTACCGGGCGCGCTCACCGCCGTAAGCACCGCTATCGAGAAAGATCGACCACGGCCGGTCGGCAAGCGCCGCAAACACCGCCCCGGTATCCTGCGTATAACTAAGCTCTTCTATGCTCGCACCCATGGGTGATCCTGGATCAGATACGCGACGGCAACGGCCGGTGCGCATAGGGCCGCTCCCTCTGCGTAGGCGCCGGCCTCGGGCAACAAGCTGGAAAAATCAATGTATGGATGGTTCAATTGGCGCGCGAGATCACGGACAATAAATCGACCCACCCCGGCGCCGACCAAGGGTAGGGCCTGCGCCGCGGGCCGTCTGGAAAACATGCGCTCCAGGGCCTGCTGGATCCGATCTCGCTGCACCCCGGCAATATAACGGGCCAGCCCACGCCATTTATCCGGTTCACCTACATCGGCATCGCGCCCTAGCATCCGCGCCAGGCGCCGCGCACACGCCTCGATGTCGCTACCCCCGCCGTCGGCGGTCTCACCTGGTGCTAGAAACCCCAGGGCGGGTTCATGCAGCTCTCCGGTAAGCGTGTAGACATCGGCCATGGTCGCGAAACGCTCCGCGGTGAGGGACTGCCATTCGCCCCGGAACGGCGCCCGCGACACCACCGCAAAAACCGGAGTTCGTATGACCCCGGTGTACACAAGCTCCTCGCTGCCGAGCCTTTCGGCATCTGTGTAACCGCGAAAACAAACGTTGCCCCGGCCGAACTCGACGATATCGGTGGTCGTGCTGCCGATATCCACCAAGATCCCGCAATCGCAATACCTTGCCGCAAGGTGCGCGCTTGCATGCCAATTGGCCGATGCGATCTCGTAACAATAGCGCGCGGCGTCCGCCGCGGCGACGAAACCGACCTTCCCCGCGTACACGCTCAACGGGACATCGCCGAGGACCGCCATCGACCGTTCCAACAAGCGCCGCACACCCTCGCAGCGATCAGGGAAGATGTCTGCGAGCTCGCCGGTCATGGTCACCGCATGTGCGTCCCCGCCGATCTCGTTGACCACCGTCGCCAAAGCCTGATCGAACACATCCAAGCCCTGCCATAGGGGGCATGGAGTTTGTTTGACCGCGAGGAGGCGTCCACCGTTTCCCACCTTAGCCACCTTCAGGTGGGCTCCGCCAAAGTCCCAACCCGTGTACGCGTTTACTGCCATCGGGTCCTGCACGTGATTCTGAATACCCGCCGTTTACGGCGGGCACTTTAGCATTGGGGTTTCCAAAGGGGAGTCGTGCAACTCTCCCCTTTGGTCAAGGGCGGGGTTCATACCCCTCCCGCGAAGTAAAATTTATTCTGCGCCACGAGACGAATACGCGCTTACCGCACCGGGATCCGCATACAGGCATCCACTACCGGTGCGGCCGGATTAAACCGTAGAGACTGCCGCAAACCCACGTACGCCTCTGTGAGACGCGGATTGATCTCCATCACGATGGGACCCGACTCCGTCATCACGAGGTCGATCCCTATATAGCCCCGCAGCCCCGGCATCGCTTCCAGAATTCGGATTACCAATTCCTCGAACTCATGCCGGCGATGCGCTAGCGCATTCACCGCCACGCCAGAATATACGAGCCGGTGGTTGGTTATCTGTATTCGCTGCGCGTTGCATGCGAGTAAGCTGTGCGATCCATCATAGCACAGCACGCTCAGACTGGCCGGGATCCCGGGTATATACGGCTGAACAATCAATTTTACTTCGCGGGCGGGGTATGAACCCCGCCCTTGACCAAAGGGGAGAGTTGCACGACTCCCCTTTGGAAACCCCAATGCTAAAGTGCCCGCCGTAAACGCCGGGGTTTTCAGAATTAAGCCATGGGTCCACTTTCCGGAACTGATGACGTCCTCCACGCGCCGGAAATAATAGGTTTCTTCACACCCAGCGCCATCGTCCGGTTTGATTACCCAACCGCGATCGCTTGAGGGTAATTCTGTGTTCAGGTACGTGGTGTCCACCACCGGGATATGATGCCTCTTAAGCTCGCGCGCCGTGCGAAACTTGCTAGCCGTAACCTGGACCGCTTGAGGATGGCACCCGATCAAGATCCGGTTTTTATCGAGCACGCAGCGGTTCAAACGCTCTAAAACACCCCCCGTCTCGGGTGCGATCGGCCATACGGCATCGGCAGCCTCGATACATTGCTCCCAGCGCTCCCAAACCGATCCTTGAGGCAAAATGACCCGCGTCTCGATGTCGGGACCCAATGATGCGAGACGTGGGTCACGTGTGGTCGCCGTCTTGACGGTGGGAATCGCGCGGAGATCGTCGAGGAGTGCCCGTAACATTGCATCACCCGCCGCGGCGAGCGCGACCGGGAGCGCCTCGCCCGCGAGCCCGCCGCCGGTAATATACTCGCACACGAAGATGCGCGGCATCTCGGAAAAAACATGCCCCGGTATTGGCTACCGGGGCATGTCACAATCAACGCCGTGTCGGGAAGACCGCGGCTACCCGTTACACGTGGTCAGCAAAGGGGTGTGCGGTATTCTTCTTGGCGACAACGTCCATCGCCTTCGGCAAACGCTTGACCGCACGTTCGATGGATTCCTTGGTCGCCTGGTAGTTGAAATCTTGGATTTTCTTGTTGTCCTCGGCTTCCCAGTGAATGAAAACACCCACGCAGATGAAGATATCCTCCGCTTCGCTGGCGGGGATAATACCGCTTTGGACCGAATCAACGACGGCCATGGCGACCGCACGTTGCGCGGGACCGAACATCTGCACGGCCTGCTTGGCGCCCTTGATGGTAACCTTGTTAAAAAGGATGGTGTTGGGTTTACACGGCAAGTTTGGCGATACGACCGCCAGCAGGGTGCTGCACCCGTCCTTCTGGTTGGTCAAGGCATTGCAGAACGCGGCCTCGGCGGCGCTTCCCCGCGGTCCCATGATGAGATCGACGTGCGCGATCTCGTTGCCATCCCCGACTAAGGATTCCCCCACTAATACTCTGTCAACGACTGCCATAGTTTTAGCTCCTATTACTTCTCCAGTTGAAGTTTGTCCGACAAGTGTTCTGAAGATAGACATCGCTTGCCACCTTATTTATTACGGAAAAGGATCTCACCCCATTACCGAGCTACTGCAGCCGCAACAGCCTGATCGCGATTGAGCCCCGCCAGGAGGTATTCTAAATGGAACGCTAGCAGGCTCGCCACGGTCAGATCGGCGCTGGTCCCGGGATTGAGCCCCTCCCGTTTTAAATTATTATCGAATTCCTGCAACAAAGGCATTGCATTGATTAAATTTTCGCACGCCTTGAACTGGGATTCCACTTCTTTTGCAATTCGGCGCACTCCTTCGGCCCGTGCCGGTCCGTATTTGCGCTCGATATGGCTGTCCCGGAACGCGGCCAGAAAGTGTAAGTAACAGGCCACGGTCGCCCACTGGAGCGCCATCGCATCGTTGCACTCCGGCTTGATGTAGTGTTCGATACAGGGCACGCCGATGTCAAAAATCTCAATAAAATCGTTGGCGTATTGGAAGGCGATCCTATCCCAAGTCTGAGCTTCGGCCATCGCTGCGCACAAGCTAACGGTGGGATCGCTGCGCACATCGTAACGCTCACGCCGGCCAAGCCCCGCGGGCGCGGCCAGCGCGATCGCGGCAAAGACTCGACTTGTATCATCGTGCGTCAGCGAGCGCAGTACTGCTTTGAGCCGCGGCCGTAGCCGCCCTTGCGGCGATTCGATGAGGACAGAATGCACCAGCGGCGCGCATAGCAGCACGATCCCGAGATTGGTGTTACATCCGACGGCCCGCTGCGTCGCTTCAATGCTACGCAGGATGCGTTCGCCAACGCTCGAATCCTGCACGCAGAGCAACGGCGCCGCCGCTTCGGCGCTACGAATAAAATCGGCGGCGTTCATTCCGTGCCCGGGCGCCTGCACGCTGACGTTGCCCGGCTTCAACGCCTCAAGATCCAGCCGACAGCTCCAGAGCCAAACCTCGGCGACCGCGGGCGCGGCGATCCGGATCATGATGCACGCTCCCCATGGCGGGGCCGGACCGCGTCCATGCACGCCAGAAAATGGTCCACGAGCCGCTCGGCGATATCGAAGCTCGTGACGCCCTGCAGGCCCTGCCAGGCCGGAACGCTATTGACCTCGGTGACCAAGAAACGCCCGTCTTGGTCCTGCATCAAATCGACGCCTGCGTAATCAATGACCACCGCCCGCGCGGCTTCCTCGGCCAGCATGGCCAACGACGCATCGAGAGGGACGGCAAAGCAACGGCCCCCGCGCGCCCGATTGGTGATCCAGTGCGCGCTGCGGCGCTGCATCACCGCCACGGCGTGGCCATCAATCACCAACACCCGCCAATCGCGCCATGCGCTGTCGCGGCTGTCAATATATCTCTGGAGGTAATACACCTGGCCGAAAGCTTCCGGATCCGGTAAGGCCTCGGCGCGATCGACCAAGGTGACACCGGCCCCTTGGGAGCCGAACAAGGGTTTCATCACCAGCGGCGTATTTCTCGCCAGCTCGCGTTCGACCAACGCGCGCGCTTCCGACTCGGCTTCGAGCACCCAGGTGTCCGGCGTCGGGATCCCGGCTCGTTTGAGCAAAAAACTGGTCATCGCTTTGTCGACCGTACGCTCAATGGCGCGCCCATCGTTGTAAACCACGACTCCGAGCTCCCGCAAGGCATGGAGCAAATCGAGCCGCAGGATGACCTGTTCCAAGGTGCCTCCGGGGACACCGCGTATGAACACCCCCGCGGGCGGCTCACGTTCGAATCCCGGGATGACGACCGGCTTCGGACGGTTGAGATCGAATCGGCATGCCGTCAAGGACACGGTGCGGCACTCGAAACCCCGCGCTTCGAGGGCGCGTTTCAATACCGCGCCGTGCCAACCGGGATCATCCGTGACAATAGCCACGCAGGGCATAGGCCGGAAACTAGGAAAATGACTGATCGAGTAAGGCTTCGTTGAATTTGCCGCCGTGGTAGGTCTTCCCGGTTCGGACCGAGCTTATCGTGATCCGCGCCGGGCTGAACAGCCCCGGATCGATCGCGTAGAAATTATAGTTGTAATCCTTAAATATCGCGGCAAAAGGTTTCCCGTAGTCACGCGAGGAACTGCTCGGCAGCTTGCGAGCCAGATCCTCCGCATCGCTATCACCGCAGTCAACAAAGAGCTTGACGTCGCCCCCATACATGATCGCATCGTTGGTCCGGCCCATCGCGGTGATTAGGTCTTTAGAGGACGGACAGACCGGCGCCGTCGCCATGCCATCGACGATCGCGGACAGCGGGAAGCCAAGCGTGTGCGCCCGATGCAACGACACCTCGAGGGAGCGCGCCACCACTTGCACCGCCCCGCATAGGCTGGTGGTGGGCGTGAGGATCAAGGTCAGGTCCTGGGGCTTGATGGCGCAGGCGTTCACGACTTTCTCGGCGATTTCGACCGGAGGCCGTTCCTTGACTTCCAAGACCAAACAGGCCTGGTCGAAAGTGTCTCGATACCCGAGCTCTTGAAACAGGGGCTCGCGGCTGCCGATGGCCCGGGCCGGACCCGATCCCAAGGCTTTAAAGGCGCTCTTGCCCGCCCCGTATTCGAGGCTCCATCCCGCGTATTGGCTCGCCAAGCAGGCCAGCACCGGGTTCGAGGTAACCACATCAAGCTGCCACCGCGAATAGGAAAAGTGCCCCCCGGCGCGGATACTGACCCGCCCGAGGCCGCCCAGACAGATCTCGGCGATGCGCCGCCCGGCCTCGATCCCGCCCAAAACCGCGATTCCGGCGTCCACAACGACAGTCCCGTTCGTTAAGGAATCCACCGCCAATCTCAGCGCCACGGCATCGGCAATCAGAGCTTGCACCAAAGGCTGAGCTAAAGCATTCACACTGGGTTGGTTATTCATCTTTATTCTGAATGCCCCGCCGTTTACGGCGGGCACTTTAGCATTAGGGGTTTCCAAAGGGGAGTAGTGCAACTCTCCCCTTTGGTCAAGGGCGGGGTTCATACCCCCCGCGAAGTAAAATTGATTAATTTCATGCCATCGCCCGGTTTCTAGCCCGCTGTAAGCACCGCCAGCAACTTTTGACATCGGGTATCCAGGAGCCGAGTCACAGCGCCCGGCTCACACCCCGCTGCGTGCACCGTGCAGATCGGATCCCCGGCGCGCACCCGCGTACCGGTTGCCGGCCGATCACGGCTCCAGCGGGGCCATGGATGTCGGATCTGCAGCGCATGCGGCGCGTAGAGAACCCGCACCGCAGCGGTCTTGTTTTTGTTTGCGCTAATCCGGACCGGCAATCGCCCGCGGCAGGCATCGACGTGGACAATGAATAGTCCGCCATCCCTCTCATGCAATTCAAAGCTCGCGGTGGGACGCGGGTTGATCTCGAGAAGAGCCCAGCGTTGGTCATCATCGACAATGAAATCCGCGCCGCAAAGACCGCGCAAGCCAAACGCCGCTGTAAGCGCCGGGACGACCTCCGCCAGATCCGTGCGCACACGCCCGGGTAAACTTCGATCCGCGATCGCGCCACGATATGTGAACCTGCCAGGCTCCTGCCAGATCGCGTTATAGCCGATGATCGTCGCACTGCGCCCGTTCGCCGCGAAGACCACCGAATGGACCCGCCCGGCGACGGCGCGCTGTAAAAAATACCCCGGCGGACAACGGCCGTCGGCTTTCAGAGGCAGGACGTGCATGCCGCCCGAGCCGCCGATGCGCTTCCGTAACCACCCACGCGAGTCGCCGGCGGGGCTCGATCGTGTTTCCGGATACGGGATCCCCAACCGCGACAGGGCGCCGAAAAATATTGCCGGTTCTTTAACACTACGCACGATCTCCGCATCGGTTCCGAGTAACTCCGCGCCCGCCGGCAGAGCGTCCAACAAGGTTGGGTCCTGTTCGAAACCGCTGCCGGTGACCACGCCTGCGATCCGATCGCGTGCGCCCACTCGTTCGATCGCGCCGCACAAGATCTCACGATCGAAACCTTGGGGTCCCGGACGAACGCGCGCTGCGCTCCGCGCGAACGCATGCGTATCGCGGTCGGCGAAAAGATCGACCACATGCACCGCGGCACGGCTCCGCTGCGCGGACTGGGCGAGAGCCCTGCCCGATTGGCCGATGATGAGGTAGGCGGATTCAGCCAGCGGCGATCTCCCGGGCTATTTCAAATGCCTTGATGTGATCCAGATACACGGGTTTCTCCGCCTGAATCATAAGTTGAAACAGGCGATAATGAACCTGGTATTTGACATTGCCGATCGCCAAGGCGCCGATGCCGAGGGCCTTGGCCGATTCAAGCGCCTTACCCTTGTCATTGACGCCGACGCCCTCGATCCCGGCCGGAGGCACCGCGTTCACGTCGGCTGCCACCAGAAGCTCAGACGCGGCCGCGAGTTGATCGCGCGACAGCACTTGAAATCCGGCCTTGGCGGCGCCGACGACCACATGGGCCCGCGGCAGGAACGCGCGTATGGCCGCGTCATTGCTGCTGTCGGCGCCCTGAAGTTTGACACCGTAACGTTCGTTGTAGGGCGCCGCCGCCTTCATGGCGGCCTCGGCGCCCCGCTGGCTCGCGAGAAACATATTCGCGCCGCTCTGCGATCCCAATATTCCCGCGCATACACCGACGGGTCCCGTCCCGCCAAAGACATAGACGTTGGCGCCGGACAATCCCTGCGCGCGGCCTTTCTTTTTAAGCGCCGCCTCGACGCAGGCCATGAGCGCCGCGGCCGTGGTGATCGCCCCGCTCGGATCGGCGAATACGGAGACCTCGAAGGGCGGCACCATGGCCTTTTTCGCCTCCTCCAACATATCGATCGCGAGCCCGAAGTCGCGGCCCCCAAGAAAGATACCGGTCCGCTTGACGCCGGCGGGGCTGCGAGAAAATATCGTGTCTTGGGTCAACGCGTGGATATCCTCCAGGGTAACGTTGGTATAGGGGATCACGCCGTTGAACTCTGCCTCATAGGCCATATTGACGTCGAACGGACTCACGTTCTTCGTCGGGTTGAACATGTGTAATAAATAGGGGTCTTTCATTTTACCGTCCGGTTATTTCTCAATAAGTTCCACTGAGAGTTTGCGGTCGCGGCCGACGCCACGTCGTATTGGAATTACGCGGCCTTTCTACGCACGCCGATCTCGGCGCCGCTATTGCGCCCGCCGCAGACCGAGAAGCCTAAGGGCGCTCCCCACTGCTGGGTGGCCCGTTGCCATAGGCCGTGCGCGCGAGAAGCGCTGTCGACCAGCGCAAATCCGGTCGGGCCCCAGGAACTTTGTCCCACTCCTCGCAAGCCCTCGTCCTGTAACCAGCGCAACACCTCCGCGACTCGCGGGCTGCTGTAGCGGCCGCCCTGGTAGGGGGCGAAATAGTCACCGACCGCCTCCTGTATCGCTGTGATTCCGGCGCCGAAGGCGTCGAAGTCATGTTCGGCCAAGGCCGGTAGGACCTGCATCAACAGCACCCGGCAAAGATGCGCCGATACCTGCGTGGCCATCGGCGGGATCTGTTTAAACGCCGCGGCCTCCTCGCCGCCATTCAACCCGGTCCGGGCTTGATCGGAAATGAGCAGGATCCGCCATGGCGACGGAAACGCGGCCTGACACAGCACCGGCGGCAGCACTGTCGCGCGTCCACGACCGCCGTCGACAAGAAATCCGCCGCTCTCGAACGCCGCCAGGCCGATCCCCGAGCGCGCTCCCCGCTCGGTGAGCTTTGCAAGCTGACAAAGATCGCTATCAAGATCGAACAGGCGTACGAACGCGGCGCAGATCGCCAACGCCAATTGGGTTCCCGAACCGAGGCCCACGTGCTCCGGGATCGCCTCCTCGATAGCAATCGACACCCCGCCCTTCAAGCCCAAGGTCCGCAGCAGCATCCGCGCGCACTGCTCCGCGCGCCCGCTCGATGGACCCTTAGCATGGATGCCCGGCGAGCGCGTGACGCTCAGGCGTGTCTGGATCCCGCTCAAGGTCAACCCGAGCCCCCCGAACCGCCGTCCGAGATCGCCGCTCATGTCAATGAAGCCCAGGTGTAAGCGCGCAGGCGCGGTGACGGTGACGGTCAGGCCATCGTACTGAGCGCCGAGCGTCTGCTCTGGTAGCGGCGTTGCGGAAGGGTCAGGCATAGCGCGGGAATTTCATTCAAGAGGTTAATGATATAATACCCATGACTCCGATACCTAACACAGCCTGGCCTGATCGGCGCGGCGGAACGTTGACGGTTTAGCAGGGAAATGTTAGAAGTGCCATCACGAAATGTAGTCCTTGCGAAGGCCATCCCAGCGCCGGAGAGACGACCCTCGAGGCGTAGTAAGTCAATTCGATTTCGCCACCACGGGGTATCCCGTGGCAGCGACCAAAGGGGAGAGCTGCGCCTCTCCCCTTTGGAAACCCCATTGCTAAGGATCCCGCGGCAGACCGCGGGGAATAATTTTAACTATTGACCATCGCCGAAATGATGATCCTGGTCCCGGGGCGGACCAACAAACAGGGCACGTCATTGAACGCGGGCAAGCTCAAGAAAGAGTATCGGGACGTGACCCCCAGTGGAAATGAACACCGATGACATGGTGAGACTCGGCATAAGAGAGGGTGGCGCCGTGCGCATCCAGATCGACCGTCAGATCCATATCGTTGCACACGCAACCGCAAAAGGTGCAGGTGGCATGTTCCGGTTGCCTTTCTCGAACGGCTGCCCGCGCGGGCGTTCCTTCGCATCTGAATAGCGCCTGAGATCAGGCGCGGGCGGCGCGCAACGAGGTGATCGAGTAGGGCTGACCACAGTCACTGCTTTGTCGCGACGTACGGCCTTACCATCTTCGCCGGATCGACGACCTTATCGAACTCCTCGGCGGAGATGAAGCCGAGTTTCACGGCCGATTCCTTCAGCGTGAGGTCGTTGTCGAGCGCATGGTGCGCAATGCGTGAGGCCTTGTCGTAGCCGATGATCGGGCTGATCGCCGTGACCAGCATCAGCGAGCGCTCGACGTAGGTCTCGATCTGCTTGCGATTGGGCTGCATGCCGTCCACCAGGAACTTGCGGAAGTTCAGGCAGGCGTCCGTCATGATGCGGATGCAGTGCATCACGTTGAAGACGATGAGCGGCTTGTAGACGTTCATCTCGAGATAGCCGCTGCCACCGCCGAGCGTCACCGCAAGGTCGTTCGCCATGACCTGGATGGCGACCATGGCCAGTGCCTCGCACTGCGTGGGATTGACCTTGCCCGGCATAATCGACGAGCCCGGCTCGTTGGCCGGAACGCTGATTTCGTTGAAGCCGCAACGAGGCCCACAGCTGAGAAGCCGGATGTCGTTGGCAATCTTGAAGAGCGAGGTGGCGAGCGTCTTGAGCGTTCCGCTGAGCATCACGAGCGCGTCGTGCGAGCCCTGGACGGTGAACTTGTTGGGCGCGGAGACGAAGGGCAGGTGGGTGAGGAGCGCGATCTCGTCCGCCACCTGCTCGGCGAAGCCAGGGGCTGCGTTGATGCCCGTGCCCACGGCCGTGCCGCCCAGCGCCAGGCGGCAGGCGCGCGCGTGTAACTCCTCGTACGTCAGCCGCAGGTCACCGTCGACGACCGCGGTGGACCGGCCGAACTCGGTGGTCGCCTTCTCCAGCAGCGTCCAGATATCCACGGCTCGCGCTCAATTTGCGGACCGCCGTGTCACTTCGCCTTCGTCGGGGGCGTCCAGGGCTTGTCGAACACGCGGCGCACCATCGGCTCGAACGTCTCGATGGGCTCGTTCTTATAGGCCGGATCGAAGGATACCTCATCCCACTTTGCGCAGAAGTCCACGCACTTCTGGTACCACGGCGCGCTCTTGTACTGGTCGCGCGCGTTCGGGTCGAGGCCGAGGTGCGCACCGAAGAAGTACGCCTGGAACAAGGGGTGGTACTTGATGATGTTGTAGTTCTCGTCCGAAACGAAGGGGCGAAGAATCGAGGCCGCGACCTCGCCGTGGTTCATCGGGCCCAGGCTTTCGCCGACGTCGTGAAAGAGCGTACACACGATGAGCTCTTCGTCGGCACCGTCACGAAGGGCGCGCGTGGCAGACTGCAGGCTGTGATCCTTGCGGTTCAGGTTGTACGCGGAGTCACCCGCGAGATCCATGAGCATGCCGATCAGGAGGCTTGGAAGCTTCTTGATGGTCTGCGTGTGCACCCGCTTGAGGATTTCGAAGTCCTCATCGGTGCCCTGGTCCATCCGGGTAAAGTGCATCTTTTCTTCTGGCATGTGATTTCCTCGCTTTTCAGTGCGTTGAGGAAGCCGGGAGCGCGGCTGCCGCCCACGGGGGGCGCTGGTGCGAGAAGAAGGCCTCGAGGCCCACACGCGCCTCGCCCCGCTTGAGCAACCGGGCCCAGCTCATGCGCGCAGGCGCCGCGTACTGCGGGAAATTCATTCAAGAGGTTAATGATATAATACCCATGACTCCGATACCTAACACAGACTCGCCTCATCGGCGCGGCGGAACGTTGACGGTTTAGCAGGGAAATGTTAGAAGTGCGATCACGAAATGTAGTCCTTGCGAAGGCCATCCCAGCGCCGGAGAGACGACCCACTCGAGGCGTAGTGATTAACTATTGACCATGGCCGAAATGATGATTCTGGTCCCGGGGCGGACCAACAAACAGGGCACGTCATTGAACGCGGGCAAGCTCAAGAAAGAGTATCGGGACGTGACCTCCACGGTGGAAATGAACACCGATGACATGGCGCGACTCGGCATCAAGGACGGCGATGCGGTGCGCTTAGCCACGGACATCGGCGAGACCGTCGTGCACTGCAAGGGACGCAAACCCACCGACCTGCCCGCGGGCATGTTGTTTATCCCCTACGGTCCGCCGAGCTCTCAGCTCATGGGCGGCGATACCGCGGGGAGCGGTATGCCCTTGTCCAAGAATTTCGAGGTCAGCGTGGAGCTTGTCGAAGTCCCCGTCCCTTGATCCGATCCGGCCATTTTATTCCGGCGTATTCCGGCGCCGACTTATACGATCACACAGGATTTCCGAGGTAAAAATATGAGTGACAATATTCGGACAGTGGAACATGCCACCTGCACCTTTTGCGGTTGCGTGTGCGACGACATGGATCTGACGGTCGATGTGGATGCGAAGCGCATCACCAAGGCCAAGAACGCGTGCACGCTTGGACGCGCCTGGTTCGCGGAGCATACTATCGAAGACCGTCCGTTCGCCTTAATCGATGGCAAGGCCGCCACCACCGAGGAAGGGGTCGAGGCCGCGGCGCAGATCCTCGTCGCGGCGCGGCTACCGATCATCTACGGCTTGAGCGACACCACCTGCGAGGCCCAGCGCCAAGCGGTAGCGATCTGCGATCTCATGCACGGCAACATCGACACCACCACCTCGGTTTGCCACGGTCCCTCCGGCATCGCGTTCCAAGGCGTCGGCGAAAGCACGGCCACCTTGGGTGAAATTAAGAACCGCGCGGACCTGGTCATCTACTGGGGCGGTAACCCCGCGGAATCGCATCCGCGCCACTTCACCCGCTACGCGGTCACCCCCAAGGGACGGTATATCCCTAACGGCAGAAAAGACCGCTACGTGGTCTTGGTCGATGTGCGGCGCACACCGAGCGCGCCGGTGGCGGACCTCTTCATCCAAATCAAACCCGGACATGACTTCGAGCTTTTATGGGCCCTGCGTGCCTTAGTCAAAGGCCGCAAGGTCGATCCGAACCTGGCCGAGCGCACGGGCGTGTCTCTGGCGACCATGGAGGCTCTGGTAAAGCGGATGAAGAGTTGCCGTTATGGGGTCTTATTCTTCGGCATGGGGCTAACCATGACCCGCGGGCGCCATTTCAATTCCGGCGCCGTGCTGGCCCTCGCCACGGACCTGAATGAATTTACCCACTTCGTGGCCAAACCCGTGCGCGGCCACGGCAATGTGACCGGGGCCGACAACGTCGTCTCCTGGCAGACCGGCTATCCGTTCGGGGTCAATTTCAGCCGCGGCTACCCGCGCTTCAATCCCGGCGAGTACACGACAGTCGATCTGCTCGCCCGCGGCGAAGCGGATGCAGCCATGATCATCGCGAGCGATCCCGCGTCCAATTTCCCGCGCCCGGCCATCGAGCACATGAAGCGCATCCCAGTGATCGCCTTGGACACCAAACCGACCGACACGACCCAGTTGGCCAAGGTCGCCTTCACCACTTCGACCTATGGCATCAATACGTCGGGGACGGTGTATCGCATGGACGATGTGCCGATTACCTTGCGCCCTGCCTTCGAGTCGCCTTATCCGAGCGACGAAGAGGTACTCATCGCGATCAAGAACAGAGTGCGCGAGTTGCTGACCTTGAAACGCACGCGCTTCCCCAACCGAAAGGTGGCTTAGGTAAACAAGCACCGATGCTACGCATCTCGAATGGCCGGATCTACGACCCGGTCAACGGAGTGAACGGTGCGGTCCGGGATCTCTGCATCAAGGAGGGGAAGATCGTCGCGGACGTTCCCGCGGCGGCGAAACGTATCGACGCGCAGGGCATGATAATCATGCCGGGGGGCATCGACATCCATTGTCATATCGCCGGACCCAAGGTCAATCTCGCGCGCAAGCTCCAGCCCGAGGACCACCGCCTCGACGTACATCCCGGCACGGCGTTCACCCGCTCGGGCACTGGGGGCATAGTGCCTTCCACCTTCGCTACGGGCTACCGCTACGCCGCGCTTGGGTATACGACGGCGATGGAAGCCGCGGTCACCCCCATTGGCGCCCGTCACGTGCTGGAGGAATTTCACGACATCCCGCTGATCGACAAGGGGTTCTATGTGCTCCTTGGGAACAATGTCTTCTTGTACGACTTGCTTAAGGCAGGGCGGCGCGAGGACTTTCGCCAAGCGGTGGCCTGGTGGGTCAACGCGACCAAGGCGTATGCGGTTAAGTTGGTCAACCCGGGGAGCGATGAGCTTTGGAAGGGACGCCGCAACGCGAACATTACCGATATTAACGAGAATATCGACAACTTCGATCTCACGCCGCTGGACGTGATCAAGGCGTTTATCGAAACCGTCAACGATCTCGGTCTTCCCCACCCCCCGCACATCCATTGCAACAACCTCGGCCGTAGCGGCAACTACACCACCACCCTCGAGACCATGCGGGCGGCCGAGGGACGGCGGGCACACATCGCGCACGTACAATTCCATAGCTACGGCGGGGAACCGGGGAAGAACCCGACTTCGAAAGGTCCCGAGATTGCGGATTACATCAACAAGCACCCGAATATTACCGCCGATGTCGGCCAGATCATGTTCGGTAAGGCTACCGCGATGACCGCCGACGCGCCGCTCGGCTACTTGTTGCGCGGGATCAGCGGCAACAAATGGATAAACGCCGATACCGAGTGCGAGAGCGGTTGCGGGATCGTACCCTTCACCTATCACGAAAAAGCCTACATGCACACGCTGCAGTGGGCGATTGGACTGGAGCTGTTCCTGTTATCCGAGGACCCGTGGCGGCTTGTCTTATCGACCGATCATCCCAACGGCGGTTCCTTCATGAAGTACCCGCGTTTGATCCGCCTGCTCATGGATCGCGATTTTCGCAACCAAGAAATCGGGAAGGTGAATCAAAAGGCGATCCGCCAAACCGTGCTGGCCGACACACTCGACCGCGAGTATACCCTAGAGGAGATCGCGATCATCACCCGGGCCGGTCCCGCGCGCGCGCTCGGACTGAAAGACAAGGGGCACCTCGGCGTCGGGGCGGACGCCGACGTCACCATTTACGACGAGCACGAAGACAAGGAGCGCATGTTCAGCACGCCGCGTTACCTGATCAAGGACGGCGTTGCGGTCATCGAAGACCACGAATTCCGCTGTGACCACGAGGGGCGCATCCTGCATACGACCCCCGCGTACGATACCGCGATCGAAAACAGCATTAAACCGTTTTTCGAGGATAACTATAGTATTGTTTTTGAGAACTACGCGGTCACGGACCGGTATCTGCACCACCACCAGGTGATACCAACGGTCCTCGAACGATAACAATTAGAATAAAATCCTTCTGCATGCATATTCAATCCACCGAGGTTATCGACACCTTCGCGGAGGCCTTTGCCATGTGGGGCGCGCGGGTGATCATCACCGCGGCCACCCCCGCGTGGGCCCTCGCCGCCGCACGGTCGATGACCGGATTCGCGACCTCGGTGATCGGCTGTAAATGTGAGGCCGGGATCGAGCGGGAGCTGTCCGCCGAGGAGACGCCCGACGCGCGCCCCGGGATCAGCGTGTTGCTGTTTTCGACCAGTTTGGAGGGGGCCGGCAAACGGCTGCTCGAGCGGATCGGCCAATGCGTGATGACCTGCCCGAGCACCTCGTGTTTCAACGGTCTCGCCTCGGGCGAGGGCGTGAGCGTCGGCGGCAAGCTCCGCTACTTCGGCGACGGCTATCAGATCGGCAAGTCCCTGGACGGGCGTCGCTATTGGCGCATTCCGGTGATGGATGGCGAATTCGTGGTCGAAGACCGCTTCAATATCCAGCCCGCGGTGGGCGGCGGGAATCTTCTGATCCACGGCCTGGATCAAACCCGGACTTTGGAAACCGCCGAGGCCGCGGCCAGCGCGATACGTGCCGTTCCCGGCGTGATTCTGCCGTTTCCGAATGGTGTCGTGCGCAGTGGCAGCAAGGTCGGATCGCGATACAAGGGCCTGCCGGCCTCCACCAACGATGCTTACTGTCCAACCTTACGGGCGTTTTCCGCGGCGACTGAGGTGCCCCTTGATGCCGCTTGCGTGTTGGAAATCGTGATCGACGGGCTCGAACTGCGGGGGGTCCAAGACGCCATGCGCGTTGGCATCAACGCGGCTTCCGGGAACGGCGCCTTGCGGATTTCGGCCGGAAATTACGGCGGGGACCTCGGCCAGTACCGGATCGGTCTGTATGAGCTTCTTCAAGCGGCGACCTGAACGCCTAGTTTCGTTACGATGAGCCTGAAGCTCGTACTCAAGCACGACCCGGAAGTCCCGCTAGAAGCCGAAGTCATCACGCCAGCGAAGCTCAACGGTTTGAGTATCGGTGAGATCACGAAGCTTCCGCTGCAATACGGGAACGAACGCATCGAGCTGGGCGAGTTTTTTCGCGTCGAGGGTAGCTATAGCGGTGAAATCCGCGTGGAAGGTGATCTGGCGCGCGTCAAGCTGGTCGGCGCGGGGATGAGCGAAGGCCGGATCGTGATACATGGTCGCATCGGGATGCATCTCGGCGCCGGGATGTCGGGCGGGGAGATCCTTGTCGAAGGCGACGCCGGCGATTGGGTCGCGCCCGAGATGTCCGGAGGCCGGATCGTCATCATGGGCAATGCGGGGCACATGATCGGCAGCGCCTATCGGGGAAGTCCGGCGGGCATTCGCGGCGGGGAAATCATCATCCACGGCAATGCCGGCAACGAGATCGGTCACGCCATGCGCAAAGGTCTGATCGCGATCGGCGGAGACTCTGGCGACTTTACCGGGGTCGACATGCTCGCGGGAACCATCATCGTGATCGGCGATCTCGGCAACCGCACGGGGGCGGGGATGAAACGCGGTTCCATCGTCTCGATGCGGCCCGCGCAGATGCTGCCGACCTTCAGCTATGCCTGCAGCTATCAGCCGCAGTTCCTGCGCCTGTACCTATTGCATTTGTCACGGCTGGGCCTGCCGGTCACGCCCGCGCATCTCAATGGCCACTACCAACGCTGGAGCGGGGATGCGCTCGAGATGAACCGCGGCGAGGTGTTGCTTCTCCGCGGCGAGGCCGCGTAGATCGGCGATGCGCGCTGAGCAAGCACTCCAAACCGGAATAATAAACCACTTTCACTGCGTCGCGAGGAGATCCACATGACCACGATCGTAACCGAAAATTGCCTCCGGTGCCGCTTCACCGACTGCGTCACGGTCTGCCCAGTAAACTGCTTCCATGGGGACGATGACATGCTGTATATCGACCCCGAGGTCTGCATCGACTGTAGCGCCTGCGTACCCGAGTGTCCGGTACATGCCATCCATGAGGGAGAAGACATTCCCGACAACCTGAAACACTGGATAGAGATCAACGCCGAACGCGCCCCGAGCTTACCCGTGATCGAAAGCAAACAAGATCCGCTGCCCACGGCCGAGGCGCGCAAAGCGGAGTTAGGGTATTGATAGAAGTATGTTGCGCGTCCGCAAAGACTGTAGATGAATACCGTAGGAACCCCTGAAAACCTATTGCAGGTTGCCGTCGTCGGCAGCGGCCCGAGCGGGTTCTACGCCGCCGAAGCCCTGATCAAGTCCGGGCGCGCCGTGCGCGTGGGCATGTTCGAGCGGCTCGCCTCGCCCTTCGGGCTCGTACGCAGCGGCGTCGCACCCGATCACCCCAAGCTCAAACAAGCCATCCTCGTCTACGACAAGATCGCGCGCTCGCCCGAGTTTTCATTTTTCGGCAATATCAACGTGGGCAAGGACATCACGCTCGGCGAGCTGCGCCAGAACTATCACGCGGTCCTATTCACCTGCGGGGCGGAAACGGACCGGCGGCTGGGGATCCCGGGCGAGGATCTCCGCGGCAGCCATACGGCCACCGAATTCGTCGGCTGGTACAACGGTCATCCCGATTATCGCGACCGGGTGTTTGATTTGTCACACGAGGTCGCGGTCATCATCGGCCAGGGTAACGTGGCCGCGGATGTTTGCCGCATCCTGGCCAAAACGGCGGACGAGTTAAAACATACCGATATCTCGGAGCACGCGCTCGATACGCTGGCCGAGAGCAAAGTACGGGAAATCCATGCAATCGGACGCCGTGGACCGGCGCAAGCGAAATTCACCAGTCGCGAATTGCGCGAGTTCGGTGAGCTGGGCGATTGCGATCCCTTCGTCGATCCTCTGGAGTTAACGTTGAATCCGGAAAGCGAGGCCGAGCTTGCCGACAAGAACAACGTGGTCGGCGCCAAGAATGTCGAGATCTTCCGTGATTTCGCCCGGCGCACGCCGAGCAAGCACCGCCGCTGTATTTTCCAGTTCCTGCGCAGTCCCGTGCGGCTCGAAGGCACCGGTAGGCTTGAACGCGTGGTGCTGGAACACAATCGGCTACAAGGGGCGGCGTTTCAGCAGTCGGCACGGAGCACGGGGGAGATCAGCACGCTCGAGTGCGGGATCTTGTTCCGCAGCATCGGCTATAAAGGGGTGGCCGTTTCCGAAGTGCCCTTCGACGAGCGCAACGGCGTGATCATCAACCGCACCGGAAGGGTGCTCGATAGTGACGGCAGCGTCGTTCCCGGTCTTTATTGCGCGGGCTGGATTAAACGCGGTCCGACCGGGATCATCGGGACCAATCGCGCCTGCAGCGTGGAAACCGTCGGTTCGCTGCTTGCGGATCTCGACGCACTCGCGACACCGGACCCGAAAAGCGGGAGAGACGGGATCCGAGCGCTCATCGAGCAGCGCGGTTTGCGCGCGGTCAACTACGACGGTTGGCTGAGGCTCGACGCCGCTGAAGTCGAGCGGGGCAAAGCCAAAGGAAAACCGCGCGAAAAATTCACCCGGCTGCATGAAATGCTGGCGCTACTCGGATAGAGCTCGCGCGGAGCGGAGTTCGCGATCGCCTTCTGCGCCGCCAGCGCATGCCCCAGCAAGCGTAGGGTACGCTCTGCGCACGCGGATTATTCGCCCGGTTCCGCCGTAACCGCCTTCGGTTCGTGGCAGCGGCACCTGGCCAATCCTGCAGATACAGACCGATCCGGAGGTAACGAGGAAACGTTGCATACCGCCAATCACGGACTTCGGCGACGAGCCGATGCTCGACGGGATTGTAATGATCCGCTTTCAATCTACATAAGGCGCGCCAAGTTAGCCGCCCCCACCCTATGTGCTGAAGCGCACAGACGTGGAATGCAGCGAGCCCTATCCTGCCGCCAGGGTCCGTCGACCTATTGGAAACGAAAGCCCCAAGTACGCAGGACGACTGCTTGCGTAGAAATCAGGATCTATAGACCGTTTATGATTTGGTGATGGACAGCGTTGGGTTTGTTAAACCCGTGCGGGCCTCTATCAAGCGGGAGTCATTGTTCAACAGCAGACCACGCAAAGAGTACTACTATGTTTTATCAACCCCGCGAGCGACGGCGCGGTGCTGCCCATCCTGCACCTGAATGGCTATAAGATCGCTAACCCAACGGTGCTCGCGCGAATCAGCCGCGAGGAGCTGGAGAGCTTGTTCGTCGGCTACGGTTACAAGCCATACCTCGTCGAAGGCTCCGAGCCTGAGGCCATGCATCAATTGATGGCAAAG
>Ga0187892_10004256_pt1 | contig 24306 bp, 22 predicted proteins | sample MA1701073metaG_FD_139345 | JGI IMG/M metagenome (GOLD analysis project Ga0187892, IMG submission 139345) | Bio-ooze microbial communities from a basaltic lava cave in the Kipuka Kanohina Cave System on the Island of Hawaii, USA - MA170107-3 metaG ... | reverse complement strand
GCCGCACTGCTACAACAGCTACGTACAATCGTCGACCGCGTCGCGCACGCATTGCAGTTCGTTTTTGCCTTTACCTTAGGGGCAGGTTTTTTGATCCTCTTTGCCGCGATTCACGCGACCCAAGATGAGCGCCGCTATGAAAGCGGTATGTTACGCACTTTGGGGGCCAGCTCAGGTGTGATCGTTGGCGGGCTTGTTGCCGAGTTCTTGAGTTTAGGGATCATCGCCGGCTTGGTCGCTGCTCTGGGAGCCTCGGCCGTCAGCTTTTATCTCGCCGAGCACGTGTTCGACATGGCTTATCGCTTCAACCCTTGGGTGTTCGCCTTAGGCGTAGGGAGCGGAGGATTGGGGGTCGCCATGGCGGGTCTGCTGGGAGCTAAGGACGCGCTCAAGGCGCCTCCGATTGCGACCCTGCGCGGTTTGTCATGATGTTGACATGTGGTCATTGTGGTATACCTCTCTCGCCCTAGAGCTTCTATTTTTGGCGCCATCGCTCGCCCTCCCCAAAATCGCGTTGTGAATATTCCACAGCTCCTGTGTGAGAAAATTCGCAGCAATCGCAAAGGCTGGCGAATATGCTTGATCGCAGTTCGGATAAGGAAGCGCGAGTGCAGAAAGACAGCGTGCTTTTCTCAGCGATACACGAGTAAATAGTGACACGCCCCTTGGTCGCACGCCGCGCCCTCGCCTATGAGCTTCGAGCGACCAGATCTCGCCACCGAAAAAGTCGGCGTAGGCGCAATGGCGGGCGCCTGGGACATAGAGTAGTATTTTAACTAAGTGTTTGAGAGGCGTTTCGTGAGAACAATAAAGTTCCGCTCTACCCGCGTGCGAGCATCGGTTGCGGTTGTCATGATCGGCCTTCTCACCGTGGACCCTGCATGGGCCGAGGTGTGTGCCCGACCACATGAACGCACCGCCCTGAGTAGCCGGGTCCTACAGACGGAACTTATGGTGGCGGCGCTCTGCTGTGGGAATCGGCCACTCTACAACGCCTTCGTAACAAAATTTCGGGGCGAGCTAGTCAAACAAGGGCGTTCCCTGCGGTCGTTTTTCCAACGACATCACGGTGGTGGGGGAGAAGAGAATCTCAACAGCTTTATTACGCGGCTGGCCAACGAAGCGTCACGACGTAGCAATGCTGAGCGCGCTGGATTCTGCGCCCAGGCCTCATTGTTGTTCCGTCAGTTATTGCATAACAAGCGGCTGAACTTTGAGACCTTGCTCGACAGTCCCACCCTTACTATGCGGCACAGCATTTTATCCTGCGGCGCAAAGGTCAAAAACGGCTATAGCGAACTCTGGTAGTAAGGAGACGCTAGGAGCCTGTCGGACTTACGAAGAATTTAACTGCGGCGGTAGGAGATCGGTCCATATTTGCGATCATTTTCGTTAAATAGTTACTACTATTGGCCTCAAATGATCGAAAATCTGTCCCCGATTTCCCACTCGCCTCGCAACGGTTCCCTAAGTCCGATAGGCTCCTAGGCGAGAGCTTACCGGTATCGAAGGAATGACAAATGACTCCGCCCTAAAAAGGGCGGAGTCATTGCCAGTCATAGTAAACCGATCTAGCGCTGCAAGGCAAACGAACTTAGCGTTCGATGACGATTTCGACACGCCGGTTCTGTGGCTCGCGAATGCCGTCATCGGTTGGCACCAACGGCTGCGTTTCCCCGAGGGCCTCGGTTTCAATCGTGTCAGCTTGCACGCCCAACTCGGAGAGAGCGGACTTCACTGCCTCTGCACGCCGCTGCGATAGATCTATATTGTACTGATCAGTGCCGGACGTGTCGGCGTGACCAAACGCGATGATCCGTTTAAACGGCGTTTCATTCGCGTCGGCCGCCGCGCTTTCGACAATGCTCATCCCTTCAGGCGTCACATCGGCTTTATCCAAATCGAAGAACACCAGGTAGTTCTCCGGTGGGGCAGCAGCTGGCACAGGTTCAGGTTCCTCGACCACCGCGACCAGAGCCGCCTCGACCCTGGCAATTGCATCCGTAAACGCCTGTCTGCAAGCGTTTATGTCTTCCGGTTGCAAATCCTCGGAGGCCTGTTCTAACCAGCAATCGTAAGATGACTGGGCGCGCGCCGCATCCTCGGGCGCTTTGGTTCGCCCGGTCTGGTCGAGCGCCGACACCAACCGCTGCCGAGCCTCAGACAGCTCGGAGACATACTTGTCTTTCAAAAACGGCTGTCGGAGCTCGACCTGATCCGGTGCCGACGATTGCCCTTGCGCAGCAGCCATTGCCCGCTGCGCATACGTATCAGCGTCTCGGTGGTCACCCTGAGCCTTCTCGGCTTGGGACAACGCCGTATAGTCCTGCGCCAGTGCATTGTCGAAGGCGGTGCCGCTCGGCTGCACGTTCGCGATCTGATTCATCGGCCGCGAGGCACACGCGGTTAAGGCAACCGCCGCGGTTATCACGACCACGAATTTCATCATAGAAGTCATTGTCAATGTCCTCCGTCTGTAACGCCGCGGCGGCAACTACGGTGCGACACACCGGTAAAGTCACCGAAACGGAACATCTACAAATTTGTATAACCCTAGCCTAGAAGTTGAACCCGATGCCGAGCGAGTAGGGAAATACGCCGTCTGTGCAGCAATCCTGGCTTATGGACGTTTCGTACCCAATGTTCCCAAATACAAACGTGCTCTCGTTAACGTAATATTTAAGCCCTCCTTCCACGCCGAAGATGCCGTCATCTGTCAGTTGCGCACCATATTGCCCGCCGGCGTTAACACCCACATACGGCTGCCATTTTGCGAGATCCCACTGGTAGGCGGCCTGAAAAACCGAACTGCCATTGAATAAGCTGTTGTCACCCGGGTCGCTATAGATCAGCCTCTGTTTAAACGTGAGTAGGACGTTCTTGCTGAAGTAGTAGCCGATCGACCCTGTGACGTTCATAAGGTTGCGATCAAGGTCGTCGTTCGACAGACCGGTACCCGCTAGGGTCGCTTCCCAGTTGCCCGCATGCGGGCCGGGATCGAGGGTATACGGAGGCATACCGGCCGATTCGGCCATTGCCGTCGTGCTCAACGCAATTACAGGAAGTGCAAAAAGTAAACTTTTCATGCTTTAACTCCTTATCTCCTCCCCTACGCCTAAAAAACGCTCACGCCGCTGGGGTAGACCGCGTGAGCACTATCCTCGGCAATTCCGCTGCCAAGAATGAGCGCCCGAAACTGCCGATCCTGATCCACAATAGATTTCGTGACCTTGCTGGCCCTAAAAGTATTTGCTCTTTTACGACAATCGGAAGTAACAAACACTATTACCATACAGCAATGATCCTTTCATTACAACATAATGTGGTAAAATGCTTACATTCTTCGCTAGCGAGCTAACCTTTTTCGCTGTGCACGAAACCATCGCAAAGCGCTGCGGTTGAGCACCCCCTTCAGGTGGGACGAAACCCGCTTGCTAGGCGAACTACGGGAAACCCGGTGGGTTGAGACTGAGGCACTCGTTGAGCGGCGCTACAATTTCCCGGATCGGTTTTTCCCAACGGGTTTTTCCGCGCCGGATCTCATGACGTGCTATTGTTTGATCGATGATATCTTTTACAAAACAATAGCCATACGCACTCGGAGGTAAACCGCCATGCAACGATACAGATCTCTTTTCCCCCTCGGCCTTGCGTTTGTGCTCTGCGCCTCGCATCCGCTCGCCGCATCGACGGCACAAGAGGTGGTCATGACGACCTCGGATCGGGTTATCGCTCGATTGAAGTCTGAGCAGCAGAGGCTCGCCAATCAGCCTGAAAAAGTCTATGCGCTCATCGACGAGATCGTTGTGCCCCATTTCGATTTTGTCCGCATGGCGGCATTGGTGTTGGGGAAAAACTGGCGCGCGACGGACAAGGCTCAGAAGATTCAATTCGTGAAGGAATTTCGCCGACTGCTGGTCCGTACCTATTCCAAGGCCCTGCAAAACTATACCCATGAAGAGATCGTGTACCATCCCACGCGCGGCGATGGATCCCGCGGCCTGGTGACAGTAAAGACGGAGGTCGTGCGTGCCGAAGGACCCGTGATCCCCATCGACTACCGGATGCATAACAGAGACGGCGGCTGGAAGGTGTTCGATGTAGTCGTTGAAGGGATCAGCCTGGTGTCCACACACCGCAGCGAATTCAACTCCGCGATCCGCCAAGGCGGCATAGACGGGCTGATCGCAGATCTTAAGGACCGCAACGACAAGCGTGCCAATAGCTGAGCAAACGCAAAGGAGTCCTCACTGGTTCTCAAATGACGTGATGCTGCGTGTTCGCCACAAATGTTACGGCTGCTTTAGGCTCCTCGCGCTTTCTGGCCTCACCTTGCTCCTCTTGTCAGGCCGGGCGGTCGATGCGAAAGAGGATGCGGCCGTCGAGGAGATTGAGCTACCGATCAGCTCGGCAGAGCTGCAAACGCGTATAGAACGCATTAAGGGGGGCTCTGCGGCCGCCGATTCGCCCCAGGCGAAACTGCTTGAGCTGTATACGCAGGCCGGGGATAAGCTAGAGTCTATCGAGCAATGGAAGCGCAAGGCGACCAAATACCAGGAACGGATAGCAAAAGCACCGCGACAAATCAGTGATCTCCAGGCGAAACTCGGCAAACCCGCTCCCGCGGCACCGGAAGTCTCTTTTTCTGACAGCGCGTCTCTCGCCGAGGCGAACCAGCGGCTGGAACAACACCGCGCGGCCTTGGACAAGGCGCGCGTCAAGCTGGCGGATTTGGTGGAAGAACGCACCCGACGCGGCGAGCGCCGACGTGAAATCCCAGAGAGCATCGCGGCGCTAAAGCAGCAGCTCTCCGAGTGGTCGGCGAGTGGCCCAGAGACGCCTAAGGGCGCCGCAAAAGAAACCGCTGAAGCGCACCGGCTTCTTCACCTGCTTACGAAACCTGCTGTTGAGGCCGAGGTCCACGCCTTGGATCTCGAGCTGGCGAGCTATGACGCCGGTTCGATCCTTCTGCCCCTGCGCATCGACAAAGCGGGACGGGAGATCACGCTCTCCGAGAAACGGCTGGCGGCGTTCCAAAAACTCGTGGAGGAACAAGGGCGCAAACAAGCGCTGCAGGTGTTGCAGCTCGCGAGAGAGGCGCGTGCCGAAGCCGGCACGGTCGCCCCGCAACTTCGGGACTTCGCAGTACGAATCGCAGAGGAAATCGGGCGTTACGCAAACGTGCTCGCTGCTGAGCGAGGGCTATTGGATAAATTCCAACGGCTGCAGGACCAAGTCAACAGCACGGAAAAAAAGACCCAAGCACTGGAGCGTGCTTTTTCCGATATCCAAAAACGAGTGGCGACAACCGGACAAAACAGCGCAGTGGGTCGTCTGCTGCGCCGCCAGAGCGCGCAGTTGCCTGATACGCGAAAGCTCAAGCGCGAGACGCACGAGCGCTTAAACACCTTGGCCGACATGGACCTTGTGCGCATAGAGCTAGAGGATGCGCGACTGCGACTGGCCGATTTGGACGCCATCGTTGCGCAGCGCCTTGAACCCTTGCGCGGGAAAGTCGAAAAAGGCGAGCTGCGCGATAGCGAGCGGATAGTGCGGGAGCTGTTACACAAGAAAAAACGGGCGGTGGATTCCGTCTCGGGGATTTTCGATGACTACACGGATCTGTTGTTCAAGCTCAATCTCGCCAGCGACCAGTTGCTGGCGAAGAGCAAGCAGATCTCGGGGTTCATCGGCAAGCAAGTGCTTTGGATCCGGAGCGGTTCACCGCTCGGCTTAGACACCTTTCGCGACGCGTTAACCCCAATACGGTGGTTAGTCGCTCCCTCGAGCTGGATGTCCTCTGCCAAAGCCGTGGCTATCGCGCTTAAGCAAAACCCCCTCGGTAACGTCGCTCTAGTTCTCGCGGTGCTGCTATTAGGCTTGCTGCAGCCGCTGCTGTTTCGTCGCTTGAAGTCCTTAGGGGAGGTGGCCCAAAAACCGCGCGTGACGGGGTACGCCACCACGCTGTGGGCCTTATTCATCACAGGGGCGCTTGCCGCCTTTTGGCCCTCGGTGCTGGGGCTGCTCTGGTGGCAGATCGAACAGAGCCCCATCGCCGATGATCTCAGTAGAAGTATCGGTTTCGGTTGCCTGAGCGCAGCCGCAGTGCTGGCGTCGCTCGAAGGGCTGCGCAAAGTGACGGGGAGCGATGGACTGGCCGCGGCGCATTTTGCCTGGCCTGCGGACACCACGAAACCCGTGCGTCGTCACTTGATCTGGTTTGCGCCCCTCACCGTCTTTAACGTCCTGGTGATAGGCGCTTTGTACGCCTACTCCGATGAATCGTGGCTGGAATCGCTAGGACGCCTCGCGTTCATCGTCGAGATGGTGGCGGTACTGGTTTACTCCGCGCTGCTCTTTCCAAGCAGCGCAGGATTGATGGAGAACGTCAAAACCTTAAAACGCGCGGTCACGAAACAGTTTTTCTTCCGTTCCACGCGTTATCTGGCATTGGCAACGCCGGTGTTGCTGATGGCAACGGCGGTTATGGGTTATACCTATACCGCGATTCAACTCGGCTGGCGTCTCTATCTCAGCGGCGCTCTTTTATTTGCGCTCATCATGGTCGCGGAGATGATCTCGCGGGGCTTATTGCTCGCCAGGCGGCGGCTCGCCATCGAGCAGGCACGCAAAAAGCAAGAAGCCCAGAAAGCGGAAGGCGACGCTCGAAAGGAAGCGGAGATCCAGGATGAGCTGATCGACCTCGCGACGGTGAATACGCAATCCGACCGCCTGCTGCGCAGCAGCCTGGCCGTCGCCTTAGTCCTGGGGCTATGGTTTATCTGGGCCGACATGATCCCGGCTCTCAGCGTGCTCGATCAGGTGAAAATCAGCGAGACCGTGGTTACCGTTCCCTTTGGCGATGACGGCAAGCCCTTGGCCGAACCCCGTCTGCTGCCGGTGTCGATCACCTTGCAGGACCTGATCGTCGCGCTGTTGATCGCGTTTATCACCTTAGGCGCCGTGCGTAACCTGCCGGGGTTGCTGGAGATGACCCTGCTCACCCGGCTCAAAATGCCGGCCGGTGAACGCAATGCCATCACCACCATCCTCAAATACGCGATCACCATCCTGGGTGTGGTATTGGCGTTTAACCAGTTGGGGATCGGATGGTCCAAGGTGCAATGGTTAGTCGCCGCCCTGGGGCTGGGCTTGGCTTTCGGGCTGCAGGAGATCTTTGCCAATTTCGTCTCCGGCATCATCATCCTGTTCGAGCGGCCGATCCGAGTCGGCGATGTGGTGACGATCGGCGAGATCAGCGGCACGGTATCGAAGATCCGCATCCGGGCCACCACCATCACCAACTTCGATCGCAAGGAGCTCATCGTGCCTAACAAACAGTTCGTCACCGGACAAGTGATCAATTGGACCCGGACCGACTCGGTGTTGCGCATCATCGTGCCCATTGGCATCGCCTACGGCTCCGATACCGAAAAAGCAGCGAGCGTATTGCACAAGCTCGCCTCCGATTGTGATCTGGTGCTTAAAGACCCCGCCCCTCAGGTGTTCTTCGCCGGGTTTGGCGACAGCTCTTTGAATTTTGAGCTGCGCGCCTTTTGCAATGTGGTTGATGATCTACAGCCGGCCCGCCATAGCCTGCACATGAGCATCGAGCGGGCGTTTCGAGAGGCTGACATCGAGATCGCCTGCCCTCAACGAGAGCCTCGCGTACCTTCCATCGAAACGCGGCTGCCCGCAGAGCAGCCGCCACAAAAAGCCGCGATAGCGCCGATCGAGCCTCTGCCTAGCCAGAAGAAGGCCTGAAGGCGGAGAGGGGTTCACCTTGGGCCGCGGGCCTCCCCCCTTGCAACCGGTAGAGGGCGATTTCTCCCAACAGCTGAGGAAAAAGCCGCATCCCGAACCCGCTGCGGTGGGTGTGGTCGACGGTCGCGCGTTGCAACATGTCGATCCTAAGAGCCCTACACGTGCGCTCAAAATCGGCCACACTGCATAAGTGGATGTTGGGGGTGTCGAACCATTGATGAGGCAAAGCCTTGGTCAAAGGCATGCGGCCTTTGAACACCAACTGCAGGCGGCAGCTCAGATGTCCCATGTTGGGAAATGTGACGATCCCTTCGCGCCCTACGCGCAACATATCCTGCAGCAGTCGATGCGGGTAGCGCACGGCTTGCAAGGTCTGGGTCATGATCACATAGTCGAAGGAATCGCTTTCAAAGTCCGCAAGACCGGCGTCCAAGTCGGACTGGATGACATTCACCCCAGCGCTGATGCACTTGAGCAGATTCTGCTCGTCGATCTCCAGACCATATCCGGAGACGCCACGCTCCGCGCTTAAATAGGCGAGAAGAGCGCCATCGCCGCAGCCCAGATCCAACACTCGGGAGCGGGGCTTGATCCATTCCGCGATCAGCGCTTGGTCCAGGCGCAGGCTCATGTCCGCTCGAGGTCTCTGGCGGCACGTTTTAGATAGCTGCTGAGGACCTGATGATAATGGGGTATGGGCAGCAAAAAGGAGTCGTGGCCCTCCTGGGAATCGATCTTGGCATAGCTCACGTCTTTGTTTACTTCCAGCAGGGCGCGCACCAGTTCCTCCGAGCGCGCCGGTGGGAAGCGCCAGTCACTGCTGAAGGAGATGACCAGGAATTTCGCCTTGGAAGCGGCAAACGCTTGGGATAGCCGATCGCCAAAGCGACTGGCGGGGTCGAAATAGTCCAGGGTCTTGGTGAACAGTAGATAGGTATTGGCGTCGAACCGTTCCACAAAGGAGCGGCCCTGATGGCGCAGATAGCTTTCGATTTGGAACTCCACATCGAAACCGAAATTGAGCCGGCCGTTGTGCAGCTCACGCCCGAACTTGGCGTGCAGCACGTCATCGGATAGATAGGTGATATGACCGAGCATGCGCGCTAACATCAGCCCTCGGCTGGGGATCACGCCCCTTTCTGCGTAATGACCATCGCAGAAGTCCGGATCTGAGCGGATCGCCTGCCGCGCCACTTGGTTGAAGGCGATGTTTTGGGTGGACAATTTAGATGCCGCCGCGATCACGATCGCATGAGCGATACGCTCGGGGTAGTCTACCGCCCACTGCAGGGCCTGCATTCCACCCAGGCTGCCGCCGATCACCGCCGCCCAACAGGGGATCCCCAGCGCATCCGCCAACCTTGCCTGGCTTTCCACCCAGTCACGCACGGTGATGATGGGAAAGCTTGGGCCGTACGGCTTGCCCGTGTTGGGATCCAGCGTCTTAGGTCCGGTGGAGCCGGCACAGCCGCCCAGGTTGTTGGGGCAAACCACGAAGAAACGCCGAGTATCGATGGGCTTGCCGGGACCTATGCCGTTATCCCACCACCCGGGTTTGCGATCGGCGGAGGAATGGTAGCCGGCCGCATGATGATCCCCGCTGAGCGCATGGCAGATGAGGATGGCGTTGGAGCGCTCCGAATTCAGCTCGCCATAGGTTTCAAAGATCAGCTCATAGGGCTCCAAGACACTGCCGCAATCCAGGCGCAAGGGCTGATCGAAGCGCAATTTTTTTGGCGTAACCACGCCCACGGATCCCGCCGGGGTTGGAGTGACGATCTCCGGCGTCCCTTCGGAGGTGATCGAAGCTAGGGGATGGCTTGGCATGAAACAGACCTAGGTTGAAGGCTGGTCGGTTAACTACCGAAACCAGCGCGGCTTTTTCGGGGGCCGTGAACGGCGATCTGCTTCTCGCGCGACCGTTCTCCGTTCAGCAACTCGACGTCACGGTGCGCCACCGCGAATTCCAAGGCGAGAAATCGACGCAGGCATTCGTTTGCCCTGCCATCGATGGCCGGGGCGCCCGCGCGTACCTTGAGCCGTTCGCCGTGCAGCCCTTCGATCTCGTCGCGCCGCGCTCCCGGCTGGCAGTAGAGCTTGAGGATCAGGGTCTCACCTTCGTTTTGCCACCAGCCGCGGCTCATGCCATCGCCAAGGTCGCGCCCAGGTCGCGCAGCGGAGCGATGATCAGCATGGAGGAAAGTTGCAGCACCACCAATACCACGATGGGGGAGAAATCCAAACCACCGATGGCAGGAATCAGGCGCCTGGCGGGTCGCAGCAGGGGCTCGGTCAGGCTCAGCAACAGCGAGCTGACCGGGTTATAGGCATGGGGCGCCACCCAACTGAGGATGACCTGGATCAGCACCGCAAACAAAAAAATGTGCAGCGTCATTTGCAGCAGGGCGGCGAGCGCCAGCACGAATAGTCCGATAAAACCCATCCCGATCCCCTGTATCGCGGCTACCAGACTCAGCTCTACGAGCTTCAGTACCAGCAGCAACACGACAGAGGCCACATCGATCCCTGCCACGCCCTTGATCACGCGGCGCAAGGGACGAAGCGTCGGGTTGGTCAGTTTCACCACCGCTTGGGAGATCGGGTTGTAGAAATCGGCCCGCACCAGCTGAAACAAAAAACGCAGCAATACCAACAGGATATAGAGTCCAAACACAGTGCTGATCAGGAACGTCCCGGCGTTGCCGAAGTAATCACCGCCCATTCTTAAGCCTCCCCAAATTGATCCGCTATTTCCGCCGCACGCAAGGTGGCAAGCGCCACCGCTTCCGCTATCATGCGCTCGATGCCGTGCTCATCCAACACGCGCAGGGCGCGCTCTGTGGTGCCGCCGGGTGAGGTGACTTGCGAGCGCAGGGTCCCAGGGTCTTTGCCGCTCTCAAGAGCCATCTTGGCGGCGCCGAAGGCGGTCTGCAATACCAAGAGTCGGGCCTGCTGGGGTGCTAAGCCCTGCGCTCTTGCGGCTTGCTCCAAGGCCTCCATGAGGCGGAAAAAGTAAGCCGGGCCGCTGCCGGAGACGGCGGTGACGGCATCCAGCAAGTTCTCATCGTGCACCCATAGTGTGAGGCCCACGGCGTGCAGGATGTTCTCGGCCACCTCGCGTTGTGCTGGGGTTACTTTGTCAGCGGCGTATAAAGCCGTCGCCCCGCTGCTGACGAGCGCAGGTGTATTGGGCATGGCACGCACAATGGGCGTTATTGAGCCCAGCCAATGGTGCAAAGCGCTGGTGCGCACACCGGCGGCGATCGAGATCACCAGGGTATGCTTGGCGATAGACCCCGCCAGTTCCGTGGCCACCGTTTTCATCACCTGCGGCTTTACCGCCAGCACCACCACCTCGGCTCCCGAGACCGACGGCCGGTTATTCGCGCTTGCCTCGATCCCAAACTGAGCCGTGAGATCCTTGAGCTTATGGGGATCGGGATCGGCGACCCGCAGCTTCGCCGGGGGATAGCCATCGACGATGAGTCCGCCGATCAGTGAACGGCCCATGTTTCCGCCGCCGACGAAGGCGATGGTTTTATTTTTCATGGGCCGATTATAGGGCATTTCGATAAATTGCTTCCGTGCAATCTATCGAATCGCAAGCCCCGACGGCCCTTTCAAGGTGCAGGGCGCGAACCAAAGATGGCGGTGCCGAGGCGGATCATCGTCGCTCCTTCGGCGATAGCGGCCTCGAAATCGCCACTGGTTCCCATAGAAAGCGTATCCATCCCGGCCCCGCGGTCATTGAGGATCTGATAGATTTCATACACCCGACGGAAAGCAAGCCGCTGCTGGTCAAAGTCATCCGCAGGGGCCGGGAGCGCCATCAGCCCGCGCAGCCGTAGCCGTGGGAATTCTTGGATCTTGCGGGCGAAATCGGCCGCCTCGGTGGGAAGACAGCCTCCTTTAGTCGCTTCCCCGCTGATATTGATCTGGATGCATACATTGAGCGGCGGGCGGTCGACGGGGCGCTGTTCACTCAGGCGTCGGGCTAAGGCTACTCTGTCTACCGTGTGCACCCAATCGAATAAGACGGCGATGGACCGGGTTTTGTTCGCTTGAATGCGTCCGATGAAATGCCATTCTAAGCGCAGATCGCCGAGAGCGGTGATCTTTTCCTCGGCCTCTTGGAGATAATTCTCTCCAAAGCAGGCGAGCCCCAGGGTATGTGCCCGGCGTATCGCCTGTGCGCGCTGCATCTTCGACACCGCGAGCACGTGTACCACCCCGAATCCGCGCCCAAAGCGCTCTTCGGCCTCTCGTATGTGGGCGCGCAAGGCAGCGACGCGCCGCTCCATTGCGGGCATCTCATGGTCCGGGCTCAACTTGTAACCCCGCTAAGTTCTTCTAGAATACCTTTAAGTGACAACGCTTTTTTACCTGGCCTCACGCCTTATATCATTGATTCGGAGTGCCTGATGGACATCGGTGAGCTGTTGGCCTTTGCGGTGAAGAATAACGCCTCTGATCTCCATCTGTCCTCGGGTCTGCCGCCGATGATACGCGTGGATGGCGACGTGCGCCGAATCAACCTCCCGCCGATGGAGCATAAGGATGTGCACGGGCTGGTCTACGACATCATGAATGACAAGCAACGCAAGGACTATGAGGAATTTCTTGAGTGCGACTTCTCGTTCGAGATCCCGACGCTCGCCCGGTTTCGGGTCAACGCCTTCAATCAGCAGCGCGGGGCGGGGGCGGTGTTCAGGACCATCCCCTCGGATATCAAGTCCTTAGAGGACCTGAACGCGCCCAAGATCTTTAAAGAGATCTCTAACTACCCGCGCGGGGTGGTTCTGGTCACAGGCCCTACCGGATCGGGCAAATCCACCACCCTGGCGGGGATGGTCAACCACAAAAACGAGAACGAATACGGGCATATCCTCACCGTAGAGGACCCCATCGAGTTCGTGCACACGAGTAAGAAATGCCTGATCAATCAGCGCGAAGTCCACCGCGATACCCTGGGATTTAACGAAGCACTGCGCTCCGCCCTGCGCGAAGACCCAGACACCATCTTGGTGGGCGAGATGCGCGACTTGGAGACCATACGTCTCGCGCTGACGGCCGCCGAAACTGGCCACCTGGTGTTCGGAACCTTGCATACCAGCTCGGCCGCTAAGACGATCGACCGCGTTGTGGACGTCTTTCCGGCGGCGGAGAAGGACATGATCCGGGCCATGCTTTCGGAGTCGCTGCGAGCGGTCATCTCGCAGACGCTGCTAAAGAAAACAGGGGGGGGAAGGGTTGCGGCGCACGAGATCATGATCGGCACCCCGGCGATCCGCAATCTCATTCGTGAGAACAAGATCGCCCAGATGTATTCCGCCATTCAGACTGGCCAGCAGTTTGGGATGCAGACCTTGGACCAATGCCTGAAGGAACTGGTGAGCAAAAATGTGGTTAGCCGCCAGGATGCGCGAGCCAAGGCCGCGAACAAAGATATGTTTTAAGTCCATTTGACGCCGGAGTGCCGCTATGGAGCGAGAGCAAGCGATCAAGTACATGCGCGACCTGCTGAAGCTGATGGTCGAAAAAAAGGGATCAGACCTTTTCATTACCGTAGGGTTCCCTCCTGCGATCAAGGTCGACGGCAAGGTGACCCCCGTATCCAAGACCCAGCTTACCTCCGATAACACCAAGGCCTTGACCTACGGCGTGATGAACGACCGCCAACTCAAGGAATTTGAGGCGACTAAGGAGTGCAATTTTGCCATCGCGCCGACCAATGTGGGGCGTTTCCGCTGCAACGCCTTCGTACAGCGCGGTGAGACCGGCATGGTGCTGCGGACCATAGAGACCAACGTACCCACCATCGACAGTTTGGGTTTGCCCCAAATTATGAAGGATATCGTGATGAGCAAAAGAGGACTGGTCATCATGGTAGGCGGCACCGGATCGGGTAAGTCCACTTCCTTGGCGGCCATGGTCGATTATCGAAATGAAAACAGCTACGGCCATATCGTCACCGTAGAAGACCCCATCGAATACATTCACCCGCACAAGAACTGCATCATCATGCAACGCGAAGTCGGTGTGGACACCGATGATTGGGATATCGCCCTGAAAAACTCCTTGCGTCAGGCCCCCGATGTGATCCTGCTGGGCGAGATCCGAGACCGCGAGACCATGGAGATGGGGATCACGTTTGCCGAGACCGGCCACTTGGCGATGGCGACTCTGCACGCGAATAGCGCTAACCAAGCCCTAGACCGCATCATCAATTTCTTCCCCGAGGATCGCAAAGCGCAGCTTTTGATGGACCTCTCGCTGAACCTAAAAGGGGTGATCTCACAGCGCCTGCTGAAACGCAGAAACGAGAAAGGCCGGGTGGCGGCGATCGAGATCATGCTGAATTCCCCGTATATCGCCGATTTGATCTTGAAAGGGGAGGTACACCTCATCAAGGAGGTCATGGCCAAGTCCAATGAATTGGGCATGAAGACCTTCGACCAGGCTTTGTTCGATCTCTATGAGGCGGATCTGATCACCTATGACGACGCCTTGCGCAACGCCGATTCCATCAACGAGCTGAGGCTGCGCATCAAGCTCGAAGGCAAAGAGGCCAAGGGCATCGATAGGCTGGACGGCTTGGATCATCTCGGCTTAGAAAAAGCCCCGGAAGAGGATCGGGGCCGGATGTTGCGGTAAGCCCTATTCGGGCACAGCGACGCCGCTCTCGTTATGTTTAACCAGTGTCTCTGGTGGGGGTAGGATCGTGCTGAAGCGCAGTCTCGATATCAGTCCTTATCTTCAGCTCTTGGTAGACAAGCAAGGGTCGGATCTCTTTTTTACCCCCAGCAGCCCGGTCAAGATCAAGATCGAAGGGACCCTGCATTCGGTGGGTAAGGAAGTCCTGGATGGTGAAATGATCGAAGCCGCGGCTTCGGGGATCCTGGGCAGGCGCCAAATGGAGACCTTCGAAAACAATTGGGAAGTGGACTTTGGGTTCGCCATCCCCGATATCCGGTCTCGCTTCCGCGCCAATGTGTTCCGCCAACGGGGTGAGGTGGCGATGGTGCTGCGGCGGATCCCAGCGGAAATACCGGATTTGGATGAGCTGGGTATGCCCGAGGTGTTGAAACAGCTCATCATGCATAAGAGGGGACTCATCTTGATGGTGGGAGCGACGGGCTCCGGCAAGTCCACCACCTTGGCAGGCATGATCAATCACCGTAACACGATGATCCCCGGCCACATCCTGACCATAGAGGATCCCATCGAGTTCTCTCATCCTAATATCAAGTCCATCGTCAACCAGCGAGAAATCGGCGTCGACACGCTTTCCTATCGGGCGGCGCTGCGCAGCGCGATGCGCGAATCGCCAGACGTGATTATGATCGGCGAGGTGCGCGACCGGGAGACCATGGAGACCACGCTGGAGCTGTGTAACACGGGGCATTTATGCCTCTCGACCTTGCATGCCAACAACGCAAACCAAGCCCTGGAGCGGGTGATCAACCTATTTCCGCAGGATGTGCACAAACAATTGTTATTGGACTTGTCCTTAAACGTTCGCAGCATCATTTCCCAACGCCTGGTAATGGGTATCGATGCCATGCGCTGCGCGGCGGTAGAGGTGATGATCAGCACCCCGCATCTGGCTGATCTGGTGCTGAAAGGCGAGCTCGATCAGATCAAGGAGGCGATGGAATCGAGCGGCGTCCCCGGTATGCAGAGCTTCGATATGGCTTTGTACAATCTTTACAAAGCCAAGCGCATCGAACTGCAGGAGGCCTTGAATAACGCCGATTCACGCACCAATTTGGAGGCCAAGATCAATTTCGGTTAGCGCAGGATCGCCCAAGCCAAGGGCTAGCGGCAGGTAGGCGATCCCGTGGGGATCAATCGGGCAGCGATCCCGGGCGAGTAATCGATCTCAGAGTCACAATTCCTTTCGTTAGCGTTTTCCACTCGCGTGGCACCCCAAGCCGTGCCACGGTCGCAGTGGGCAACAATTTTCCGTCGTCGGGTATTTCTGCGGCGTCGCCACATAAGTACAGGATCAGGTCCTCGAGGCCGGGGTTGTGCCCCACCAACAGCACGGTCCGTTCGCGCGCGGGTCTCTCGCGGACGATGTCAAGCAGGGAACCGGCCGTGGCCTCGTAAATTCGTTCGTCCCAAACGACGCGCTCGGCTCCGATAGGAAGCGTTTTGCAGAGTGTGCATGTGGTTTGCACTGCCCGCAGGGCGGGCGAACTCAAGATGGAATCGGGCATTATCTTTTGTTCCACCAGCCAATTCCCAACGCGTTTCGCATCCCTTCTCCCGCGCTTAGTGAGCGGCCTGTCGTGATCCGTCGCGGCATCCGTATCCCAGGCGGATTTCGCGTGCCGTAAAATCAATAACTCGCGTGGATTCTTTTCTTCGCTCATAGCGCCGTGCCCTTTAGACTTCGATCGGAAGTCGCCCTTTTAGCTTCTTCTTCCTTTCGGTTAAAGGCCCTTCGCAGGGTCCAGTCTCAGCCCAAGACTCTGCAGAACCATTTTAGCACCTGAGCGAAGATGGTCGTTGCTTCCAGCGCTGAAATCGAGTGGAATTGTTTGCGCTTGACAAAGCGACCCTTTGGAGGTGTTTGTGAGCTCAGGTGCTAAGAGGAGGTGAGTCGGTATGAGATGGAAGGTCGGTGGCCTGTTAGGGCGATTCCTCTGTTTCGCTGGGATTCATGATTTTAGGGTAGTCGAAGTGATCTTCGGTTTCGGGGTTGACGATACGGTGGAAAAGGTCCAGTGCAGGCGTTGTGGCTTGGTAGCGACCCGCAGGGGATAGCGCCAAGCAGCGGATATTCGCCTAAAAGTGGCCACGTCACCACTGGCAGACCCCGCGATGTTCGCGTTTTCCGGGACGGGCCGGCCCTTGGCTAGCAGATGATCCTTGAGCTTGCGTTCGAGCCTGTCTAGCCGAGACCGAGCACACACTCCGCGACCTGCACTGCGTTGAGCGCGTTCCCCTTCCGCAAGTTGTCTCCGGATGCGAACAACGACAGTCCGTTCTTGAGAGCAGGAACGGCCCGCACGCGCCCGACGAGAACGTCATCGATCCCGGCCGCGCGGGCCGGCGTGGGGTACTCGCCAGTCCACGGCTCGTCGAGCACTCGAACGCCCGGAAAGGAGGACAACAGCCTACGCGCCTCTGCTGGGGTGGTCTTGCGCCGAAGGCTGAGAGCGAGTGAGACCGAGTGTCCCACAAGGACCGGCACCCGCACTGCGGTTGCGTGCACGAGCAGCGCCGGAGCGTGAAGCATCTTGCGCATCTCGGCTTCCATCTTCTCTTCCTCTGTCGAGATGTCGCTCCCCTCGCGGAACGCTTCGCACTGCGGAAAGACGTTGAAGGCGGGATTCTGTGGGAACTGCTGTGGTTTCGAGAGCTTCAGCGGCTCATGCCCGCGGAGTGCCTCGGGCTGATCGACAGCCCTACGTGAGAAATCCAGGAACTCCGCGATCGCGTCGCGGCCGCCACCCGACGTCGATTGATACGAGGAGCTGATGACCGAGTCGATGCCTATGGATCGCTCCAAGGGCGCAATCGCCATGATGGCAACGGCGGTCGTGCAATTGGGCCCTGCGATGATCCCCGCGTGCGACTCGATGTCGCTCTTGTTGATCTCGGGTATTACCAGCGGAACCGTTGGGTCAAGCCGGAATGCTGACGACTGATCGATCACGACCGCGTCGGCCTTGACCATGCGAGGCGCCCACTCACGCGCGATCGATGCGGAGGTTGCGCTGATCACGAGGTCTAAGCCCTCGAAGTGCCCGTCCTCTAGCGCTTCGATCGCGTAGCCCTGGCTCTTCCATCGAATGTGTTGCCCAGCCGAGCGCTGAGATGCGAACAAACGGAGCTCTCGGACAGGGAACGAGCGCTCCTCAAGTACGCGCAGCGTCACCTCCCCGGTGACGCCCGTCGCACCGCAGATCCCGATAGCGAAGCTCATGGTTTCTCTAACCCTAGCATGGCCATCACTCACTCCCGCCGCCCAACTTGAAGCCCACCTCCTAACTGACCCCTTTGCTGGCGCCAACACTAAACCCTATTTCGGCAACCGCTAGCACCGCTCTAACCTATGATTTAGTACGCAGGTCTGTTGCGTTTTTGCGGGGCAAATCAAGCAGAGACCATAAGGGGATTCTAAGGTTCGAACACTGAGAAAAGCAACGAATAGTCGGCGCTTCGGTTCTGAACCCCATCGCGTCCCGTTTTTAGGGTCCTCACGCGCCCCTTCGTGTCGCGCTGGCGGTAATCGCGGCGCCCCGTCGCCAGCGGTGATAGCGTTCAACGAAGCGCAACAGCGCTTGGGGGGCGTGGGCGCGTTTCCATTCACCGGCGGCGAATTTGTTCGCTTCGGCCAGGGTGGGATAGATGTGGATGGTGCCCAAGATCTTGTTGAGGCCGAACTTATGCCGCATGGCGGCGACGTACTCGGCGATGATCTCACCGGCGTGATCGCCCACGATGGTCGCGCCTAAGATCCGATCTTTCCCCGGCGCCGTCAGCACTTTCACCAGCCCGTGGGCTTCCTCCTCGGCGATAGCGCGATCGAGATCCGCCAGGTGATAAGCCGTCACCTCGTAGGGGATCCCTTGCGCTTTGGCATCCTGCTCGTTCAGCCCGACGCGGGCGACTTCCGGATCGGTGAAGGTGGCCCAGGGGATCACCGAGTAGTCCGCGCGGAATTTCTTGAAACGGCCGAACAACGCGTTGACTGCCGCGTACCACGCCTGATGGGATGCGGTGTGGGTGAACTGATACGGGCCTGCGACATCGCCACAGGCATAAACATTGGGGTAGCGGGTTTGCAGGTAATCGTTGGTCTCTATGGTGCGAGAGGGCGTGAGCGTAATGCCCAGCTCCTCTAACCCATAGCCCTCGGTGTTGGCGGTGCGCCCTACGGCCACTAACACCGCATCGAATTCGATCGCGACTTCCTGCCCATTCTCCTCGCGCTTGCAGATGAGGGTCTTCTGTCCGTTGACAATGCGGCACTCGACGGCTTTATGGCCCAGGTGCACGGCTATCCCTTCGCTTTCGAGGCGCTCCTTGATCATCGCCCCGATCTCGGGGTCTTCGCGCGGGAGGAGACGTGGCCCTATTTGGGTCACGCGACTGCCGAAACGAGCGAAGGCTTGAGCCAGCTCGCAGCCGATCGGTCCCCCACCCAGGACCGCCAGGCGCGCGGGCAATCGCCGCAACTCCCACACCGTGTCCGAAGTGAGATAACCCACTTCTTCAAGACCCGGGATGGGGGGGGGTAAACGGCCGGCCGCCGGTGGCGATCACGATGCCGCGCGTGGTGAGGGTGCGGCCATTCACTTGCACGGTGTAGGGTGAGATGAGGCGCGCTTCGCCTTGGATGCATTCCACCCCGAGGGAGGTATAGCGCTCGCCCGAGTCGTGGGGTTCCACCGTGCGCACGATGCGCTGAACCCGTTGCATGATCTCGGCAAAGTCGAAATCGGCATGCGCGCTGCGAAACCCGAACTCCTTTGCGCGCTTGATGTGCGAGAGAAACTTGGCCGAGCGCAGCAAGGCCTTGGATGGCACGCAGCCGGTGTTGAGGCAATCGCCCCCCATCTTGTGTTTCTCGATCAAAGTCACTCTTGCCTTCACCGCGGAGGCGATGTAAGCGGCTACCAGCCCCGCCGAACCGGCGCCTATCACCACCAGGTTGCGGTCAAAGCGTTTGGGGCGGGGGAAGCGGCGCAGTGCCTGACGCGCCTTGGCGTATTCGGCTAGCCTCTTCGCGAGCAGCGGGAACACCCCCAACAAGATAAAGGAGGCGATGAGGCCGGGCGACAAGATCCCGGCCAGGGAATCGATGCTCGCGATCTGCGTGCCCGCGTTGACATAGATCAAGGTGCCGGCCAGCATGCCGAGCTGGCTCACCCAGCAGAACGTGGTGGTCCTGATCGGCGTCAGTCCCATCACCAGGTTGATCACGAAAAAAGGGAAGGCGGGAACCAGGCGCAGGATGAACAGATAGAAGGCGCCATCTTTTTCGATGCCGGTATTGATAGCTTTGAGCTTGGCGCCGAACCGGGTCCGCACTGCATCGCGAAACAGGAAGCGAGACGTGAGGAAGGCCAGGGTAGCGCCGATAGTGCTCGCAAAGGATACGATCACCGTACCCCAAAAGAGATCGAAGATCGCGCCCGCGGCAAGCGTCATGATGGTGGCGCCTGGCAATGACAAGGCAGTTACCGCTACGTATAGCGCAAAAAAAATCCCTACCGTGCGCAGGGGCTGAGCTTGGTAGTAGGCGTCAATACGCGCTTGTTGTGCTTTGAAGAAAGCCAAGCTCAAGTATTGCTCCAGGTCGAAGGCGAAAAAGCCGACCAAGAGCAGAGCAACGCTCAGCAGCAAAAGCAACTTTTTCTCGTTCATAGGTTAACCCGGGTCGAGTGATTACAAGAAATCGGTGGCTAGCGGATTCAAACCAGAGGCGAGCAAAAAGGCCTCACCTATTCGAACTGGGCCTCTGCCCGTGCTCCCGCCTCCGGTTGCCCTCAGTGAACTCGCTGCGGCCTGTTTTATACAGGCCTAAAAAATAATATCGAGCTGTGACAGTGGCGCTCTATACCACGCCATAAGCCAACATCGCGTCGGCGACCTTTACGAAGCCGGCGATGTTCGCGCCGCGCACGTAGTTAACAAAGCCATCCGCTTGTCTGCCGTGTTTGATACATTGCGCATGGATGTTCTTCATGATGCCGGCCAGCCGGGCCTCGACCTCATCATGACTCCACGCGATGCGCATTGAGTTTTGCGCTTGTTCGAGCCCCGACACGGCCACACCGCCTGCGTTAGCCGCCTTGCCGGGAGCAAACAACTTCTTCGAGGCCAGAAACAGATGCACGGCGTCGAGAGTGCTGGGCATGTTGGCGCCTTCGGCGACGGCGATGACACCGTTGTCAATCAGTTGCCGGGCGTCGTCACCATCGAGTTCGTTTTGCGTCGCGCAGGGAAACGCCAGGTCGGCCTTGACGCCCCACGGACGTTGACCCTCGAGGTATTCCGTACCGGAGAAATGCTCGGCATATTCCTCGATGCGCCCGCGTCGAATCTCCTTGAGTTGTTTGAGCCAGGCGAGCTTTTCCAGGGTAATGCCACCGGGATCGAAAATCGATCCGTCCGAATCCGAGGCTGTGACGACTTTCGCGCCCAGTTGGTTGAGCTTTTCGATGCAATACAACGCGACGTTACCAGAACCGGAGACGGCCGCGACTTTGCCTGCAATGCCCTCGCCGTGCTCGTTCAACATGTTTTGCATGAAATAGACCACGCCATAGCCGGTGGCCTCAGTGCGGACCAAGCTACCGCCGAAGGCCAGGCCCTTGCCCGTCAGCGTGCCGACGAAACGGTTCTCCAGCCGTTTGTACTGGCCGAACAGGAAGCTGATCTCGCGGGCGCCGACGCCAATATCGCCAGCGGGAATGTCCGTGTCTTCGCCTATATGCCGATGCAGCTCGGTCATCAAAGACTGGCAAAACCGCATCACTTCACGGTCGCTCTTGCCTTTCGGGTTGAAGTTCGAACCGCCCTTGGCTCCGCCCATCGGCAGGCCGGTCAAGCTGTTCTTGAACACCTGTTCGAAGCCGAGAAACTTTAACACGCTCTGGGTCACCGTCGGGTGAAAGCGCAGGCCGCCCTTGTACGGGCCGATAGCGTTATTGAACTGCACGCGCCAGGCTCGATTGGCGCGGATCTGGCCTTGATCCTCCTCCCACGTCACGCGGAAGATCACGATCCGGTCGGGTTCGGTCATGCGTTCGAGGATCTGTGCCTCTTTGTATTTTGGGTTATCTAAGATGTAAGGCATGAGTGTTTCGGTCACTTCCTGTACAGCCTGGTGGAACTCGGGCTCGCCAGGATTGCGCTTGGTAAGGCCCTGCATGAAATGTTCAATTTCCGCTTGTACCGCGTCTGACATGTTTCACCCCATTTTTTCACAAGCTCTCAGGTGCGCCGGCTCCGGTTGCTAAGCAGAAACACACCCACTGCGCTGAGGGCCGTGAGGGCCAGATCTTCGCCCACCGTGGACCAGCGCAGGGGTCGGGCGAGGAAGACTCCGAAGCAACCGCAATTCTCGATCGGGAGTCCTCTGACGAGCGTAGCCGCCGCAACCGCCGTGTAGCCGATGTGAAAGACGAGCGTGGCGAGCACGTTCTGCTTCAGCCTCCGGCCACGCGGAACATTGATCCCGACCGCAAGCTCCAGCAAGGACACGCCGAGCGCGAGCGGCAATAAACCAGGCTCGGGAATGCCGAGCTCATAGGTCGCGATCACCTGAGCAAAACCGCGGTTGTCGAGCAGCTTCCCGATCCCCGTGGCGAGAAATAGCGCGCCCAGAAAACACCGGATGGCCCAAAGTAGGGGCCGCCTCACCACCATGCGTGAGCTGGTGCGAACCTGAGTGGCTCTGGCGAGGAGCTCCGGTTGCTCTGGGTCCGCTCACTAGCTGTAGCCGGAGTGAGAGTCGCAACCGGCCGGGCACGCCGTGTGTTGGCGATGGTCCAGTCGTAGTCGATGAACTGCACCTTATAGTGTTCGGGGATCGGATCTGCGACATAGCGGTTGACATAGGCGATCAGACTGGGGGCGTATATGGGGGTGAAGTCCTCGCTATAAAAACTCAGGATCTCGCTCAGATAGACCTTCTTCTCGACGTGGTCAATGCGCAGGTTACGTTCTTCTGAGAAGAACTTGCGGGTCTCGCGCTCCAGCTCTTGGTGGAGGGTCAGGCCATTAAAAGGGACCCTCGGAAGGACGGGGCAACCTAGTGCACTGCAGTTGAGCGCGAAGTGCACGCGCGGGTCCCCGAGCTTGCGGATGACCTCGTTCTCGTAGGCGCACAGTGACAGCTCGGTGCCGCCGATGACGAAGCCCCGCAGCCAAAAGAAGCGGATCTTCCGCCATCCCGCGTGGGTCTCGGGGATCCCCAGTTCGAGCACGATGTACATGGACAGTGCGTTGTAGCTGTTGAGGTAATGGGCAAGGCGTGCCTGCGGATCGGCAAAGCCGCTCGCGGGCGTGCGCGCGACATAGGCCACGTAGCGGTCCAGCCCCGTCCTATCTTGCGCGAGCGCCGGGAAATCGACTTCACCTGCGTCGTTGACGTAGTTTTGCAGAACCCGCGCATAAGTCTCAATCGGAGGCTCCATCTCGAAGTCGTAAGCCGCATCCGGGACCCGGACGAGCGTGCTGCACGCCGATACGGTGAGCTGCAAGAGCGATAAAAACAGAATCCTTGGGTTCTTCACGCTGGGGGAGCCTGTTGGACCTAGTATGAATTTACTACGGCGGCGCATGGTATCGCGCGGCGGCTTTCCGCTCGAGGACTGCCGCTCGGGAGCGCCCCTTGAGATATTTCAGAGGATAGGTCTGGGCATTGCGCTCGATGGGAGGAACTTCCCGAAGGTTTCCGGCCACGCTTATTCCGCCCAAGGGGTCCCAGATCTTGAGGCCCGCGGGCGTGTTTAGCTTTACCGGCCGCAGGACATAGGCATCTCGCTTGGCGTTGTGCATACACATCGAGATCGGCCCATCGGCGGTGGCGACCATAAAGACACAGCCCTCCAAACGCTCGCGTTCCAGCTTGCAGGCATCCATAAAGTTATGGATGACAAACGTGAGCTTGTTGATGCGGCCACGGGACGCCCACAGGTCCTGCCGGGCCAACCACAAGGTCCTGCCGAGCCATTTTGCCCCCCTCCACCACAGTCCCTTGGTCTTGGTAAAGGCCCTCAAGGCGGACAGCACGGCGGCCCGCCGGTTCCTGCGGTCGAACTGCACCTCGGCCGTTTGATTGAGCAAGGGCACGATGAAGCCGGGATCGTCGAGGAAGTCGTAGAGCTGACCGTTGATCTCGAAGGCCATCGCGTATTTGTTGCAGCGCGGGTGTCCCACCCCGAGCGTGTCGAAGCGCAGGCTCGTTCCCGCCCCGTAATGGATTTGCTCGATCACGCTCTCCTGAGTGAGGAGGCCATCACGCTCCCGCAACACACCGCGGCCGGTGTCGGCCTGCAACTGAAAGGAGATCAGCCTGACCACGTCCGCGTTACTGCGAAAGAAGCGCACGAGCGTGGGGAGCTGGTGGAAATTCCCCGCAAAGACCGTGGTGTTGAACATCACCGACAGCGGCAGGCCCCGCGCGCGCTCGATGTACTTGCGCCGCAGCGCGTTCAGATCGGCTTCCGACCGATAGCCCTTTCGCTGCTGGGTCAGGTCAACGTGGAAGGCTACGTCCACCAAACCCGCCCGGCACAAATCCGAGAGCAACTTGCGGCTGGCAAGGATCCCGTTGGTGAACAGCGAAGCGCGCATGCCCTTGTCGGTGATCCTGCGGACGATCTGGATCAGCTCTTCTTTGGCTCGCAAGGTCGGGTCCCCGCCCGACACCTGGACATCGGTGTTCTCGCCATAATGCGCATAGATTATGTCGATGCGGCGAAACAGCTCGTCCAGGGGAACATCTCTCACCGCCTGCGAGTGCTCCGACAGATAACACAGCGTGCAATCGAGATTACAGCGCTGCGTGATCTC
>Ga0187892_10004255_pt1 | contig 24307 bp, 18 predicted proteins | sample MA1701073metaG_FD_139345 | JGI IMG/M metagenome (GOLD analysis project Ga0187892, IMG submission 139345) | Bio-ooze microbial communities from a basaltic lava cave in the Kipuka Kanohina Cave System on the Island of Hawaii, USA - MA170107-3 metaG ... | reverse complement strand
GGTCGGGATCGGGTCGTACTTGTGGTCGTGGCAGCGGGCGCACCCCATGGTGAGCCCCATCGTGCCCCGGCCGATCACGTCGAGCCGGTCGTCGATGATATCCTGAACGTTGTCGCCAAACCGGCGCCCCAGCGTGAGAAACCCCAGGGCCGGCAACGAGGACGCGTCGATCTGATCGGCCGCGATCTGGAGCTCCAGGAAACGGTCGTAGGGCATGTCGTCGTTGAGCGCGCGAATGACCCAGTCGCGATAGAGCGGAGCGTGGGGCATTCGAGGATCGGAGTTCCCGTTGACGGTGCCGTCGGTCGTATCGGCATAGCGGGCCACGTCCAGCCAGTATCGCCCCCACCGCTCTCCGTAGCGTGGCGAGGCGAGGAGCCGGTCCACGACCTTTTCAAAAGCCTGAGAAGAGTCATCCGCCAGGAAAGCGTCGATCTCCCCCGGGGTGGGCGGAAGGCCCGTGAGGTCGTACGTCGCGCGGCGGAGGAGCACCCGCTTGTCCGCCGGAGGCGACAGCGTCAGCCCCTTTTCCCGCAGTTTCGCCCGGATGAAATCGTCAATCTCTCCCGAAACCGCACGGACGGGCTTGAACGCCCAGGAGTTCACGCCGGCCGGGGGCGGCGCCGCGGACCGCGGGTCGGGAGCGCCCATCCTGATCCACGCTTCGAAATCGGCGATCACCGGCGCGGGCAGCCGTCCTTGAGGAGGCATCCGGAACTCCGGGTCCGCGTAGCGGATCGCCTTGAGGAGGTCGCCGCTCCGGACGACCTTGAGCGTTCCCTCCGGCGTGTCGAGCCGCAAGCCGCCCTTCAGATTCTTGGCCTCCGCGCTATGGCACGAGTAGCACTTCTCGGCGAGGACGGGACGGACCTTTTTCTCGAAGAACTCTTCCTGCGACAGGACGAGGACCAGAAAGGCGATCATTTCGGGCTCCCCGGCGTGGCGAGGTCCTGCAGGGGACGGGTCGCGCGGCCCAGGAAGAGAAGTGCGAAGCAGGTGTCTTCGACCGGCGCAGGCGGTTCGTTCGGGACACCTCGCGGGAAGTCGCTCCACGAGCCGTCCGGGAGCTGACGCTCGAGAATGACGGCCGCCCCTTCCGCGTACCACGCGTGGCGGCCGAACTTCTCGAGACCCGTGAACATCCCTACCCGTTCCATGGCATAGAGGTTGTAGAACCGCGCCCCCTCGTCCTCCAGGTCGCCCTCGATCTGCTTGCCCCAGCCGACGTTGTGAACGACGCTGAAGCGGTTTGCCATCCACTCGAGACCCGCCTGCGCCGAGCCGTCGCGCCGCCAGTCCACGCGGAGCATGTGGTCGTAGATGACCAAGCTGCCGAGGGCCCCCGCGGTCATCGAGGAATACACGTAACGGCAGCACTCGCAGCCGTTGACCTTGCCCTTGCCGTCGTGGTAGCACCACCCCCGGCCGCCCTTCGGGTCGGGACCGAACTGGCAGGCGATCCACCACTTCCGCGCGAGCGCGAGCGTCTCCGTCGGCAGGGCGATCCCGGCGTCGTAGCAGGCCCGAAGCCCGAGCGCCGCGTACTGGGCGTTCGAGTTGTCGCCCTGCGCGGGGCCTTCCCGCATTCTCCTGATCTGGATGAGCTTCCGGACCTTGGGCTTGCCCGGACCGGGCGAAGGAGGCCCGGGCGGCGCATTCCGCAGGAACGGCGTGGGCTCGCCATACGTCCACTGCCCGTTCTTGCACTGGTTGTCGACCAGGAACTGGGCGCAGTCGGCGACGCGCGGCTGGTACCGCACGCGGTCGAGCTCCTCGAGGCACATCGCCTGGAGCGCGACGTTGTAGGTCTTCTCGAGCGGCGCCGCCAGGACGTTCTTCAAAAGCTCCGCGACCCGGGGGTCGCTCGCGGGGACTCCCGCCCGGACCAGGGCGAACAAGATGAATTCGTCGCAGTTCTTGATCCCGAACTGATCGTAGGCCGGCGAAGGCGCTTTCTTCAGCCACTCCACCCCTCGGCGGATCGCCTCGTCGATTTCCGCCTGGCTCGGCGCTCGCGGCGGCTCCAGCGCGAGCTGACCGGCCGCCACGTCCCGGCGCCCGCCCACGCGGACTTTCCCCTGGTGCACCTCGACGTGCGTCCAGGCGGGACGGACGGACGCGAAAAGGGCGCCGTCGACCGTCTCGAATCGGGTGTGGGGCGTCTCGATCTCGAGCGCGCGCTTCGACGTCTGGCCGATCAGCTTTCCCTGCTGGACGACGACCCGCCCCGGGCTCGCTCCGAACGTGGCCTTCACGCCGCCGAAGAGCTCGATCCGCGCGCGGAGCGCCGGCGACACGACGCACCGTCCGTCCCCCTCCGTGACGACCACGTTCCCGGCGATGAGGAGCTGCCCGCCGCGGGCCGGGGCCTTGTCGGGGGAGAGGACGAAGACCGCGCCGGAAACCGACTCGATCTGCGCGACGGCGGCGACGGTCGCGCCCGCCTTCTCGCGGATCCGGGTCTCCTTCTCGGTGAGCACGGCCTCGATCTTTTTCTGCTCTTCGACGAGCTCCTCGGCCGTTTTGTGCGGCGGCTGCTCGACGGGGCGCTTCTCTTCGGGCTTCCGGAACTCCGGGGTTTGCCGCCGGCGCTCTTTCTCGATTTCGGCGAGCCGCTGCTGCATGTCGCGGCGCTCGGCTTCGTCGGCGTCGGGAACGGCCGGCGGAGCCGGGACGGCGACGACGGGACGGGGCGGCGCCTCCCGTCGCGGCCAGAGAAGAATCGAACCGGCGCCGACGAGGACGAGCGCGGCCGCGGCCCAAAGCAGCTGGGTCATCGGCCGGCGTCCCGAGCGAAGTCGGGGGAGGCGAGGCGCCTCGGCGTCGGCGCGGCAAAGTTCGACGAGCTCCGAGTCCGCCTGGGCCGCCTGCGCGAAAGCGCGCCGGGCGTCGTCCGAAGCGGCGAGCGCCGCCTGGAACTCCCGCTCTTCCTCGCGCGATAGGGCCCGGTCGAGGAAGAGGAGGGCCCACGCGTGGAACGCATCGGGATCGCGGACGGGATCGGGCGCGCTCATGGCGCGGCCCCTTCCCCGCGCGCCACGCACTCGCGAAGCGCCCGGTGGATGCGGCTCAGCGCGACGTAGGCGCTCTTCGTGGTCAGAGCGATTTCGTCGGCCAGCCGCTTGCCGGACATGAGATCTTCGTACCGCAGCCGGAGCAGCCGGCGCGCCCCCTCCGAGAGCCGGTCGATGCAGCGGCGGAGGAGGTTGAGCTTCGCGGACTCGCCGCCTTTGGCGCCGTCCGACCAGGCGACGTCAAGGGCGTCGAGGAGCTCTCCCGGCAAGGTTGCCGCCTGACGCTCCTTCCGTTCGAGCAGGGCCAGGGCGGCGTGCCGGGCGACTTTGAGAAAGTATCCGGGCAACGCGCCGCCGGGCGTGATCTGGTCCCGCTTCCGGACGACCGTCAGGCAGACTTCCTGGAAGACGTCTTCGGCGAGGTCGAAGTCGCGCACGATGGCGCGGATGTAGGCAAGGAGCCAGCCGCGCCGGCTCAGGAGCTGGCCAAGAACCCGCTCCCCAATCTCATCGTTCCGAAAGGACATGGGGGCCCCGGATATGAAAGGGGGTTGGCCCCAGGGTTCTTAGCAGGATTCGACAAGATAGAGTAGGGGAAAATCGGGCGAAGCTCTACTTCGGCGCCGTCTCGGGGGCGAGGCTGATTTGAAGCCCGCCTCCGTGGGCCGTGTAGAAGACGCGCCCGTTGGACACCGTGGCCCCCACGCACTCGCTCCAGTCCAGCCGCGGCCCCGTCGAGACCAGCCCGGCGCGCGCGGGATCGGATAGGTCGAAGATATCGAGGTTCGAGCCGAGGAGGTAGGGCTCCGAAAGCGTAAACCGGGTGCACTTGTAGCCCTTCGCGACCGACTCGACCATGACCTTTCCATTCGAAAGATCCAGAAGAGTCCCGTGGTTGTACTGCGCGTGCACGAACAGGTACTTCGACCCCACCGTGGGAACGTCATGTAACGCAATACTACGAGTAAATTGTTACATCCCGGCGTCCTGACACCTCGGGCGGGCCCCCGACTTATAGAACGGACGGCGCAACGGCCGGAGTAGGGAAAAAAGCGGTGCGATCGAGCGGGCGCGGCCGAGGGCGGCGGGCCCGCGACTTAGCACGAATCCGAAAGAAACCCGAGCCCCGACTACTTCGGCAGGCGATACTCCGCCAGATCGGCCAAGGGGATCGTGAGATCGCCCGCCGGGGTCTCCAGCCGCAGGGATTCGCTTCCGGCCTTTCCGCGGATCGAGGCCCCGGCGGTGCGGAGGGACCATCCGCCTTCCGCCGGGAGGAGCTCGGTGACCTCCTTCAGCGGCACCTTGAGCGGGCCGAAAGCGGTCTCGATCTCCACGACATGCCCTTCCCGAGGCCGGCCCTGCACTTTCTGCCCAGACTTGAGAGTGGCCACGGGCCTCCCCTCCTGGCTCACGGGTCCCAGGCGAATCGCGCGGATCTCGCGCAGCGGGGCGCGCAGGCTCCCGTACAAAGTCTCCAGCGCCACCTCGTCCACGTCCAGCCAGCCGTGGAGCACCGTCTCCCCCAGCCTGACCACGTCGGCCGGATGCTCTTTCAGGACCCCGCGCTCCTCGAACTTCTTGAGGATCTGCTCGATCCGGGCGCGCACTTCGGCGTAGGCGCTGCCGGCGTGCTCCCGCAGGGCCGGCACGGCGGGCGCTCCGATCGTTAGGAGACGCACTTCCGCCTCCGCGCGCTCCTCGATTCCCGCCGTGTTCAGCTTATCCACCTGCTCGCGGGCCTCCTTCGCCAGCGGCTCCAGCTCCTTCCTTCGGACGCGGTAGAGCGTCAGCTCGCCTCCCGAGACGGCATCGAGGGTAAGCTTCCCCATCGGCGTTGTGAACTCCAGCGCGGGAAAGTCCGCCTGAAGGAAGCCGCCGTCGCGCAGTTCGATCCCCTTGTTCGCCCGTCGAAGGCGGGCGGGGGCCCCTCCCGCCAGACCCTCATGGAGATTCTCGATCTCCTGGGGGGTTCGCGCGATCCTCGAGAGGCGCACGACCTGGATCTCTTCCGGCGCGGCGGCGAACTTCTGGGCCTGCGGGCCGGCGCACACGTAGAAGGCGGAACCGTTGGAGTGGACCTCGAAGGCCTGACGCGCCTGATGCACCCCCTTCCCGTTCACGTAGACCGTGATGGTCTGCTTGGAGGGCTGGAGGACGACCGCCACGGTGTTCCACTCTTCCGCCTTGAGGACGGACTTGGGCGTCGTCACCGTGAAACTTCCCTTGGCCGAGGCGGACCCGAGGTAGAGAGACCCGTTCTGCACACCGAGCCAATAGTCCCAGTTGCGTTCATTGGCCTTGTCGTTTTTTGAGACGATCATGGTGTAGCCGCGGGTGGAAGGCTTCGATCCGATCCGGAACCGCGCCTCGATGGTCAGGTCCCCCCCGCCGGCGTCCAGGTCCTTGTCCGCGACCGCCTCGCCATAGGCGTTCTCGCTCTTGCGGCGGAGGGCCGGCGCGGCCGGGAGCTGGACGGGTTCGAGGTCGTGGAGCGTCAGGGGTCGATCCTTGACCAGGTCGCGGCAGACGTCCTCCCTCACGCCGTCGAACGACCAGAGGGCCACGACGTGTTCGTCCAGGAGCAGCGAGCCGCCGAAGCCGGCTCCGATGGCGTGGATGTCGCCCCACGGGACCTTCAGCCGCCCGATCTTCGTCTCGAAGACGCATTCCCGGGCGAGCACCTCGCCGGGCAGAACGCTCGAGGCGGTGACGACTTGGACCTCGCGCTCCGAAAGACGCCGGATGGCCCGGATGTCCTTGAAGGGTATGTCCTGCGCGCCGTAGGGGGTCTTGAGGGAGAGCCGTTCCGCGGGCGGGGCCGCGCGGAAGGCGGACCCGTCGTGGAGCGTGACGACGATCGCCCGTTTCTCGGGCGCGGGATCCTGGAGGAGTACGGACGCCAGGAGCGGCGCGATGAAGGCGTTCATATGACTTTAGACGACAGCGCGGCCCGCGACGATGGGGCCGAATCCGTGAATCCAAACCTCCCCCGGGCGACTCAAAATTCCGTGTCGACTCTTTCGGGCGTCTGGTCACCCTCATGGGGCCCATCTTCGAGGTGACAAGTGAGCGGATCCGGCAGGATTGAGGCCAAGGATCGCAAGCCGCGGCAGGCCCATCCGCTCTCCCGCAAGCTTCCTCGGCCCCCCACCGCCGTCAATTCATGTTAGAATGAGCGGGCTACCGGGTCGAGTTCGGCAGCCCTGCGCCTCGCGCGGGATTGAGAGAGGAAACCATGCACGCGTCTGACCGATCGCCCTTTCACCCGGCGCTCCTGACCCTCCCCTGGGTCCTCCTCGCATTCCCGGCGGCCGGGGCGCGGCCGCAAGAACCTTCTCCGACTTCGGCGGAAGCCCGCTTGGCGGACTTGGTGGCGCAAAGGCTTTCGCATCAGAAAGAGGTTCAGGACATCCAAGGGAAAATCCGGGAATTCGAGGCGAACGCGCCCCCGACCCTCGAGCAAGCCGCGCAGGACTTCATGGTTCGCTTTCACGAACTCCTCGCGTCGGAATCCGAACTTCCGAACGTCTTCCCCGATCGGCATGAGAACTTGCTTCTCAAGATTCTTCGGGCGCGTCGGCCGGCGCTCGCGGATCGGCTGGAAAAGAGGAAGCTCCGAGGCGTCTCCAAGATGCTCTTCGACGAGTGCCGCAAGACGGGTTGCGAGAAGGTCGCCGAGCGCCCGACGTCCGCGCCCGTCGGCGACAAACAACAGGCGTGCGTCGATTTCGTGGCGATGATGCAGGAGAAACTGTTGGACGCGGTAGACCGGGCCGGCGAGATCGAGGAATTCGAGTCGGACGCCGACTGCAGGGAGGAGGGGCTCAGGAAGGAAGCTTGGGGCGCCTCGACTCTGGAATGGATGCGCGGCCTGGGAAGGGACGTGGACCCGATTTCGGCCACGAAGGACATTCTCGCGCGGCGCCATCCGGGAACCGTAGAGGCTTTCCTCGCCAACGCGCGCCAGAGCCGGGCCATGATGGAGGAACGCATTCAGGTGGAAGCCAAGGCCGCCCTGACGCTGGTCTTCATGGCGCAAATGTTCTTCCGAGAGGGCGACTTGGACAAGAACGGCATAAAGGACTTCTGGACGGGCGACGTCTCGGGACTCCACCGGCACAAAGTGGAAGGCCGGCCGATCGACGCGATGGCGGCGTCGATCGCGGCCCTGGATGCGTCGCCTTTGGGGGAGGACGCCGTGCTCGCCCCCCCGCTGCGCTTCGCGCTCGAAGTCTCGCCCCGGGAGGCCGCGAAGCAGGACCTCGTCGGGGCGTACGCGCTCAAGGCCGTCGCGCTGGACGAGGGCGGCCTGGGATACGCGCAGGATACGGACGGCTCGGGAAAGAAATGGCGCCACACGAGCCGGTACGCCGTCTGCGCCTACCCACGCGCGCATGGCAGGGGCGGTCGGTTGACCTATCTGATCGACGAGTCCTTCACTGGCCGGTCTCTCTGGGCGAAAGATACCGGCGGCCGGCCGACGGACCGGCGCCCGCGGGATTTGGAGGCAGACGGCTGGACCCAGGTTCCGGCGGTCAACCCCGCGAACTTCCCGATCCCGGCCCTCATCCATATGGCGAATTCGACCGACGGTGGCCTCCGAAAAATGGCACGGCAGGCCTTCTGGAACATGGAGCAGGGCGCACGACATCCGGACGTGGTGCGCACGCTGGTGAGCGGCCTCCTGGGACCCGACGGCGGGGGGTTCGGAGACCATTCGTGTTTCAAAACACTCCGGCGCCTATGGCACCATTTTCCCGAATCGCGGAAGCAAGTGATGGAACTCCTGCACTCCGGCCTCACGTCTTTGGCGGCCGAGGGGCGCGTGAAGGCCGCCGAACAACTCCGCTTCTTTGCGGATTTCGATAGCGGGGGCGTCCTGCTGCTGTGCGGCGCCTTCAAGGACCCGGATGCACGGGTCCGCGACCAAGCCCGCAGGAGCTTGGAACAGATCGTGATGGTAAAGATGCTACCGTGGACCCTGCGACCCTTCGAAACCGTGCTCAAGGTCCAGGACCCCGACGTCTGTCCCGCCGTGCTCGACGTGCTGGCCGATGGCGGTCCGGACGTGAAACGGCTGATCCCGGCCATCAAAACCCTCCTCGCCTCCAAGGACGATCGACTCCGCAAGGCGGCGCAAGGCGCCCTGGAACGGATTCAATCGAAGCCGGAGGAGGTCCCGGAGAAGGTCCAGTCGAAGCCGGACGAGAAACCGGCCGCGGCGCCCGCGTCGACGGAGGACGATTTCTTCAAATTTGAAAGGCGTCCGAAATTCTCCGAGACCTCCGCCGACCCGGTCCTTTTCCGGTACAAGCTCAAGGCCGGACAGGTCCAGAAGACCTTCCTCGAAATGGATATGAACTCGACCGTGAGCCAGGGGTTCCAGAAGGTCGTGATCAAGCAGTCCATGAAGATCGACGCCAAGGTAGCCGTCACCGGCGTGGACGCCGAGGGCAACATCTCCGCGGTCGTGAAGATCACGCGTTTCCGCATGACCGCGTCCGGCCAGGCAGAGGTGGACTTCGACTCGGACAAGGCCGATGCCCCGGATGAGAATTTCAAGGGGCTCCTGGCCATGGTGAACGTCGGCATCCCCTGCAGGATGTCGCCCATCGGCAAGCTCCTCGAAACCGACCTCGAGCCGATGCGCCTGGCGGTACGCCGGGCGGGCAATGCGGCGCTCACGAAGGTCCTCGACGACAGCACCGAGAAGATGTTTGAAGGGACATTCGTGGAGCTGTCGGAAGCACCCCTCAAAAGCGGGGACACGTACAAGGCGGGGACGATCGTCAACGACCAGATTAAGACACACGTGTCGTACCAATTGCTATCGGTAGCGGCGGAAAGGAAGAACGCCGTCCTCGAGGTCCAGGCGAAGCTGGAGATTCCCAAGGAGGCCTTCGGCGGCGCCGACGTGAACATCAAGAGCGAGAAGGTGTCCGGCTGGATCCACTTCGACCTGGACAAGGGCTACGCGCGTGAGTCCGAGGTCAAGGTCAAGATGCTCATGGACGTGAAGGCGGAGGGAGAGTCCGCGTCGGTGGACGTTCGGATGGCGATGAAAATGACCTCAACGTTGGACTGATCCGTGAAGATCAAGATCGCCGCGCTCGCCCTGCTTACCCTGGTGCCCCGCATTCCCTCAGACGCGGCACAGGACAGGGAGGTGTGGTCGAAGACGATCGACGGTTATCCGGTTCACATCTACGCCGACCCCTCGGGCGCTTCCGACCCGGGCAAGAGGGGGGTCCTGGTCCTCGGGACTTTTTCCGACGCCAAGGACGCCCTTTCCGACGCCCGAAAACTGGTCAACCCCTCCACGGGGCGTCCCTACGACGTCATCATCGGGGTCGGCTGCTCCGACAACCCGGAAAGCTTTCGAGAGTTCCTGGGCGAGGCGAAGGCGGTCGCCAAGGAGCTCACCCGGGTCGTCGCGGACGACCATTGGAACGCCGATCGGAACGCCGCCGCCGTCAAGAAGGGAATCGAGGAGCGCTTCGGCGGACCGCTGGCGGCCCGCTCCGTGGACATGCACAGCAACGGGACGCCGGTCGGCGTGACCGCGATCGAGCAGGGGGCCTTCCGGAACGTTCGGGAAATGCACCTGATGGGCCCCGACATCGGCTACGCCGGCAAGTACGTCACCGAAGAGCGCCTCAACTCGATGAAGGGCATCGGCGTCCAGGAAGTTCACATCCACCGCACGAAGGGCGACATCATCCACGGGCTCGGACACTTGACCGAAGGGATCGTCGACGGGGGCAAACCCCTGAGCGTGACCCTCGCCCAAAAAACCCGCGACGCTGTCACGGGCCTCCTGGGACTTTCCGCCTCCGCGGGCAATCCGGACTCTCTCGTGCAGAACCACGAGTACGAGCAGGCGACGATCTCCGGGCTATTCGACGCGCATTTCGCGGCGCGGTACGTTGCCCAGCGGGCGGAAGCGAGCTGCGATCCGGAGCTCATCCGCAAGACCCGCGACCTCATGGGTCCGGCGGAATACGACCACGCGGTCGGTCTCCGGCCCGATCCCACGAAACGCACGATCCACATCTACAACGGCCGACTCCTCGAGGACGTCCTTCGCGAAAGCACGCCCCGGCAAAAGGAACGCCTCGTCCGCGAACTGGAGGAAAAGGCCGAGAGCGCGCGTACTCTTCGCGAGCGCGACGGGCTTCTCTTCATGCGGGACTACGTCCGCGCCCACGTGGGCGTGGGGCCGGACGCGGGCGACGCTAAGGGCGTCCGCATCCACTTCGACGAGCGGCTGCTCGCCGAGGCGCTCGAGAAGGGAACGCCCGAGGAGAACGCCCGTCTGCTGGAGGACCTGGGGCGGCGGCTCGCCTCCGCCCGGACGGTCCGCGAGAAGACGGCCGTCCTTTCGGCTTTCGAAAACGAGACCAAGATCCGCTTCCGTCAGGGCCGAGGGTTGCGCCCGTTGGACGGGCTCGTCGCCGTCTCGCTGAAGTCTCTCGCCGCACGCGTTGAACCGTACGCCGGGCGGTGGAACGAACTTCCGGACGGCCTGCGCCGGGCGGGTGGCTTGACCCGGCTGCACGGATATGTCCTCTCCGGCGACGACATCCTCGTGCTGGGCCGACGGGAAGACGGCGTTGACCCGCTCACGATCGACGATTGGGTCGTGGGCTTCCGCGCGGCCTGGAAGGAGAACGAGACCCCGCTCGTCAGCCTCGACCCCGATCCGGACAACCTGGGAGGCGACCCGCGCACGCGCATCCAAGGCATCCCGGGCGACTCCGCCTTTGCGCTCGCGATGCTCGAGGCGGATTATGCCATGAAGAAGATCATGGGCGGCGTCGAGCCCGTGGACGTCCCGGGCTACCGGACCCTCAAGGAGATCCTCCACGATACGCGCCGAGCGTTCATCAGCCGCTTCTGGCTCTACCCCGTCCAGCCGGCGCCGGGCGACATCCAGATGTCTGCCGACGGGTCGTCGGTGATCTTTCTCGGCGGCACTCAGGTCCTCTCCGAAGAAATGAGACTGCTCAAGGAGGGTCTCGTGGGCACGGGGGAGACGTTCGGCCCTGCCGAGGAGGCGGCCCGGTCCTTCAGCGTTCACTACGAAAGCATTGCCGCTCGGAAGCCCATCTTCCGCCGCCTGCAGGGGCTCTTTGATGTCGTTCTCCTCGGCCGCGTCTGGCGCCACCGCGGCCTGACGTCCCCCTGGCTGGATCGCCTCTGCTCGCTCCCCCATCGCCCGGTCGCCATAACGCCAACGTACCCGGCGATCCGGGTCGTGGTCCGCCGGGAAGGAAACTCGGAGTACTCCCTGAGCGGCGGCGTTCAGGTGAAGGTCGGGGCGGGGCGGCGCACCTGGCTGGCGCTGGAGGATGAGGGGCTCGCGGCGTTGCGCGCGCAATGCGGGAAGGTCGCGGCCTCCGGGGAGGTTTCCTCGAGGCTCACCCAGGTTTCCGTTCACGCGGTGGCGCCTTCCGCGCGGCCGGATGCCTCAAGCCGCGACTTCGGCACGGCCGTTCGGACGCTCTTCGCGGGGGACCTGGAGGCGTCGCTCGCGGCCACCCATCGGCTCCTGAAAGGAGACCCGTGGGACGGGGACGCGTTCGTTCTCCGCGCCCTGATCCATCTGCGCCGGGGAGACCCCGAGCGCGCCCGCCGCGACGCCCGGCGTGCCCGCGAGCTCGATCCCGATTCGCTGGAGACGGCGGCCGCGACGTCTGAAATCCTCTTCCAGTGCGGCTGGATCTCCGGGGATCCGGACGGCGCGCTGCGCGAGCTGGAGTCGAGCCTGCGGAACGACGCGAACGGGACGCGCGCCCACGTTGCGCGCGGGGAGGCGCTGTCGCTCCTGAACCGCTCGGACGAAGCCCGGAAGGCTTACGAAAAGGCCGCGCAGCTCGACCCGGGATCCGCCCTCGCCTACGCCCGCCTGGCGCTTCTGGAGTTGACGACCGGCCGCACGCTGGCGGCCAAGCCGTGGCTCCGGAAGGCCGATGCGCTGAACCCCGCATGCCCGGAGGTGCGCCTCGCGCAGGCGTCCTGGGAGGTCGCAACGGTCCGGCCAGATCGGGCGGAGAAGATCGCCCGCGAGCTCTGGGAGAACAAAGCCGCAGGTCCGACGGTGCGGCTCCAAGCGCTGACCGTCCTGGCATCCGTCGCCGCCGCGCGGGAGAAATGGGACCGCGTGGACGAGTACATCGAGTTGATGAGCCGCCTGAGCGCCAGAAGCCCAGAGGTGCTGGTGGTCGCCGCCGAAATCGCCTTCACGTGGGGCGAGCGGACGCGTGCCCGAGCGTATTTGGAGAAGGCCGAGCGCATGGCCCCCCGGCACCCTCTCGTCATCGAGCTCGCGCGGAAGATAGGACGATAATGAATATGGCCCCGGCTTGGCGTTACACCCGGATCAGGCGGGCGCGAGCTTTTTGTACTTGATGCGCTTGGGCTGCTCGGCGGCCTGGCCCAGCTCCTGGCGGCGCTTCTCGGCATAGGATTGATAGTTCCCCTCGAACCACCGCACTCGGCCCTCGCCCTCGAACGCCAGGACGTGCGTCGCGATCCGGTCCAGGAACCAGCGGTCGTGGCTCACCACGACCGCGCAGCCGTTGAAGGCGAGAAGCGCCTCTTCAAGGACGCGCAGCGTGTCCACGTCCAGGTCGTTGGTGGGTTCGTCCAGGAGCAGCAGGTTGGCGCCCCGGTTGAGCGTCTTGGCCAGGAGAACGCGGTTGCGCTCCCCGCCCGACAGGACGCCCACCTTCTTCTGCTGGTCGGGGCCTCGGAAACCGAACCGGCTGACGTACGCGCGCCCGTTGATCCGGCGGTTCCCGAAGGGGATCTCCTCCTGACCGCCCGTAATCTCCTCGAACACGCTTCGCTCGGCCCCGAGCGTCTCGCGGGTCTGGTCGACGTAGGCGAGCACGACCGACGGCCCCAGCTCGATCGTCCCGGCGTCGGGTTTCTCCTGGCCCACGATCATCCGAAAGAGCGTGGTCTTCCCCGCCCCGTTGGGGCCGACGACGCCGACGATTCCACCCGGCGGCAGCGACAGCGTGAGCCCCTCGATGAGAACGTTCTCGCCGAACGCCTTGCGCACGCCTTTGGCTTCCAGGACTTTGCTTCCCAGCTTGGGTCCCGGGGGGACCTGGAGCTCGATCTGCTCCTCGCGAATCTCCATCGCCTCGGCGGCCAGTTTCTCGTACGCCTCGATGCGCGCCTTGGGCTTCGCCACGCGCGCGCGGGGCGACATCCGGATCCATTCGAGCTCGCGCTGGAGGGTCTTCTCGCGCGCGGCGCGCGTCTTGCCTTCGAGCTCGACCCTCTTCTGCTTCTGCTCCAGCCACGACGAATAGTTCCCCTGCCACGGAATCCCGCGCCCGCGGTCGAGCTCGAGGATCCACCCGGCCACGTTGTCCAGGAAGTACCGGTCGTGGGTCACCGCGATGACCGTCCCCGGGAAGTCCCGCAAGTGGCGCTCCAGCCACGCGACCGACGTCGCGTCCAGGTGGTTCGTCGGCTCGTCGAGGAGGAGCAGGTCCGGGTTCGAGAGGAGCGTCTGGCAGAGCGCCACGCGACGGCGCTCCCCGCCGGAGAGGCGCTCGACCTTCGCGTCCCAGGGTGGGAGCTCCAGGGCGTCGGCCGCGATCTCGAGATGGCGGTCCAGCTCCCAGCCGCCCGTGGCGTCGATCTTCTCCTGCAGCGCGGCCATTTTGTCCATCGCCGCCTGCATCGCGTCGCCCTCCAGCTCTCCGAGCGATTCGCTCAGGCGCTCGTACTCGCGGACCTGGCCCACGCGGTCCGCCACGCCCTCCTCCACCGCCTCGCGGACGGTTTTGGAGACATCCAGGAGCGGCTCCTGGGCGACGAAGCCGATCTTCGTTCCGGGGTTCCAGTGGACCTGGCCGTCGAAGTCCTTGTCCTGGCCGGCCATGATGCGAAGGAGCGTCGACTTCCCCGCGCCGTTCCCGCCCAGGACGCCGATCTTCGCTCCGTGATAGAACGAGAGGCTCACGTCCTCGATGACGAGCTTCTTGTCGAAGACCTTGTTCAGCCGGGAGATCGTCATGATGAAATGCGTCATGCCGCACATCATAGCAGATGGGGAGCGTTTCCAAGTCGGAGAACGCGACCGGAGGGCCCCGCCGCGAGATTCACATTTGGGCAAACGGCCGCGTTCTTCAAACTGTCCTAATTCCAGGAGCTGAACGTGTCGGATCCTCGAAAGCACCTGACGGTCGAAGACGCGAGGGCGATCCTCTCCAAGACGTCGGGGTCCTGCACGTACTGCGGACGGCCGCTCGAGGGCGCCGGGTGCGTCGACGCGGGCGGCTCGTCCCTCAAAGCCGGCGCCTGGGAGGTCGATGAGTGGGAACCGCCCTCCAGGCGGAACCCGCTCCATTTCATGTGGCCCGCCTGCGTGTCCTGCAAACGCGAGAAGGGCGGCCGGAAACCCGACGAGTACGTGGTCTGGCGGTGGCGGCGGGGGCTGCCGATCCTCCTGGCGCGCTCGCGGCTCCGGAGGAGCATCTACCCCTCGCCCGGCTACGTCGACGAAAGGCCTGCCGCGTCTCCGTAACGCGGGCCCGGCGCGCGGACTCACCCCTTTATGAACAAACGAAGCCTCAATTCGGGATCACGCCCTTCGCCCCTGGAGCGGAAGCGCGCCATCGCGGGCGAGGACAAACGCGCCCACCAGGCGAGCATCGGCCTCCCGCCTCTTCTGCGCGTCAAGCGCGCCCCCGGGGAAGTGAACCCGCGGAAAGGAAAGCGCGGCGGCTTGAACCGCGGGGGCAAAATGATAACCTAGGGGGGATGGACTCCCCCCTCCGATGAGCCGACACCGACCGCATCCCCGCGGCGGACGGCCGCACCACCCGCATTCGCGTCCCCGGAGAGACCCCCCCCGCGGCGGCGGTCCGCGAGGGTTCGTCCCGCACGCTCCTCCGAAACCCCAAGGACCGTCGCTCTTCGACTCGCTCACGGCGATCCAGCCGCACCAGAGGCTCCGCCTGGAGACCGAGCCGGGCGAACTTTCGATGCGCGTCATGGACATGATCGCCCCGATCGCCAAGGGGCAGCGGGGCCTCATCGTCGCGGCGCCCCGCACGGGCAAGACCACGCTCCTCAAGCAGATCGCCCACGCGGTGCTCAAGAACCATCCCGAAGTGATGGTGCTCGTGCTTCTCGTGGACGAGCGGCCCGAGGAAGTGACCGACTTCAAGATGTCGCTCCGGGGGACGCCGGCGGAAATCGTGGCCTCGAACAACGACCAGCCCCCGCCCAGCCACATCCAGGTCACCCTGCAGGTGCTCGAGAAAGCCAAGAGGGCGGTGGAAGAGAAGAAGGACGTCCTGGTCCTTTTCGACTCCCTGACGCGCATGGCCCGCGCCTACAACAACCAGATACCTTCCCGCGGGCGCACGATGACCGGCGGGCTCGACGCGGCGGCGCTCCAGGGCCCGCGCGCCTTTTTCGGCGCCGCCCGCGCCGCCGAGCAGGGCGGCTCCCTGACCATCATCGGCACCGTCCTCGTCGACACCGGGTCGCGGATGGACCAGATCATCTACGAGGAGTTCAAAGGCACCGGCAACATGGAGCTCTACCTGGCCCGCGAGCTCGCCGACCGCCGCATCTTCCCGTCCTACGACCTCGTCCGGTCCGGCACCCGCCGCGAGGAGCTCATCCTCGGCGACGACGAGCGCCAGCGCGTGTGGCGCCTCCGGCGCGTCATCGCCGACCGAAAACCCATCGACGCGATGGAGGCGCTCCTCGAGCAGCTCAAGGGAACCCAGTCCAACGCCGAGTTCCTCAAGTCCTTGGGGTAGTCAGCTTCTGTTGGAGCCTGAGCAGGCGCTTCACCGCTGAGAACGCTGAGACCGCGGAGAAAGAGCCCGCCTGATCTCCGCTCAGCGTCCTCAGCGTGCTCAGCGGTAAAGCAGTGTCACGAATCCACCGCAGGGGACCTGCATGCAAGGCCTCCCCACCAGGCGCGAACTGGCCACGCTCCTTCGGCTCTCCGGGCCCCTGGTCATCGTCAACGTCGGGCACCAGCTGATGGGCCTCGTGGATACCGCGCTCGCCGGGCGCGTGGACACCGTGACCCTGGCGGCGGTGGGGCTGGGCAACACGCTCTACTTCTTCATCGCCGTCTTCGGCATGGGGGTCGTGATGGCCGTCGACCCCCTCGCCTCGCAGGCGTACGGCGCCGGCCGGGAGCGGCACGCGCGGCGCGCCATGTGGCAGGGCGTCTGGGCCGGGCTGGCGACGGTGCCGTTCGTCGTGGCCGTGAACGTCGCGCTTGCGGCGGGGCTTGAAGGTCTGGGGATCAATCCGGGGCTCGCCGCCACGACGCGCGCGTACATCCACGCCCGCCTCCCGTCGCTTCCTTTCTTCTTCATCCTCGTGGCGCAGCGCACCTACCTGCAGGCGGCGCACCGGACGGCGCCCCTGGTCGCGTCGACGGTGGCGGCCAACCTTTTCAATTTTGGGGCGGCCTGGGTGCTCCTCTTCGGCGAACCGCGCCTGGGCCTGCCCCCGCTGGGGGCCGCGGGACTCGGCATCGCCACCTCGGCCGCCACTCTCCTGCAGTGCGTCTGGCTCGCCTTCTCGGTGCGGCGCCTCTCGGCGGGCGAGGGGGCCGAACCGGTTCGGCGGCTCGACCCCGCGCTCCTGCGCACGATCTTCCGTCTCGGAATCCCCATCGGACTGCAGTTCATGGCCGAAGGCGGGATCTTCACCGTCGTGGGCTTCCTGGCGGGCCGGATGGGAGACGCGCAGATGGCGGCCCACCAGGTGGCCATCTCCTTCGCCGCCCTCACCTTCATGGTCCCGCTCGCCGTGGGCACCGCGACGTCGGTCCAGGTTGGACGCGCCGTGGGCGCCGGGGACGCGGAAGGCGTGCGACGGTCCGGGGCGGCCGGCTTCTTCCTGGGCGGCGGGTTCATGGCCGGAGCGGCGCTCGTCCTGGCTCTGTTCGCCGAGCCTGTGGCGCGGCTCATGACCCTCGAGGCGCAGGTCGTCCCGATCGCCGCGGGCCTCCTCCGGATCGCCGCCGTCTTCCAGCTCTTCGACGGGATTCAGGCCGTCGGGTCGGGGGCGCTGCGCGGGGCCGGCGTCACGCGGTGGGCCATGATCGCCAACGTCGTCGCCTACTGGGTCGTCGGGTTTCCCGTATCAGCGTGGCTGGGCCTGATCCTCGGGCTGGGGCCGCACGGCCTCTGGTGGGGCCTGACCGTGGGTCTCGCGGTCGCCGCGGCCGCCCTGGTCGCCAAGTTCGTCGCCACCGCGCGCCGCCCGATCGTGGCCCTGGAGCCTCGGGAGACGTCTTAGGTAACGTGAAACCGTGGGCACTGGCCGCCGCGATGATCGTGATTCTCGGCGCGGCCATGGGCGGCCCTCCGCACCGCAACGCTCGATGGCCACCGAAACGGGCCGTTCGTGCGACTGAGACCGCCGCTGGGGTGACCGCGACGAGCCCGATTCCCGAGCCGGTCAGGCCAGTCGCCGCCAGCCTGAGAGCTTCAGCGCCCGAGATACCTCGTGAACTGATGTGGCGCGTCGCACGGCACCTCAAGGAGATCTACCGCGCGCTCTGCGCCGAACACCATCCGCGCGCCCAGCTGCAGTGCGAGGAGCTGCTCGTCGTCGATCCGGGCTACCTATTCGCGCTCGAACTGCGTTCCCTGGCGCAGCGCCTGGCGCACATGAGATACAGCCGGCGGAACCTCATCCGCTGGCTGGAGTTGTGGGGCGCCGCGACGGATAGCTCGAGTGACGACCCGATGGTGCCCCAAGCAGAAAGCCTCCTGCCCGCCGGAGACTCCGCCGAACTCGGGCGATGGCTCGATGACTGCTGGGACTCGCGGCCCAAGGGAATCAGCGGGGGCAGTATGTACCACGAAGATTACGAGGAAGAAGCCGCGCTCTTCCGGAGGCTCGAGAATGAGATCTTCTCGCTGCGGCTGCCGCCGTCAAGCCTATACGAAATCCTGGATGCCCTTCGAGAGAAGACCGGTCTGAATCTGCATTGTGGTACGGACGCCGAGGGCTGGATCTGGACGGCCCGTTGGGCCCCCGTCTTGGTCGAAGGGTTGACCCTGGAGGAGGGCATGAGCGAGGCACTGGAGCCCTTCGGCCTGCGCGTGACGGTGCAAGAGGGCGTGGTGATGCTGGTTTCGCGGTAGCGTTACAGCTTTCGCTTCTCCACGGCGTGGAGCACCTCGTCGGACGCGCGGGCCGCCGCCAGCTTGGTCTTGCTGAAGCGATGGAGCTGCGAGACGTCGATGCCGCCGAAGGAGTCCCTCCCGAATTCCCGGCAGTGCTCCCCCAGGTCGTGGAGGAGCTCGCTCGCGATGACCGCGTGCCCGTAGTTGCCGGGGTGGCCGCCGTCCATGCTGAAGATCCCGCCCCGCCAGGTGGCGCGGATCGTGTCGACCGGCGAGGCCGTCCGGTGCGCGTGCACCGCGTACCCGGCCATGCTGACGGCCTCGTCGAATCGCGACGCCATGTCGAAGACGGCGTGGTGCGGCGATTCTTTCGATCGGATGTGGGCGTTGTAGCGCCCGATCTCCGTCCGGATCTTGATCTGGTCTTGCGGGGTCAGGACTTCGTCGTCGCGGAACCTCAGGCGGATATCCGGCAACTTCGATCGCACGCCGTTCCAGAAGTCTTCGAATTTCGAGCGCACCGTGTCGCGCACCCCTCCGGGTCCGGCGAACGCCCTCACGAAGAAGAGCGCCGTCTTGACCAGACATTCCTGGATGTCCGAATCGTCCGTCAGATCCGCCAGGAGCGTGCTGAACCGGGCGAGGATCGTCAAGAGCGACACTTTCGTCCCCGGGCGATGATCCCGCAAGGACGGGGTTTCACGCCCTTGCCCTCCGTCGTACTCCAGCACCTTGGCGGATACCTTCAGCGCAAAGAGGTCGTCGGTCACGTCCAGGCCGAAGACGACGACCCTGAAGGGGAACCGGTTGTCTTCGCCAAGCAGGTCGCCCAACGTCGCTTCGTCCGTCAGCGGGACCAGCAGGGGCACTTGGGTGTCGTCCGGCAGCGTCGCGAGCACGACGTCCCGCGGACGTGGAGCCGCGCCGTCCTCGGCCGGGTGGGTCTCCAGCTCCCGCAGGATGTGGTCCAGCGATTCCCGGAATGTCACGAACTGGAGGCGGTCGAGCGCGTCGTTCATCGACCCGAAGACGGTCGGGATCGCGCCCAGTCCCGCCTTGCGCAAGGGTTGCAGCCGACCCAGCTCCGTGCGGTGCAGCGCGCGGTCGAAAGCGTCGCACGGCGTGACGCGGGCCTGGATGGAGGACCCGTTGAGGATCGCCTGGAGCGTGTCGTTGTTGCCGAGCCAGATCACGACGGCGTCGGGCCGGGTCGCCTTGGCCCAGCCGGTCTGGCTCCGGTTCTCGGGAAAAATCCACCGCTCCCCGATGCGCGGGCTGCCCTTTTGCATGATCTCCCAGTGAAGGCCGTACTCGCTTTCCGAGACGGACTGGTAGTTCTCCGGCTCGAGCCCCGCCAGGACGTCGAGCGTGAAATCGCTATCGAACGAGCTCCGCGCCTCCGGGTCGAGCGCGAGTCCCGACACGCCGCCGCTCCAGCGCCCCTGCGTGATGGCCTGGTGGATTTCGGTGCCGTCGACCGCCAGGATGTTCGTCAGCTGTCCCAGCGTGTCCTCCGCGCGTGCCCCGCGGAACTCGGGGTACAGCACGAGCTCGACGAAAAGCGTGGCTCGATTCCACGGCTTGGCCGAAGGGTTCGGGACGCCCGGTTTGGCCGCGGAGACGGGATCCGTCCAGATCCTCTGTGGCAGCCCGGGCTCGGCGATGGCCCCGACGTGCGCGTAGAGGCCGAGCGCTTCGCACACGCGGTAGGCGTACGTCGCCCGCTGATACATGTCGACGACGCACTTGCCCTGCGTGCCGATCGTGATGCTGTCGCCGAGGAACATCCACAGCGGCGGCGGTCCGAGCCGCGCCGACTTGCGCGGCCGCTTCGCCTTCGGCTTGGGCATGGGGTCGATCCCTCCCTTACCCCGGCCCCGGTCGTGCAGGCCGTACATCTAACCGTCCCGGCCGGTTCCGTCAAGGATCCTGGGGTGTATACTGGCTGCGGTGAGAAAGCCTTCGGCGCGCTCCGCGGCGTTTGCCTTCTGCCCGCACTGCCGACGTCCCTGTCCGAAGGGGGACGACGCCCCGTCCAAGTGTCCGGAGTGCGGTCGTGCCCCCGCGGAACCGCGGCGATTTCGATTCAGCCTCAAGGTGCTGTTGGTCCTCGGGGTCCTCTGCCTCGGGGTGATCGGGATGGTGGCCTCCGCCCGTTCCCGGCGCGCGGGCGCGGCCCCTTCCGCGGAGGCGCAGACCGACTCCACGTGGACGGCCCCCGCCGAGCCGTCCGGACGCTCTCGGGTCGGCGCGGTCCCGTGCGGCTACTGCAACGGCGACGGCCGTCTCGACGACGCCGACCTGAACCGGAGAGACCCTCCCCGCATCAACGCGCCGCCTGGCCCCTGCCCCGCCTGCGGGGGCCGCGGCGGAATCGGGAAGTGAGCCGCGTCACGCGGACGCGCGAACCTTAGGCGATCGCAGGCCGAGGTCCTGGCCGAGCCGCCGCAGGTTCCTGCAGACGAGCGTTCGGACGATCGGCGCGGGATGGCGGCGCACGATGCACGGAAGCGCGCCGATGCCGGCGGCGCGGGCCCGCCGGGGGTCCTTGCCGGCGTCGATCATCTCGATCTCAAACCGCTCCGGCAGGTAGGTTTCACAGAGGACTCGCAAGTTGGTCAGGGCAATCGTCCCGAACGGGGTGGACCCGTCCGTGAAAAGTTCGAACCTCCACGGCGCCTTCGCGCGGTCGGTCCGGTCGAAGAGAAACGAGGGCATGTCACACCTCCTCACGACCACGTGGAGGTATACGACGTAGGCAACTCGCGGTTACCCTCCAACCGGGCAACCGTCTCGACGTTAGAAGCCGGTGACTCGAAATCTCCGGGTCTGCGGTTTCCTGGGGCTGGCGTGTGCAGGGCTTGACTGGGCGACCAAGGCGATCTGCTTCTCGCGCCTCCGCTTCGGCGAAGAAGTGCAGGTGATTCCGGGCTTCTTCAGCATCACGCCGGCGCTGAACCCGGGAACCCTCTGGAGTCTGGGCCGGGGGCTCGGCACCCTCTGGCTCGTTATCTCCGTGCTGGCCGTGCCGGCCCTTGTCTGTCTGATTGCCTCGGTCAAGCGGCCCGGCTGGGTTCCCCGCGTTTCGCTCGGCCTGATCCTGGGTGGGGCGATCGGGAACATGATCGACCGGGTGCGGGAGGGCGCCGTGCGCGACTTCATCAAGGTCTATGTCGAAAGGTCCGACGGACCCCCGTGGGTCTGGCCGATCTTCAACCTGGCCGATTCCTTCATCGTCGTGGGCGCTTTCCTGCTGGCGGCCGAATCCCTTCTCCCTCAAGGCGGGCACGAATCCCCACGGCCCGCAATTCGTGATTCGTAATTCGTGATTCGTCGGTAACCTGGGAGCGTTCCGACCTATAGAGCCCGGAAAGCCGATGGACTTCGAGCGCGCCCTGGAGTCGGCCCGGCGGGGGGATGTCGACGCCTACGGCGACGTCGTCCGCCGGTTCGAGGCGACGGTCCGCACCTACGTCGCCGCGTACTGGCCCGACCGGAACATGGTCGACGAAATCGCCCAGAAGGCGTTCATCTGGGCGTACGAGCACCTCGACGAGTTCAGGCCGGGAACCCGGTTCGGGGCGTGGATCAAAGAAATCACGCGGAGGATTCTGCTTTCCGAGCTCGAGATCGTCGCGCGCGAGGGCCGCAACCGCCGCAAGTACCTCGAGGCGCTACAGGCCGGCCGGCTGCGCGAGTCGCTCTCCGGCTCGGAGGCCGACACGCCCGAAGCGATGGCCGACGCGCTCCGGCACTGCCTCGAGGAGCTCCCGCCGGAGTCGCGGACGCTGGTCAGCGAGCGCTACGAGGAGCGCCGCACCCTCGCGCACCTGGCGCGTTCGCGGGGGCGCGAGCCGGGAACCATCAAGGTCACTCTGTTCAGGATTCGCCAGGCCTTGCGGCGCTGCGTCGAGCGGCGGACGCGGACGGCGCCGGCTCAAACCTCGGAAGGCGCATGACATGAGGACCGAAATCGAGTCGATGATCGCGGATTACCTGGAAGGCGACCTCGACGAGGCCGCGGCGGAAAGGCTCGCCTCGCTGCTCGAGGCGGATCCGCAGGCGCTGGAAGAATTCGTGGGCCTGGCGCAGCAGCACCGTCTGTTGGCTCAAGGCCCCGTCGGAGGAGCCATGACGAGCGCGGATCAAGAGGTCTTCGTCCGCCGGGTGCTCGCGAGCCTGCCGGCGCGTCGCCCCCGGCGCTCCCGGCGCGGCGCGATTGCCGCGGCCGCCGCCCTGGTCGGGGCGACCGTGCTGGCGATCCTCTATCTGAATCGGCCGCCGGAACCTCTGCCGACTCCGACCGTATCGAAGACGCCGCCTACGCCGGTGGCGCCCGAGCTCCCCCCGCCGCCGGCGGCTCCTGAACCGCCTCCCGCGGCCGCCGTGCCGGCGCCCGCCGTCCTCCAGCCGCCCCCTCCGGAACGCGCGCCCGGGGCGACCTTCCGTCTGGGCGTGGTCAACCTTCGAACGTGCTCTCAAAAGGAACACTACGAGCGGATCAAGGTCGTGGACGCGGACCTGCGTCGAATGGCCGACGAGTACGGCAAGCGCCTTCGCGATCTCGAGCAGAAGATCCTGGAGGTGCGCGGGAGGTTCGACGCCACGCCGCAGGAGTCGAGCCTGAGGGCCGAATATCTGCTCCAGCTCCGCCGCCTGGAGACGGACCTCAAGTTCGAGAAGGAATATGGCCGGGCCAAGGTCCTCGACTACAGCTCCGACCGACACGTCGAGGTGTACAACGAGATCCGCCGCGTCGTCAATCTGATCGCCCAGGAGCAGAAGCTCGATTTGGTGCTTCGAGTGGAACAACCGCTCCTGGAGGAGCAGGACTACGAGACGGCCTCACAGCGGATCAACAACCGCGTGGTCCTCTTTCATCACGACAGCGTGGACATCACGCCTTTGGTGCTCAAGCGCCTCAACGACGAGTGGGCCAAGGCGCAGGCGGCGGGGAGCCCGACCGACTGGACGTGCAAGGAGTGCGGGCGCAAGAGCCGCGGCGAGGCGTGCGCGGCCACCCCCGGCTGCAAGGGGATGAGACCGAAATGAGGGGTGTAGCTCAAATTTCCGGGTGGGCCCGCCAGGGTTGGAATGAAAGGGGATAGGGAGATGCCTGGAGATCGGGAGATCAAGACTCCCATCTCCACATCTCCAGGCATCTCCCTATCCCCTTTCATTTCAGCTCAAATGAACCCACGATCTGGCGCACACCCGAGCGGAGAGGATACTCGCCTTCGCTTGCGCGGCCTCGCCCAGCAAGTATCATGCTGGAGTGGCCGAGACGCCCGACCTGCACGACGAGCGCGACATCCGCCTGGGAAGCCTGGCGCTGAGGAAGGGGCTGGTGAGTCCCCAGCAACTCCGCGAGGCCCTCTCGGAGCAGGCCCGCGAAGCGACGGAAGGCAAACTGCCGCGCCAGCTCGGCCTGATCCTTCTGGGCATGAGCCTCATCAGCGAGCCGCAGCTCATGGCGCTCCTAGCGGAACAGCAGAAGCTTAAGACTCGCCTCCTCGGCCCTTGAAGACGTACATTCCTGTAGGGGTCTTCCCGTGATGCGAACCTGGATCGCCGCCGTCGCGCTTCTGGCCGGGGATCAGGCCGACGACGCGGCAAAGCTGTTGAAGACGTTCCGCGAGGAGTTCGTCGCGATCACCCCCGGCCGCGGCGACATCCCCGCGAGCTTCACGATGGGCAGCGATTCGGGCGAGAAGTCCGAGCGGCCGGCCCATCAGGTAACCTTCGCGCACTCCTTCCACGTCGCCCGCTACGAGGTCCCGCAGAACCTGTGGGAGGCCGTCATGGGGAAGAACCCCAGCCGCTGGAAGGGAAAGCGAAACTCGGTGGAGCTGCTCTCCTTCGACGAGGCGACGGACTTCTGCGCCAAAGCCACCGAGCAGATGCGCGCCGCCAAGCTGATCGACGCCGACCAGGTGATTCGCCTGCCCTCGGAAGCCGAATGGGAGTTCGTCGCGCGCGCCGGCACGAAAACGGCGTACTCGTTCGGCGACGACCCCAAGGACCTCGACGCCCACGGGTGGCACACCGGAAACGCGGCCGGGAACGACCCCCCGGTAGGCGCCAAGAAGCCCAACCCGTGGAACCTGTACGACGTGCACGGGTACCTCTGGGAGTGGTGCGCGGACGTCTGGC
>Ga0187892_10004254_pt1 | contig 24308 bp, 20 predicted proteins | sample MA1701073metaG_FD_139345 | JGI IMG/M metagenome (GOLD analysis project Ga0187892, IMG submission 139345) | Bio-ooze microbial communities from a basaltic lava cave in the Kipuka Kanohina Cave System on the Island of Hawaii, USA - MA170107-3 metaG ... | reverse complement strand
CGGGCGGGGGCTCGCCGGGCGGGGGCTCGCCGGGCGGGGGCTCGCCGGGCGGGGGCTCGCCGGGCGGGGGCTCGCCGGGCGGGGGCTCGCCGGGCGGGGGCTCGCCGCAGCGCATCGGCCTGTCCGCCACCCAGCGGCCGCTGGACGAGATCGCCCGCTTCCTGGGCGGCCGGGACCCGGCCACCGGCGAGCGCCGGCCCGTCACCGTGGTCGACGCAGGCGTGCGCAAGCCCCTCGACATCGAGGTGATCGTCCCGGTGGAGGACATGGCCGAGCTGGGCCGCCCGGTGGAGGACGGCGACGTCCTCGCCGGTCCCGCCGCCGGCGACCCGGAGGTGCGCCACTCCATCTGGCCGGCGATCCATCCCGTCCTCCTGGACCTCATCCGCGCCCACCAGTCGACGCTGGTGTTCGTCAACTCGCGCCGCCTGGCCGAGCGGCTGGCCAACCGCCTCAACGAGCTGGCCGCCCAAGAACTGGTGCGGGCCCACCACGGCTCGGTGGCCCGGGAGCAGCGGCTGGAGATCGAGGACGCCCTCAAGGCGGGGAAGCTGCCGGCGCTGGTGGCCACGAGCAGCCTGGAGCTGGGGATCGACATGGGGGCCATCGACCTGGTCGTGCAGGTGGAGTCGCCCCCGTCGGTGGCGAGCGGGCTCCAGCGCATCGGCCGGGCCGGGCACCGGGTGGGCGAGCCGTCCAAGGGCCGGGTGTTCCCCAAGTTCCGGGGCGACCTGGTGGAGGCGGCAGTGGTGGTGTCCCGCATGAAGGCGGGGCTGATCGAGGAGACCCGCATCCCCCGTAACCCCCTCGACGTCCTCGCCCAGCAGATCGTGGCCATGGTGGCCATGGAGGACGGCGTCACGGTGGACGAGGTGGCGGCGGTGGTGCGGGGCGCCGAGCCGTTCGCCGAGTGCACCCGGCCGGTGCTGGAAGGCGTGCTGGACATGCTCGCCGGCCGGTACCCGTCCGACGAGTTCTCCGAGCTGCGCCCCCGCCTGGTGTGGGACCGGGTGGCGGGCACGCTGCGGCCCCGGGCCGGCGCCCGCATGCTGGCGGTGGTGTCGGGGGGGACGATCCCCGACCGGGGGCTGTTCGGCGTGTTCACCCCCGAAGGGGGCCGGGTGGGCGAGGTGGACGAGGAGTTCGTCTACGAGAGCCGCCCCGGGGAGACATTCGTCCTCGGCGCCAGCACCTGGCGCATCCAGGACATCACGCGCGACCGGGTGGTGGTCACCCCGGCGCCCGGGGAGCCGGGCAAGATGCCGTTCTGGCACGGCGACAGCGTGGGGCGGCCGGCCGAGCTGGGGCGGGCCATCGGCCAGTTCCTGCGAGAGGTGGGGTCCTGGCCCGACGAGCGCCTGGCCGACGAGTGCTCGCTCGACCCGCTTGCGGTGCGCAACCTGCGGTCCTACCTGGCCGAGGAGGCGGCCGTCACCGGCGGCGCCTTGCCCACCGACCGCCAGATCGTCGTCGAGCGCTTCCGGGACGAGCTGGGCGACTGGCGGGTGTGCGTGCTGTCGCCGTGGGGCGGCCGGGTCCATGCGCCATGGGCGCTGGCGGTGGAGGCCACGGTCCGCACGCGGCTCGGCCTGGAGGTGCAGACCATGTGGTCCGACGAGGGCCTGGTCGTGCGCCTGCCCGAGGCCGACGAGGCGCCGGCGATCGACTCGGTGCTGCTCGACCCCGAGGAGGTCGAGGAGCTGGTCGTGGGCGAGCTGGCCAACTCGGCCCTGTTCGCGGCCCGGTTCCGGGAGAACGCGGCCCGCGCCCTGCTGCTGCCCCGGCGGCGGCCGGGCCGGCGCACGCCGCTGTGGCAGCAACGCCAACGGGCCGCCGACCTGCTGGGCGTGGCGTCAAAGCACGCCTCGTTCCCGATCCTCCTGGAGACCTACCGGGAGTGCCTGAAGGACGTGTTCGACCTTCCTGCCCTGATCGGGCTGATGGGCGAGGTGCGTTCGAGGACGGTACGGGTCGTGTCGGTGGACACCCTCCGGCCGTCCCCGTTCGCCCAGTCGCTGGCCTTCGCCTACGTCGCCTCGTTCCTCTACGAGGGCGACGCTCCGCTGGCCGAGCGGCGGGCCCAGGCGCTGACGCTGGACCGGGGCCTCCTGGCCGAGCTGTTGGGCTCGGAGGAGCTGCGCGAGCTCATCTCCCCCGAAGCCCTGGCCAGCCTGGAGGCCGACCTCCAGTTCCTCGACGAGGACCGGTGGGCGCCCGACGCCGACGCCGCCCACGACCTGCTGCGCCGGCTCGGGGACCTCACGGCGGTCGAGCTGCGGGCCCGCTCGGTGGACGACTTCTCCGGCCGGCTCGTGGCCGAGCGGCGGGCGGTCGAGGTGCGGGTGGCGGGCGAGGCGCGGCTGATCGCCGCCGAGGACGCGGGGCGCTACCGGGATGGGCTCGGCGTGCCGCCGCCCCCCGGGCTGCCCGAGGCGTTCCTGGCGCCGGTGGAGGATCCGCTGGGGTCGCTGATGGGCCGGTGGGCGGCGCGGCACGGGCCCTTCGTCACGGCGGAGGTGGCGGCCCGGTTCGGCCTGCCCCCGGCCGCGGTCGAGGTCGTGCTCCAGCGCCGGGCGGACGGGGGGCTGCTCCTGCGGGGTGCGTTCAAGCCCGCCGCCACCGCGGCCGAACCGGGCGGCGGCGCCGAGGGCGGAGGCGCCGAGCGGGAGTGGTGCGACCCCGACGTGCTCCGCCGGCTGCGGCAGCGGTCGCTGGCGGTGTTGCGGCGGGAGGTGGAGCCCACCGACGCCGAGGCGCTGGCCCGGTTCCTGCCCGCCTGGCACGGCGTCGGCGGCGAGGCGAGGGGCGTCGACCGGCTGGTGGAGGCCATCGCCCAGGTCCAGGGCGTGGCGATCCCGGCGTCGGTGCTGGAGAAGGACGTGCTGGCCGCCCGGGTGGCCGACTACGCGCCCCGCCTCCTGGACGAGCTGGCCGCCGCCGGCGAGGTCGTATGGGTGGGCGCCGGACCGCTCGGGCGGGACGACGGCAAGGTCATGCTCTTCCTGCGGGACGAGGCTGCCGCGCTGCGGCCGCCTCCCTCCCCCCGGCCGGCGGAGGAGGAGCACGGCCGCATCCGGGAGATCCTGTCCCGCCGGGGCGCCTGCTTCTTCGCCGACCTGCGCGGCAGCGACGACCGCGCCTCGCTCGACGCCCTGTGGGACCTGGTCTGGGCGGGCGAGGTCACCAACGACTCGTTCGCCGCCCTGCGGGCGTTCACCGGCACGGCCGGGCGCATCGGGTCGGCCGCCGGACGGCGGGCTTCCGCCCGGCGGGGCCGCCCGAACCTGGGCTCGCTGGCCGTGCTGGGGCCGCCGACGGCCCAGGGTCGCTGGTCGCTGGTCGAGTCCGACCTGCCGGTGCAAGAGGTCGCCGCCGCGGACCGGGCGCGGGCCCTGGCCGGCGCCCTCCTGGAGCGGCACGGCGTCCTCACCCGGGAGGCGGTGCGGGCCGAGGGCCATCCCGGCGGGTTCGCATCGGTGTACCCGGTGCTGCGGGCGCTGGAGGAGGCGGGCCGGGCCCGGCGCGGCTACTTCGTCGCCGGGCTGGGCGGGGCTCAGTTCGCCCTGCCCGGGGCGGTCGACCGGCTGCGGGCCCGGCCCCGCGGCGGCAACGACGCCACGGGGCCGCTGCCGCCGCTGCTGCTGGCCGCCACCGACCCGGCCAACCCGTTCGGCGTCGCCCTCCCGTGGCCGGTGGCCGGCCCCAAACGGGTGGCGGGGGCGTACGTCGTGGTGCAGGACGGGGTGGCGTCGCTGTACCTGGAGCGGGGCGGGCGGGGGCTGCTGGCGCTGCGCTCCCTCGACGGGGCGTGGGAGGAGGCGGCCGTCGCCGCTCTCGGCGCACTCGTCACGTCGGGCCGGCTGCGGCGGCTGGCCTTGGAGCGGTTCGACGAGGGTCTGGCGCCGGCCTTGCGGGCGGCCGGGTTCGTCCCCTCCCCCAAGGGCCTGGTCCGGTACGCCTGAGGGCGACACCCTCTTCCGCACCGCCGCCACCCTGCACCGGTGGCTGGCGGGGCGGCAGGTGACCGCCGCCACCTCCCGGGTGGCCGGCTTCCCGGCGGCCAAGCTCGTCGGCCAGACGGTGGACTCGGTGGAGGCGCAGGGCAAGCACCTGCTCATGCGGCTGGCGTCCGGCCAGGTGCTGCACAGCCACATGAAGATGACCGGGTCGTGGCACGTCTACCGGGACGGCGACCGGTGGCGGAAGCCGGCGGCCCAAGCCCGGCTCGTGCTCACCGCCGGCGACCGGGTGGCGGTGTGCTTCAACGCGCCGGTGGTCGAGCTGCTGCAGCCCCGGGCCGAGGCCGCCCACCCCGCCCTGCGGGCGCTGGGCCCCGATCTGCTGGCCCCGCCAGCGGACTGGGCCGAGATCCTCCGCCGGGCCCGCTCCCGCCCGCCGGCCACGCCCCTCGGCGACCTGCTGCTCGACCAGCGCGTGACGGCGGGCTTGGGGAACATCTGGCGCTGCGAGTCGCTGTTCGTGGAACGTCTGAGCCCATGGACACCGGTCGGCGACCTCACCGACGACGCGCTCGTCCAGCTGTACCGCACCGGCGCCCGCCTGCTCGCCGCCCAGCTCGGCCGCACCGTCGACCGCCGCCGCTGGGTCTACGACCGGGCCGGCCGCCCCTGCCGCCGCTGCGGCACGCCCGTCCAGGCCCGCCGCGAGCGCACCGACCTGGCCCGCACCGCCTACTGGTGCCCATCCTGTCAGCCCTGACCCGCCGAACCGGCGACGCCGCCGGCCGGCGGCCGCCCGGCCGTCGCGATTGCGAACTGGTGACGCACCGGCGCGCGCCGGCGCGCCCCACCGTCACCGGTTCGGCCGAAGCCCGCCGGGGCCGGTGCCGCCGCGGTCGCGCTCGCGAACTGGTGACGCACCGGCGCGCGCCGGCGCGCCCCACCATCACCGGTTCGGCCGAAGCCCGCCGCGCCGGAGGCCGCCGCGGTCGCGATTGCGAACTGGTGACGCACCGGCGCTCGCCGGCGCGCCCCACCGTCACCGGTTCGGCCGAAGGCCGCCGCGCCGGAGGCCGCCGGGGCCGGTGCCGCCGCGGCGCTCGCGAACTGGTGACGCACCGGCGCGCGCCGGCGCGCCCCACCGTCACCGGTTCGGCCGAAGCCCGCCGCGCCGGCGGCGGGGGCGGAGGCCGCCGGGGCCGGTGCCGCCGCGGCGCTCGCGAACTGGTGACGCACCGGCGCGCACCGGCGCGCCCCACCGTCACCGGTTCGGCCCGAGCCCGAGCCCGTGCCCGAGCCCGCGGCGGAGGCCGCCGGGGCCCTCGCCGGCGCGCTCCCGAACTGGTGACGTACCGGCGCGCGCCGGCGCGCCCCACCGTCACCAGTTCGGTGAAGGCGGTGCCGCAGCCGTGAGGTCACGAAGGCTGCTGGTCGACGTTTCGCCGCTGCGGGAGTCCCGGGAGTACCGGTGCTTGTACGCCGGCCAGGCGGTCGCCTACCTGGGCACCCAGCTGACCACCGTCGCAGTCCCCTTCCAGGTGTACCAGCTGACCGGGTCGTCGCTGGCGGTGGGGATGATCGGGCTGGCCTCCCTGATCCCCTTGGTCGTCCTGTCGCTCGCCGGCGGCGCCATCGCCGACGCCATTGACCGCCGCAAGCTGCTCATCGCCACCCAGCTCGCCACCGGCGCCACCAGCGCCGTCCTCGCCCTCAACGCCCTCCAGCCCCGGCCCGCGCTGTGGCCGCTCTACGTGTGCGCCGCCCTGGAGGCGGGGCTGGCCGGGATCGACCTTCCCACCCGCCAGGCCATCCTCCCCAACCTGGTCCGGCGGGAGCAGTTCGCCGCCGCCGCCTCCCTCGGCCAGGTTCTGTTCCAGGTGGGCTCGGTGGCCGGCCCCGCCCTGGCCGGCCTGATCATCGCCCAGCTCAGCCTGGCCGCCGCCTACTGGATCGACGCCGCCACCGCCCTGGCCGCCATCGCCGGCGTCGCCGCCATCCGTCCCCAGCCGCCCGAGGGCGGCGGGCGCAAGGCGGGACTCGACTCCGTCAAGGAGGGGCTCCGCTTCCTCCGGGGCAAGCGGGTGCTGCTGGGCACGTTCCTGATCGACATCAACGCCATGGTCTTCGGGATGCCCCGGGCTCTCTTCCCCGCCCTCGGCGCCAACCTCTACGGTGGCGGCCCCGCCACCGTCGGCCTCCTCTACGCCGCCCCCGCGGCCGGCGCCCTCGTCGGGGCGGTCACCACCGGTTGGGTGGCCCACGTCCGCCGCCAGGGTCGGGCCGTCGTCATCGCCGTGGTCGCCTGGGGCGTGGCCATCGCCGCCTTCGGCCTCACACCCGTCCTGCCCCTCGGCCTCCTCTTCCTCGCCCTCGCGGGCGCCGCCGACGTGGTTTCGGCCGTCTTCCGCAGCACGATCCTCCAGCTCAGCGTGCCCGACCACCTCCGGGGGCGGCTCTCCAGCGTCCACATCGCCGTCGTCACCGGCGGCCCCCGCCTGGGCGACGCCGAGGCCGGCGCGGTGGCCGCCCTGAGCACCCCCCGCATCTCCGTCGTGTCGGGCGGGCTGGCCTGCATCGCCGGCGCCCTCCTCCTCGCCAAGGCCCTGCCCGCCCTGGCCCGCTACGAGGCCCCCTATAATCGGGTCGGGGAGCCCGACCGCGGCAACGGGGCAGGGCGCGGCTCCCAGCCCGAGCCCTGGTTGTCGTCTGAGAAAGAGGGTCCCGATGGCTGAGGTAGCAAACCGCCCGGTCCGCACGGTCGCGGACGTCATGACCCGCAACGTCCTCACCGTGGAACCCACCGAGACGCTGGCGGGCGCCTGCTCCCGCATGTTGGAGCGCGCCGGCGGCAAGGTCGGCAGCGCCGTCGTCACCGACGGCGCCGAGCGGGCCATCGGCATCCTGACCGAGCGGGACCTGGTGCGTGCCGGCGGCGCCGGGGCCGACCTGGGCGCGGCCAAGGTCTCGGAGTGGATGACGCCCGACCCCGACACGGTCCCGTCCTCCATGGACCTCAACGCCGCCCGCATCAGCCTGCACGAGCACGGCTACCGCCACTTTCCGGTGGTCGACGGCGGCCAGCTGGTCGGCATCATCTCGATGCGCGACCTGATCAACATCGCCTACGTCCAGCCGGTCAAGCACCCCAGCCTGATCGATGCCCCCAAGGGATTGGAGGGCGTGGTGGTGGCCGAGACCTCGGTGGGCGACGTCCGGGGCCAGCAGGGCTTCTACCACTACCGCCAGTACAACGCCACGGAGCTGGCCGAGAAGCGCAGCCTGGAGGACGTTTGGTACCTCCTCTACAACGGCCGCCTTCCCACCCGCGAGGAGCGGGGCGACTTCATGGAACAGATCAAGGAGCTGCGCCAGATCCCCAAGTCCGTCAAGAAGCTCCTGCCCGACATCGCCCGGGCGGGCGAGAACTTCATCCTCCTCGACGCCCTGCGCACCGCGTACTCGGCCTTCGCCTACGCCCTCGACTTCAAGTCATGGATGGACATCAGCCCCGAGGACCTTCGGGACAACGCCATGCGGTCGAGCGCGGTCATGCCCACGTTGATCATGGCCCTCTACCGCCTGAACCAGGGCCTCGACCCCATCGACCCCAATCCCTACCTGCCCTACGCCGCCAACTACCTCTACATGCTCACGGGCGAGGTGCCGTCCAAGGAGCACGCCCGCGCCATCGAGCAGTACCTGATCCTGACGACCGACCACGGGTTCAACGCCTCGACGTTCACGGCCCGGGTGATCACCTCCACCGGAGCGGACCTGGGCTCCGCGGTGGTCGGGGCCATCGGCGCCCTGTCCGGGCCGCTCCACGGCGGCGCCCCCAGCCGGGCGCTGGACATGCTGGAGGCCATCGGCAAGCCCGAGAACGCCGACCCCTGGATCCGGGAACGCATCGAAAAGGGCGAGAAGATCATGGGGTTCGGCCATCGAGTCTACAAGACCGACGACCCCCGTTCGCTGCTGCTACGCAGCGTGGCCGAGCGCCTCGGCGGCGAGAAGGCCGAGTTCGCCACCCAGATCGAGAAGACGGTCGTGGCCATCCTCGAGGAGCTGAAGCCCGGTCGCCACCTGTACGCCAACGTCGAGTTCTACGCCGGCGTGGTGATGGACAAGGTCGGCCTGCCGCCCGACCTCTTCACCCCCACGTTCACGTCCAGCCGGGTCATCGGGTGGACGGCCCACATCCTCGAGCAGGCGGCCGAGAACCGCCTCATCCGGCCCAGCGCCCACTACCACGGCCCGGAGCCGCCCGCCCCCGTCCCGGACCTCGACTAGTAGATGCGGATCGAGGAGGCGACGGCGGCGACCCCCGACGTGGTGGCCGCCGTCCAGCGGCTCGTGCCACAGGTATCGTCCAGCGCGACCGTGCCCACCGAGGGGGAGATCGCGGAGATCGTGGCCTCCCCGGCCACCGTCCTCCTCCTCGCGCGGGACGAGGCGAGCGAGGTCATCGCCATGCTCACGCTGGCGTTATTCCGCATCCCGACCGGGCTGCGGGCCTGGATCGAGGACGTGGTGACCGAGGCCGCGGCCCAGCGCCAGGGGGCAGGGACGGCACTCACCGAAGAGGCGCTGCGTCGGGCCGCCGCGGCCGGCGCCCGTACCGTCGACCTCACCTCCCGGGCGTCCCGGGAGGCGGCCAACCGGCTCTACCAGCGGGTCGGGTTCGAGCTGAGGGACACAAACGTCTACCGCTGCGAGATCGAAGCCGAGTAGGTCCCGCCCGCCAAGATCGGCAAGCCTCGACCGGGCGGCGGCGACATCCCGTCGCGTGTCGCCTCGCGACCGGGCCCATACACCGCGTGAGGAAGTCCCGGTCGCTCGCCTCGTCCCCGCGGATGCCGAAGGGCTGGTCGACCGTCTGGCGCGGGACGGAGTCCTGGCGTCGGCGAGGGCGGCGAAGCGTCCTGTCGCGAGAGGGGCCCGACGCGTGAAGGCAGCCGGCGCCGTTGCCGGTCTCGTCGCCGAGCAGCGTCGCGACCATGACGATCGTCTGCTTCCATAGCAGCGCCTTCGTCAAGTCTGCTGATCGACGAACCTGGCAGCGAGCTGGCCCGAACTGCTCTGGGACGAGGCCGACACCGTGGCGGCGATCCGCCTCACCGCGCCCGAGGTGAGCGCCCGGCTGCCGGCGGCCGACGCCGCGGCGGCTTTGGCGAGCCGGTTTCCTCTTGGGCGGGGCTGATGCGGACCAACCTGGCGAGCGCACGGGCGCTGAGCGCCGGCGATCCGATCCTGGTCAGCTGGGACGGTCGGCTCTCCGCTGCCGCGCTGGAGGCGAGGCTGTCCGTCGCATCGAGCGGCTTCACGTAGCTCGCTCGGGCGGATGCTGGCAATCGGCCGCCGAAGAACGACAGGAGCACGTAGTTGCGACGGTGCGCATCGACCTGCATGACCGTCGTGGGGTGGTGGAGCTGGACCTTCTGCCAGGCGGCGGCCTACTCGGCGAGGTCGTCTGGCCGGCGATCGGGTCGATGTAGGAGCCGTCGAGCAGCTGGCCCTGGATGCGGGCGAGGAAGCGTTCGGCGTCGGCCTTGCGGCCAAAGTGGCGGGCGCGTTGCAGGCCGCCGGGGCGTTCCCGGTAGCGGGCGCGCCAACGGCCATTCGGGCCCTTGTCGATACTGGCCATCGGCACTCCGTTCGCGAAGCGTGCAACGAAGGGATGGCCGCAACCAGCGTGAGCCGGCCATCGAGGCTCAGCGAGGACCAGCCTACCGGCGAGGTACGACGGCTTGCGGACCACGCACCGGGCCGGCGATCCACGCCTCGACGTCGACGGCCCCATACCGGACGTGCCGACCCACCCGTAGGCACGGAGAACCCCGCCAGTTCGCCAGCGTCGCGACCGGAATGCCGAGCAGCTCAGCGACGTCGGCAGCGTGCAACAGTTCCCCGCGGCAGACCCTTGCAGGTTCCCCTGCGGCAAACCTGCGGGGCGTCCCGCGGCCACGCTGCGTCCGCGGGACGCGAGCGGGAGTCCTCGATCTGTCCTCAACAGGCGGGATTCGACGGGATCGGCTGGGCCCCGTTAGGGATCGTCGGGGCGCGAAAGCCCTGGTCACGACAGTCCCCAGCAGGTGGTGACGGTGAGCCGGCCGGCAGGCGGGGATCAGCCCATCCCCAGCGCGATGCGGGGCTGGCGCGCCGGGTCAAGCCACAGGAGCACGGACCGCAACTGGTCCACGGGCAGGGCGACGCAGCCGGCCGTGGCGCGGCCGGTCGTGGCGTGCAGGAAGATCCCGCTGCCCAACCCGGGCGTGCGGGCGGCGTTGTAGGCGATGACCGCGCCGTGCTGGTAGGCGACGGGCTGGTACATGCCGGCGGGGTCGTGGCCCCCGCCGTAGTCGTCGAGGTCGACCCACAGGTTGTAGGTGGGGCTGGCCGGGTCCTCGTCCCAGATGATCGTGTCGTCGGGCGCCGGGCGGTACTCGAAGCGCACGCCCGGGTCGGGGGCGACGCCGAAGAAGAAGTCGAACCCGTACGCGCCGGACGGGGTGCGGCCGTCGCCCTCCCGCTTCTCCCCGGGCGGGGCGAAACCCGCGCGGCCGATGCGGGCCGCCCACGGGCCGAACACCGGCCGCCACCCGGCGCCCTGGCGCTGGTAGGCGGTGAGCGTGGCCGTGCTCGCGCCGTACGCGGCGGTGGTGACGACGATGGCCTGGCCCGCGCCGTCCGCCTCGGCCAGCCGTGGATCCGGAAGCGCGGCGGCGGGGGGCGCGGCGTCCGGGTCAGCGGCGGCCGGGTCAGCGGCGGCCGGGTCAGCGGCGGCCGGAGGGGCGCCCCGGGACAGGTCCGCGGACGGGGCCGGCCCGCTCCGGCAGCCGGCGAGCAGCCCGATCAGCAGCGCCACCGCCACGGCCCGTCGCACAGGCCGTACTCTAGGAACCGGTGTCCAGATCAGGGTCGCGGCACGCAGTCGCGGCGGTCACGGCGCTGCTGGCGCTGCTGGCGCTGCTGGCGGCGTGCGCCGGCGCCGCCCCCGACGCGACCCTGACGGCGCCCGCCGCCCCCACGACGGCCGTGGTGCAGGATCTGCCCGTAACCACGCCGCCGCCCGCCACGCCGCCGCCGCCCACCACGCCCGCCTTCGCCGCCACCGTCTCGGCCGTCACCGCCGCCGAGCTGGGCGCCTCGTGGCGGCCCGGCTGCCCGGTCGGCCCCGGCGAGCTGCGGCGGGTCACCCTCGCCCACTGGGGGTTCGACGGCCAGCCCGCCGCCGGCTCGCTGGTGGTGAACGCCTCCGCCGCCCAGGCCATGGTGAACGTGTTCCGCCGCCTGTTCGACGAGCGCTTCCCCATCCGCGGCATGGCGACCATCGACGCCTACGGGGGCGACGACGACGCATCCATGGCCGCCGACAACACCTCCGCCTTCAACTGCCGCAACGCCGTCGCCACCGGGCCGCCCCGGTGGTCGGCCCACGCCTACGGGCTCGCCATCGACGTGAACCCGGTGGAGAACCCTTACCTCCTGGCCGGCCAAGTGCTGCCGCCGGCCGGCCGGGAGTACGTGGACCGGTCGCGCCCCCGCCCGGGCATGGCCGTCGCCGGCGGCGTGCTCACCGAGGCGTTCGCGGCCGAAGGCTGGCAATGGGGCGGCCGGTGGTCGAACCCCGACTACCAGCACTTCTCCTCAACCGGCGGCTGACTTCCGGTCCCGGAACCAGCGCAGGACGGCGCCGGCGCCCTCGTCCAGCGCGGTCCACGGCTTCCAGCCCAACTGCACGCCGGCGCGGCCCGGGTCGAGGGCCGACCGGCGCAGCTCGCCGGGCCGCTCGGGCTCGTGGCGCGGCGGCGCGTCCACGCCCACCAGCGCGGCCATGACCGAGTACAGCTCGTTCACCGATGTCTCGGCGCCGGTGCCGACGTTGATGAGCAGGCCGTCGCCCCGGGTGGCGGCCCGCGAGAAGGCGTCGACCACGTCGTCGACGTAGACGAAGTCCCGCGTCTGCTGGCCGTCGCCGTAGATCTTGCACGGCTGGCCGTCGAGCAGGAGCCCGGCGAAGATGGCCACCACCCCGGCTTCGCCGTGGGGGTCCTGGCGGGGCCCGTAGATGTTGGCCAGGGCCAGGCTCGTGGACTCCAGGCCGTGCAGCTCCCGGTACGCCACCAGGTAGTCGATGGCCGCCTTCTTGGACACGCCGTAGGGCGACAGTGGGCGCTGCTCGGCCGACTCCCGCAGCGGCAGCTTGTCGGACTCGCCGTACAGCGTCCCTCCCGACGCGGCGAAGACGACCTTGCGGGCGCCGGCCCGCCGCGCTCCTTCGAGAACGTTGAGCGTGCCAAGGATGTTCACCTCGGCGTCGAAGACGGGCCGCGCCACCGAGACCCGCACGTCGGCCTGGGCCGCCAGGTGGAAGATCACCTCGGGCCGGCGGTGCTCGATCAGCTCGGGCAGGGCCGGCGCGCGGATGTCGAGGCGGTGGAAGGAGAAGTCGTGGTCGGCGTTGGCCCGGGCGTCGGCCAGGTTGGCCAGGGAGCCGGTGGAGAGGTCGTCGACCACGTCGACGGCGCAGCCTTCGGCCAGCAACCGGTCCACCAGGGTCGAGCCGATGAAGCCGGCGCCGCCGGTCACCAGCGCCCGGGCGCTCACGGCGTCTCCGGCACCCGGGCGCTCACGGCGTCTCCGGCGCCCGGGCGCCGTCCAGCGACGCCCCGGCCGGAATCTCGACGCCCGCGCCGATGACGCTCAGCCCCGCCACCCGCGCCCGATCCCCGATCACCGCGTTCTCGCCCACGACGGAGCCTTCGACCGTCGCCCCCGCGTGCACCGAGGCGCCGGGCAGGAGGATCGAGTCTCGCACCGCGGCCCCGTCCCCGACCCGGGCCCCCGCGCCCACCACCGAGTGCTCCACCCGGGCCCCGCTGTGGACGTAGGCGGCGGTGCCCACCAGCGCCGGGCCGGCCACCAGGCCGTCGATCACGGGCTCGCCCAGGACCCAGACCGCGCCCGCCCGCAAGTGCGCCCCCGGCGCCGGCGGCGGCGGCCGGCGGCCGTCGAGGTAGTCGAGCTGCGCCTGCACGTACAGGGCCGGGGTGCCGGTGTCGAGCCAGTACTCGTCCGACTCCCGGGCGTAGAGCGTCCCGTCCTCGACCATGGCGGGGAACACCTGCCGCTCGATGGACACCCCGCGCCCCTTCTCTATCCGGTCGAGGACCGAGGGCTCCAGCACATAGGCGCCGGCGTTGATGGTGGGGTCCACGCCGTCGCGCGCCGGCCCTTTCTCGACGAAAGCGGCCACCCGGCCGTCGGCGCCGGTGGACACCAGGCCGAAGGCGGACGGGTCGTCCACCCGGGTGAGGTGGATCGTCCCCTCCGCCCGCCGCCGCCGGTGGAAGGCGACGAGCGAGGTGATGTCGAGGTCGGTGAGCACGTCGCCGTTGACGGCGAGGAACGTGTCGTCGACCCCTGCGGCCTCGGCCGCGAACCGGATGGCGCCGGCGGTGTCGAGGGGCTCGGGCTCGACGGCGTAGCGCAGCGCGACGTCGCCGAACCGGTCGTCCGGGAACAGCTCGAGGAACCGGGCCGGCCGGTACCCCAGCGACAGCACCGCCTCGGTCACGCCGTGGGCCTCCAGGTGGCCGAGCACGCGCTCGATCATGGGGACCTCGGCGATGGGCAGCATCTGCTTGGGCGTCGTCAGCGTCAGCGGGCGGAGGCGCGTGCCTTCGCCGCCCACCAGGACGACCGCTTTCACGGAACGGCGGTGGTGGGCGCGGCCGCGGTCGTGGGCGGGCTCGTGGTGGTCGTCTCGCCCGGGACGGTGGTCGACGGGGGCAGCGTCGTGGTGGCGCCGGGCACGTCGCTCAGGTTGTCGAGCTGGGCCTCCGACGGCGGCTTGAGGATCTCCATGCCCTCGGGAACGAACGCGATGGTGATCAGCTGGCGGTCGCCCAGCCGGATGTCGCCGGGGTTGCCGCTGACGGTGCGGCCGTCGTCGTCGGGCGAGCGCGAGTCCCACACCTTGGTCACGACCCTGGCCGTCTGGCCGTTGCAGTCGTCGCCGTTGCGGTGGGCGCTGTCCTCGCCGGGCAGCTTGAGCTGCGACGACGTGGCCGTGATGTCGAGCGTGTCGAGGAAGACGCTCAGCTTGGCGTTGCGCCCGGCGGCTTGCGAGCTGAACGGGTGGGTGTGGATGACGCCGTCGCTGTGGGTGTGGATGCCGAGAGGATCGGCGCCGTTGTCGGCGACGTTGGCCACGAACTGGCCGCAGATGTTGAACCCGATGGCCGAGTGCCAGTGGTGGAGGCCCACACGCGGCGGCGAGGTGTCGGGCTGGCGCTGGGTCCGGGAGAAGACGATCAGCGACGTGCCGAGGACGACCGTCACCGCGATCACGGCCGGGAAGAACCAGGAGGTCTGGCCGCGCTTGGTCCGGCCCCCACCGGTGCGCGCGACCTTCGTGACCTTGCGAGTGGTGGCTTTGGGCATGGCCGATCCAACCTACTCGCCGCCGCCAGAGAGCCGCGACCGCGCCGACCGGGCCATCCGCGCCCGGCGCGGGACTGGGCGCGATGATGCAGCGTGGGGGACGGCCAGCCCGGCGCAGCCGAGTACACGGTCCATTACCGCGATGGCGGCCACGAAGTGGTGCCCGCGGACTCGCTGGCCGTCGACGGCCCGTGGGCCCGGTTCGTCCGCGGCGGCGCCGAGGTGATGGCGATCCCGCAGGAAGTCGTCCTCCGCATCGAGCGGACGGGCGCGCCGCCCTCGTCGGTCTCGCCGCCGCCTTTCTGGGCCCGCGGCACGGGGGCTTGCGTGATGGGCATCGTCGGCGTCCTGGCCGTCGCCCTCGGCGCAGCCGACACGTTCGGCAGCCGGTCGTCGACCTCTCGCTTGTTCGGCGTCGTCTTCGTGGCTCTCGGCGTGGCCGCCCTCGTCGGCGCCGACGGGTTGCTCGGCCGAGGGCGCAAAGGTGGTGCGTTCAGGGCCGAACGCGCCCTCGTCGGCGCGTTGGCGCTGTTCATCCTCGGCGCCGTGCTGACGCTCGTGCAGGTGTCGGCCAAGGCGAGGCCCTGGCTGTTCGGTCCGTGGCTCCTGGTCCTCTCACTCGGCCTAGGCGGCGTGGTCGTGGCGATGCGGGCCGGCGGCAAGCCCCGCGTGCCCAAACCGTTCCGGAGCCTCCTCACGGTCGGCGTGATCATCGGGCTGTTCCAGTTCTGGTACACGAACGAGTACGTGCCGACGAACAAAGAGCCCGGGCTCAGCGTCAAGGTCGACCTGGCGAAGGCTAAGGATGCGATGCCGTCGGACGACGGCGTCCCGGTGTCGGCGGTCGTGACGGTGCGGAACGTGAGCAAGTCGAAGGTCCGCTTCATCGGCGGCCGGGACTACTTCGCTGTCACCGACGAAGACGGGAAGCCGACCGATTCGCCGGACGAGGAGCTGCACGGGGGCGAGGGCCGTTGGCTCGAGCCCGACCAGGAGACGGTTGCAAGCCGCGTCTTCTTCCTGTCGACGGCGGCGCGGACCTTCCGTATGAACGTCGCGATCCACGTCGGCAAGGGGAGCCGCTTCACGCTGGGGTCGCGGGTGGCGTGCACCGTGGAAGGCAAGGACTTTTGCAAGGGCGCGATCGGGGTCTGGCGCGTGGTGGAGCCGAGCTCCCTGCACCGCCTTACGCGGGGACCTCGCTACCTTCGCCAGGACTCTGAAGGTGAGGGCAAGTCGTTCCGGACGTGCTTCACATCCGGGATCGCCAAGAAGTGCGATCTCACGCTGAACGGGACGTACGGCAACGCCAACGTGGGGGCCTACGCCAAGATCGCCCTCTGACCGGCCCGAGTCACCCCCGCAGGCCGTCGAGGGCGCGGTGCGCCCAGGCGATCGCGGTGCGGGCGGCCAGGCCCACGGCGACCGCCGGCAGCGCCGCCCGCCGGGCGCCGCAGGTGGACCGGCGGGCGAAGCGCCAGAGCGAGCGGTGGTGCTCGAGGATCATGCGGTAGGGCCGCTGATCGGTGGAGAGGCCGCCGGTGTGGACGACCCGGCCGGCGGGGTCGTAGCCGACCTTCCAGCCGCGGCGGGCGAGCCGCCAGCACAGGTCGACGTCCTCCACGTACATGAAGTAGGCCGGGTCGAACCCTCCGACGGCTTCGTACGCCTCCCGCCGGGCCATCAGGCACGAACCCGACACCCAGTCGACGTACCCCGCCGCGCCGTGGTCCCAGTCGAGCAGCTTGTAGGCGCGGGAGAATCGGTTGTCAGGGGCGACGTAACCGAGGAACGCGTGACCGGCCGCCACCGCCAGGTGGGGGAAGCGGCGGACGGACGGGTACAGGTCTCCGTCGGGCGTCTCCACGCGGGGGCCGACGACCGCCAGGGCGGGGTCCCGCTCCAGCGCCGCCACCAGCGCCTTCACCGTGCCCGGCTCCACCACCACGTCGGGGTTGAGCACCAGCAGGTACGGCTGGGTGGTCGCCGCCACGCCCCGGTTGGCGCCCATGCCGTACCCCAGGTTGCCGCCCGCCTCCACGAGGGTTACGTCCACAACGGCCGCCGAGCCGTCGGTGGAGCCGTTGTCGACCACCACGATCCGCTGGACCCCGTCGGCCCGCAGGCTGTGCACGCAGTCGACCAAGGCCGCGCCGGCGTTGTAGTTGACGATGATCGCCGCCACGTCGGAGGCGTCGGCCCCTGGATGGGCGTGACCGGCCACCCTCAGCCCCGCCAGAAGCGGTACCGGGCGAGGGTCCAGACGGCGCGGAAGCCGTCCCGCCACGTGATCTTCTTGCCTTCGGAGTACTCCCGGCCGGCGTAGGAGATGGGCACCTCGTAGATGCGGTGGCCGCGGCGCAGGATCTTGGCGGTGATCTCGGGCTCGAAGTCGAAGCCGTCGGAGCGGATCGTGATCCCGTCCAGCACCCTCCGGTCGAACAGCTTGTAGCAGGTCTCCATGTCCGACAGCGTCGTGTTGTAGAGGACGTCGGTCATCAACGACAGGAACCGGTTCCCCAGCCAGTGGGTGAACAGCATGTTGCGCCGCTCGCCGGTGAAGCGGCTGCCGTAGACCACCTGGGCGCGGCCCTTCAGCACCGGCGCCAGCAGGCGGGGCCAGTCGTCGGGGTCGTACTCGAGGTCGGCGTCCTGGATGAGCACGAGGTCGCCGCGGGCGTGGGTCAGCCCGGTGCGGATGGCCGCCCCCTTGCCCTGGTTCTGGGGGTGGCTGACGACCCGCACGGTCGAGTCCTCGACCGCCTTGAGGATGTCCGAGGTGCCGTCCCAGGAGGCGTCGTCGACCATGACGATCTCCAGGTCGACGGGCAGCTCGACCCGCCGCATGCGCCGCACGATCTCGCCCACGGTGTTGCGCTCGTTGAACACCGGGACGATCACCGACAGCGTCCGGTACTTGGTGATGGTCGGCTCGCCGTCCACGCTCATGATCCGCGAAACCACTCGGCGGTGCGCTCCAGCCCGGTGCGGAGGTCCACCGTGGGCGCCCACCCCAGCTCGGTGCGGGCCAGGGTGATGTCGGGCCGGCGCTGGGTGGGGTCGTCCTGAGGCAGCGGGTGGAACTCGATCTCCGACGTCGAACCGGTCAGCTCCAGCACCTGCTCGGCCAGCGCGAGGACGGTGAACTCGTCGGGGTTGCCGATGTTCACCGGCCCCACGTAGTCGCTGTCGAGGAGGGCGAGGAAGCCGCGGATCTCGTCGTCCACGTAGCAGAAGCTGCGGGTCTGCTTGCCGTCGCCGTAGACCGAGAGCGGTTTGCCGTTGAGGGCCTGGACGAGGAAGTTGGAGACCACCCGCCCGTCGTCGGACCGCATGTGGGGCCCGTAGGTGTTGAAGATGCGCACGATCCTCACGTCGATGCCGTGGTGGCGGTGGTAGGCCATGGTCAGGGCCTCGGCGAAGCGCTTGGCCTCGTCGTAGACGCCCCGGGGGCCGATGGGGTTGACGTTGCCCCAGTAGCTCTCGGTCTGGGGGTGTTGGAGCGGGTCGCCGTACACCTCGCTGGTGGAGGCCAGGAAGTAGCGGGCGCCCTTGTCCTTGGCCAGGCCGAGGGTGTTGTGGGCGCCCAGGCTGCCCACCTTGAGGATCTGGATCGGGATGCGGGCGAAGTCGACGGGGGAGGCGGGGCTGGCCAGGTGCATCACCACGTCGACCGGGCCGGGCACGTGCACGTGGTTGGAGACGTCCTGGCGCTGGAACACGAATCCGGGCCGGCCGAACAGGTCCTCGATGTTGCGCATGGCGCCGGTGACCAGGTTGTCGATGGCCACGACCTCGTCGCCGCGGTCGAGCAGTGCCCGGCACAGGTGCGAGCCGAGGAAGCCGGCGCCGCCGGTGACCACGACCCGCATCAGCGGCCCACGCCGGTGTAGGTGAAGCCGAGACGGCGGAGCGCGGACGGGTCGAGCAGGTTGCGGCCGTCCACCACGCGGGGGGCGGCGAGCAGGCTCGCGACCTTCCCGAAGTCGAGGCGGCGGAACTCGTCCCACTCGGTGAGCACGACCAGGGCGGCGGCGCCCTCGCAGGCGGCATAGGGATCGGCGCACACCTCGATCCCCTCCAGCGGCTGGTTGACGGCGGGGTCGTAGGCCCGCACCTTGGCGCCGAGGGAGCGCAGGCGGTCGATCACCGCCAGCGCGGGAGACTGGCGCAGGTCGTCGGTGCGGGCCTTGAAGGTCAGGCCCCACGCCGCCACCGTCTGGCCCAGGATGGTCCCTCCGGCCGCCGCCGCCACCTTGCCGGCGATGACGTCGAACTGCTCCTCGTTGACGTCCACGACGCCGCGCAGCAGGCCGAAGTCGTAGCCGGCCTCGGACGCGATGCGGATCAGGGCGTTCACGTCCTTGGGGAAGCAGGAGCCGCCCCAGCCGGGGCCGGGGCGCAGGAACTCGAAGCCGATGCGGCGGTCGTACCCCATGCCCAGCAGCACGTCCCGCACGTCGGCGCCCACCGCCTCGCACACGTTGGCCACTGCGTTCACGAACGACACCTTGGCGGCCAGGAACGCGTTGGACCCGTACTTGATCATCTCCGCCGAGGCGGGGTCGGTGACGATGACCGGCGCCTGGACGCCCCGGTACAGCTCGCCCACCCGGGCCGCCGCCTCCTGGTCCTCGGCGCCGATGACGATCCGGTCGGGGTGGAGGAAGTCGTGGACGGCGGAGCCCTCCCGGAGGAACTCGGGGTTGGAGACCACGGCCACGTCGTCGCGGGCCAGGACCTCCTCGACCACGCGGGTCGAACCGATGGGCACGGTGGACTTGTTCACCACCACCGACTCGGGAGCGAGGACGGGGCCGGTCTCGGTGGCCGCCCGGCGGAGGAAGGTGAGGTCGGCGGCGCCGTCGGCGCCCTGGGGGGTCGGCACGCAAAGGAACGCGAACTCGCAGGTGGCGGCGGCCGCGGCGCCCCCCACGACGAACTTCAGGCGGCGCCCGGAGATCCCCTCCCGCACCAGTTCGGGCAGGCCCGCCTCCAGGATGGGGACGTCGCCCCGGGAGAGCCGGTCGACCTTCTCGGCGTCCACGTCGGCGCACAGCACGTAGTGGCCCAGGCGGGCGAAGCAGGCGCCGGCGGTGAGGCCCACGTAGCCCGACCCGATGACGGCGATGCGGCTCATGTGGCCTGTAAGAGTAGGGGCGCCAGGCGGGCCAGCGGTTCGTGGTAGTCGGGCAGGATGGGAAGCCCGGACAAGCGGAGGGCGGCGTTGTCCAGCACGGCGTAGTGGGGGCGGGGCGCGGGGCGGGGCGGGTCCAGCTCGCCGCTGCACACCGGGGTGACCCGCGCCGGGTCGAGCCCGGCTGCCTTCACGATGTCGCAGGCGAACCCGTACCAGTTGGTCGAGCCCTGGTTGGTGACGTGATACACGCCCGGGAGGCGGGCCACCGCCAGCCGCCGGACCGCCGCCGCCAGGTCGGCGGCGAAGGTGGGCGAGCCCCACTGGTCGTCGACCACCCGCAGCGGTTCACCCGCGGCCGCCCGGCGCAGGACCGTCTTCACGAAGTTCTTGCCGTGCTGCCCGTACACCCATGACGTCCGCACGACGGTGTCCTCGCCGCCCAGCTCTGCCTCGCCGCCGAGCTTGGAGTGGCCGTAGACGGACAGCGGGTTGGGCGCGTCCCACTCGTTGTACGGCCGGTTGGCCGTCCCGTCGAACACGTAGTCGGTCGAGATGTACACGATCCGGGCGCCGACCAGGCGGGCCGCTTCGGCGACGTGGCGGGCGCCCAGGGCGTTCACCCGGTAGGCCCGGTCGGGGTCGAGCTGGCACCCGTCGACGTCGGTCCACGCCGCCGCGTGCACGATGGTGGTGGGACGCACCGCGCCTACCGCCTGGAGGACCTGCTCGCGGTCGCTCACGTCGAGGGCGGCGTGGTCGAGCCCGACCGTCTCGCCGGGGCCGGCGCCGAACGTCGTGACCAGTTCCCGCCCGAGCTGCCCGCCCGCCCCGGTGATCAGCGCCCGGCTGGCCACGCGGTCTCGACCACCGGCGCCCGGTCCTTCAGGGGCGCCCACCAGTCCCGCCGGTCGGCGTACCAGGCCACGGTGGCCGCCAGCCCGTCCTCGAAGTCGATCTCGGGTTTCCAGCCCAGCTCGGCGCCGATCTTGGTGGTGTCGAGCAGGTACCGGCGGTCGTGGCCAGGCCGGTCGGGCACGATGGTCTTGAGGGCGGCCGGCTTGCCCAGGGCGGCGAGCACCAGGTCGGCGATCTGCTCGATGTCCCGCTCGACGCCGCTGCCCACGTGGTACGTCTCGCCCACCCGGCCTCGGATGAGGACGGCCTCGATGGCCCGGCAGTGGTCGCGCACGTGCAGCCACTCCCGACGGTTCCGCACCGACTCGTACAGCGGCAGGGGCTGGTCGTCCAACGCCTGGGCGACGAACAGCGGTATGACCTTCTCGGGGAACTGGTACGGCCCGTAGTTGTTGGAGCAGTTGGTGATGGTGACGGGCAGCCCGTAGGTCTCGTGGTAGGCCCGGACGGCGTGGTCGGCGGCCGCCTTGGACGCGTTGTAGGGCGTGCGGGGGCGGTACGGCGAGGTCTCCGTGAACGCCTCCTCGGGACCGGCGTCGAGGGCCAGGTCGCCGTACACCTCGCAGGTGGAGATGTGGTGGAACCGCTGCACGCCCACCCGCCGGGCGGCGTCGAGCATGGTCTGGGCGCCGAGCACGTTGGTGCGGAAGAACCGGGCGGGGTCGAGCACGGCCAGGCTGTTGTGGGACTCGGCGGCGAAGTTGACGACCACGTCGACGGCGTGATCGCGGACGGCGGCCTCGGCGGCCACCGGGTCGCACACGTCCGCCTCGACCAGCGGTGTGCCCGGCGCCAGGTTGTCCCGGTTGCCGGCGTAGGTGAGCAGGTCGTACACCACCACCCGGTCGCCGGGGTGGGCGTCCTGCCAGTGCCGGACGAAGTTCGACCCGATGAATCCGGCGCCCCCGGTGACCAGAAGGTTCACACCAGGTCGACCCGGGAGTGGTCGCCCAGCACGAGCCGGTGGGCGGCGGGCTTGGACTGGGAGCAGGAGACCTCGACCTGCTTGCCGATCAGTGAGTCCTCGATGCGGGCGATGTCGACGATGCGGGACTGCTCGAGCACGATCGAGTGCTCGATCGAGGACCGCACGATCTCGCAGTGGTTGGAGATCGAGGTGAACGGCCCGATGAAGCTGTCCACGATCCGGGCCCCCTCGCCCACGACGGCGGGGCCGCGGACCGTCGAGCGGACGATCTCGGCCCCCGCCTGGACGACCACCCGGCCGAGGAGGCGGGACCCCTCGTCCACCTTGCCGTCGTTGGCCGGCGCCACCGACTCCAGCACGATGCGGTTGCCCTCGAGCAGGGCTTCGACCTGGCCGGTGTCCTTCCAGTACCCGGTGACGATCTGGCTCCGCACCGCGTGGCCGTGGTCGAGAAGCCACTGGATGGCGTCGGTGATCTCCAGCTCGTTCCGCCACGACGGCTTGATCGAGCGCACCGCCTCGTGGATGGTCTTGTCGAACAGGTAGACGCCCACCAGGGCCAGGTCGGACGGGGGCTCCCGGGGCTTCTCGACGAGGCGGACGACCCGCCCCTCGCCGTCCAGCTCGGCCACGCCGAAGTTCTGGGGGTCGGGCACCTTGACCAGCAGGATGCGCGCCGCCGCCGACTCCTCCCCGAACCGCCGCACGAACTCGGTGACCCCTTCGCCCAGCAGGTTGTCCCCCAGGTACATCACGAAGTCGTCGTCGCCCAGGAACTCCCGGGCGATCAGCACGCAGTGGGCCAGCCCGCGCGGCGCATCCTGGGGGAGGTACGTGACGGTGAGCCCCCACCCCTCCCCGCCGCCCACCGCGGCCCGGATCTCGTCGGCCGTGTCCCCCACGATCATGCCCACGTCGGTGATCCCGGCGGCGGCGATGGCCTCCAGCCCGTAGAACAGGATCGGCTTGTTGGCCACCGGCACGAGCTGCTTGGCGCTGGTGTGGGTGATGGGACGCAGCCGGGTTCCCGCCCCCCCGGCCGGGATGAGCGCCTTCATGCGACCATGCGCCCTACGGTCAGCACGCCGGCTGGAGGGCGCCCTGCGGCTCGGGCCTGGATGAGGCCGGCCCGGCTTCTGCGCCCGGCGCGGCTGGGGCGGGCACGGCCGCGGTCGGCGCGTCCCGGACGCCGCTGAAGTCGGCGCCGACGATGAGCGCCAGGTCGGCGGTCCCGAGGGTGTTGTCGGGAACGACGTCGGCCCCCGCCGCCAGGTAGTTGTGGAGCAACTGGGCCTTGGACAGGCCCTCGGGCCCGTAGCGGACCTGCGTCCGGCGGTAGGCGAAGGAGTCCGCCTCCCCGGTGCCGTTCACCGCGAAGCCCACCTTGCTGAGCGCCAGGCTGGCGGCGGCGGCGGCGCCGTCGATCCCGTTCCCGTTCAGCACCCGCACCTGGACCTCGGCGGGCTGCAGGCTCGGCGCCTCGCCCGGCGGCAGCTCCTTGCCGTTGATGCGGTCGATCAGCGGCTGGGCCGCCTCCTCGTCCAGCAGGAGGACGGAGGCGCCGCCCGGTGTCGTGTAGTCGGTCGCCGGCAGGGTTTGCATGTCGACCTTGTTGGGGTCGAGCGACTTGAACCGCCGGGCCACCGTGACCATGTCCTTGGTCGACATGGTCCGGTCGATGGTGAGGTTGTTGACGCCGATGCCGATCAGCCGGTTGAGGGTCAGCGGGTTCCCGAGCCCCTGAGAGACGGCCTTCTTCATCATGCGGCGGATGAAGTCCTGCTGGCGCTGGATGCGGCCGATGTCCGACGTCGGGTCCTGCACCCAGCGGCCGGCCTCGTACGTCTCGTAGAACCGGCTGCGGACGTAGGCCAGCGACTGGAAGCCGTCGAGCTTCACGCACCCGCCGTCGGGCTGGTCGAGGCCGGTCTTGGTGTCACGGGCGGGGGCGGCCAGGTACACGCTCAGGCCGCCCACCGTGTCGACGATGTTCTTGAACCCCTGGAAGTCGACCTCGGCGTAGTGGTTCACCTGGATGCCGAGGCCCTCCTGGATGGTCTGGATGAGCAGTTCGGGGCCGCCGATGGCGAACGCCGAGTTGATCCGGTCCCGACCCTGGCCGGGGATGGTGACGTACAAGTCCCGGGGGATGGACAGGATGGCTGCTGACTCGGCGACCGGGTCGATGTGCAGGATCATCATCGTGTCGCTGAGCCCCGTCCGGTCCCCCTCCACTTCCTTGCCGGTGGTCTCGGCCAGCGACTCGTCCACGTTGCTGCGGCTGTCCGACCCCACCAGCAGCACGTTCATCACCGCGCCGGGGACGTCCTCGGACAGGATGGGGATGTCGACCCGCTTGATCTTCCCGAGTTGCGCCCGGAGGTAGACGTACCCGATGCCGGTCAGGACGACGGCCAGGATCAGCAGGCCGATCATGGCCTGGAGAAGCCGCGTCACCCACTTCGGGCGCCTCCGGGCGCGCTGGGGCGGCCGCGGGCGCGGGTTGATGACCACGACGTCGGTCGGGGCAGCCACAGCAGGCGAAGGCTAGCCGTACCGGTTACGCCCTTCCGGGCACGCCCCTACGCTGACTACCAATGGACTTTGCCATCGTCGGGGACCGCATGGCCGGCGGTCTGGAGGAGGTCACCGGCGACCTCTCGGCGCTCGAAGGGCGGGGCCGGTGGGTGGTCGTGGCGCCGTTCGACGGCCCGCCCGTATGCGCCCGCTTCGCCCGCTGGCAGCCGGCCCCGGCGCGGCGCCGGGCGCCCGCGGCGGCCACGGCCGCGGCGGCCACGGCCGCGGCGGCCACGGTGGCGGTGACCGGGTGGGCGTCCAGCCTGAGCGCCGAGGCGTTCGCCCACGGGGTGGAGGCGATCCGGGCCGGGATCGCCGCGGGCGACGTGTACCAGGTCAACCT
>Ga0187892_10004252_pt1 | contig 24318 bp, 19 predicted proteins | sample MA1701073metaG_FD_139345 | JGI IMG/M metagenome (GOLD analysis project Ga0187892, IMG submission 139345) | Bio-ooze microbial communities from a basaltic lava cave in the Kipuka Kanohina Cave System on the Island of Hawaii, USA - MA170107-3 metaG ... | reverse complement strand
CCGCGGCCCGCATTCGCGTCGCTACGTGCGGTTCCTGTACCTCGAGGACATGGACGTGGAGGCGGTTACGACCCGCTTCGAGGTGCGGGAGCTCCTGGACGGCCTGGCGGCCCGCCGCGCGGCGCTTCGCCTCAGCGGGAGCGACGTCCTGCGGCTTCGCGACCTCTGCCGCCAATTCGCGGGGGCGATCCGCCGGAGCGACCGCGTCGCGCGTGGGGAGGCGGCGAGGGCAATCTTTCAGATCATCCGCGGCGGCTGCGGGAACCCGCTGATCCTGACGGCGCTCGAGGCGTGCGGGATCCGCCCGGTGGCCACGCGCGGAGACCGGGTGGAAGCGGAGGTTTTCCGGGATCGGAACTGGTCGGCCCGCCGCGTGGCCGACATGCGGGCGGTCGTGGCGGCGATCGCGGCGCACGACGCCGCCCGCGCGGAGGCCGCGATGCGGGCGCACGTCCGCGCGTGCGCCGCGGTGTTCTGTCGGTGGCTCAATCGCCGGAAGCCGCGATGATCTTCGACACGCACACGAACCTCCTGTGGTACCCGGACCACCTGTCCGAAGAGTTTGTCCGGTTCGCGGGCGAGGCCAAGAAGGCCAAGATGAAGCTCTCCCCGGACGTGTATTACGCGGGCGCCGCCGTCCAGGAGAGGAACGCCTTCGATTCCAGGCCCGAGCAGCTGCTCGAAGCCGCGAAGGGCGCCGACAAGGTGATCGTCTTCGGGATCAAGGCCCCTTTCTGCGGCATCAATGCCGACCAGGAGCTCATCGCCGGCTTCGTCCGGCGGCATTCCGACAAGTTCGTGGGCTGGTGTTCGGTGGACCCGAACGACCCGGAATGCGTGGAGCAGCTGGTCCATTACGTGAGGGACCTCGGCCTCCGGGGACTCAAGTGTTCCCCGATCTACCAGAACTGGAATCCCCAGGACCCGAAGCACCTCCCGCTTTTCCGAAAGGCCCAGGAGCTGGGCATCCCGGTCAACATCCATCAGGGCACGTCCTTCGTCCGTCCCGGGCCGCTCAAATACGCCAACCCGATCCTCCTGGAGGACATCGCCCTGGCCTGCCCGGACCTCCGGATCGTGATCGCGCACATGGGACACCCGTGGGAGTCAGAGTGCGTGGTCCTCATCCGCAAGCACCCGAACCTCTTTACCAACGTTTCGGCCCTCCATTATCGCAAGCTGCGGCACTATCAAGCGTTCATGACGGCGATCGAGTATGGCGTGGAGCACAAGCTGATCTTCGGGTCGGACTTTCCCTCCGCCACGCCCGAACAGGTCATCGCCGGGCAGTGGAAAGTCAACGACGTCGTCCAGGGAACGGCTTTTCCGAAGGTTCCGGACGAGGTCATCCATGCGATCGTCTACGAGAACTGGAAACGGTTCCTGCCCGAGTACGCCTGAGAGGGGTAAGCATGTTACGGTAGTTTAAGGAATCGTCCGAACCCCGAACGACGAGACGATTCCTTTGGGTGGAGGAGCTCAGTCCGTGAACGCGAAGGGGATTCTCGCGCGCCTCGGGCGGGGCGAGGGCATCGCTTCGGTCTGCGCCGCCGCCGGAATGTCCCGCCCGCAATTCGACGCCTGGTGGCGCGAAGAAACGGGACGACGCGTACCGCCGCACGAGGGGTCGCGCCCGGCGGCCGTCCGGTCGCCCGCCCGGATCGAGCGGGACGAGTGGGGCGCCCCGCACGTCATCGCCGGAAACGACACGGACCTCTTCTTCGCGTTCGGCGTTGCGACGGCACAGGACCGGCTCTTTCAGCTCGATTACCTGCGGCGGAAGGCGCGCGGCCGCCTGGCGGAAGTGATGGGGTCTGAGGCCGTGGAATCGGACCTCCTCTATCGAACGGTCGGGCTGGCCCAAATCGCCGAAGCCGAGTGGCAGGCCTTGCCGGCGGAGACCCGCGCGCTCACGGAGGCCTACTCGGCGGGCATCAACGCGGTGATCGAGGAATCGCGCGCCCTCGCGCCGATCGAGTTCGACCTTCTGGAGTACGAGCCCGAACCGTGGCGTCCCACCGACTGCCTGGCGATCCTGAGCGAATTTCGCTGGTACCTGACCGGGCGGTTTCCCGTGATCGTCATCCCCGAACTGGCCAAACGGGCGTTGGGCGAAGGCCCCCTCTACCGCGCGTTCCTCAGGACGGAGTGCGACGACGAGAGCATCCTCGCGTCCTCCGCGAAACCGCGTCCGTCCGCGGGCGATGCGGGGGGACCGGGGAGCAACAACTGGGCCGTCTCCGGCGAACGGACCGAGTCGGGGAAGCCGCTCGTCGCCAGCGATCCGCATCTCCCCTACGGCGCGGTCTCGCTCTGGCACGAAGTCCGCCTGCGCGGCGGTTCGTTCCACGTGGCGGGCGTGGCGCTGGCGGGGACGCCGGGCGTCATGATCGGGCGCACCGAGCGCGTGGCGTGGGGCATCACGAACAACATCTGCTCCCAGAGAGACCTGTACCAGGAAAAAACCGATCCCGCCCACCCCGGATGCTTCCTGTACGACGGGCGATGGGAACCGTGGACGGAGCGGCCCGAAGTGATCCGCGTCCGAGGGGCCGACCCGATCCGCGCGACCGTCCGGTCGAGCCGGAACGGGCCGATCGTGGACGGCCTGCTCCCTGCGCCGGCGCGCGGGACGGGTCCCGTTTCCCTGCGCTGGCTGGGCGCGGCGCCCTGCGGGTGGCTGTCGGCGCTTCAGGGGATGAACCGGGCGGCGACGTGCGAGGCCTTTCGCCAGGCCACGAGGCCGTGGGTTGTCCCGACGTGGAACCTCGTCTTCGCGGACGTCGACGGCCATTTCGGGTTCCAATCCGTCGGACGCATCCCGATCCGGCCGGCGGAAGAGCGGGGCTACCGGCCGGGCTGGGATCCGAAGCACCAGTGGCAGGGCCTGGTTCCGTTCGAGGGAATGCCGCGCGATCTCGATCCGAAACGGGGGTGGGTCGTTACCGCCAACAACCGCGTCGCCGGAGACGACTATCCGTATCCGCTCGCGGGCCGGTGGGGCAGCGGCTACCGCGCCCGCCGGATCCGGACCTGCCTGGAGTCGGCCCGTTCGCTCGCGGTTTCGGATTGCCAAGAGCTGCAGCTCGACGTCCTCTCCGGGCGCGCCGTGGAAAACGTGCCCCGCCTGCTGGCCCTTCTGGGAGACTCCGGCGACCCGAAGTTCAGGCGCGCGGTCGAGCACCTCCGGTCGTGGGATGGCCGGATGGAAGTCGACCGGGTTGCGGCGACGGTCTTCCACGCGTTCTTCGTCCACTGGTGCCGCGTCGTCGTCGCCGAACGCTTCCCCGCGGACCAGGTGGACCTGGTTTCCGCCAACGCGGCGGGCCTCGCGGCGAGCCTTCTGGCGGAGGGTCAAGTCGGGTGGTTCCATCTCCGGGAGCGGCGCGAGGCGATCCGCGCGGCTTTCGAATCCGCGCTCGGGGAGCTGACGGTTCGGCTGGGGGACGACGTGGACGCTTGGGCCTGGGGGCGTCTCCATTCGCTGCTTCAAAAGCACTTCCTTTCGTCGCGGGGGGACCTGGGGACGCTGCTCGACCGGAGCGGGCTGCCGGTTCCCGGCGACAGCACGACCGTGTGCAACAACACCCCCGACGCGAACCACGCCTCCTGGCTCGGGCCCGGGTACCGAATGGTCGTGGACCTGGGCGACCCGGGCAAGGGGCTCTGGTCGGTCGAAGGGGGCAGCAACTCCGGGCATCCCGGCAGTCCGCACTACGACGACCAGCTCCGGCTCTGGCACGCGGGCGGGACCCGGTACGTGTCGCTGGAGGGTGCGGAGGCGCGCCTCGTCCTGCGACTGGAGCCCGGGTCATGACGGACCCTGCCGACTGGCGGCTCGTTCAAGGGTGCGTCCAGGGCGACGCCCGGGCCTGGAAGTCGTTCCTCGACGAATACGCGCGCTGGATCCTCTACCTCACGCATCAGGCGCTGAAGCGCTCCCGCATTCCGTTCACTTCCGCCGAAGCGGAGGATCTCCTTCAGGACGTCCTCACGTATCTCGTGCAGAACGATTCGCGGGAGCTCAGGAAGTTCCCGCGCGGCTTTCCGCTGAAGAACTGGCTGCGCGTGGTGGTCGCAGGTCGATGCTGGGGGTTCCTGCGGAAGAAGAAGCCGTTGCCGCGCGCGGACCTGGAAATGGAGCGGGACTCGACGCCGTCGTCCGTCGTGCCGTCGGAATCGCTCGAGGCGGCCCTGCAGAAGCTGCCGGTGAGAGACCGTCTCCTTCTGCTTCTCTTCTACTTTGTCGGGCAGACGTACGAGGAAATCGCCCGGTCGATGGACGTTCCCGCGCCACAGGTCGGAGTCCTTCTGGCGCGTGCCCGTCAGAAGCTCAAGGAGGTCCTCAGCTCCGGAGTCTGACCGGTCCCTAACAAAACAAACCGTTTGTTTTGTTAGGCACCCTTTGCACTGTGTTCCTTTGAACTGTGTTAGGATACGCGCGTGGGAATCTACGAAGACCTGGGCGTCCGTCCGATCCTCAACGCGACCGGCTCCGTCACGCGCCTGGGAGGGGCGCCGATGGCGGAGGAAGTCCTTCAGGCCTACGCCCAGGCGGCCCGCGAATCGGTCCGCATGGATGAATTGCAGGCGGCTGCGTCGCGCATCATCTCCGAAGTGACGGGCGCGGAGGCGGGCCTGGTCACCTCCTGCGCGGCGGCGGGACTGACCCTCGGCGCGGCGGCGATCCTGGCGGGATTCGACCTCCGGAGAATGGAGTCGCTTCCCGACGGCTCCGGGTTCCCCGACGAGTTCGTCGTGGCCCGCGAGCACCGCAACGGCTACGACCATGCGGTCCGCTCCGCGGGCGCGCGATTCGTCGAGGTCGGGTTCGACGAGGTCCGCGCCGGCGCCGGCGTGCGGCGCGTCGAGGCTTGGGAATACGAGGCCGCGTTCGGCCCGGGAACCGCCGGCGTGCTTTATGTTTTCAACGATGATTCCCGGCCGCCCCTTCGCGACGTCGTGGCGCGCGCGCACGCCCGCGGCCTCCCGGTCCTGGTCGACGCGGCCGGGGAGCTTCCCCCGCGATCGAACCTCCGGGACCTCGTGGCGGCCGGGGCGGACCTGGTGGTCTTTAGCGGGGGGAAGGGCATCCGGGGCCCGCAGTCGACCGGACTCCTCTGCGGACGCCGCGACCTGATCGGATCCGCGGCCGTCCAGACGCTCGACCAGGACGATCATGTAGAACTGTGGGACCCTCCGGCGGAGCTCATCGACCGGAGCCGGCTCAAGGGAATGCCGCGGCACGGTCTGGGTCGGGCCTTCAAGGTCTCCAAGGAGGAGGTCGTCGCCTTTCTCACCGCGCTCCGGCTTTTTGCGGCCGGCACGCACGACCGCGAGCTGCCCGGCAAGCGCCGCCTGCTGGAGCAGATCGCCGCCGGCCTGGAAGGCGGTTCGGTCCGCTGCAGCGTCCACATCCCCGGCAACGGCCAGGGCCTTCCCGCGCTCGAGATCGCGTTGGACGAAAAGAAGCTCGGACGCTCGGCCACGGAAGTCTGCCGACGACTGCGCCTGGGAACCCCTCCCATCCAGGTCGGCCACGCGCTTCTGCAAGAGGGCAAGCTCGTGATCAGTCCGCTTCACCTCGACGAGGAGCGGGCGCGAGTATTGACCTCCCGACTCCGCGAGGAGTTGACGTGAACCCATGCTGATCGGGTACGTGAGCGACGAGAGCTACGTCGCCCTCCCCGACGTCCTCCTCGAGTTCACGGCGGGGGGGCGGTCCTGGGAGGCCCGCTCGCGGGCGACGGGCTCCGTCTGGTGCGACCTGCCCGCGGGGGACTATGACGTCGCCTTGGCCAAGCCGGGGTTCGGGTCGAAGCGCGTCCGGATGACCGTCTCGGCGAACGCGCCGTACTCCTTCCGGCTCCTTTCGGATTCTCTGCTCGGGTACGCGTGGCCCAAGTGGGTGCGCGCGGGAGAGAAGGCCGAGGCGCGGGTTCATTCGGTGGAACCGTACGAGCTTCAGCTCTGGAGGTACGGCCTGGAGCGGGAGCTGGTGCGTCGCCTGGGCTGGCACGACGAGCACGGCCCGCTGGCCAACCTGCAGGTCACCCCGGACGGGGACTACACCCGCACCGGGGTGGCCTGGAGCAAACTCGGCTACGGCAACCCGGGGTTCAAGAACTTCGTGGAGGCGCCGGAGAAGTCGGGCCTTTACTATTTCAGGGCGCGGACCGCCTCCGGCACCGAATTCGCGTTCCCGTGGATCGTCGCCCCCGCCGCCCCTCGAAGTCCGGTCGCCGTGCTGGCCTCCAACCTGACGTGGAACGCCTACAACGCGTTCGGCGGGAGGAGCAACTACATCAACGCGGACCGCCTGCCGTCGGCCCCGATCGTCAACTCTCGCCTCGAGCTTTCGCGCTACACGGAGGCGGAGTTCACCACCTGGGGCGCCGCCTCGTACGCGCCCCTTTCCTTCGAGCGGCCGGAGCCGATCAACCACGTCGATTCCCGGGAAGCGATCACGGACCCCATCGAAGGACGGGTCGCGTGTCATCTGGCGCCGACGGAGTGGAGGCTGCTGGGGTGGCTGGAGCGCGAGGGGTTCGCGTACGACCTGTACGCGGAAACCCACTTCCACCGAGCCCTGCCGGACCTGTCGGCATACAAAGTCGTTATCCTGAGCACGCACCCGGAATACTGGACGCGAACGATGTACGACCGGCTCAAGGACTGGGTGTTCAACCGGGGCGGCCGCCTCATGTACCTCGGCGGGAACGGGCTCAACTGCGAGGTCGAGCTTCGCGACGACGAAACGATGGTGATACACAACGGGCGAATCACGAGCCTGTGGAAAGAGGGGATCGGGGCGGAAAGCCGCTTCGGCAAGCGGCACGAATCGGAGGCCGGCCTCCTGGGCGTCGTCTTCACGCCTTCGGGGGCGATGACCGCGGCGCCCTACCGCGTGACGGACGCCGCGCACTGGGCGTTCGCCGGCACGGGGTTGCGCGAAGGAGACTGTTTCGGCCGCGAGAGTCTCCACCGCCGGTGCCCCGGCGGCGCCTCCGGGCACGAGACCGACAAGGTATCTCCCAATTCGCCGCGGGGCACGCGCGTCCTGGCGCGCGGCTTGAACCCGGATAACGGCGGGGCGGATATGGCGTTCTACGAAACTCCGAGCGGAGGCGCGGTCTTCTCCGCCGGCTCGATCTGCTATCCGAGTTCGCTTCTGGTCGACGGCGGGGTTTCCCGCGTGACCGCCAACGTCCTCATGCGATTTCTGGAGCGACCGACATGATCGTGGACGTCCATACCCACACGTGGAAGTATCCCGGGCACCTGGACGAGGCCTTTGTCGACGGCATCCGCGTCGCGCGGCCCGGCGTGGCGATCGACATCAATGTCGAGTTCGACCGATTCATGGAAGCGATGGCCCCCTGCGATCGAGTAGTCTGCTTCGGGCTGCGGGGGCTGAAGACGGGCCTCCACGTGCCCAACGACTACGTGGCGGGCTTCGTAGCGCGAGCGCCTGCGAAACTAATCGGATTCATGTCGCTCGACCCCAACGAACCCGGGTGGATGGAGGAATTCGAGCGCGCCCGGACGTCGCTGGGGCTCCGCGGCGTCAAGCTCGGCCCGATCTACGCGGGGTTCTCACCGACCGACCCCAAAATGGATCCGCTCTACGAGGGGTGTTCGAGGCACGGCTTGCCGATCCTCGTGCACGTCGGGACGTCCTTCGTCCGGTTCGGGCCGCTGGAGTGGTCGCGTCCGGTGCTCATCGACGAGGTGGCGCGCCGGTTCCCGGAGCTCAGGATCGTCATGGCGCACCTGGGGCATCCCTGGGAGGGCGAGACGATCGCCGTCATCCGGAAGCACCCGAACGTCTTCGCCGACGTAAGCGCGCTTCACTACCGCCCGTGGCAGTTCTACCACTCGATGATGCTGGCGCAGGAATACGGAGTTCTCCAGAAGCTCCTCTTCGGCTCCGACTACCCGTTCTCGACCCCCGCGGCCTCGATGGAGGGGATCCGGAACGTGAACCGTTTCTGCGGCGGGAGCTCGTTCCCCCGCGTGAGCGAGCAGGCGGTCGAAGACCTGCTCCACCGCGATACGGTCCGGCTGCTCTGGGCCTCGAATTAGAGAACGCCCCTGACCGCTTCGCTGCTCGACGGTGCAGTTGTTTCAGGGCTTCACCCTGCGCCTCCAACACCACACTGGCCCCAAGATGAGAAAGGGAAGGAGCATCTCCACCCCCGTGGCGCCGCAGCCGGAATCGTTTCCACCGTAAGAGCCGGTCGACGGAACCTGCGTCGGATCCGTCCCCGCCTGGTATTCCGCCAAGTTCGTCGCGCCGTCTGCATCAAAATCACCACTGCCGTCCTGAGTGAGATTCCCGAAGTACTGGATCTCCCAGCTATCGGCAAGGCTGTCTGCGTCGCTGTCCGAGCTCGCCGGATGGGTCGTGGCCGAAGCAGAAGCGGACTGGACCGAAGCGTTCCCCGCCGCGTCGTAGGCCGCCACCCCGTAGCTATAGGTCGTCGAAGGAGCGAGGCCCGTATGGGGATACGAGGTCTGCGACGTCGTGGCGATCTGGGTACCGCCCTGGTACACCCGATATCCCGCGACGCCCACGTTGTCCGTCGAGGCGTTCCACGAAAGATCGATCTGCGAGGAGGAGATCACCGACGCCGTCGGATTGCCCGGAATCGAGGGAGCGGCCGTGTCCAAGGGCGAACCCGGAAAGTAAGCCTGCGTGTAAGCAACCTGACCTGAGCCGTTGGTCACGACGGCGCGAAGGTAGAGGCCTCCCAAAGGGAGAGTGTATGAGGCGGAACCGGAGTTGACGGTGTGGAGAACAGTTCCGTTTCGTCCTATGAACGTGACGGTGCTGCCGTCGGAGTTGACCGATAAAGTACGATTGGCTTTACTGATCGACGAAATGCTGGGTCCGTTAGAGGCATAAAAGTCGCCGTTCCGCAAAGCCGTCACGATATCCGCTACGGTCAGCGAATTGGCCCGGACCACGACCCAACACCTGTTGGTGTTACCCGAATTGTGGGCATCGTCGGTTCCGGTGGCATAGATCTGCTTGCCCCCCGATAAAACGGTATCCCAGAGAGCCGTATTTACCGGTATGTCATGAGTTTGGATGACCTCCAGCAGGGTGGCTCCCTGACTGGCGATAATGGCCGACGCTGAAATCCCGGAGCGGACGGGATGGTTGATTTGCGCTAACGCCCCGGCGTTGACGGCCAGATCGATCACTCCTTGAAGAGTCGTGGGACTGCCTGGAGGTTGTGCTCCGGAGATGTTGATGGCGTTGACGTGAATGGGGCCGGTAACGGTTCCGGGAACCACCGGGTTTCCGCTCCCCAGACTCAACTCGTTGTTCGGAAGGGTCAAAAATGTGGAGGTGTCGTATTGCTGGGCATGGGTGACGAAATTATGGTCGGAAATGGCGATAAAATCGTAACCGGCACTTTTGTATCTGGAAACGACGGTGGCCGGCGGATCCGAACTGTCGAAACTGTTTGATGTATGGACATGAAGTTGCCCTTTGTACCACTGTCCCGCGTTACTCTGACTGGCGACAGAACCCTGGCCGGCCACCATCGTCGCTAGGAACGACACAATGAGTTTTTTCATCGGATCATTCCCTTTTCCTGAAAATGAAATCGTCGAACCAGGCGGTGCCCCGGTCGTTCGGACCTGACGCCGGGCCGATGTGGAAGCAGGCCGTCGTAACGCCGGGCGGCGCCTGGACGACGGCGGAGATCCGGGTCCACTCGCGGGTGCCGGCGAATTCCGTGAACGCGCTCCCAAGGATGGAGCGGTTTCGATTGCTGTCTTCGTACCAGATCAGGCTGACGCCGGCGCCGCCCGTCGAGAGGTCGCGCGTCTTGGCCCAGAATTCCACGTCATAGACGGCCCCCGCGTCGATGAGCACCTCCTGGCAGACGCGGCGGTCTCCCACGGCGGGAATCGCCAGAGCCTTCTCCCCGGAGCGGCTCGGAGTGGAGACCAGCACTCGGAGGACGTAGGGGTCGGGGATGAAGTCTGCGGCGGTCCTCTGCAGGGGAGGCGTCGGAACCTGCAGCTTGACGCTTTTCCATCCCTGGGCGGACCGCTCGAAGCCCGGACTGGCCAGCAGATTCTGGGACAGTTTCCGTGCGGTTAGCTCCAGACCGACCGCGGCTACCGCGTAATGACCGCTCGCGACGTCGGTGGTCTTGCCGGCGAGGTTCTTCAGCCGAACCCTGCCCGCCTCCACCTCGAGGCGCGTCCCCTTTTTCGGATCGGGATCGACCACAATTCGGAGCGTCGTTCCCAACACGGTCGCCTCCGCGTGCGGAGTCTCGAGGATCATGGGCTCCCGTCGGGGCTGGAGGGCAACGTCGGCCCACAGGCTGCCGTGGGCGACGAGCATCCGTTTGCCCGCCTTCAGGTCCAGATTCCGGACCTCCGTGTCTCCTAGGAGCTCGACCGAGGTGCCGTCCGGATACTTCAACCGGGCGCGGCTCCCTTCTCCCACCAGCTTCAGGCCATCTCCCGAAAGTATCGCTCCGCCTGGAGTGGCGGGCGCCTCCCGGGCTTCCGCGAGCCGGTAGACCTTCCCGCCGATCTCCTCGAGCATCGCCACCGCGAGTTTTGATTTCTCGCCGCCCGAGGGCGTCGGGGCCGGTCCCGCGGGAGGGGTCGCTTCGGGCGGCTTGGGGGCCTTGTCTTTGTCGTCGCTCTTCGCGGTTGACGGCCGCGGTTCATCCTCGATCTGGGACTTGGGCCTTTCCTCCGGTGCACCGACCTTCTTGACGGGAGGCTCCGCGGCGGGAGCCGCCCTTTCGGGCTTGGGATCGATCGGCTTCGGGTCCGCTCCGCGCTCTTCTCCGGCCGGTCGCGGGGCATGGCTCTTCCGATCCGGGGCGCTGCCCTTCTTCGCGTCCGCCGACCTCGCCGAGGGATCCTCGCGCGGGAAGGTCTCTTGGGGGCCGGGGAGCCGGGTCTTGAGAACCGCCGTGACGGCGACCAGCACGGCCGCGGCCGCGAGAGCGGCCGCCCAAAAGGTGCGGTTGCCTTGGGGGCCGCTCCTCCGGGCCGACACCCTCGTCGAACGCCTCCCCCTTCTCAACCTTTCGAGGAACCCGCGCCCGTCTTGCTCGACCCCAAGTCTGTAAATGAGAGAGTCCACGAAACTCCTGGCGTCGGGTCCGGGTTGGCCCATCGAACTCAGCCATCCGTCCAGCGCCTCGTCCTCAACGACGGCCTTCCGAAATTCCGGGTCCCCCAGGAACGCTTCGACGAGCCGGCGCTCCTCCGCCGGCGTGAGCGGATCGCCGGAAAGGTAGCGGTCCCACAGGAGATCAAGCTCGGGCCTGCTCATGGCGGGCTTCCTTCGACCGCCAGGCGCTGCTTCACGCATCTTTTTAAGGCGTTCCGGATCCTGAGCAGCGTGGTCCTCACCACCTCCTCTGAAGTCGCGCGCCGCGCCGCGATTTCACGGGCGGACGACCCCCCGAAATAGCGCTCCCGGATCAGGGAGGCGCTCTTGTCGGGAAGGTTCCGCACGCAGTCCTCGAGAGCGGCCTTCCGGCGTCCCTCCTCTTCGCATGGGTTCGCCGCCTCCGCTTCGAGTCGTTCGACCCTGGATGCCGCCAGAAGTGCCTCGAACCGATGGGCGGCGTGGGCCTGTCGCCGGGCCTCGCCCCGAAGATAGTCCAAGGCGCGGTTTCGCGCGATCCCGATGAGCCACACGCCCAGCGATCCGTGGCCCTGGTACGAGTTCAGGTCGCGAAGGCCGATCAGGAAGGTTTCCTGGGCCAGATCGTCGGCCATATCCCGATCCCGGAGGTGGCGGGCCAGATAGGCGCGCACTCTCCCTTGGTGGCGAAGGACCAACTCCGCGAACGCTTCCGAGGCCCCTTCCCGGGCCCGACGGATGAGCTCTTTCTCATCGTCCATGGCTCACGCTCCTTATCTGAGTCGTTCGGGGCTGAGGATCGTGAACAGCCGATCGGCGGAAGGTCCCTTCAGGAATTTTGCGCCTCGGTGTTACAAAACCGTCCCTGGCGAGTATCCGTATCCGGACATGGAACCGTCTTGCCTCGGACCGGAACGGCTGGACGCGTATGCCCGGAAGTGTCTTCCCGAAGGGGAACGGGCAGGAGTCGAGTCCCACCTTAGCACGTGTTCGGAATGCCTCGGGAAAGTCTCCGTGCTCCTGGGAATTCTCGAGGTGGCCGACCCTGCTTCGAGCGAGCTGCCCGCGATCTCCGGAGCGACCTGGAATCGGCTGGAGCATCTGGTTCCCGGTCGCGTGACTCTGCGGCGCCGCGCCCGGCGGGCCGCCTGGAAGGTCGCGCTCGCCGCAGCGTCGATCCTCGTGGCCGTCGCGGTGTTGGTGGTCGTGTCGCGTCCGCCGCCGGCTCCCCTGACGCGACTCGAAACGCCGAAGGTGGAAGCACCGCCGCCGCGGCCGGAACCGCCAACCCCGACTCCCGAAGGGCCCAAACCGGCGCCGCCGACTCAGGCGCATCGTCGCGCGGAAGTGTTGCAGCCGCCGCCGCAACATCCCGCGCCTCCGCCGGTCGAGGTGAAGCCGGAAGCGAAGCCGGAGCCGCCGCGGGAGTCGCCCAAGCCGCCCGAGGAGCGTCGCCCCACGGTGGCGGCGGGGCCCGCGGCGACGCTGCTCCGGTCGCACGGGGAAGTCCGGCTCTCCGTTGCGGGTTCCCGGTTCGCCGTAAAGCCGAACCAACCGATTCTCGAAGGTCAAGGGGTTGAAACGGTCGGCGCCGCGAGCGGGGCCGTCCTCCGGTTCGCCGACGGGACGTGTGTCGAGCTCTGGGGCGACACCCGCGTGACCGAGGTTGCGGAAGCGCGCGACGATCGGGGCAAGCGGGTGCGGCTCGCGGCCGGGATCCTTCGGGCGGACGTCGTCCAGCAGCCGGAAGGGCGCCCGTTCGTCCTGGCGACGACGGGGGCCGAGGCGCGCGTGGTCGGAACGAAGCTCAAGCTGGCGGCGGACGAGACGCACACCTACCTGGAGGTCCTGGAAGGAGCGGTGCACCTCGCGCGGCTCGAGGACGGTCGGGCGGTCGAGGTCGCGGCGGGTCAGTTCGCGTTTGCGACCGACCTCCTGGCCAGAGTGATCCCCGAGCCGAGGCGCATGCCCATGCTGCCCTATCCGGGGGTCGATCAGGCCAAGGTCGACGCGGCGATCGCACGAGGCGTCGAGTGGCTCCTTAAGAACCACCCCTACGTCATGGTCGACAGCGAGTTTGGCGCGTTCAGTTACGACGAGATCGTGCTCTACACGCTGCTGCATGCGGGGCTCGACCGGCGCCATCCGGTCTTTCAGGCGCTCTTGAAAGGGATGCTGGAGCGGAAGCTCGAACGGACCTACGGCGTGGCCCTCCAGGCGATGGTCCTCTCCGAGCTCGACGCCGTGAAGTATCAGGGCCGGCTCGCGCAGTGCTGCCAATTCCTCGTCGACAACCAGTGCGACAACGGCCAGTGGGACTACGGGAAGACCTCGCTCTTCGCCGAGGACCACCCCAGCGCCTCTCGCAAAGGGACGGCGACGCCAGGTACGATTCGAGATTTCGACCCCGATCCGGCGGCGCGGGCGAAGCCCAAGAACCGGATCACGATCCGGCGCGCGCGGCCCGCGACGGCCTCGGGAGACAACTCGAACGCGCAGTACGCGGCGCTGGGCCTCCGCGCCTGTATGGAAGCGGAGGTCTACCCGCCCACGGAGACGCTGGGCTCGGCGCTCCGCTGGTGGGAGAAGGTGCAGGACGCGGACGGGGGTTGGGCCTATTACGGCTACACCGCGCAGTCGGACGAGCGCGTCCCGTACGGGAGCATGACCGCGGGCGGGCTGGCGAGCGTGCTCATCTACCGCCATTACCTGAAGCTTTCCGCGAAGTCGGAGCCGCACGTCGTCAAGGCCAAGCGCTGGATCACGGAAAACTTCAGCGTTCGGGAAAACCCCAAGATGTCCTCGCTTCCGGCCGGCTTCATGGGGCCGGTTTATCACTATTGGCTCTATGCCCTGGAGCGGTCGGGCGTCCTGGGCAACGTGGACAAGTTCGGCGCGCACGACTGGTACCAGGAGGGCGCCGCGCGCCTCCTGGAAACCCAGGCGAAGGAAGGTTTCTGGGTGGACGGGGGCAACGGCCGCGCGGTCAGCGACACGTGTTTCGCGATCCTATTCCTGCGGCGCGCGACGGCGCCGCTCGTAGCGAGCGTGGATCGTAACAAATAGTAGGAGCGGGAGACTGGGAGGCAGCCACATGCCGCGTCTCTTGCCGGTCGTCCTGGCGGCGCTCCTTTCGGTCGGCGGCGGACCCCAGAGCGCCACGACCGACTCGTCCGCGGTCGATTACGCGCGGGACGTCAAGCCGATCCTCCGGGAGCGGTGCTTCGCCTGTCACGGCGCGCTCAAGCAGAAGGCGAAACTCCGGGTGGATACGGTAGCCGCGCTGGTGAAGGGGGGCGCGAGCGGCCGCGCCATCGTCCCGGGCAGCTCCTCGGGGAGCCTTCTCCTGCTGCGCCTCCTGGAGCCGGACGCCGAATCCCGCATGCCGCAGGAGGCTCCCGCGCTCCCCGAGAAGGAGATCGCGCGGATGCGGGCCTGGATCGACGCGGGGGCCAAGGGTCCGGCCGACGAGAGACCCGAGGAGCCGCCCTCCGCTCACTGGGCGTTCCGCCCGATCCGCCGTCCCGGACTTCCGAAGGTCAAGGATCCTTCGTGGGTCCGCAATCCGATCGACGCCTTCGTCGCCGCCCGGCACGAACGGAGCGGCGTTCGGCCCGCGGGGGCCGCCGCGAACGACGTCCTCCTCCGGCGCGTGTTCCTGGACCTCGTGGGTCTGCCGCCGACGCGCGAGGAGCTTCATGCCTTCCGGGCCGACCCCTCCGAACAGGCGTACGAACGGGTCGTCGACCGCCTGCTCGCCCGTCCTCAGTACGGTGAACGTTGGGGGCGCCATTGGATGGACGTGTGGCGCTACAGCGACTGGTACGGCGTGCGCGTGGACAACGACGTCCGCCAAAGCTACGGCCAGGTCTGGCGCTGGCGCGACTGGATCGTCCGGTCGCTCAATCGGGGCAAGGGGTACGACCGGATGATCGTGGAGATGCTGGCCGGCGACGAGGTTGCGCCGGAGGACGAAGACGCGCTCATCGCGACCGGGTTCATCGTCCGCAACTGGTACGCCTGGAACCATAACCAGTGGATGCGCGATCTCGTGGAGCACACGGGGAAGGCTTTCCTCGGCCTCACGATGAACTGCGCGCACTGCCACGACCACAAGTACGACCCGATCACGCAGGAGGACTATTTCCGGTTCCGCGCGGTCTTCGAGCCCCTGCAGCTCCGGCACGATCGCGTGGCCGGCGAGCCGGACCCCGGGCCGTTCAAGAAGTACGTCTACGAAGGGAAGACGGCGCCTCTGAAGTCCGGCCTCGTCCGCGTCTTTGACGAGAAGCCCGATGCGGCGACCTTCCTCTACTCCGGCGGCGACGAACGGAACCGCGTCGAGGGGAAGCCGCCGATCCCTCCGGGCGCGCCCGTCTTCTTGGCGGGGGAGAAACTGACGATCGAGCCCGTGGCCTTGACCGCGACAGCTTCGTATCCCGGCATGAAGGCGTACGTGCGCCGGGAGGAGATTGACCGTCGGGAGGAGGCGGTCGCGGCGGCCCGCGCGGCCCTGGCGAAGGCCGATGCGTACTTCCGGCCGCTCGCGGAAGGCCGCCTGGAGGCGGCGGAGGCGGAGCTCCTGTCGATCCACGCGCGCATCGCGGCGGACGACGCGGGCCCGGCTTCGGCCGGGGCGGCGGCGCGGGCGGAGCGCATGGCCAACCTTCTGGCGGCCAGGGTCAAGCTGCTCGAGGCGCAGGCCGCCCTGGCGGCGGCCGGCCGCAAGGCGGACGAAGTCGACGGATGCCTGCCGCGGGAGGAAGCGCTCGCCGCGCTGCGGAAGGCGGGGGATCCCGTGGCGGCGGCGCAGAAGGGGCTGGACGCCGCCAGAAAGGCCTGCGAATCCAAGGGCGCCGAATACACGCCCCTGAGCCCTAAATATCCGGCACAAAGCAGCGGGCGACGGCGCGCGCTGGCCGGATGGATCGCTTCGCCGTCGAATCCCCTGACGGCGCGCGTGGCGGTCAACCACGTCTGGATGCGCCATTTCGGGAAGCCGCTTGTGGAGACGGTCTTCGACTTCGGCCGGAACGGCAAGCCGCCGACGCATCCGGAGCTTCTGGACTGGCTGGCCGTCGAGTTCGTCGAGTCGGGATGGAGTCTGAAGCATCTGCATCGTCTCGTCGCGACGTCGAGCACCTACCGGATGGAATCCGGGCCCCCGGAGGCGGATCTCAGGTGCTTCCCGGAGCGGAGAATGGAGGCGGAGGCGGTACGGGACAGCGTCCTGTACGTCGCCGGCGGGCTGGACCCGCAGATGGGGGGACCGGAGCTGGACAACACGTCCGACTCGCGTTCGCGCCGGCGGAGTCTTTACTTCAGCCACTACGCCGAGGGGGGCGGCACCATGAAGTTCCTGGAGCTGTTCGACGCCGCCGACCCGGCCGACGCGTATCGCCGTCACCAGTCGATCACGCCGCAGCAGGCGCTGGCGCTGACCAACAGCGCGTTGGTTCTGGAGCAGAGCCGCCTGCTGGCGGGCAGGCTGTCGGGGCCGTCGGATTCCGAGTTTCTGGTCGCCGCGTTCGAGCACGTGCTGTCGCGCGCGCCGTCGGCCGCCGAGAGGGAGGCGTGCACGACGTTCCTGAGAGCTCAGGAGGCGGTGTTCCGCGCCGGGGCAGCCTCCTCCGACCCGGGCCTGCGAGCCCGCGAGAGCCTGGTCCGGGCGCTGTTCAGCCACCACGATTTCGTCACCCTTCGGTGAGGGATGCCATGATTTCACGACGCCTCTTTCTGTCCGACATGGGGCTGGGGTTCACCGGCCTGGCGCTGGGGACGATGCTCGGACGCGAAGCCGGGGCGGGGGATGGGTCTGCGGCTCCCGACGGCAGGCCGCATTTCGTGCCGAAGGCGAAGTCGGTGATCTGGATCATCCTTCCGGGCGGCTACAGCCACCTGGAGACGTTCGACCCGAAGCCGGCGCTCAACACTTACGCCGGAAAGACGTACAACGACACGCCGTTCCCCAACCCGCTCAAGTCGCCGCTCCACGACAAGCGGTCGCGCAACGTCGTTTCGGCGGAAGTCGAGAAGATGCGCCCGGTCTGGCCGTCGATCTACCCGCTTCAGGTCGGGTTCAAGAAGTACGGACGGTGCGGGATGGACGTCTGCGACTGGCTCCCACACCTGGCGACCTGCGTGGACGATATCGCATTCGTCCGCTCCCTGTACACCACCGATAACGACCACTACGCGCTCAACCAGTTCCACACGGGCCGCCACCGTCTCGACGGCGACCAGCCGACCCTCGGGTCGTGGGTCAGTTACGGCCTCGGGACGCTGAACGAAAACCTGCCGCAGTATCTCGTCCTGGGGTCGGAGTCCCTGAGGCACATCCGTCCGTCGTTGTCCGCGGATTACCTGGGCCCCCGCTACGCGGCCGTCTCCATGGCGCTCGATCCCAAGAACCCGCTGCCGTTCGGCGCGCGGGGCGCCGGGATTCTGGAGGCCGAGCACCGGAACGAATACGGCCTGATCGGCGAGCTCCATCGCCTTCGGGGGGTGGACTACCCGGACGACGCCTCGATCCGCGCCAGAATCAAATCCTATGAGCTCGCGTTCGGAATGCAGTCGGCGGTTCCGGAAGCCGTGGCCGTCCAGACCGAAACGGACGAGGTCCGGAAGCTCTACGGCCTGGATCAGGACGCGACGCGGGCCGCGGGTCAGCGCCTCCTCGCGGCGCGCCGCCTCGTCGAGCGGGGAGTGCGGTTCGTGCAGGTCTACACCAACGGGGACAATGCCTGGGACTCGCACGCCAAGCTCCGGGAGAACCACTCCAAGCTCTGCCTGTCGGTCGACAGGCCCGTCGCGGGCCTCCTCCAGGACCTGAAGCGGCGCGGCTTGAGTGAAGAAGTCGTGGTCGTCTTCTGCACCGAGTTCGGGCGGACGCCCGGCATGGAGACGCGGAACGGCGTCAAGGACGGCCGCGACCACCACCCGCACGGTTTCACGGTCTGGCTTTCGGGCGCGGGGGTCAAGGGCGGGACGGTCTACGGGGCCACGGACGAGCTGGGCTTCCACGGCGAGCCGGGCCGGTACGTCACGGACATCCACGCCACGGTGCTCAAGCTCCTCGGTCTCGACGGCCGCCGCCTGGACATCCCGGGCCGCAAGCGGCTCGAGATCGACCACGGCCGTCCCATTGAAGAAATTCTGACATAGCCTTGAAATCGTCTCGTCGCTCGGGGTTCGGACGATTTCAAGTAGTTTAGGAATCGTCCGAACCCCAAACGACGAAGACGATTCCTAGAGGAGATCAGGATTCCTCTGGGTACCCTAGCGTCACACCCGGCTAAATTGCTAAAGTGGATTGAACGGGCGCTCGAACGAGAGAGGGGAGCCGTCCCGCCTGGAGGTGTCGTACATGCTTACCCTGAGCGCGATCAAGGCGGACGTGGGCAGCATCGGCGGTCATACCAAGCCGTCGATCCGGATGATGGAGGCGGCGCGACGCGAGCTCAAGGCGGCCGCCAAGAGCGGGTTGATCCTCGACTTCGATCTCTCCCACACCGGGGACGACATCTGCCTGCTCATGGTCCACCGGCGCGGCAGCGACAATCCGGACATCCACACGTTCGCCTGGGACGTTTTCAAGACGGCCACCGCGATCGCACAGGAAGAGGGCCTCTACGCGGCAGGGCAGGACCTCCTGAAAGACGCGCCGTCGGGGAACGTGCGCGGGGCGGGCCCGGGCGCGGCCGAAGTCACCTACGACGAGACCCTGAAGGAGCGGCGCGCGGAGTCGTTCCTCGTCTTCACGGCCGACAAGTGCGGCCCCGGCGCCTACAACTTCCCGCTCTGGGCCGCGTTCACGAGCCCGCTCTTCTGCGGGGGGCTGATGCTGCCGCAGATGAAGGACGGGTTCCGCTTCAAGGTGATCGATATGGAGCACGCCGGGGGGGACCGCGTGGTCCTGCTCGACGTCCCCGAGCGTCACATCGACCTGGCGATGCTGCTCCGGGACGAGAACCGCTTCGGGATCCAGGCGGTCTATTCGCGTAAGTACCCGGACCAGCAGGTCCTCTCCGTATCGACCGACCGGCTCCACACGATCGCCGGCGAGTACAAAGGCAAGGACGACCCGGTCGCGCTGGTCCGCACGCAGAACATATTCCCGGCGCCCGAGGAGCTGGTGAGCCCGTATTTGACGGCGCACTTCGTCGCGGGCGACGCGCGGGGGAGCCACCACATGCCGCTGATGCCGGCGGCGATCAATACGGCCATCACGGGACCGTACTGCCTGCCGGTCGTGAGCTGCGTGGCCTACTCGGTGACCCGCGAGGGCAAGCTCGCCGAGGGCGTGGACATCTTCGGGAACCCGGTCTGGGACGCGACGCGGCTCAAGGCCCAGCAGAAGGCCGACGACATCCGCCGCCAGGGCTTCGTGGGCGCGGCGATGCTGCCCATGCAGGAGCTGGAGTACAGCGCGTTCCGGACGTCCCTCGAGCTGCTCGAGAAGGAATTCAAGGTCGTCGAGCGCGCGTCGGCCGAGGAGCGGCGCGAGGCGGCGGCCCTGCCCGGGAACGGCCACGCCAAGCGGGTGCGGAACGGATCGCGCGGCGTCAAGGAGCGCTCACGGCCCATCGCCCGGCGCCGTTGATTTCACGCGTCATCTCGGGCCCCGCCCCCCGGCTGCCGGGAGGCGGGGCCTTCGCGTTCATTGCCCCCGACCTGCGAAAAGACTAGCCTGGACGGCCGTGAGAAACCCGAAGCTTCCGCCGTTTGCCACGCACGGGATCGGCTCGCTCCCGCGACCGCAGGTCCTGCGCGACCTCCTGGCGCGTCGCGGTCAGATTCCGCGCGACCGGTTCGAGCGGGTGATGGACGATCTGGTCGTCTTCGCCATCCGGCTCCAGGAAGAGGTCGGACTGGACGTGGTGGGAGACGGCGAATGGAGGCGGGTTCATTACATCCGCGAGTTCCTGGCGCGCGTGGGCGGGTTCGAGAAGGTGCGTGCCTATCAGCACCAGGGGGAGCAGAAGCGGACGGAGGTGGTGGTTCGGAGGATGCAGGCGGCCGAGCCGGTGTTCGCGCGGGACGCCGCGTTCCTCGCCGAGCACACCGACCGGCTCACCAAGTTCGCCCTGCCCAGCCCGTTCCTGATCGCCGTCCGATACTGGCACGAGGACTACAGCCGCAGCGCGTACCCGACCGTCCCCGATTTCATGGACCACCTGGCGGAGCTGCTGGCCCGGGAGGCGAAGGCGCTGGTCGACGCCGGGATCGACATTGTCCAGATAGACGATCCCGCGCTGACCTACTTCTGCGACCCGGCGCTCATGGCGGGGGAGACGCACGACGAGAGGCTCCGGCGGAAGTGGAACGTCGAGGCCGAATTCCCGAAGGCGGTCGCGGCGATCAACCGGATCGCGACGGGCCTCAAGGCCGAAGTGCACCTCCACTGCTGCCACAGCGTGTATAAGCGCCGGAGCGACGTGACTGGGAACTACAAGCCGATCCTTCCGCGGCTCGCCTATGCCGAGGTCGACCGCGTGAACCTGGAATTCGCCTACTCGGGGACCGGCGAGGTCGGCGACCTGGAGCTACTCCCAAAGCATCTGGCGGTCGGGCTGGGGGTGGTCGACGTGCGAAGTGAACGCTTGCAGTCGGTCGAAGAGATCGAGCGTCTGGGGGCGGCGGGGGCCGGGATCGTCGGACCGGACCGCGTCGCGCTCAATCCAGATTGCGGCTTCGCCCCCGACGCCGGCGAGCCGCCGACCGTCGACGAGGCAACCGAGAAGCTTACCCGCCTGGTCGCCGCCGCGAAGCGGCTGCGGGGGCGGTTCGACAGAGAACCTAAGAGCGCATCCGTAAAGCCGGTCTGACCTACCCGCGGAAAAACCGGGACTCAGAGACTCGGAGATCTCAGAGACGACCTGTTCTTCTTAGCCGCTCTCTGAGAGCTCCGAGCCTCTGAGTCCGCGTTTCGGATAGCTGTAAGGCTATCCGGCCCCGGGTGGGCTACACTTGGGGGGCGGAATGAGGGGACACATCATGAACCGATGGATCGCGGTGCTGGCGGCGTGGGCGTGTCTTTCCGAGGCCGCCTCCGCGCAGGCTCAGGAACCTCCGCGCTCGCGCTCCGGTATCGTTCTCTTCAAGCTGCCGGCCGACCGGCAGCGGAAGGAAGAGCCGGCCTACACTTTGCTCAAGCCGGTCGATGAAACTGCCAAGACCTATGAGATCTTCATCCGGCCTCCGGTCGAGGCCAAGGGCAAGGCCGCGGACGCCGTTGAGGCTCACGCCCACTTGCTCGCTCAGAGCGTCAAAGTCCAGGCGGCCAGCGACCCGGTCTCCTTCCGGCACGCCGCCGGCTTCGACGTTGCCGTCCGCGGGTTCTACGTAGGCCTGGCCGACGGGCGGGTGCTGACGACGTACGTCTACGCACTGCAGAGCGGGGCGAAAAGCTCCGTCGTGGAGTTCGTCGCCGCGGATGCCAAGGTCCTGACCGACGGCCTCCGGTCGATCTCGGCCTTCATCGAAGGCTGCCGGCACGCCCACGCCCAGGTCCTGGCCGCCGGAGACCCGCCGCTGTCGCTCTACGACGTCGAAGAGACGACCGATTTCCTCAGTGGCTCGTGGACGCGCCCTTCACGGCGGAGCACCGTGAGATCTTCCGCGCGGAGATCATCGACGGGTGGAAGAAAAAGGATCAGGAGACGATCGACGGCCTCGCGCAGATCCTCAAGCTCCGCGGCGAGCTCGCGAAGATGACGCCGGAGAAGCAGGACGTGGTCCGCAAACAGGTCGAGGGCGAGGCGATGGCCGAGCTGCGGAAGCAGCCCGACCGGGCGTCGAAGCTGCTCGTCGAGATCTACGACGCGGCGCGCAAGCCGATCGCCGAGGGGGATCCGGCGCTCACGCGGCTGCAGGCGGACGCTGCTCTGGAGCTCTTCTACTTCATGGCCGCGCAGCTCGAGGGCCTTTCGGTGAAGCCGACCGCGGGCGAGAAGGACGAATGGGCGAAGCGTCTCGTCGAACAGTGGCCCAAGCTGGACGTCGACGCCCGCAAGCGGTTCGCGACGATGCCGCTGGCGTGGTCGGCGACGCGGGCGGCGTGGCCGGAAATGACCGAGGCGGACCGGGAAGCGATCAAGAGGGAGTTCGCCCAGATGGACGGGATCAAGGAGTTCCGTTCGGCGTTCGCCAAGGCGAAGACCGAGAGCGGCGTCAACGCGGCGGCCGCGATCTCGAAGATGCAGCAAAACAACCAGACGTCGATGATGCTCCTCAAGACGTCCTACGACGCGACGATGACCCAGATGGCCGCCATGCGGAACATGACGGACACGCGGTACCGCTGGTCGTACCGCCCGCGGTGAGCGGGGCGTAGTCGTCGCTCGGCTCTCCGGCGCGCCCTCGGCAGGAAACCCGCAGCGTTGGCTCCAAGGTTGGGGTCAGGCGGAACGGCCGACTCGCGAAATTGCGCGGGGCAGTCTCTTGAGTCGTCCGGAGGCCCGGTGCAGGTCGACGGCCTGCTGCGCGTTGAGCCAGAACTCCGGCGTGGTCGCGAGCGCCGCGCCGAGCCGGACGGCCATTTCCGCCGTGACTGCGGACCGGCGGTTCACGATGCGGTTGATCACTTTCAGATCGCAGCGGATGTGGTCCGCCAGCTGCTTTTGGGTGAGCCTCAGTTCCTTGAGAAACTCCTCCTGAAGGATCTCACCCGGGGACGTGGGCTTTCTCCGCATCTTCTTCATCGGTGATCCTCAGTGATAATCGACGATTCGCACTTCTTCAGGACCGGAACTCGTCCAGCGGAAGACGATCCTCCATTGATCATTGATCCGGATGGAATGGCAGCCTTTCGAGTTGCCTGTGAGCGCTTCCAGGCGGTTGCCCGGAGGGCTCCGCAAGTCCGATAACTCCTTCGCGTAGTGGAGCATGTCCAGTTTTCTTCGGGCTATCGAAGCGACTCCCCGCCAACCGGCGCTCTTTGCGATCCTCCCGGTGTAAAAGAACGGTTCCGTCGCCGGGTCGGCGAAGGAACGGATGGCCATGCTTGCTGTGGATAATACCTGAATAGGGTATACCGGTTCAAGGTAAATGAGAATGAGGCGCGGCCAGGCTACCGGTCGGGCGCGGGCGGGATCGGCAGATCCGAGATCTTGAAGGGTATCCGGACGACTTCGATGCCCCGAGTAAGCACCAAGGTTCCCTCGATACTCAGGGATTTCGCGCCCTCTAGGGAGCGCCTCGAGACCGCACCCTTGCCCCACCAAAGCGACGCTACGGTGAGTTGCCCTGACTCGCGAGGAAGTTTCTCACGCTTCGCTCCGGAGTTGGCAAAACGCTCGTCGTCCTCAATCGGCTGTCCGGCGATCTTGACGTCCTGAATGCTCGCGTGGTCCGGAACCGCCCAGGGGGCGAACGCCCCGGACAGTCTGGCCGTGATCTCACCGTGGTTCGCTCTCCGTCCTGCCATCACCACGGCGCACGCGAATATGCGAACGTCGCCTATCGTTTCCCAGCGGTGGGGCCATGAGAATGGGGATCCGAAGGTCAAATCCTGGCACGAAGGCGCGAGCGGAAACGGAAAGGTACCATCCGACAGGCGGACCTGTGCCGTCTCGCAGAACGCGTCGACCGCATCCCAAAAGCCGCAGTCCTGCAGATCGAGACTCACCCCGAGAATTTCGATGTCGGATCCTTCGGCTCGTATTCGGGCGCATGTCTCGAACGGGTTGAACACCTTTCGGGCGGCCTCGGTGAGGCTTGCGTTCCTGACCTCCACCGTCACCCTCTTGCCCGGCTCGCGCGCGGCGCGGATGCATTCGCGCCGGGAGATTTCGTCCAACATGCGCCGGGCACGCTGGCGCATCTCGGCATCCGGGTCCTGAAGGAGCTTCTCAAGAGCGGGGACGGCCACTTTCCCCTTATCCTCCAGCTTCCGAATGGCGTCGTCGCGATCTTCGATCCGGTCGGAACGGAGTTTCTCGATGAGATCCCGAACTTCGTCCTGTCCGGCCGGGAAGGAGCAAGCCAGGGTGGCGAGGATGAAGCGCATCCTTTCGGATTATACGCCCCCGCCTGAAGAGATTACAGGAGCGCCCGGATCGGCGACCCCCCGTCCGTGAGCGTGGCGGTGCCGCCGAACTCCGTCCGGAAGCGGCGCTTGGGGTCGACGCCGAAGCAGGCGAAGATCGTGGCCAGGAAGTCGGGCACCGTCACCCGGT
>Ga0187892_10004251_pt1 | contig 24322 bp, 21 predicted proteins | sample MA1701073metaG_FD_139345 | JGI IMG/M metagenome (GOLD analysis project Ga0187892, IMG submission 139345) | Bio-ooze microbial communities from a basaltic lava cave in the Kipuka Kanohina Cave System on the Island of Hawaii, USA - MA170107-3 metaG ... | reverse complement strand
TATCCCATGGGCTTCTTCGCGAAGTGGGCCGAGGGCCGCATCGACGACCCGGGCGCGGGCTGGAAAGGGCGGGCGCTGTGGGCGACGAGCTCCAACCGGACGGTGTTCCATGTGGAGGGCGGCAAGGAGAACCGCCCGAAGGTGGTGAAGTTCCAGCTGCGGCTCGATCCGCTGGCAAAATAAGCAGCACAAGGGGGGAGCGATGTCACAGGCGGTGAATCCGTACCACGCGCCCAAAGCCGCGGTCAGCGAGGCGGCGGGCGAAACGCAGCCGGTCAAGGTGTTCTCGGTCTCGGGCCGCATCGGGCGCGTGCGCTATATCGCCTACGGCTTCGGCTTCTACCTGCTGATCGGGGTGATCGGCGCGATTCTCGCCGCAGCGCTCGGCCCGGCGGGGGTCGCCGCGCTGGTCGTGATGTGGCTGGCGCTGCTCGCGATCGGCTTCATGCTGACGATCCAGCGCTGCCACGACTTCAATACCAGCGGCTGGCTATCGCTCGTGCTCCTGGTTCCGCTGGTGAACCTGATCTTCTGGTTCATTCCCGGGACCGACGGCCCGAACCGCTACGGCGCGCCGACGCCAGCGAACGGAGTGGCAGTCGTCGTGGTGGTCTGCGTGGTGCCGCTGATGTTCTTCATCGTCGGTATCCTCGCCGCGGTGGCGATCCCCGCCTACGGCGATTACACGCACCGCGCGCGGGTTTCGGAGGTGATCCTGCTGGGTTCGCCCTGGCGCACCGCGGTCACGGAATACTACGTATCGAATGGCAAGATGCCGGCGCGCGCCGCCGACCTGCAGCCTGCGCCCGAGAGCAGCGGCAAATACGGCAGCGCCGCTCTTGGAGCGGACGGGGTGGTGACGCTCACCCTGTCGAAGGAAGCCGGGTCATCCCTTGCGGACAAGACGATCCTGCTGCGGCCGCGGATCTCGGGCGGCCAGATCGCGAGCTGGGACTGCACCGAGGGAACGCTGCCGCCGAAATACCGGCCGCGGTCGTGCCGGAGGGAGTGATTTTTTTGCCGTGGAGGAACGGGCGTTAGTGGCGTAAGCTAGCGGGCGCAGGGCTCGCATAACGAAAGGGGAGGTCGTCATGAAGATGGTCTTTGTTGCATTGTTCGGCCTGACGGCCGGCGCCGCCTGGGCGCAATCGCAGACCGCCGGCGGCCAGCTTGAGAAGTGCGACGAGACGCTCGGCACGCTCGCGGTGGTCGAGGATCGCAACGCCAACTGGTGGCGCACGATGCAGCAATACCAGATCCAGTCGACCGTGCCGCTGCTGCGCATGCTCATCCAGCAGTCCAACTGTTTCGTCGTGGTGGAGCGCGGCCAGGCGATGAACGTCATGATGCAGGAGCGCAATCTCGAGCGCTCGGGCGAAACGCGCGAGGGCAGCGATTTCGGCAAGGGCCAGATCGTGGCCGCGGACTACGCGATGAACCCGAGCATCACCTTCAGCAGCCGCGATTCGGGCGGCCTGGGCGCAGCGGTGGGCGGGCTCACCAGCAAGCTCGGCTCGTGGGGCTCGGCGGTCGGCTCGGTGGCCGGCAGCCTGAAGTTCAAGGAAGCTTCGACCATGCTGACGCTGATCGACAACCGCTCCGGCGTGCAGCTCGCGGCGGCGGAAGGCAATTCGTCCAAGACCGACTTCGGCGCCTGGGGCGCGGTGTTCGGCGGTGGTGCGGGGGCCACCATGGGCGGGTACACCAAGACGCCGGAGGGCAAGGTCATCGCCAGCTCCTTCGCCGACGCCTACAACAACCTGGTGAAGGCCGCGAAGAACTACAAGGCGCAGGAGGTCAAGGGCGGGCTCGGCACCGGCGGCCGGCTCGGCGTGCAGGGCGGCAGGACGCCGGCGTCGAAAGACCTGAACAAGTAGGCGTTTCGAGCGCGCAAGGCCCGGTCCCGGACGGGGACCGGGCCTTTTTGTCTTAGCATCGCTCACCGATGATCGACGCGCTGGTCCAGGGCCTGCTGCTGGTGCTGCAGTGGAACGCGTTCACCCTGATGCTGGTCGGGATGGCGCTCGGCTTCGTGGTCGGCCTGCTGCCGGGGATCGGCGGCGCGGCCACGCTGGCGCTGATGCTGCCCTTCGTGTTCAAGATGACGCCGGTCGAGGCGTTCGCGTTCCTGCTTGGCATGCACTCGGTGGCGGCGACCACCGGCGACATCACCTCGATCCTGTTCGGCGTGCCCGGCGAAGGGCTGTCGGCCGCGACGGTGGTCGACGGGCACCCGATGGCGAAGCAGGGCGAGGCGGCGCGCGCGCTGGGCGCGGCGCTGATGAGCTCGCTCATCGGCGCGGTGATCGGCGCGGCCGCGCTCGCGGTGTCGATCCCGATCGTGCGGCCGCTGGTGCTCACCTTCGGCTCGCCGGAGCTGTTCATGATCACGGTGATGGGGATCGCCTGCATCACCTCGCTCAGCGGGCTGGGCACGCGCGCCCAGATCAAGGGCTTCGCGATGGGATTCCTCGGCCTGCTGCTCGCCACCATCGGGCAGGAGCGCCAATCGGGCATCCTGCGCTTCGACTTCGGCCTCACCTACCTGTGGGAAGGGCTCGACCTCATCCCGGTGCTGGTCGGGATCTTCGCGATCCCCGAGATCATCGACCTCGCGGTGCGCGGCACCTCGATCGCCGGCAGTGCGCCGGCGAAGCTCGGCAGCGGCGTCTGGCAGGGCGTGCGCGACGCGTTCACGCACTGGTGGCTGGTGGTGCGCTGCTCGGCGGTCGGCGTGTTCGTCGGCATCCTTCCCGGCGCGGGCGGCGGCGTGGCGCAATGGATGGCCTATGCCCACGCGGTGCAGAGCGCAAAGGACGCCGGCGACCGCAGCCGCTTCGGCGCGGGCGACGTGCGCGGCGTGCTCGGGCCGGGCGCGGCCAACAACTCGAAGGAGGGCGGCGACCTCATCCCGACGATCGCCTTCGGCGTGCCGGGAAGCGGCGCGATGGCGATCCTGCTCGGCGCCTTCCTCATCATGGGCCTGCATCCGGGGCCGGACATGCTCACCAAGCACCTCTCGGTCACCTACTCGATGGTGTGGACGCTGGTGATCGCGAACGTGATCACGGTCGTGATCTGCCTTTGCGGCCTGAAGTACCTGGCGCTGGTGACGCGCGTGCGCGGCGGCCTGATCCTGCCGCTGCTCCTGCTGCTGGTATTCGTCGGCAGCTACACCGCGAACAAGCAGATCGCCGACCTCCTGGTGACGCTCGGCGCCGGCGCGGTCGGCTATCTGATGGTGCGCTACGGCTGGCCGCGCGCGCCGCTGGTGCTCGGCTTCGTGCTCGGCAAGCTCGCCGAGACCTACCTCTTCATCTCGATGGCGCGCTACGGCTTCGGCTGGCTGACCCAGCCGCTGGTGATCGTCCTCATTGTGCTTACCGCGCTGGTCGTGGCGTACCCCTATATCCAGGAGCGCAGGACTCGTGCGGCTTAGCGGCGCAGCCATCTTCAGCCTCGGGCTGGCGGCGGTCGCGGGCTACGCGGTGTACGCCGCGCTCGCCTGGCCGCAGAAGGCGGCGCTGTTCCCGCTCACCATGGGAATCCCGCTGCTCGCGCTCGCAGCGGCGCAGACCGTGATCGACCTGCGCGATCCGCCGCGGCCGGCCGAGAGCGCCGGGGACCGGCGACGGGTCCTGGCGGTCTTCGCCTGGATGGTGGCGTTCATCGCCCTCGTGCTGCTGGTCGGCTTCCCGGTCGCCGTTCCGCTATTCGTATTCGCTTACCTCATGCTGCAGAGCAGGGCGGGGTGGGGGATGTCGATCGCGATTACCGCGGTGGCCTGGGGATTCTTCTACCTGGTATTCGTAAGACTGCTGCATTTTCCGTTCGAAGCCGGTCTAATAGCGATAGGAGGATGACCATGAGAAAAACGTGTTTCGCCGCGGCGCTCGCGGTGCTGGCCGCGGCGCCCGCCGCCTGGGCGCAGGGCTCGTTCTACGAAGGCAAGACCGTCGCGGTGGTGATCGGTGCCTCGGGCGGCAGCCTCGAGATCGCCGCGCGCATGGTCGCCCGCCATTTGGGCAAGCACCTCCCGGGCAACCCGAGCGTGATCGTGCAGAACATGACCGGCGCGGCACACCTGGTGGCGACCAACCATGTCTACAACGTGGCGAAGCCCGACGGGCTGACGCTGCTCGCCACCAACCCGAACGTCGGCATCGCGCAGCTCACCAAGGTTGACGCGGCGCGCTTCGACATGCGCCGCTTCCAGTGGCTGGGATCGTCAGGCGCCGACGGCGTCGCGTTGTCGATCCGCGCCGACCTGCCGTACAAGAGCTGGGACGAGCTGAAGCGGGCCGACCGCGAGCTCATCGTCGGCACCACCGGCCCCGGTTCGAACGCCCACGATTTCCCGCTGCTCCTCAAGGAGTTCGCCGGCGCGAGGTTCAAGCTGGTGTCGGGTTACCCCGCCAATGCCGACGTGCTGCTCGCGATCGAGCGCAAGGAAGTCGACGTCTGGGCGGCCTTCGCCACCACCATCAAGCTCGCCGCCGACCGCGGGGCGGTGCGGCCGCTGGTGCGCGGGCGAGTCGCGCTTCCCGGCTGGGAGCATCTGCCGGTCGACGAGGACCTTGCCACCAGCGCGGTCGGAAAAGCGATCATGGGCATCCGCGCCGCGCCGCAGGCGATCGGGCGCGCCTTCGCAGCGCCGCCCGGAACGCCGGCCGATCGCGTAAAGGTGCTGCGCGAGGCGTTCGCGAAGGCGGTGAAGGACAGCGAATTCGTCGCCGAGACGAAGAAGGCCAAGATCGAAGTCGGCTACATCCCTCCCGAGGAGGTGCTGAAGATGTTCAACGGCCTCCTCGACCAGCCCGCCGAAGTGCAGAAGGAGATGGTGAAGTACATCAAGTTCGGCAGCTAGAAGTCCTGCGGGCAGCCGGTCAGCGCCTCGAAGACGCGCGGATCGGCGAGCCCGCGGCGTGTCAGGTCGGCGAGGCGTTGCAGGGTACGGGCTAGCATCCAGTTCGGGAGCTGGCCGCCGCTACCGGCTCGGGAGCTCGCGGTAGATCTGTTCTGCGGTCGCCGGGATCGCGCGCTCGCGCGGCCATGCCGCGAACTCGCCCAGTTCCGCGCGGATCCCGGCCTTGATCTGATCGAGGGATTTTCCCGCGTCGCGCATCGCGCGGATTCGGGCGCTCATGGTTTCGAAGTAGCGGTTCTGGTCGAGCAGCGGCTTCACTCCATTGCCCGGGGCGAAGACGCCATGACCCGGGACTACCGTTATCGGCGACCAGGCGGCAAGCTCCTTCAGGACCCGCTGCCAGTGCCCCACATCCGAGCGGTGGTCCGCCGTGGGATGCAGCTCCACGAAAAGCAGGTCGGCGGTGAAGAGGACTTTCTCCCTTGGCAGCCAGGCGATGGTCGTATCCGGGGTGTGCGTTTTGCCGAGCGACATGAGCTCGACGACATGGCTTCCGAGGTCTAGGGTAATTTTGTCGTCGAAAAGGATGGCGGGCATGGCCATCTCGACCTTCTTGCCTTCCAGGTGCTCCCGCCTCGCCTTGCCTCTCCTGAGCTCCTCCTGCACCCGCGCCGGCCAGTAGGGCAGCAGCTGGCGCGCCAGTTCCCTGGAACCCACGACGAGCGCGCCTTGCTCGGCGAAAAGGTGATTGCACATGCTGTCGTCGCCGGCGTGATGTCCGTTGGCGACAAAGCGGATCGGCTTGCCTGCGGCGACGCCTTTGATCGCCTGCACGCGCCGGTCGTAATCGGGCAGATCGCAGGCAAAGACGAAAACGCCGCGATCGCCGACGACAAAGCCGGTATTCATGTCCGCCCCGGGGCCTTTGATGGCATAGACGCCTTCGGCCAGCTTGATCGCTTGACCGAACGAGGCGGACGCAAACAAACAGAGCAGCAGCGCAAGATAGCGCGACAGGGGAAGCCTAGTGGTCATTGCCAGGCGCGATTGTCGACCGTGTTCTCGTAGGTGGCGCCGGGGGGCACCAGCCCCCAGCCGAGGGTCCACTGGTAGGTGTGGTCGAAGCGCTCGCGCGTATAGGGCTCGGGCGCCGCGTTCAGAATGCGCGCGAGCTTGAGGTCCTTCAGCTCGAGCAGCCCGCCGGCTTCCTCGACCAGGTAGTGGGCGTAGCGCTCGGGATCCTTGTCGATCGCGTCGGCGGCGGCGGCCTCGGCGCGGAACATCCTGGCGAGCGTCGGGCCGTCGAGCTCGTCGCCGGCGGCTTCGCTGCGGGTGGAGTGCGACTCGATCAGCACGCGCAGGCCGCGCTTCTCGGCGACGCTGATCCAGGGCTCCATCAGGCTCGCGGCCGCGACCTCGCCCCGCGCGAGCGCCTCGAGGCGCTCCTTCATCGTGCCGGCAAAAGTGGTCTTGATCTGCTCGCGCTTGAGGAACCCCTCGAGCAGCTTCAGGGTGGTGAAGTGCGAGCCGTTGAACGGGCTCACCGCGATCGGCCGGTCCTTCAGCTGCTCGGGCTCGTAGATGCGCGACTTCGGCGCGGCGACGATCGCGAACGACGACATCGCCGAGCCGAGCGCCACGATCTTGGCCGGGCGGTGGCCGGCGGCGACGTTGGACTCCACCGCGCGCTTCATCACGCCCCATTCGCACATGCGGAACTGGTCGCACGCGCCCTGGTCGTAGAGCGCCTCCATGGTGCGGTCGAACACGTTCGGGCGCAGCGCCTGGTGGTCGGAATCGCGCTGCCCCGAACCGGGGGTCTTCACGATCTCGACGTCGAGGCCCTGGTCGCGGAAGAAGCCTTCGTCGCGCGCGACCAGCAGCGGCAGGTCGTGGATCGCGTTCATCATCGATGCCCTGACTTTTTTCATGCATCTATTCTGTGCCTTTTTCCGTACAGTACACAAGATGACTGCCCATCTCGAGCTCTACCGGAGCTTCGACCCTCCGTACGAGCGCTTTGACAACGCCATGCTCGGGACGGGATTTCCCGCCGAGCTCGACCTGGTGAGCCGGCTGTGGCTCCGCTGCGGCTACCGGCCGGGCATCGCCGCCTATCTCAACTTTTTCCTGCTGCGCGAGTTCATCACCACGCACGACACGAGCTTTCCGCCGCGCTTCCGGTCGTTGCGCTCGATGGCGAGCTCGTTCTACCAGACCGATCTTTTCATCCGCGAGGTGACCGACTCCGGCGCGCGGCCGAGCGGTGGCATCTCGAGCCGCCGGGTGCGCAGCCAGCTGCAGGGGATCCAGCAGCGCCACGCCAGGATCGGGATCCCGACGTGGATGCAGACCTACTTCGGCTTCAGCCTGCTCGAGAACGTGGAGAAGCAGTGCGCGCCGCTGTCGCAGGAGGAGCAGCGGCTGCACCTCGCCTACATGGCAAAGACCTACCGCATCATGGGTTTCGCCTTCTCCGAAGACCGGAGCAGGCTCGAGCGCTTCGCCCGGACGATCGAGCAGGGGCAGGCGTCGATTACCGCGCGCGTCCCGGCGCATTCGCGCCACATCCTGAGAATCGGCGAGATGATCGGCGTTTCCTCGGCGGCGCTATCGATACTGCCGATGCTGCCCGCCGCAACGCGCACGGTGTTCGAGCCGCTCTTTCCGCAGGTTCGGCCCGGAGCGCTCGCGCGCGGGTGGTCGCGCCTTCTCGGGCGCCTGCTGCTGCCGAAAGCGGTCGGCGCACCGCGTCGCGCGGTGCCGGTGGAAAGCTAGGCCCCGATCTTGGACAGCACGTCAGCCTTGAGGAAGCGCTCGATGAACAGCATGAACGCCACGGAAGGGATGAGCAGGACCAGCGCGGTGATCGCCGCGATCTGGTAGTTGCCGGCGATGCTGGCGGTGAACATGAGAAGCGGCAGGGTGATCACGTCGGGCACGCCGACGAAGAACGTGCCGGTGAATTCGTCGAGCGACTCGAGGAACACGAAGATCGCGCTCGCCATGATCCCGGGCGCGGCGAGCGGCAGGCTGACGGTGAGGAAGCTGCGCAGGCCCGAGGCGCCGAGGTTGCGCGCGGCGAGCTCGAGGTCGCGGTCCACCGCGGCGAACGCGGCGGCGGTGATCCACACCGCGAACACCAGGCCGTGCACGGTGTGCACCAGGATCACGCCGAACATGGTGCCGTTCAGCTTCAGGTCGTAGAAGATGCGCGCGACGTTGATGTAGACCGCGACGCTGGGAAACGCCTGCGGCAGCAGGAAGGCGAGCAGGATCGCGGTGCGCCACGGCAGCTTCAGGCGCGCGAGCGCGTAGCCCGCGGGAATGGCGAGCGCGAGGCAAGCCGCGACCGTGGAGAGCGCGATCCAGATGCTGGTCATCAGCGACGCCAGGGCGTCGCCGCGCGGCTTGAACACCTGCTCCCAGAACTTGGTGCCGTAGCTGACCGGCAGCTTGTGCGGGAAATACCACTGCTCGGCCGCGGCCCACAGGACCAGGTTGGCGAGCGGGCCGAGGATGATGAAGGCGAGCAGCCCGAGCACGATTCCTCTGCCGAGCCAGATCATTGTCGGACCTGGCGCTTCAGGTAGACCCAGGCGCAAGCCGCGGTCAGCAGATAGGAAATGAAGCCCAGGGCGTTGGCGGTGCCGTAGTCGCCGTAGTTGTTGATGCGGAACGCCATGTCGACCGTCATCATGGTCGGCGACTCGCCGCTGATCATCAGCGGCACCGACAGCACGCTCATCATGGTGACGAACGACAGGATCAGCCCGACCACCAGCGTCGGCATGATCTGCGGCACCAGGATCTCGAACAGGATGCGCAGGCGCGAGGCGCCCAGATTTCTCGCCGCCTCGATGGTCGAGCGGTCGAGCGAGGCCATCGCGCCGGCGGCCAGCAGGGCGACGAACGGGGTCTGCTTCCACACGAACGTGATCACGATGCCGCGCCAGTCGAGGAAGCCGGTGGTCTGGTCGACCTCCAGGATGCCGAGCGCGACGAAGGTGTTGTTCATCAGCCCGTTCTTGGCGAGGAAGGAGCGCATGCACTGCGCGGCGACCACGAACGGGATGAACAGCGGCCAGCGATACAGCCAGCGCAGCAGCGCCACCGCGCGCGGGTTCTCGCCGAGAGTCAGGTAGCCGCCGATCGCGATCGAGGCGAGCGCGATCAGCAGCGTGGAAAGCCCGATGATCACCAGCGTGAAGCCGATGTCCACGCTGTAGAACTCGAACGCCTTGGCGAAGTTGCCGAAGGTGAAGCCCCCGCCCTTCGCCTCGAACGCCGTGGCGAGCGAGTAGCCGAGCGGGTAGACGAACAGCACCAGCACCGCGGCCAGCGCCGGTGCGACGAGTACGACGCCGAGCCGGCCGCGGTCCTGCATTACGCTAGTTCAGCACTCTCCTCTCGTAGCTCTCGAGGATGTCGTCGAAGTACTGCTTGATCGGGAAGGTCTTGCCCTTGGCCGCGAGGTCCTTGGGCGTGACGTCGACGAACAGCTTGTTCCAGGTCTTGTCGTCGAGCTTTGCCTTCACGTGCTGGGCGTCGATCCCCGGGTACCAGTTGAACTTCTTGACGATGCCCTCGGCCTGCACTTCCGGGCTGGTCGCCATCTCGACGAACTTCTTCGCCGCCGCCATGTTGGCCGCCTTGGCCGGGATCACGTAGTACATCGGCTGGCCCGGCATTCCCGGGCCGATGAGCTGCAGGCGCATGCTGGGCGGCAGCTTGCCGTCGGCCATCCAGGTGTAGAACATGTCGACCCACACCGGCCCCATGGCGATCTCGCCGCGGTTCAGCATGTCGAGCGTGCCGGCGTTGCCCGGCGTGATCACCACGTTACGGTTGAACTCCTTGAGCTTGCCGAGCGCTCCGTCCCACTTCGCCTTGGTCGAGGCGTCGTAAGGACCCTTCATCAGGCGCTCGGAGTCGGGCGTATTCGCGTAGACCCAGCCGACCACGAAAGCCACGCCCGACATGCCGCCCTTGATGCCGTTGTAGCCGAACTTCCTCGGGTTGGCCTTGGCCCACGCGGCGAGCTCGTCGTAGTCCTTGGGCGGGGCCTTCACCAGCGCCGGGTTCCAGGCGATCGCGGTCTGGCTCTGGAACATCGGGATCACGTAGCCGGTCACGTTGGTGCCGAGCGCGTTCTTCGAGCTCTCGGAAGTGACCAGCTTGCCGGTGGCGACGTCCTTCACGTAGGGCGCGAGCAGGCCTTCGCGCACCAGGTCGCCGGCCATCTTCTGGTGGATCACCGCGACGTCGACGTCCCACGCGGGATTCCCCTTCTGCGCCTGCAGCTTCTCGGCGATCTTTTGCGAGCCGGCGTCGCCCGGGCCGGTGCCGACCGCCCTTACCGTCGCCTTCGGGTTGCCCTTCTCGAAGCGCGGCGCGAGAAAGTCCTTCACGTAGTCGACCATGTTCTGGTCGCCGGCGGTGACCACGTTGAGCGTGGTCTGCTGCGCCGCCGCCGGGGTGGCGGTGAGCGCCGCCGCCACTGCCAGAAGGGCGAGATTGCGTTTCATGCTCTCCTCCTCGAAAAGAAATGCAGTGAAGACACCGGCAGCCCGATGCCGACCGCCTCGCCGACCGCGAGGCGACGGGCGTCGTCCACCATGAACTGATTATCGCCCACCGCCACAGCGTAGCGGTAGAAACCCCCCGGGTACGAAGCCTGCACGATGCGGCCCCGCAGCAAAAGGCGGTCCTCGGCGCCGGCGTCGACCGGCCCGAGGCGCGCCGCCTCGCTGCGGAAGTGCGCGATCAGCGGCCCGGCCAGGGCGGAGTCCCTGATGAAAACCGCGCTGTTGTGGGCGCCGGCCTGGATCTCGATCCCGCCGTTCGCCGGCTTCGCTTCAAGCTCGAGCACGTTGCCCGCGCCCATGAAGGAGGCGACGAAGGGCGAATTCGGCCGGTTGTAGACCTCCTCGGGCGCGCCGAGTTGCGCGATGCGCCCGGCGTCGAGGATCGCGATGCGGTCGGCCATCACCATCGCCTCTTCGCGGTCGTGCGTGACGTGGATGGTGGTGATGCCGAGCTTGTGCTGCAGGGCCTTGATCTCGTGGCGCACCTCCTCGCGGATGCGCGCGTCGAGGTTCGACAGCGGCTCGTCGAGCAGCAGCAGCTCGGGGCTGACCGCGAGCGCGCGGCCGAGCGCGACCCGCTGGCGCTGGCCGCCCGAGAGCTGGGTCACGTTGCGCCCGCCGAAGCCGTCGAGCTTGAGCATCGCCAGGATCTCGGCAACGCGCTTTGCGATCTGCGCCTTGGGGATGCGCCGCAGCTTGAGGCCGTATCCCAGGTTCTGCGCCGTGGTCATGTGCGGCCAGAGCGCGTACGACTGGAACACCATCGCCATGCCGCGCTGGTCGGGCGGTGTATGGGTAATATCGCGTCCGGCCACGGCGATTCTTCCAGAATTCACTGGAACAAACCCGGAAACGGCGCGCAGCAGGGTGGTCTTGCCGCAGCCCGAGGGGCCGAGCAGCGCGACGAATTCCCCGGCGGCGACCGAAAGCGACACGTCCTTAAGCACCGGGGTCGCGCCGTACGACACCACGAGGTCATTCACGTCCAGGGCCGCCATGCGGGCCCGATTATTTCATCGGCGTAACGACGTTGTCACGGGTTTGGCACGCCGGCCGGCATCATCGGAGCTCCTCCACCCGAACCAGCGCGATGGTCACGTTGTCCCGGGCCTTTTTCTCCAGCGCCGCGCGCAACAGCGCTTCTGCCGACGCCTGCAGATCCTCGCCGATCAGCGCCGCCATCTGCTCCTCCGTCAGCGTTTCGTACAGGCCGTCGCAGCAAAGGAGGTAGGTGCTCCCGGGCACGCAGGGCTCGAGCACCACGTGCGGCTCGATGTCGGTGAACGTCGCGCGGCCGCCAAAGCACTGCAGCAGCTTGGTGCTGCGCTCGACCCCCGAGCCCGCCTTCCAGTTCTGCTGCAGGGAATCGTCAACGCTCAACTGCATCAGGCCGCGCTCCCCGAGCTTGTAGGCGCGGCTGTCGCCGACGTTGAAGATCGCGAGTTTCTTTTCATGCGCCGCCAGGCCGACCGCGGTCGAGCCCATGCCGGCCAGCGCGGGATTCTCCCGGAGCTGCGCGAAGAGCTCGGCGTTCACGGCGCGCACCGACGAGCGGAGTTTTTCCGGGCCCATGGAGGTGAGGCGCCGCGACAGGCCGCGTGCGACGAGCAGGCTTGCTCGCTCGCCGTCGTTGTGGCCGCCCATGCCGTCGGCCACGATGCAGGCGAGCGGCTGGTCGAGGGCGTGATCGAAGCGGCGCGCGGACTCCATGGTTTCCTGGGACACCCAGAAGCCGATGGCGATGCAGTCCTCGTTGTTGTCGCGAACCGTCCCGCGGTGGGTGATGCCGGCAACCTCGAGGCGCAGGGTCATGGAGCCGCGATTATGACCCAGGGGAAAAGCGCATCAGGGTCTGCGCGTAGGCCGCGGCGGTCGGCTCGTGCATGAAGTAGACGTAGATTTCCTCCCATCCCGCACCCGCGAGCTTCCCTGCCCATTGCTGCAGGTCCGCTTCGGAGTAGGTTTCGAGCCGCAGCCGCACATAGCCCCACGGCGCGGTCTCCACCAGCGGCGGGGGCGCGTTGTCCTCGCGCTCGGAGAGGCAGAGCGCCGCGCCGGCGCGCTTCAGCGCGTCGTAGACGTCGTCGGCGAACCAGCTCGGGTTGCGGAACTCGAAGGCGGCGCCGTGCCCCGGCGGCAGCAGGGCGAGAAACTCGGTGAGCCGCGGCAGGTCCTTTTTCAGGAACGGCGGCAGCTGGTAGAGGACGGGCCCGCGTTTGGCGCCGAGCGCCGTCAGGTTGCGGTAGAGGAAAGCCACCGAATCGGCCGCGCTTTCCGCCTTGAGCCGCGCCATGTGCGTGATGCGCCGCGAGGCCTTGATCGCGAACTTGAACGACTCGGGAACCGTGCGCGTCCAGTTCTCCAGCACCGCGACTTTGGGCATCCGGTAGAACGTGTTGTTGATCTCGACGGTCGGCAGCCGCTGCGAATAGAAGCCGAGCATCGCGTCGGGCTTGATGTCCGCCGGATAGAAGGTTCCCTTCCATTCCTTGAACGAGTAGCCGCTTGCGCCGGCGAGCAATTTCGTGGAACGGGCCATGGTGGCCACGATGGCGGGTAAAACGTGCTTTAGTTCTGCTCGAGGCGGGCCGCGCGATAGCCTGGCGCGGCGGCCGGCGCTGCCCTCGCTCGGCTGTCGACCGGATCGACGTGAACGTCGAGGCCGCCGAGGTGGCCGTCGGCGGGCCGCGGCGCCGGAGAGCGGAATCACCGGCGCGATGTTGAAGCCGTGCGCGTTCGCAACTCCGCAGGGAAGCGCCAGCGCGACCCACAGCACCAATTTCTTAGAATAGAGCATATGAAACTACTATACCGGCACGCGGTCGTCGCCTGCCTCGCGCTCGCCGTGTCGCTGCCGTTCTGGCTGGGGCGGCTCGAATGGGACGCCGAGATGCGGCTCTGGCGCGCGGTCGGCGACGGCAGCTTCGTGCTGCTGTTCTTCACGCTGCTGCTCGGTCCCGCCGCGCGGCACTGGCATGTCGCGGCTCGCCTGCTTTCGTGGCGGCGGGAGCTCGGGATCTGGTTTACGGTTCTCGGTCTGGTTCACACCTTGCTCGTCCTCGACGGCTGGGTGCGCTGGGACTGGATGCGCTTCTTCGGCTACGAGTTCATCGCTCAGCTGGACCGCTATGCGCGCCTCGAGCCCGGGTTCGGACTTTCCAACCTGCTCGGAATCATCGCCGCGATTATCGCGCTTCCGCTGATGATCACTTCGTCGGACTGGGCCGTCGGGCGGCTCGGCGCAGCGTCATGGAAGTGGCTTCACTATGGCGCCTATACCGTGTTCTATCTCGTGGCGCTGCACACGCTCTATTTCATGTTCATGCATTTCACGGTATCCCTGCACCGGCCGGTGCCGCCGCCGAACTGGTTCCGTTACCCCTTCCTCGTGATGGCAGCGCTCGTGCTCGCGGTCCAAATGAGCGCGTTTGTCGCCACCTTGCGCCGCCGCAGGCATGGCCAAAGGCAAGCTTAGCGAGTATTCGGCGAAACGCAGCTTCGGCGCCACGCCGGAGCCCGCGCCGGCCGAGGCGGAGCGGCGCGGCGGGCCGCTGCTGTTCGTCATCCAGCAGCATTCCGCGACGCGGCTGCACTACGATTTCCGGCTCGAATGCGACGGCGTGCTCAAGTCCTGGGCGGTGCCGAAGGGACCGTCGCTCGATCCCGCCGACAAGCGCCTCGCGGTGCTGACCGAGGACCATCCGTTCGAATACGCGTCGTTCGAGGGCGTCATCCCGCCCAAGCAATACGGCGCCGGCGAGGTGATCGTGTGGGACTGCGGCGTCTACTCCCCCGATGAAGAGGAATCGTGGGTCGAGGATCGCGAGGAAGCCGAGCGACAGGTGCGCGAAGGGCTGGAGGCGGGGAAGCTCAGCATCCTGCTGCGCGGCGAGAAGGTGAAAGGCTCCTTCGCGCTGGTGCGCACCAAGGACCGCAAGACCTGGCTCCTCATCAAGCACAAGGACCGGTTCGCGGCGAAGGACGACATCACCGCGCGCAACCGCTCGGTGCTGTCCGGAATCTCCGTCGACGAGATGAAGGCCCGGCCGGTCCAGCGCATGCCCGCGGCGAAGCTCGTTCCGGCAGGCAGGCGCGAGGCGATGCCGGACAAGCTCGAGCCGATGCATGCCGAGCTCGTCGACGCGCCGTTCAACAAGCCCGACTGGATGTGGGAGCCCAAGCTTGACGGTTATCGGGTGATTGCATTTGTCGATAAGAAGGTGAAACTGAGATCGCGGCGCGGCCTCGAGCTCGCAAGACAGTTCCCCGGCCTCGCGGCGGAGCTCGGCAAGCAGGGCCCGGGCATGATCCTCGACGGCGAGATCGTCGCCTTCGACGAGGCCGGCAAGCCTTCCTTCAACGCGCTGCAGAACCGCGGCCAGACCGTGGTGCTCTATTGCTTCGACCTCCTGTACTTCGGCGGCGTCGATCTGCGCAAGGCGCCCTACGAAGACCGGCGGCGCTATCTCGCGCAATGTCTGCTGCCGTCGCCGCTGGTGCAGCTGGTGCACGCCTCGGACGATGGCGTCGAGCTCTATTCGGCGGCGCTCGCGAGCGGCTTCGAGGGCGTGATCGGCAAGCGCAAGCAGAGCAGGTACGAAGCCGGCCGGCGCTCGTCGTCCTGGGTCAAGGTCAAGTCCACGCGCAGCGCGGAATTCGTCATCGGCGGTTATACCAAAGGAAAGGGCGCGCGCGCGCCGCTGGGCGCGCTGCTGGTCGGCACCTGGGAGGGCAGGAAGCTCAGGTATGCGTCGCACGTCGGCTCGGGATTCGACTCGAGGAGCCTGAAGCAGGTGCAGGAGCGGCTGGAGCCGCTGCGGCGCAAGTCCTGCCCGTTCGACGTCAAGCCCGAGCTGAACGCGCCGGCCACCTGGGTCGAGCCCGAAGCGGTCGCCGAGGTGAAGTTCCAGGGCTGGACCGGCGACGGCTCGCTGCGCGCGCCGGTGTTCCTGCGGCTGCGCGACGACATGGACGCAGCGAGCGTGCGGCGCGCGGAGACTCTGAAAGAAACTGCTCCATCCCGCGGCTCGGAGATCGAAGAGGTGGTGCGCCAGCTCGAGAAGTGCAAGGCGAGCGGCACGATCGCGGTCGGCCCGCACGCGATCAGGCTGAGCAACCTCGAGCGCGTCTACTGGCCCGCCGACCCGGGGCTCAAGCAGCCGGCGCTCACCAAGCGCGACCTGCTGCGGTATTTCGCGCAGGTCTCGCCGTTCATCCTGCCGCACCTGGCGGACCGCCCGCTCACCATGATCCGCATGCCCGACGGCATCCGCGGCCAGCGCTTCTTCCAGAAGCACTGGACGCAGGCGCGGCCGGCGTTCGTCGAGTCGATCACCGTGTACTCGGGCAGCAAGGACGAGAGCCACGAGTACCTGCTGTGCAACAACCTGCCGACGCTGCTGTGGCTCGCGCAATCGGGCACGCTCGAGCTCCACGTCTGGCATTCCCGGGCCCGCCCCGGGGAGGATTGCGTGAGCGACAGCGCTGACTATGCTTCGTCACTCGAGTCTCTCGAAGGATCGGTGCTGAATTACCCCGACTATGTGGTGTTCGACATCGACCCTTACATCTATTCCGGAGAAGAGAAGCCGGGCGAGGAGCCCGAGCTCAACACCGTCGCGTTCGAGAAGGGCAAGGAGGTGGCGTTCCGGCTGCGCGAGCTGCTGAACGGCATGTCGCTCGAGCCGATCGTGAAGACCTCCGGCAAGACCGGCCTGCACGTATTCCTGCCGATCCGCCGCGCGATCGATTTCGACGTCGCGCGCGAAGTGAGTGAGCGGGTCGGCCGCCACCTGATGCGCCTGCACCCGAAGGACATCACCCTGGAGTGGAAGGTGCCCAAGCGCACCGGCAAGATCTTCATGGACTACAACATGAACGTGCGCGGCAAGACGCTGAACGTGGCCTACTCGCCGCGCGGCGCGCCGGGCGCGCCCGTGTCGATGCCCCTCACCTGGGAGGAGCTCGCCAGCGCGCACCCGCTCGACTTCAGGCTCACCAACGCCGCCGAGCGCCTGGCGCGGACCAGCGACCGCTGGCACGATGCGCTCACGCGCAAGCAAAATCTGGAGAATGCGGTATCCTCCAAACCCTTAGCTTGAAGTGTAAGCCCTAAGTATTTGATTTCACGAGGTGATGCATGGCTGCAAGATCGATTGCTTCGCTGACCATTTCGTTCGGGATGGTGTCCATCCCCGTCAAGCTCTACTCGGCGACCGAGGCGAGCCGCGCGATCTCGTTCAACCTGCTGCACAAGGCCTGCGGCTCGCGGCTCAAGCAGCAGTACTTCTGCGTGAAGGAGGAGGTGGCGGTCGCGCGCGAGGACATGGTGAAGGGCTACGAGTTCGCCAAGGACCAGTACGTGATGTTCACGCCCGAGGAGCTCAAGGCGATGGAGGAGGCCGGCACGCACAGCGCCGAGATCACCGAGTTCGTGCCGCTCAAGAGCGTCGACCCGGTGTACTTCGACAAGGCGTACTATCTGGGGCCGGACAAGGGCGGCGCCAAGCCCTACGCGCTGCTCGCGCGGGCGCTGAAGGAATCGGGGCGCTGCGCGCTCGGCCGCTGGGCCGCGCGCGGCAAGCAGTACATCGTGATGATCCGCCCGGTGGAGGACCTGGTCGAGGGGCTGGTGATGCAGCAGCTGCTCTATGCCGGCGAAGTGCGCCCGCTGCGGGAGGTCGATATCCCCAAGACCGAGGTCAAGCCCGCCGAGCTCAAGCTCGCGCAGCAGCTGATCGAGCAGCAGTCGTCCGACAAGTTCGACCCGGCGGCGTACAAGGACGAGGTGCGCAGCCGCATCGAGGCCGCGGTGCAGAAGAAGGTCGAAGGCCAGGAGATCACCATGACCGAGGCGCCCGAGCAGGGCGCGCAGGTGATCGACCTGATGGAGGCGCTGCGCGCCAGCCTGGAGAAGAAGCCCGCCAAGCCAGCCGCGAAGCCAGCCGCGAAAAAAGCCGCGAAAAAGTAGCGTGCAACAGTTCGGGGTGCGGGAGGTCGAGAAGCTCCTGCGCCTGCCGCGCAGCACCATCCGCGTCCTGGTCGAGGCGGGCTTCGTCACCCCCGCGCGCGGGCCGCGCAACTCCCTGCGCTTCTCGTTCCAGGACCTGATCGTGCTGCGCACTGCGCAGGCGCTCGCCACCGCGCGGGTGCCGCCGAAGCGGATCAACCGGTCGCTCAAAGCGCTGCGGCGCCGCCTGCCGGCGGCCATGCCGCTCTCCGGCCTGAGGATCGACGCGGTCGGGGAGCGCGTCGTGGTGCGGGAAGGCGCCAGCCGCTGGCAGGTCGACTCCGGGCAATACCTTTTGGTGTTCGAGGGCGATCCGGCGGCGGGCGCTTTGAAGGTGATCGAGCCGCCGGAAGAGGCCAAGGCGAATGACCCCATTGCCCTCTACAACCTGGGCGTGCAGCTCGAGCAGACGGGCCGCAAGCTCGAGGCGCTGGAAGCCTACAAGGCCGCGCTGCGCGAGGATCCGCGCATGGCGGACTGCTGCTACAACCTCGGGCTGCTGTGCGAGGAGCTGGACAAACCCCGGGAAGCGATCCGCTACATGGCCCAGTACCGCAGACTCCTCAAGGCCAAATAGTCTTTAACATCCGTGGCGGGGAATAGTCTCTTGCCGGGGGGGCCGGGCCGGGAGCAGTATCCGCCCATGGGGAGCATCAAAGCGCATCCGGCCGGGACGGTGCATGCCGAGGGGCGGGCGCGCCAGCTCGAGCAGGTGATCGAGCAGTCCGGCGAAGCGATCATCGTCAAGGACATGGACGCCGTCGTGACCTTCTGGAACCAGGAGGCGACGGCGTTGTACGGCTTCACCGCCGAGGAAGCCATCGGGCGCCCGCTGCGTGCGCTCCATGCCGCGGTGCTCTCCGAAGCGGATTACGCCAAAGTCCTCGCCCGCATCCGCGCCGGAAAGCCGACTACCTCGTCTACCGAAAGACGCAAGAAGAACGGCGAGGTGGTGCGCGTCGCCCTGAAGACCACGCCGCTCACCAACGAGCGCGGCGAGCTGACCGGCGAGATCACCGTGGCGCGCGACGTGACCGCGCTGCATCGCACCGAGGAGGCGCTGCGCAGCGCGCAGGCGGCGCTCGAATCCAAGCTCGCGACGATCGAGGAGTCGAACCGGAACCTCGAAGCGACAGTGCGCCAGCTGGAGACCTTTCATCGCGACGCCGAGGCGCTGTCGCATATGGCCGAGCTGCTGCAGGCCTGCACGGAGCGTACCGAGGCCTATGCCGTGATCCGCGAAACCGCGGGCGATCTTTTCCCGGAGGTGCCAGGCGCGTTCTACGTGTACCGCGACTCGCGCGACGCGCTGGAGTGGGCCGGGGCCTGGAACGCCAGCCAGGTCGCCGAGCCCCTGATGACGCCGGACGATTGCTGGGCGCTGCGTCTGGGCCGTCCGCACTTCGTGCGCAGCCAGAGCGAAGTCCGCTGCCGTCACGCGGCCCCGCCCGGCAGCAGCTATATCTGCATGCCGGTGCTGGGGCAGGGCCAGGTGCTGGGATTGCTGCACCTCGAGCTCGCCGTCGACGACGCGGCGCGTCCGGCGGGCGAGAGCGAGCGGCGGCTGCGCGGGCTCGCCGACACGGTGGGCCCGGCGCTCGCCAACCTCAAGCTGCGCGACGCGCTGCGCCAGCTCGCGCTGCGCGACGGGCTGACCAGCCTGTACAACCGGCGCTACATGGAGGACATGCTGCAGCGCGAGCTGCATCGTGCCGAACGCAGCGGCAAGCCCGTGGCGGTGATCATGATCGACATCGACCACTTCAAGCGCTTCAACGACACTTTCGGCCATGATGCCGGCGACTTCGTGCTGAGCGCGGTGGCGCGCGCCATCACCGGCAACATCCGGCCGTCGGATATCGCCTGCCGCTATGGCGGAGAGGAGCTTGCCGTGGTGCTCCCGGAGGCGCCGCTGGAGTGCGCGCTGGAGCGCGCCGAAAAGCTGCGCGTTGCGATCCAGGGTACCAATCTGACCCACCGCGCGCAGTCGCTGCCGGGGCCGACGGCCTCGTTCGGCGTCGCCGCCTATCCCGCGCACGGGGCCAATCTCGCCGATCTCGTCAAGGCTGCCGACCGCGCGCTCTATCGCGCGAAGCAGGAGGGACGAAACCGAGTGTGCGCCGCGGAGGTCGCGGAAAAGTAACGTCACAAATTCACGGCGCGGCCGCAGCAATCGAGACTTAGTGCCTGCGGCGCGCAAGTTAGCGCTGGCGCCGCGTTCTCCTGATCTAGGCTGGTGGATCACGAGGAGAACACGATGACAACCTCACTGTCCTGGATGATCTGGCCGGAGAACCCGGCGTTGTCGGCGCTGGTCCTCGCGCTGGTCGCGATGGCCTTCCTGTACGCGGCGCGCCGGCCGGTGCACGAGCTGCTCGCCGCGCTCGGCGGCCTGGTCGGCGCGCCGCTGCGCGTCGCGGCGCGCTGGCTGGTGTCCACCGCGGCCGAGATGAAGAGCCGCAACAAGGCGGTGCTGCTCGCCCACGCCCGCGTCGAGGCGGAGAGCCGCATCGAGCGCGAGTTCGAGCGCCTCGCCGCCATGGTCAGGCGCGACCTTCAGGGCTATCCGACGCTGCAGAGGAAGCTGCTCGACGAGATCACCCGCATCGAGGAGGACTACCGCAAGTGCGGCGAGGTGCCGCCGCCGCCGCCCGACTGGGTCGAGGCGGTCACGGCGATGGCCAATGTCAGAACCGGCGGCGGCGAGATGGTCCAGAAGATCCTCGGCGAGATCAAGAGCTCGATCGACAGCATCCACGACCGCGCCCTCAAGGAGTACCGGCGCTCCTACGAGTCGCGCCACAGGATCCTGGAGGGTTTCATGCCGTTCTGGCGCTCGGTCGACCGCAACCTGGCCGAGGTCAACAAGAAGCTCGCCGACCTGCAGGAGAGCGCAGCCGCGGTGGATGCGCAGATGGCGAAGTACGAGGGCATCGTCGCCAGGACGGACAAGGCCGAGCACGCGCTGACGGTCTCGGCGTTCACGCAGTTCGCGATCGCGTTCCTGGTCATGGCGGTCGCCGCCGGCGGCGCCTTCATCAACTTCAAGCTGATCGCGCTGCCGATGTCCGAGATGGTGGGCGCGGGCGATTACCTCACCAGCAGCCTGCGCACCTCGGAGGTGGCGGCGCTGGTGATCATCTTCGTCGAGGCGTCGATGGGCCTGTTCCTGATGGAGGCGCTGCGCATCACGCATCTGTTCCCGCGCATCGCCACGCTGAGCGAGCGCATGCGGCGCCGCATGATGTGGATCGCGCTCGCGCTGCTGGTCACGCTGGCGGGCGTCGAGGCGGCGCTCGCGCTGATGCGCGACGTGCTGATCGCCGACAAGCAGGCGCTGCTGCAGTCGCTGGCAGCCGCGCCGCAGGCCGCCGCGACCGACGGCTGGGTCGGGCGCATTCCGACCGCCGGGCAGATGCTGCTCGGCTTCATCCTGCCGTTCGCGCTGGCGTTCGTCGCCATCCCTCTGGAATCGCTGATCCACTCCACGCGCACCGTCGGCGGCGTGCTGCTCGCCGCGCTGGTCGGCGCGCTGGCGCTCGCGCTGCGCCTCGCCTCGAGCATCGCGCGGCGCATGGCCCGGGTCCTGATCACCCTGTACGACGTGGTGATCGTGCTGCCGCTGCTCGTCGAGCACCTGGCGAGGAAAGGATTCAACCTGCGGCGCGGCACGGTGCATGTCGACGACTCCGCCTGGAGGCGCTCATGATCCGCTGGATGCTCCCGGCGCTGCTTGGGGCGTTGCTGGCCGGCTGCGGCGATCCGCGCGGCCACGCCCACGCAGTCTACGTGCTGGTCGATACCTCCGGAACCTACGCGCAGGAGGCGGCCAAGGCGCAGGTGATCGTCAACTACCTGCTCGGTACCCTGCAGCCGGGCGATTCGCTCGCGCTGGCGCGCGTGGAGAGCCGCAGCTTCAGCGAGAAGGACATCATCGCCAAGGCCACCTTCGACAAGCGCCCTTCGCAGGCCAACGCGCAGAAGCGGGCGTTCCGCGACACCACCAGCGGGTTCCTCGGCGGCGTGAAGGGCAGCCGCCATACCGACATCACCGGCGGCCTGCTGCAGGGCGCCGAGTTCCTCAACGAGACCGGCGCCGGCACCAAGACCCTGATCGTGTTCTCCGACATGCAGGAGGAGCTCGACAAGGTCACGGTGCGCGACTTCCCGATCAACCTGAAGAACATCCGCGTGGTGGCGGTGAACGTGGTGAAGCTCAAGACCGACAACATCGACCCGCGGCGCTACTTCGGCCGGCTCGAAGCCTGGCAGAAGCGCGTCGAGGGGGCGGGGGCGGCGGAGTGGCGCGTGATCAACGACCTCGAGCGGCTGGACTCGATTTTCAGAACGACCGACCGATCCTGAGGTAGGCCATCGTCTTGCCGGGATCGTCGAGGCCTTCGGCGAGGCCGAGCCGCAGCTCGATGCCGAAGAGGTAACCGGCCCGGACCTCCGCCCTCAGCTCGGCGCCGATGCCGCGGTGGTAGTCGGGCCCGGCGCCCCGCGCCCACGCCGCGCCGACGTCGAGGAACACGTTGAGCGCGGCCCGGTTCAACCCGAGCGGCGGCACCATCGCGTGGCGGTCGACGTCGCGAAGCGGAATGCGCAGCTCCAGCGTGCCGACGCGCGCGCGATTGCCGGTGAGCGCCGGCTCGCCGCTCGAGTAGCCGCGCAGGGCGAAGTCGCGCTGGTTGAGGATCGGCAGCAGGTACGCCGGGTCGGAATCGCTGCCGCCGAGCTGGAACGGCTCGGCATCGGGCTCGCCCCAGGCTTCGTTCCAGCGCAGCGACAGGACGGTCTTGCCGAGCGGGAAATGCAGCCGCAGGTCGGCGCGGTAGACGTCGCCGGAAAAGGCGGCGTGCAGCCCATGCGAGGTCTCGGCGAACAGGCGCAGCTGGAAGCCGCGGCTCGGGCCTTCCGACAGCCAGTGCTCGCGCCGTGTATCGATTCCCGCGACCAGCCCGAGCACGCGCTCGTCCTGCACCGGCGACGTCGGCCCATCCACCTGGTGCAGCCGCTCGCGCTCGAGCGCGCCGCCCAGCCCCCAGAAGAAGCGACGATCGAGCGCGAGGTGGCGCCACGTCGAGACCCACTGCGCGCCCTCCTCGATGGAATAGGCCCGCACCTCGCCGCCCGAGCTCTCCCTGACCGTCATGCCGCGCTCGAGAGCGAGCGCATGGCGACCGTCGTAGTAATACACCAGGCTTCCCAGCGGCTCGCGCTGCGTGACTTCGACCTTCGGCGTGACGACATACTGGTGCAGCCCGAGCGCGTCCTGCCCGAACGTCGAGACGCCGAGCCTGACCGCGCCCTCGGCGAGCTCGATCAGCGGCAGCCAGGAGCGCGGCGCGAGCGAGCGCCAGGGCGAGTACGGCCGGTCGGGCGCCGCGGACGAGGGGAGCTCGGCTGCGACGGGCGGCTCCGGCGCGGCCGCGCTCGACTGCTCGAGCGGCGCCTGCGGCAGGCGATGCAGGCGCAGCGCGTCGCCCTCCGCCTCGATCGTGGTGAGCAGCATCTCGCCGGCCTGCGGCGCGCTGATCTCGCGCACGCCGTGCGCGGCCCGGGTCCAGCGCGCCAGCGCGCCGTCGCGCGCGAGCGACCAGACGTTGAACACCTTGCCGTAATCGGCGACGAAGAACACCTCGTCGCGCTCGCCGATGCGCGGCGAATGCTTCACCGCCTGATCGGAGAGCAACACGCTGGCTTTTCCCCCGTTGATTGAAAGCAATGACCAGAGCCCGTCGCGCAGGCTGGTGACGACGACGAGGGAGCCCTTGGCCGCCACGCCGGTCAGCGATTCGCCCGGCGCCGCGCGATACAGCACCTCGTCCCGATCGACCCGCACGACTTCCATCGCGCCGGCCTCCACCCGCAACGCGACGATTCCATCGTCGAGCGGAGCGGCGAAGCGGAAGCGGCCGCAGCGGGTAAGGCGCTCGAGGCTGCCGTCGGCCGCGACGCGGTTCAGGTCATAGTAGTAGTTGTAGTTCCGGCAGATCTCGGGCTGCGCGAGCACGGCGCCGCCGCCCGGCGAGAGCGCGAGCCGCGCGTCCAGCTCGACGCCGCGCAGCGCCTCGGCCTTTCCGCCCGGCGCCTGCCGCACGAGCTGCGAGCGCGTGTAGCCGTCCGAGCGCAGGTACCAGCGCGCGCCGTCGGGCGCGAGCGCGGGGCTCGTCAGCGACCACGCGCGCTCCAGGACTTCGCCCTGCAATGGCAAGTCATGCTTTAGCGCGAACCGGACCTTCAGCCAGTCCAGATACTCCGTCCAGAGCTGGTCCATGTTCTTGCCGGTGACGACGATCGTGGCGCTGTGGACGCGGAACGGGATCACGTTGCCGCTGTAGTTCTCGATGAAGTCGAGCAGCGCGCTGCTGTCGTAGCGCTCCTGCAGGAAGGCGAAGAAATAGCTGCCGTAGAGGTAGTCGCGGTTGAGCGGGAAGCCGCGCCCGCCGGCGTTGATCTCGGCCAGCGACCTGAATCCGCGGCCCGCCTCGGCGCGCATCATGCCCTCGAAATACGAGTGCCCGAGGCGCCCGTGGCCGCGTGCGGGGTCGGACTCGGCGTGCACCGCCAGGCCTTCGATGATCCAGCGCGGCTGCAGCAGGTTCGGGAACAGGAACGGCACGCGGCCGAACACGCGCTGCAGCGAAAGCGGCGCGCCGCGCGCCTTGTCGAGGTGGACGATGTGGAACAGCTCGTGCGTCAGGACGAGCTCGAGCCACTGCCGGTTCTGCAGCAGCTCGCCCTCGTCGGGCGGCGCCAGGAACACCATCGAGTAGTTGAAGGGAAGCGGCGAGGCGAGGCCGTTCGCGAAGTCCGCCGAGTCGAGCACCACCAGGTGGATGCGCTCGGCCGGCT
>Ga0187892_10004249_pt1 | contig 24333 bp, 17 predicted proteins | sample MA1701073metaG_FD_139345 | JGI IMG/M metagenome (GOLD analysis project Ga0187892, IMG submission 139345) | Bio-ooze microbial communities from a basaltic lava cave in the Kipuka Kanohina Cave System on the Island of Hawaii, USA - MA170107-3 metaG ... | reverse complement strand
CCGGCGGCGCGCGGTCCACGTGGACCGCCGACCGCAGGTCTCACCGCCGTCCTCCCGCGGGCGAGCCGCTCTGACTGCGCGCCCGATGCGGGCAGACGGGGGGCGGTCGGCCTCATCGCCTTCCCTGTGTCGTGCCAAGTCACTCGCGCCCGCGGTCCACGTGGACCGCCGACCGAATCGAAGCCGCCAAACTGCGGTCGGCGCCTCGGGCGCGCCGATGCGGCTCGGCTGCACTGGCCCTCGAGCCCGATCCCGAGACCGAGTGCGGCCTGCCGATCCGATCGGCCGGAGGAGGCGGATTCGCAAGTCATTTTATATCAATGTGTTAAAAACTCACGCGCGGTCCACGTGGACCGCGGGCCGCTCGATCCCGCTCGTGAGGTCATCACTCGCCGTCGCGTCCGTCGTGCCGCGGACGGCTCGGGCCACAGGCCAGGTGACGCGGCCGTTCGTCGGCCGAGCGTGCGAGCGTGGCGCCTACCTCGTCACCCGCCGGGCGGGGCGCACGCCGAGGTAGCGGTTGCGGAACTCGGACGTGTCGAGGCGGCGGAACGCCGACCGGGCGAGCGACGCGGCGTCGCGGAAGCTGCCGCCGCGGAGAGCGCGGGCCTCGCGCTCGGTCGCCCTCACGTGCCGCTCGCCGTCGCCGGGGTCCGCCCGGAATCGATAGCTGCCGAACCAGTCGCGGCACCACTCCCACACGTTTCCGGCGACCTCGTGCAGGCCGAAGCCGTTCGCGGGGAAGGTCCCGACCGGGGCGTGCACGACGTGCCCGTCGTCGTTCTCCGGCCAGTCCTTGATGTCCTGCCAGGGGGCTCCGATGCGCGCCGCCGCCTGGTCGGCGACGTTTGCCATTCCGCGCAGAGTCTCGCGGTCGGCTCCGGTCCACCAAGCGGTCTCCGTTCCTCCGCGCGCCGCACGCTCCCACTGCGCTTCCGTCGGGAGATCGAGCCCGAGCTGCGCGAGAAGCGTCGCGCAGTCGTCCCAGCTCACCCGCTCGACGGGGTTCGTCAGCGTGAGCGGATGCTCGAGGTACTGCTGGGGCGGCCTGTAGCCGCTCGGATTCCGGCCCGCGAAGCGCTCCCACTGGCCCTGCGTCATCTCGTACTTCGATATGAAGTAGGGGGCGAGCGGGACGTCGTGCCGCGGGCCCTCGTTCGAGCCCCGGCCGGCCTCGGATTCCGGAGACCCCATTTTGAACGTCCCTCCCGGGATGAGAACGAGCACGATCCCCATCGCCTCGCTCGGCACGATCCGCCCGTCGTCGCCGCGCGCGGGTCGCTCCCCGCTCTGGACGTGCCAGAACTCGAAGTAACGGCTGTCCGGGTCGGTCCCGATCGGGACGAGCCCCATCTGCGGCACGATCTCGAGGCCGCCATACAGGTCCGATTCACGGATGCCTGCGATGACCGCGTCCCACGCGGACTTCTCGCCGTCGATCGTCTTCTGCCGGACGGCGCGCGCGAACTCGAGCCGCCGCTCGAGCGCAGAGATCGTCAGGGCCGTCCAGCTCCGGTCCTCGCGCGCGAGGCTTTCGATTCCCGCGTCGAGGCCCGCCATGACTCCGTGCTGCCACTCGAGGTTCTTGTCCTCGAATGCCCACGTCCGCTGCCGGCCGGTCTCCGCCTCGAGGCGGGCGATGTTGGCGTCGGCCTCCGCGATGAACTCGCGGATCTCGCTCGGAGTGTGGCCGTCTTCGTCCGTCTCGAGGCGCTCGGCTTGAAGCCTCGCGAGGGTCTCCGCGGCCTCCGCCCGGTCATCGCGAAGGCTCGCGAGCCGCGGGGCGTCCGGGTGCGTGTCGCGATCGTGGCGCGCCTGCACCTCGTCCCACGGGAGCGCGCTCGCGCGCAGCCGGGAGAGGCTCTCCCGGTGCTGCCCGAGCCGCCCGGCGAGGTCGCGGGCGCGGGCGAGCCAGTCCTCGATCCCGGCGACGTGCTCCGGATGCGCCGGCCAGAGCAGGGCCGCATCCTCCACGAGGTCCTTGAGCCTCTGCACGTCCGCGAGGCGGAGGACCTGATCGCGCTGGCGCCGCGCCTCGAGGGCGTTGTCGTCCGCCCGGAGGCGCGCGTCGTTCACGAGGACGATCGCGGCGACGAGCGCGAGGACGGCCGCCCCGATCGTCGCCGCGAGCGGCCTGTTGCGCGCGACCCATTTTCGCAGCTCGGCGACGGCGCCCGTCTCGTACGCCTTCACGACGCGGCGCTCGAGGAACGCGCGGAGATCCTCCGCCAGCTCGATCGTGCTCGCGTAGCGGCGGGCGCTCTCGCGCGCCATCGCCTTCTCGACGTTCGCGACGAGCTCCGCCGGCACGTCGCGCCGGAGCGACGAGAGGGGCGTGGGCGGTCCGGCGAGAACGGCCGCGAGGACCGTCCGGTGCGACACGCGAGTGCCGGGAGGGACGTATGGCATCTGGCGAGCGAGAAGCTGGTAGAGCATCGCGCCGATCGAGTAGACGTCGGACCGCGGGCCGACCGAGTCGATGTCGCCGCCGGCTTGCTCCGGGGACATGTAAGCCGGCGTCCCCATGACGTGGCCGTCCATCGTCATGAGCGGCGAGTCGGGCGACTCTTCGCGCTCCCTCCGTCGCTCGGTCTGAAGGCTCGACAGCGCGAGGTCCTCCGGGCGCAGCCGGATGTCGCGCGCGTCCTTCCGGCCCACGACCCGCGCGAGGCCCCAGTCCATCACGTAGACCTCGCCGAAGTTCCCGACCATCACGTTGGCGGGCTTCAAGTCGCGGTGGATGACGCCCTTCGCGTGCGCGTACGTCATCGCCTCGCACGCCCGGAGCAGGAGGCCGAGCGCGCGGGTCTCGTTCCAGCCCGATTCTCCCTTGGAGACGAGGTCGAAGATCTCCTTGAGATCGCGCCCCTTCACGAGCTTCATCGTGAAGAAGACGCGGCCCTCGGAATCGACGCCGAGCTCGTGGACCGGGACGATCCCCGGATGGTCGAGCTGTCCCGTGACCTGCGCCTCTTCTAGAAACCGGGCGAGGAGGACTTCGTCGGCGGGGGTCGTCTCCCGACCGCCCGGCGAGGCGCCCCGATCCAGCATTACCTTCATCGCGAGCGAGCGGCTCAAGGAATCGTCCCAGACGTGCAGGATCGCGCCCATGCCGCCGCGCTTGATCTCCCCCTTCATCCTGTAGCGCGGCATCCCCTTCCGGGTCTCCTCGAGCCGGGAGAGGGTCTCGCTCGGCGGCCTCGACGCCGTCACGCTGTCCGCTTCGTCGGCCGGGGAAGACGGCGGGCGGCTCTCGCCGGGCGACGTCACGGCTCGCGTGAGAGGGACGGTCGGGTCGCTCGCGCTCCGTGTCGATTCGGGATCGGGCTCGCTCATCTTCCTCCGCGCCACGCGGTCGGATTCGGCTCGCGAGGCCCGCAAAGCCCCGTCGGGCCGTGGCGAGCCGCATTGTAGCGCGATCGAGCGGCGCGGATTCGAGAGTCCGCCGCGGGCCGCTCCTCTCGCCGCGGCTCCGGATGTAGCCTCGATGCGCCATGCGCACCCGTCCGCTCGGCCGATCGGGGCTCGTCGTCTCGGAGGTGGGGTTCGGATGCCTCCCGATCGGGGGCGGGTTCTACGGTCCGGCCGACGACGCGGAGTCGGCGGCGGCGATCGCGAGCGCGCTCGCGCTTGGCTGCACGTTCTTCGACACCGCGGACGTCTACGGGAAGAGCGAGCGCGTCCTCGGCGCGGCGATCGCGGGGCGGCGCGACGCCGTGATCGCGACGAAGGCCGGGCTCGCCTCGCCGGACGGCCATCGTCCCGAGAGACTCCGCGCGTCGCTCGACGCGAGTCTCGAGCGGCTCGGGCTGCCACGGGCCGCGCTCTTTCAGCTTCACGACCCGCCGCGCGACGTCCTCCTCGACCCAAAGACGCACGCGTTCCTCCTTGGGCTCGTGTCCGAGAAGAAGGCGCGCGCGATCGGCGCGTCGGTCGTCTCCGTCGCAGACGGTCTCGCGGCGGTCGAGTGCGGGAAGTACGACGCGATCCAGGTCGAGGTAAACCTTCTCGCGCCCGAGGCGGCGCGGGAGCTTCTCCAGCGCGCGAAAGAGCGGGGCGTCGGCGTCATCGCGAAGGTGCCGCTCGACCACGGCGTCCTGTCCGGAAAGTACGGGATCGACGCGCGGTTCGGGCCGGAGGACGTCCGCGCGCAGGCGCCGCCCGCGGAACTCGCATGGCGCGCCCGCGCGCTCGAGGAACTCTCGTTCCTCTGGGGCGAGGGGACCGGCCGGACGCCCGCGCAGGCCGCGCTCCGCTGGCTCCTCGATCAGGACGGACTCTCGACGGTGATCCCCGGAGTCAAGACCGCGTCGCAAGCCGAGGAGGCGATGGGAGCGTCGGACGTGTCGCCGCTCTCGGCCGACGAGCGCGCGCGGGTGGATTCTCTCCAGCGCCGCGGGTGGCGCTGATACGATCCGGGCCATCATGAAAGACACCGCTCCGACGGTTTCTCCCGTTCCTCTCATGCAGATCTCGACCGGGTTCTGGGCGTCGAAGACGCTCGCCGCCGCGAACGAGATCGATCTCTTCACGAGAATCGCGGGCGGAAAGGGCGCGACGCCCGACGAACTCGCGAAGAGCCTCGACATCGACCCTCGACCCGCCGAGATGCTCCTCACCGGCTGCGCGTCGCTTGGCCTCCTCGAGAAGAAGGGCGGGCGCTACGTCAACACGCCGCTCGCGGAGGAGTTCCTCGTCCGCGGGAAGCCCTGGTACTTCGGCGGCTGGGTCGAGATGCTCGACAAGCGCCTCTACGCCGGGTGGGGGAAGCTCTCGCAGGCGATTCGCACGAACCGTCCGACGACGTGGGACCCCTCGAAGCAGAAGTCGCTCTTCGACGGCGTCGATCCCCAGCTCCTCGCGGTCTTCTGGCATGCGATGCACTCGCTCTCGTCGTTCACCGCGCGCGTCCTCGGACAAGCCGTTGACTTCGGGTCGGCGAAAGAGGTGCTCGACGTCGGCGGCGGCTCGGGGGCGTACGACATCGAACTGTGCCGTCTCTATCCGAAGCTCGAATCGACCGTCTACGACCTCGAGCCGGTGACGAGGATCGCGGCGGAGAACGCGAAGAAGGCGGGCCTCGACGGCCGCGTCCGGACGCACCCGGGGAACTTCTTCACCGACGCGTCCTTTCCCGCCGGGCACGACATGCACCTCTTCTCGATGATCCTCCACGACTGGAACGAGGAGAAGAACCGGACCCTCCTCCGGAAGTCGTTCGGCGCGCTGCCGAAGGGAGGGCGCGTGGTCGTGAGCGAGCTCCTCGTGAACGACGAGAAGACGGGGCCCGTTCCGGCGGCGCTCATGAGCCTCAACATGCTCGTCGAGACCGAGGGCCGGAACTACTCGGCGGCCGAGTACGCGGCGTGGATCCGTGACGCGGGGTTCCGCGACGTCGAGACCGTGACGTTCGACGCGCCCGGTGCGAACGGGGCGGTCGTCGCCGTGAAGCCGTGACGCGATCGCCGGCGATGCGGTTCCGCGCGACCGTGAAGAAGCAGGGGCCGAACCCCTACGTCGACGTCCCGGACCGCGTGAGCCGAGCGCTCGCTTCGCACGCGCGCGCGGGGCGGATCGGGTTCGAGGGGACGCTCTCGGGCGCGCCGATCCGCGGGAGCCTCGTCCCCGTAGGGGCGGGGCGGCACCGGCTCTTCGTCAACGGCGGGATGCGCGCGGCGTCGGGCGTCCGAGCGGGAGACAAAGCGACGTTCGTGATCCGCGCGACGCGGCCGGGCGAGGTGCCGCTCCCGCGCGACGTCGCGGCGGCGCTCGCGCGGCGGCGCGGCGCGCGGGCGGCGTTCGAAAAGCTCTCGCCGTCGCACCGGCGAGAACTCCTGCGCTACGTCGACGACGCGCGGACGAAGGAAACGCGCGCGCGGCGGATCGAAAAGGCCGCGGCGCACGCTCTCGGCGAGGGGAGCCGAGAGGCGTCTCGCGGACACGAGCGTCCGCTCTGGGCGTGCCCGCGATGCGGGAACGAGTTCGTCAACCGGAACCAGCGGCACTCGTGCCGGAAGTTCGGGCTCGACGACCCGTTCCGGGGAAAGCCCGCGTCCGTTCGCGCGCTCTTCGACCGGTTCCGAGCGATGGTCGAGAAGCTCGGCCCCGTGAGAGTGCTGCCCTACGCGGACAAGGTGGGCTTCATGGTGAAGGTGCGCTTCGCCGGCGCGATCCCGCGAAAGCGCTGGCTGGACGTCGGCTTCTGGCTCCCGCGACGGATCGAGAGCCCGCGCGTCCGCCGCGTCGAGACGCTCTCGCCCGAGGCGCACGTCCACCTCGTGCGGCTCACGGACCCGTCGGAGCTCGACCGCGAGTTCGCGGGGTGGCTGAGGGAGGCCTACGCGGTGGGACGCCGGGAGCACCTCGGGCGGCCCCGGACGCCCGCCTGAGGCGCCCGTCGCTGATCGAGCCGATCAGTCGCCGCTTCCCGCCGCCGCCGCCGCTGCGGCTACGGCCACCGGTTTCCGCTCGAAGAACCACACCCAGCCGTGGTCCTCGCTCTCGGGCGGGACCTGCCGTCTGAGGTTTTGCATCTCCTCCATGACCTTCGAGTACTCGGCCTCGAGCCGGTCGTGCTCCTCTTTCCCCTTCGGGCGGTCGCGCTCGAAGATCTTCTGAGCGATCTCGGAGAACCGCGTCTCGACCGATTCGAGCTCGGCTCGGATGCGGTCGTGTCGGACCTTTTCCTCGGGGGAAGGCTCCGGCAGATCCGGCGCGCTCGTCGAGTAGTCGCCGACGAGGAGATCGAGGAGGCCGTCGCCGTTCCAGTCGGCGGCGCAGATCTTCGTCCGGATGCCACGGCGCGCGCCGCGGGGCGCGGGATCTTCCCAGAAGCGTTCCTGCGTCGCGGGAAGGATCGTCTCGGCCGCGACGAGCCTCGGCGCCCTCGCCGTGCCGGCGTTGACGAAGAGCGACACGCTCCCGTCGCCCGCGCCGACGAGGAGGTCGAGGTCGCCGTCGCCGTCCCAGTCGGCGGCGAACGGTCCGGCGTCTCCTTCGACGCGAAGAATCGAGCCGGCGGCTTCGAGCTCGGTTTCGGGCGCGAACGCGGGCTCGGTGCGGCTCCCCGCGTTCGGGACGAGGCGCACGTTGCCGCGGATGTCGCCGACGAGGATGTCGAGATCTCCGTCGCCGTCCCAGTCGGCCGCGTGCGCCGCGGTGGCGCTGCCCGTGACCGAGATCGGCTTCTCGTCCGAGTTGTCGAAGCGGCGGCCGTGATACTCGACGAACGACTTCCCGTCCTCGTTCTTGAACTCGGCGTTGCCGGTGATGAGAATCGAGCCGTCCGGCTGCTCGTTCACGCCGCCGCCGATCGCGATGATCCCGCCGTCCGCGTAGCGCATCATCTCGGGCGCCGCGAACGTGCGCCCGGGCCCGCCACGGAAAAGGAACAGTTCGCCGGGCCACGAGCCCGAGAGGATGTCGGCGTGGCCGTCGCCGTCGAGGTCCACCAACTGTGGACCGAAGCCGACGCATCACCCGGCAGGAACGACGCCGTCGTTCGATCCGTCCTTCCATTTCGACCCGGCCGCGAGCCTCGGCCGCGCGTTGGTGCCTTCGTTCCGGAAGATCCAGAGGACGCCGCCGCCGAACTGGCCGACGAGGAGGTCCTTCACGCCGTCGCCGTCGAAGTCGGCCACGAACGGCGCGGCGTGGCCGACGTCGGTGTCGATCGGCGCGCCGCCGGCCTCCAGCCGGACGGGAGGGAAGAAGTCGCCCGGACGCCCATCGTCGGCGAGGACGAGGGCCATCAGGACGAACGAGGCCACCGCGGCGGGCATCGGACTCGCTCCTTTCGCTCTCGGCCGATCGCGAGTCAGTTCCCGAACGGGAGAGCTCCCGAGATCGGCCTGCGCTCCATCAGGTCGTAGATGTTGAACGCCATCTCCCTATATTCTGCACGAGGCAGGAAGACGTATCCCGTTTTCATCTCGCCCGGGTACACCACCTGGGATCCCCAGTCGGCCCGGCGCATCTCGCGTCGGATCTGCTGGGTGATGGCGTCCGCGCCGGAGGCAGCGCCCGAGGCCGCGCCCGCGGTCCCGCCGATCACGGCTCCCGCCGCGGCTCCGCGGCGCGCTCCGTCGCCGTCGTCGGCGGCGTAACCGATTCCGGCGCCCACGCCGGCTCCCACGACGGCTCCGGCCAGGGCACCGACGGCCGCCGACGTCGCCACGCCCTTTCCGATCTCCGAGCGTCTCACGATGCGCGTGGACTGATCGAGATCGTAGCTCTGGTAGAAGTCGCCGTCAGACGTGACGCCGAAGACCTGGGTCGCTTCGAGCAGGATCTCCCGCTGGCTCGTGTTCTCGACGATGACGCGCACCGGCATCACGGGACCGCCGGTGAAGTCCACGTTGAACTGCGCTCGCGAGGCCTCCGAGTCGAGCACGGGAACGAACGCCATTCGAAACCCGGTCGCGTCGAAGTGGTGCGCGTACGCATCGGGACGCTGGAACGGCGCGGGCTGGACTTCGAGGGTTCGGCAAGCGCCCCCGACGGCGGCGCCGAAAAGCACGAGGCAGAGGCCCGAAGCCGACGCGGTGACCCTCATGGCGCGCCAACCTCGCCGATGGCCGCTTTCAATGCTTCCGAACGGCCGAGCTGGTGCGCGATGTCCGCGATCGCGATGTCGATTGCCTGAGAGAGTCCTCCCTGGATGTCGGGCACCTCGTAGGCTCCGCCGGCCGCTTCGCCCTTTCCCTCGGCCTTCGAGGACCCCGCCCACACGAGCTGCCGCTCGCGGTTCACGATCTTGGCTTCGAGACCGATGAACCCCGACGAGAGCATCGTGTACGTATTCCATCCGATTTCGCGCTCGAGCGAGAGGTCGATCTCCTTCAGCTCGACGCGCATCAGAAGATCCCACGGGATCGGCGGCTCGGCCTTCTCGTCCTCGAGCAGGACGACTCGGTCGAACTTGTAGGCCAGAAGCTGCATCAGCTTCGAGGCGAGAGTGTCGCCGACGTCGATGTGGTACTGAACCGAGCTCAGCTTGCGGTCGACCGTGGCGACACGCAGCTCTTCGGGGATGACGACGGCGAGCGTCGCGTGCGCCCGGTCGATCGGACCCAGGTTTCGAAACGCGTCGAAGGAAAGACCCTTCTCGAGCCGAACCTGGGACGTGGACGTGCAGGATGCGCACAAGACGACGACGGCTGCCGCGAGCTTCGCGCCGCGGCGACGACCGCCGCGGTCGCGGCCCAGATCGACTCTCATTTTCATCCTCCTGAAGCACCGCTCCGAGGAGGAGGATTATACGCCCGGCGTGGATCGTGCGTGAGCGCCCGCGCGCTCAGTCGGTCCGCGGCTGCGGCGCCGCGACGCCGGGCCCGTCGGGCACGCGGTTCCAGAGCGTGATCTCGGTCGTCCACCCCTGAGTCTTCCGCTTCTCGAACGACGCCGCGATGTGCGGCGTCTTCTTGTGCGCCTCGAGCGCCCCCTCGTCCTTCCAGATCTCGTAGCGCATGAAGCGGTTCGCGTGGACGGGCGACCGGTAGAGGTCGTAGCGGAGGCAGCCCGCCTCCGCACGGGTCGGCGCCGAGAGCGCGAGGAGCTCGCGCAGGAGCTCCTCCTCGCGGCCCTCGATCCCCGTGATGAACGTCATCGCGGTGAGCGCGTCGTCCGGCGCGATCGCGGCGGTCGAGGGTGTCGCGGCCTTTGCGTCCTTCAGCTCGACGATGAGCCCGTGCGCGTCGGTGTCGCCGACGTTCTTCGACGCGTGCGTCACCTTCTCGCTGAAGAGGACGTCGCCGGTCTTCGTCTCGCGCACCTTCGTCGTCCCGTCGGGGAAAGTGAACCGGATCTTGAAACCGGTCAAGACGTGGACGACGTGCGCCGGGTGCGTGTGCGACTCCTCGGTGGCGCCCTTCCTCAGCATGAAGTCGATGACGCGCACGCGGTCGTTCTCGAAGAGGACCTTGTAGTTCTCGGGGTACGTCGAGACCGGATCCTGGGCGCGCGCGGCGGACGGGAAGAAGAGGATTGCGAAAGAGAGCGCGAGGAGGACGCGAAACGGGATCGGCGACATGGCGGGCACCTCCGGACGGTCGGATGCGATGGGAACGGCACGGTCACCGTTCCTTCGATGCGGTCGCGGAGGAAAGGATGCTCGGGAGGCTCGTCGCGGAGATCGCGCGAGAAGAACAGGTCCTCCCGCCGAACGGCGGCGGGTGAGCGCCATGCGCCCGCGGCCCTGACGGGGGAGGGGAGGGCCGTCGGCGAGCGCTCGACCCGCCGCGAAGACGACGATGACGGTGAGCGCCGTCAGCGTCACATCATCTTGAGCTGGCTCTCGGCGTCCTTCGGGATCTCGAACGTCGTCTTGCCGACGTCGGAAATGTCCATCGACGTGTGCCGCGTCACCTCGAACTCGCGGTCCTCGCCGAACGAGAACTTCGACGTCGACACGAGCTCGATCTTCACGATCTGGCCCGAGGCGTCGGTCGTCACCTTGAAGGTGCCGGTCGTCTCGCTGTTCCCGCCACCTCCGGCGCCGGCGGCGCCGGGCCCTCCGCGGCCCCGGCTGCCCGAGCCGCTCAGCTCGCGCGCCGCGTCCGTCGTGAGCTTGCCGGAGAAGATCGTGAGCCCGTCCTTCGTCTCGGACGTGACGTCGGTCACCTTCTTCGCGACGTCGTTCAGGATCTGCGACGGAACGAGCGTGCTCGTGAGCATGTACGGGCCCATCTGTCCGCCCGGCCCGCCGCCGCCCCGGCGGGGACGTCCGGCATCGTCGCCGCCGCCCTCGTTCCCGCCCCGCCTCCCGCCGCGCCGTCCCTCGCCGGGCTCGCCCTGGCCTCCGTCTCCCGCGCCGCCCTCGTCGTCGCCGCCGCGCCGGCGGCCGAATCCGGCGCGGTCGGCGGACGGCCGCTCGACCGTCTTCCACGTCCCGTCCTCGGCTTTGTAAACGGACGTCGTCCCGGCCTTGAAGATCTCGTCGCCGCCGCGCTTCAGGTGGAGCGGCTTTGCCTTCGCGAAACGGCCGACGACCGGCAAGTCGGCGCCGGGCGGAGCTCCGCCCCCGCCGCCCGGCCCCCGTCCTCCGGCGACGCCGCCTTGAAAGCCGCCGCCCTCGCTCTTCGTCGTGACCTGGAACGTGTAGCTTTCCGCCGCGGCGAGCTTCTCCGCCGCTTTCGCGAGCGTCTCCGCCGCGCCCTCGCCGACGCCGGCCGAGAGGATCGCACTCGCAACGATCACACCGATCATCCCTTCCTCCTTCTTCTTCTTCGGATTCGCCCGAGACCCCGCGGCCTGCCTGTCCCCGTCGCCGTCGCGATGCGCCGTGCATCGGTCGCCGTCCAGCGCGGTGCCGGCAGACCGTCCGGGATCGCCCATTGGAACGGCGCCGAGCCGGCTTTCTTGCAAGTTTCTCGCTTCACCGGCGGGGGGGCGGGACCTACCATCCGGCCCGGGCTCCCGCCCTCGGGAAGTCGAGGACCGCCGGGAGCCGGGACACAAGTGGAATGGCCGAACGAGAGCAGAACACAGCGGGCGCCGCGACGCTGCCCGACCGCCCCGTGAAGCGCCTGGCGCGCCCGATCGAGCGGTTCCTCCACGTCCAGGAAGCGAGCGGCATCGTCCTCATCTGCGCGACCCTCGCGGCGCTCCTCCTCGCGAACTCGCGGCTCGCCGCGGACTACCAGGGCTTCTGGGATGAGCGGCTCTCCCTCCGCCTCGGCGGCTTCTCGCTCGACTACCCGCTCTGGTACTGGGTGAACGACGCACTGATGGCGGTCTTCTTCTTCGTCATCGGGCTCGAGATCAAGCGCGAGCTCATCCTCGGAGAGCTGCGCGAGCCGAAGAGCGTCGTCCTGCCCGCGATCGCGGCGCTCGGCGGCGTGGTCGCGCCGGTCGCGATCTACCTCGCGCTCGAGTCGGAGCCGCCCGCGCGCGACGGCTGGGCCGTGCCGATGGCGACCGACATCGCGTTCGTGGTCGGAGCGCTCGCCCTCCTCGGGTCGCGCGTTCCGCCCGGGCTCAAGGTCTTCATGCTCTCGCTCGCGATCATCGACGACATCCTCGCGGTGATCGTGATCGCGCTCTTCTTCAGCTCGTCGATCGACTGGGCGGCGCTCGGCGGCGCCGCGGCGGGGCTCGGCCTCGTGTATCTCCTCGACGTCATCCGCGTGCGGAGCATCGGCGTCTACGCGCTGGCGGGCGGGGTCGTCTGGCTCCTGACGCTCAAGTCCGGAGTCCACCCGACGGTGGCGGGAGTCGCGCTCGGGCTCCTCACGCCAGCGCGGCCGTGGATCGTCGAGGAGAAGCTCGCCGAGATCGTGCGGTTCACGGCGGAGCGGTTCCGGTCCGGCGTCACGAGGGACGCGCGGCACGACACGGTGGAAGACCTCGCGTTCGCGGCGACGGAGTCGGTGGCGCCGCTCGAGCGGCTCGAGCGCACGCTCCATCCCTGGGTCGGCTTCGTCATCATGCCGGTTTTCGCCCTCGCGAACGCCGGCATCGCCGTGAGCGTGGCGCGGATCGCCGATCCCGTCTCGCTCGCGGTGATCGCCGGCCTCGTGATCGGGAAGCCGCTCGGGATCTCCGGCGCGGCGCTCCTCGCGACGGGGACGGGCCTCGCGCGGATGCCGAGCGGCACGTCCCGCGCGGTGCTCTTCGGCGCCTCGTGCCTTGGCGGCGTCGGGTTCACGATGGCGATCTTCATCGCATCGTTGAGCCTCGAAGGGGAGGGCCTCGCGGCCGCGAAGACCGGCATCCTCGTCGGCTCGGCCACGAGCCTCGTCCTCGGGCTCACGATCCTCGGGGTCGCGCTTCGCGGCCGGCCGGCCGTTTCGCGGGGGCCCGACGCGGTGTAAGTTGGAGCCTCGCCCCCGGCATGGTCCCGCGGGGCCGGAGGACCGGAGTGGCCCCGATCCAGCTCCTTCCGGCGGTGTTCGCCGCGATTCTCGCGATGCCGCCGGGCGACGCGCGTCCGGCGAGCGACGGGAGCCGCGTGTCGTTCGATCGCGACGTACGCTCGATTCTCGCCGAGAACTGCTTCGCGTGCCACGGGCCCGACCCCGCGGCGCGGAAGGCGGGTTTCAGGCTCGACGTCCGCGACTCGGCGACGCGGCCCGCGAAGGACGGCCTCGTTCCCGTCGTGCCCGGCGATCCGGGGAATAGCGAGCTCGTGCGGCGCATCCGCGCGGCCGACGTCTCCGACCGGATGCCGCCCGCGGAGACGAAGAAGACTCTCGCCGAGAGCGAGAAGGCGCTTCTCGAGCGGTGGATCGCGGAGGGCGCCGAGTACGAGCCGCACTGGGCGTTCGTGCGGCCGGTTAGGCCCTCGGTCCCGGGCGTGTCGGACCCGTCCTGGGTCCGGAACGAGGTCGACGCCTTCATTCTCGCCCGGCTCGACGCCGCGGGGTTGAAGCCCTCGCCCGAGGCCGATCGCGCGACGCTCGCGCGGCGGCTCCACCTCGACCTCCTCGGGCTGCCGCCGAGCGTCGGCGTCGTCGAATCGTTCGAGAGCGACCCGCGGCCCGATGCCTACGAGCGGCTCGTCGCCGCGGTCCTTTCGTCGCCGCGCTTCGGCGAGAAGATGGCGGTCCAGTGGATGGACCTCGCGCGGTTCGGCGACACGAACGGCTACCACTTCGACTCGACGCGCGAGATGTGGCTCTGGCGCGACTGGGTCATCGACGCGTTCAACGCCGACATGCCGTTCGACCGGTTCGTGATCGAGCAGATCGCGGGCGACCTTCTGCCGGATCCCACGATCGGCCAGCTCATCGCGTCGGGATTCAACCGGAACACGCGCTTCAACGAGGAGGGGGGCGCCGACCCGGAGGAGTTCGTCGTCACGTACGCAAAGGACCGCGTCAACACTCTGGGGCAGACGTTCCTCGGGATGACTCTCGGCTGCGCCGAGTGCCACTCGCACAAGTACGACCCGGTGACTCAGCGCGAGTACTACGCGCTCACCGCGTACTTCAACTCGATCGACGAGCCGATGGTCAGCATGAACCACGGCCAAAAGCTGCCGCCGCTCGTGAAGGTGCCGCGGCCGGAAGACGAGCGCGCTCTCGCGGACCTCAGGAAGGAAAAGGCGGCGCTCGACGCCTCGATCGCTGCGGCGCTCGCCGAGGTCGAGTACGCCGAGCCCGGCGGCGACGGCGCGGAGCGCGACCGGGTCGAGATCGTCCTCTTCGACGACGCGGTGCCCGCGGGCGCGACGGCGAATCCGGTCGAGGGCGAGAACGTCGCGTGGGAATTCGCCGGCGCTTCGGCGGACGCGTTCGTCCCGGCCTCGGGCGAGCGGGCCGCGAGAGTGGGCGGAGCGGGGACGCGGCAGGTCTCTTTCCGGGGAGCGGAAAAAAAGCTCCGCGTCGGGCCGGGCGACCGCCTCTTCGCGCACGTTTGCCTCGATCCGAGCGATCCGCCGGACGCCGTCATGCTCCAGTTCCACGCCGGGGATTCGCGCGGCGGGTGGAATCATCGCGCGTTCTTCGGCGAGGACGTGATCGCCCACGGCGCGGACGCGAAGGGAACCGCGGCGCATTTCCGAGCGGGCGGCCTTCCTGCGCCCGGGCGATTCGCGCGCCTCGAGGTGGACGCGGCCGCGGTCGGGCTTTTCCCCGGCTCGGTCGTGAACGGGCTCGCGTTCACGACGCACGGCGGCACGGCGCTCTTCGACCGCGCGGGACTCGTCACGGCGACGCCGCAGTCGCCCGAGGAGATCGTCCTCGTCGACGACGAGGCGCCGGACGGGGCGAAGCTTGAGGGCGACTCGCCGTGGGAGTGGGTCGAGGCGCCGCGGCCCGTCTTCTCGGGGAAGCGCGCCACGTTCCGGAAGGGGACGGCGCTCACGCAGCACTTCTTCACCGACGCCGCGCGCCCTGCGACGATCCGCGAGGACGACGTCCTCTTCGCGCACGTTTTTCCCGACGCGAACGACCCGCCGCGCACGGTCATGCTCCAGTGGAACGACGGCGCCTGGGAGCACCGCGCGTACTGGGGCGAGGACCTCGTGCCGTGGGGGAAGGACGGGACCGCGTCGCGGCGGCGGATGGGCGAACTCCCCGAGCCGGGCCGATGGGCGCGGCTCGAGGTGACGGCGTCCGACGTGGGGCTCGCGCCGGGCGCGAAGGTCTCGGGCTTCGCGTTCACGCAGGTGGGCGGCTCGGTCTACTGGGACCGTGCGGGCGTCGCGTCACTTTCGGCGGTGCCGGCGCGGGCGCGCGTCTCGCTCGCGGAGTGGGAGGCGTGGGCGCCGGGCGACGAGCGCGTGCCGGCGGACGTCCGCGAGGCGGCGGCCGTCCCGGGCGAGAAGCGGACGGCGGAGCAATCGAAGCTCGTCCGCGATCACTTCCTCCGCCGCGTGTTCGAGGGGACGCGCGAGACGTTCGATCCGCTCGAGGAGAGGCGCGACTCCACGCTCAAGCGCCTCGCCGAAGTCGACGCGGCGATCCCGACTACGATGATCTCGCGAGAGTTGCCCGAGCGAAGGCCCGCCTACGTCCTCGAGCGGGGCGACTTCTTGCAAAGAGGCGAGGAGGTCGGCCCGGCGCTTCCGGCCCTCTTCGGCGCGCCGCTGAGCGGGGCACCCGAGAGCCGGCTCGGGCTCGCGCGATGGCTCACGGGCGACGAGAATCCGCTCGTTGCGCGCGTCCTCGCGAACCGGCTTTTCGCGCTCGCCTTCGGCGAGGGGATCGTCCGGTCGCTCGGCGACTTCGGGACTCAGGGCGATCCGCCGTCGCACGGGGCGCTCCTCGACTGGCTCGCGACCGAGCTTCACCTCGACGGCTGGTCGGTGAAGGAGCTTCTCCGGACGCTCGTGACGTCGGCCGCGTACCGGCAATCGAGCGTCGTCAGGCCGGGGCCGCACGACGAGGTCGACCCGGAGAACCGGCTGCTTCACCGCGCGCGGCGCTTCCGGCTCTCCGCCGAGGAAGTGCGCGACAACGCGCTCGCGGTCGCGGGGCTCCTCTCGGAGAAGATCGGCGGGCCGTCGGTCATGCCGTACCAGCCCGACGACTTCTACAAGGGCAAGAAGGAAGACTGGCCGTGGGAGACCGCGACCGGCGAGGATCTCTGGCGGCGCGGGCTCTACACGTTCTGGCGGCGGACGTGCCTCCACCCGTCGTTCGCGATCTTCGACGCGCCGAGCCGCGAGCAGTGCGTCGTGTGGCGCGCGCGCACGAACACGCCGCTCCAGGCGCTGACGACGATGAACGATCCGACCTTCGTCGAGGCCGCGCGCGTCCTCGCGCAGAGCGTCCTCACGGCATCGTCGGCTGCGGACGACGTCGGGCGGCTCAAGCTCGCGTTCCGGCGCGCGGTCGCGAGGCCCCCGAGCGCCACGGAGACGGCGAAGCTCCGCGAGATCCTTGACCGCGAGCGGGCGGCGTTCGCAGCCGATCCCGACGGAGCGCGCGCGCTCGCGAGCTTCGGCGCGACGCCGCGGCCGGAGACGCTCGATCCCGTCGAGCACGCGGCGATGACCGCGGTCGCAAACGTCATTCTCAACCTCGACGAGACGGTGACCCGCGAATGACGCCGGACATGCCGCACGACTTCGTGGAGAGGCTCCTCACGCGCCGCCGCTTCCTCACGCGGACGTCGGCGGGGCTCGGGCTTCTCGCGGTCGCGTCCATCCTCGACCCGAAGGCGCTCGTCCGCGCCGCGCCCTCAGGCGATGCGCTCGGCTCGCCGCATTTCCAGCCGCGCGCGAAGCGCGTGATCCACCTCTTCATGGGCGGCGGGCCGTCTCACGTCGATCTCTTCGACCCGAAGCCGAAGCTCAGGGAGCTCCACGGCGAGGAGATGCCGAAGGACGTCCTCGGCCAGCAGCGCGTGACGCTCATGACGCGGAACCAGGGGCACTTCCGCGCGGCGACGACGCCGTACGGGTTCTCGCGGCGGGGCGCGTCGGGCGTCGAGATGAGCGACCTTTTGCCGCACATCGGCGGAATCGCGGACGAGATCTGTCTCATACGTTCGCTCCACACCGAGCCCATCAACCACGACCCGGCGGTGACGTTCATGCAGACGGGGCGGCCGCAGCCGGGGCTCCCGTGCATGGGCTCGTGGGTGACGTACGGGCTCGGAAGCGAGAGCGCGGATCTCCCGCGGTTCGTCGTCATGCTCTCGGGGCCGTTCGACCAGCCGATCCCGTCGCGCTACTATCACAGCGGGTTCCTCCCGAGCGAGTACCAGGGCGTGCAGTTCCAGCCCGGCGGCGACCCGGTGCTCTATCTCGGAAACCCGCCCGGCGTCACGAAGGAGAAGCGCGGCGCGCTCGTCGCCGACGTGAACGATCTCAACCGGATGCGCTGCGACTGCGTCGGCGACCCCGAGATCGAGGCGCGGATCACGTCTTTCGAGTTGGCGTTCCGGATGCAGACGGCGGTGCCGGAGCTCATGGACCTCGGATCCGAGCCGGCGTCGGTTCTCGACATGTACGGGCCCGACGCGCGGACGCCCGGCACGTTCGCGCACAACTGCCTCGTCGCGAGGCGGCTCGTCGAGCGGGGGGTCCGCTTCGTGCAGCTCTTCCACCGCGGGTGGGACGCGCACGGGAACATCGTGAACGAATTGAAGCGGCAGACGGCGGCCACCGACCGGCCGTCGGCGGCGCTCGTCGCCGATCTCAAGATGCGCGGGCTCCTCGACGAGACGCTCGTCGTCTGGGGCGGCGAGTTCGGGCGGACGGCGTACGGGCAGGGGGATCTATCGGGCGCGTTCGGGCGCGACCATCACCCGCGCTGCTTCTCGGTTTGGCTCGCGGGCGGCGGCATCCGGGGCGGGGTGACGATCGGCGAGACCGACGAGTTCGGCTACAACGTCGTGTCCGACCCCGTGCACGTGAACGACCTCCACGCGACCCTTCTCTACTGTCTCGGGATCGACCACGAGCGTCTCACGTTCCGGTTCGGCGGCCGCGACTTCCGCCTGACCGACGTCGCCGGAAAGCTCATCTCGCAGGCGACATGAACGGTACCAGGTACCGTTTTCTCGCTTGCGACTCGCAAGACCGTGGGGCGAATCGCGGAAAACGGGACGCATGAACGGTACCAGGTACCGTTTTCTCGCTTGCGACTCGCAAGACCGTGGGGCGAATCGCGGAAAACGGGACGCATGAATGGTACCAGGTACCGTTTTCTCGCTTGCGACTCGCAAGACCGTGGGGCGAATCGCGGAAAACGGTACCTGGTACCTTTATAGGAGGGCGCGGGGGGTGACGAGGCCGCTCCTCACGAAGTCGCGGTTCATCCGCGCGCTCTCGTGCCCCGCGAAGCTCTTCTTTCTCGACAAGCCGGACGAGTACCCGGACGCGCAGAGCGACGACGAGTTTCTCGAGGCGCTCGCGGAGGGCGGCTTCCAGGTGGGCGAGCTGGCGAAATGCCACCGCCCCGGCGGCGTCGAGATCGAGGCGCGCGACCCGGCGCGCGCGGTCGAGGAGACGGAGGCGCTCTTCGCCGGGCGCGACGACGTCGTCCTCTTCGAGGCCGCGTTCCGAGCGGGCGATCTCTTCGTGCGGGCCGACGTCGTCGAGAAACGCGGGCGCCGCGTGAAGCTCGTCGAGGTGAAGGCGAAGAGCGTCGCTCCGGGCGAGTCGCCCTTCTTCGCGAAGAGGGGAGGCGGGCTGTCGCGGGACTTCGAGCCTTACCTCTTCGACGTCGCGTTCCAGACGCACGTCCTCGGCCTCGCCCATCCCGGGATCGAGGTCGAGCCGTTCCTCCTCCTCGCCGACAGGACGCGCGCGGCGACCGTCGACGGGCTGAACCAGCGGTTCTTCCTCCGGCGTGACGAGAGCGGCCGGACGCGCGTCGAGCGGCGGGGCGACGTCTCGCCCGCGGCGCTCGGCCAGCCGATCCTCTCTCTCGTCGGCGTGAGTGAGGAGGTGGAGTTCATTCTCTCGCGGCGCGACTACGGCCTTCTTCCCCGGTTCACGGGCGGCGACCTCGGCTTCGCCGATCTCGTCCGCCGGCTCGCCGAGGCCCTGCGCCGTGACGAGCGGCTCCGCGTCGGCCCGGGCCCGCATTGCAAGGGGTGCGAGTTCCGCGCGGACGCGGGCTCGCTCGCACCCGGCGAGCGGAGCGGGTTCGACGAGTGCTGGGCGGCGATCGGGCCGGGCCCGGGAGGGCGCGCTCCCGTCTTCGACATCTGGGACTTCCGGCGATCCGAGCGCGTGATGGCGGAGGGGAAGCGCCTCGTCGAAGAACTCGAGGAGAGCGACGTCGAACCGGCGTTTTCTGCTCCCGGCGAGGGCTTCTCGCGCACCGAGCGGCAGTGGCTCCAGGTCACGAAGGCGCGATCGGGCAACGTCGAGCCCGTCGTCGACCGCGCCGGGCTCCGCCGCGAGCTCGCGAAGTTCACGTTCCCGCTCCACTTCGTCGACTTCGAGACGGCGACGGTCGCGATCCCGTTCCATCGCGGGCGACGGCCGTACGAGACGATCGCTTTCCAGTTCTCGCACCACGTGGTCGAGCGAGACGGGACCGTCGCCCACCGCGGCGAGTGGCTGCACGCCGAGCGCGGCGCGTTTCCGAACTTCGAGTTCGTGCGGGCGCTCCGCGGCGAGCTCGACGGCGACGGGGGGACGATCTTCCGCTTCGCCGACCACGAGAACACGGTGCTGTGCGCGATCCGGCGGCAGCTTCTCGAAACGGCCGACCGCGAGGTCCCGGACCGGAAGGCGCTCGTCCGCTTCATCGAGAGCGTCACGCGCTCGACCGCATCGGAGAGCCCGGGCTGGGCCGGGCCGCGCGAGATGGTCGACCTCCTCGACGTCTGGCTCCGGCGGCAGTTCAGCCCGCGCACCGGCGGGTCGAACTCGCTGAAGCGGATTCTCCCGGCGATCCTCGCGGAGTCGCCCCGGCTCCGAGCGAAGTACGCGCGGCCGATCTACGGCGCCCGGGGCGGCATCCGGAGCCGGAACTTCGCCGACTGGGCGTGGGTGCGATACGACGAGGACGGCGCCGTGGTCGATCCTTACTCGCTTCTCGAGCCGGTCTTCCCCGAGTACGGCGACCGGCGCGTCGAGCGCGTCTTTGGCCGCGAGCGGATCTCCGAGGGGAGCGCGGCGATGGCGGCGTACGCGTGCCTGCAGTTCGTCGAAACGGGCGAGGCCGAGCGCGAGCGGCTCCGGACGGCGCTCCTCCGCTACTGCGAGCTCGACACGCTGGCGATGGTCTTGCTTCATGAGCACTGGAGCGAGTAGGAGGCGGCACCCGGTGCCGTTTCGGAAACGGTACCTGGTACCGTTTCTCGCGTTTCAGCTTGCGGCGTGCGGGGGGAGGAGCGTCGAGAGGCCGCAGGCGGGATTCGTCGGGCGCGGGGCGTGCGTCGAATGCCACGCGCCGGAAGTCGCGGCGTGGGAGACTTCGGACCACGCCCGAGCGATGGCGGAGGCGACGCCCGCGACCGTCCTCGGCGACTTCGGCGGCGCGGCGATCACGGCGGGCGGCGTCACGACGACGTTCACGCGCCGCGCCGGCGGCTTCTTCGTCCGCACCGACGGGCCGGACGGCGCGCTCCGCGAGTTCCGCGTCTCGCACGTCTTCGGCGCGGACCCGCTCCAGCAGTATCTCGTGCCGTTCTCCGACGGCCGCGTCCAAGCGCTGCCGATCGCGTGGGACACCCGGCCGAGGGAATCGGGAGGCGGGCGCTGGTACCACCTCTACGAAGGCGAGACCGTCGCGCACGACGACCCGCTCCACTGGACGCGGCCGCTCCAGAACTGGAACCACATGTGCGCGGACTGCCACTCGACCGGCGTCCGAAAGAACTACGACGCGGAAGCCGGCCGGTTCGAAACGTCGTGGTCCGAGATCGACGTCTCGTGCGAGGCGTGCCACGGACGCGCCTCGGCGCACCTCGAATGGGCGAGGGGAAGTGAGCGCGAGCAGGCGCGGGACGCCTCTCGCGGCTTCAGGACGCCGCTCCCCCCACCTCTGCCGCCTTCGACGTGGCGCGTCGTCGACGGGAGGCTCGAGAGCCCTGATCGCCCGCCGGCGGGCCCCTCGCCCGTCGTCGAGACGTGCGGCCGCTGCCACGCGCGCGCGACGCGCGTCTCGAACGAGCCCGCTCCCGGCGCGCGGCTCGCCGACACGCACCGCGTCGCGCTCCTCGACGAGGCGCTCTACTTCGCCGACGGGCGGATCCGGGACGAGGTCTACGAGTACGGCTCGTTCGTCCAGAGCCGGATGCACCGCGCGGGCGTCACGTGCGCGCACTGCCACGAGCCGCACGCGGCGCGGCTCCGCCTCGAAGGGAACCTCGTCTGCACGCAGTGCCACCCGGCCTCGACGTACGACGCCCGCGGCCATCTCCTCCACGAGATCGGCTCGTCCGGCGCGCGCTGCGTCGACTGTCACATGCCCGAGCGGACGTACATGGGCGTCGACCGCCGGCGCGACCACGCGTTCCGCGTGCCGCGGCCCGGCCTCTCGGCGCGCGTCGGCTCGCCCGGCGCCTGCGTCGCTTGCCACGAGAAGGAGGGCGCCGCGTGGGCCGAGGAGGCCGTCGCCGCGCGCACCCCGCGACGCGCCGCGAGGCCGGCCGACGACTGGCCTCTCGCGATCGCCGCGGGACGCGCGTGGGCCGCCGACGCGGAGAGGCTCCTCGCGCGGTCGATCGGCGACCCCGACGTCCCGCCGATCGCGCGCGCGACCGCGCTCGAGCTTCTCGCGCGGAGCGCGGGCGCGCTGGCTCTGCGCCCGATCGCGGCCGGGTCGGAGGACGCGGATCCTCTCGTGCGCCGCGCCGCGGCGGGCGCGCTCGACGTCCTCGCGCCGGAAGATCGGCTCCGGATCGGCGCGCGGCTCCTCAGGGACGAGGCGCGGACCGTTCGGCTCGAGGCCGTCGCGTCGCTCGCGTCGCCCGAGGTCGAGCGGCTCGACGAAAGCGCCCGGCGGGCCTTTTCCGCCGCGCTCGCCGAGTTCCGGGAGTCGGCCGCCGCCGACGCCGATCGCGCGGAGTCGCATCTCGGCCTCGGCGCCGCCCTGGCGCGGCTCGGCGCCGCCGCCGCCGCGCGGGCCGCCTTCGAGCGCGCGGCCGCCCTCGACGCGTCGTTCGTTCCCGCGCTCGTGAATCTGGCCGACCTTCACCGAGCTGAAGGGCGGGAGGACCTCTGCCTCGCGACGCTTAAGCGGGCCGCGGAGATCGAGCCGCAGAGCGCGCTCGTCCGCCAGGCGATCGCTCTCGCTCTCGTTCGCGCGGGACGGCTGGCCGACGCGATCGCCGAGCTCGAATCGGCCGAGCGTCTTGCCCCGGCGAACCCAGAGATCGCGTACTTGCACGCCCTCGCGCTGGCCGATGCCGGGGTGGGGAGCCGCGACGAGGGCCTACGGCGGCTCGAGGCCGCGCACGCGAGGTTCCCCGGTTTCCGCGCGATCCTCGAAGCTCTCGCCGCGTTCGCGCGCGAGCGGGGGGACGCCGCGGCCGCCGCGAGCTGGGAGAAAAGGCTCCGAGCGCTCGACGCGCCGAGGTGAGGCGTCAGGCCTTTTCGAGGACGACGAGGTCCTGGTAGCCCGACATCGCGCGCTCCGCGTGCTCGACGACCCTGAGCCCCGTTCCCCGCTCGAAGGTCTCGCGCGTCCACTCGGGCGTCTGGAAAATCACGCGGTAGTACTCGCGGTCCGAGGTGACGCCGTCGAGGCGCCCGTCGCGGCCGGCGTCGACGAACCCGTCGCGCTCGAGGCGCGCGGGGAGGCCGGGGTCGGGGGAGAAGAGCGCGGCGCCGGGGCCGTGGACGGTCGCGAGGACGAGGCCGCGCGGCGAGACGACGCGCGCGAGTTCCCTTATCCACGCGCGCTGGTCGCTCGCGGCAAGGTGCGTCAGGACCGAGTAGCCGAGGACGAGGTCGAACTCGCCCGAGCGGAACGGAGTGGGCGGGGCCGTGTCGATGCGGCGGAACCGGCCCTCTTTGAGATGCGCGCGGCACCACTTGACCGCTTCCGCGTCGATGTCGCATCCGGTGAGCCGCGCATCGGGGGCGCAGGCGAGCACGATCGATGAGAGCCGCCCGCATCCGCAGCCCCAGTCGAGGCACAGAGTGAGCGGCGTCCCGGCGCGGTGGCGCTCCCAGGCGCTCCAGAATTCGCCGACGGTCGCGAGCCCGGCGAGCCGAAACGCTTGAAGGTCTCGGCAGGCGCTGACCCGTTCCATGAGATGGGGGGGAGGAGGCGAAACCCGCTCGGTGAAACCGGGAACGAACCGCGTCGCGTTCCGGGCCCGCGGCTCCCCGCCGCGGAGCGCGCGGATCTCGATCGCCGCGTACGGATGGACGCACGCGCCCTCGAGGAAGAACGCGGCGCGGAAAGAGGCCCGGCGCGCCTCGGGGATCCAAGGGAAGTGCTCCGCGACGCCGGGGCTCGGATCGAGCGGCACCCGCGCGCGATCCTCGCCGCCGACGCGGACGACCACTTCGTCGAACGGCATCCCCGGCTCGAAGATCCAACCGGCGATCGAGAAGACGCCGTGATCGTAGTAGACGTGCTGCAGCTCGCAGCGCGTCCGGGCGAGGAGCGTCGCGCTCTCGGCCATCGTGCCGTCATCCCCCTCCGCCGGCGCCCCCACCGTTGATCGCGCAGGCAGCGCCGGCGCGAGTGCGGCCATTCTAGGGGACGGGAGCCGATCCTGACCAGAGCGGAGTCTCGGGCGCGCCCAGGGGTGGGCGCGGGCCCGTCGCGGCGTCAGCGACCGACCGCGGCCCCGGCCTCTGCCGCGAGGCGCACGCGGTAGATCGCCGTGTTCGACGCGACGAAGAGGGTCGATCCGTCCGGGCCTCCGAACGCGCAGTTCCCGGTCGGGGCGCCGAACTCGAGGAAGCCGAGCCGCGCGCCGTCGGGCGCGAAGACGTGGATCCCGCCCGGGCCCGCCGCGAAGACGCGGCCCTTCCGGTCGACCTTGAGCCCGTCGGGCACGCCGGGGCCGAGCGGGAGGAGCGGGCGCCCGTCGTAGAACACGCGGCTCTTCCCCAGCGTCCCGTCCGCCTCCACGTCGAAGGCGAGCCACCGCGGGCTCTTCCGCGTCGCGTCGCTGAGATAGAGCGTCTTCCCGTCGGGCGAGAATCCGATGCCGTTCGGCGCCACGAGATCCTTCGTCAGGAGCGTGACCTCGCCCGACTTCGACAGCCGGTAGACGCCGCAGAACGGCAGCTCGCGCCCCGGGTCGTCGAACGAGCCGGGGAGACCGAACGGCGGGTCGGTGAAGTAGACGTCCCCGTTCGGGCGGATGACGAGATCGTTCGGGCTGTTGAGGCGCTTTCCCTCGTAGCTGGCCTTTCGCAGGTTTTCATGCCGACGTGAGAGCCGCCGAGAAGAGGCCTGCGAGGGCGTTTGAATTTCGCGCTGATCGGCTGGCCCGAAGGCGCGACGGAAATATCAGGTT
>Ga0187892_10004248_pt1 | contig 24336 bp, 17 predicted proteins | sample MA1701073metaG_FD_139345 | JGI IMG/M metagenome (GOLD analysis project Ga0187892, IMG submission 139345) | Bio-ooze microbial communities from a basaltic lava cave in the Kipuka Kanohina Cave System on the Island of Hawaii, USA - MA170107-3 metaG ... | reverse complement strand
TGATGATGCCGTAGGGATCCTTGATGTCGCAGGCCTTGCAGTGCACGCAGTTCGCGGCATTGATCTGCAGCCGCTTGCCGCCCGCGCCGTCGTCCACCATTTCGTATACCTGTGCCGGGCAGAAGCGCTCGCAGGGGTTGCCGAATTCCGTCACGCAGCGCGTGGCACAGATTGCGGTGTCCGCGACCTTGAGGTGCACGGGCTGCGACTCGTCGTGGACATTGCCCGCGTGGAACACGGCCGCCAGCCGGTCGCGCGGCGCCAGCTGACGCTCGACCCAGTCGCGCTCGACCGGCGCAGCAGTCTCCAGTCGGTGCAGGGCAAGGTGGTTCTCGCGGTGCCGGAGCGTCCACGGCGTCCGGCCGGCCGTCAGGGTCTCGAGCAGGCCGTTGGCGACGCCCCACCAGAGGCCGCGATGGAAGCCCGGCTTGATGTTGCGCACGCGCCTTAGCTCGCGGCCGCCGGGCGAGGCGCGCCAGCGCGCCTCGAAGCCGGCGCTGTCGCCGCGCTCGGCGAAATGCTCCGCGGCGAGCGCGCCCGAGCGGATCGCCTGGTGCACGCCCTTGATCTTCGGCACGTTGAGCGTGCCCGCGGCGTCGCCGATCACCAGCAGGCCCGGCGCGTCCATGCGCGGCAGCGACTGCCAGCCGCCGGCGGCGATCGCGCGCGCGCCATAGGCGAGCAGCTCGCCGCCTTCGAGCAGCGCGCGCGGGCGCGGGTGGTGCTTGAACTGCTGGAACGCCTCGAACGGTTTCAGGCGCGGATCGGCGTAGTCGAGCCCGACCACGTAGCCGACGTAGACGCGGTCGGCGTCGAGGTGATAGACGAAGCTGCCGCCGTAGGTCTTGCGGTCGAGCGGCCAGCCGACGCTGTGCTGCACGAGCCCCGGCTCCGCGCGCCCCGGCGGCAGCTGCCACAGTTCCTTGAAGCCGAGCCCGTAGCTCTGCGGCTCGCGCCCGTCGGCCAGCCCGAGCTTCGCGGTCAGTTGCTTGGTGAGGCTGCCGCGGCAGCCCTCCGCGAGCACGGTGAGGCCGGCGCGAATGTCGGCACCCGGCGCGTAGTTCGGCCCCGGCGCGCCGTCGCGCCCGAGGCCCATGTCGCCGAGGCGCACGCCGGCGACCCGGCCGTCCTCGACCAGCGCCTCCGCCGCGGCAAAGCCGGGAAAGACGTCGACGCCCAGCGCCTCCGCGCGCCCCGCGATCCACGGCACCAGGAGCCCGAGCGAGACGATGAAGTTGCCGCGGTTGTGCATCTGCGGCGGATTGGGCAGCCGCATGCCGGACTTGCGGCCCAGCAACCAGAATTCGTCGCGCCGCGCCGGCACGCAGATCGCGGGCGGCGACTGGCGCCATTCGGGCAGCAGCGCGTCCAGCGGGCCCGGCTCCATCACGCAGCCGGAGATCATGTGCGCGCCGACCGTGGCGGACTTCTCGAGCACGCACACCGACAGCGCGGGCTTGAGCTGCTTGAGCCGGATCGCGCAGGCGAGCCCGGCAGGTCCTGCGCCGACGATCACGACGTCGTACTGCATGACGTCGCGATCGGTCATGGGAATTCGAGCCACTCAGTTTCTGGTGCAAACACAGAGAAATGCTAGCAAAATGAACTAGTTATGCCCAGTTACTTGATACAATCCGCGCCAGGTCTCAGACTCGCAAACAGAAACGGCCGCGTTGCGGGTGACATGTAAGCGGGGTTCGTCCCCCACCTGCTTCGTGGCCATTTTTTTGCGTGTAGGAGTGCAAGGATGCCAGTTTCCTACGCCATGCTGCTCGACGGCGGCTTCCTTCGACACAGGCTGGCCACAGCACGAGCGCCGGCCGACGCCGCGGCAATCAGCAAGTTCGTTCGACAGGTGACGATGCTTCCTTGCGTCGCATCAATGCGCTTGCACCGAATCTACTTTTACGACGCGCGGCCTCTGGAAGGCGCTGCCGAGCTACCGCTGTCCGGAGGCCGGATCGATTTCGGAACGAGTCCTGTTGTCGCGCGAAATAAGAGCATCCAAGCGGCGCTCCTTCGCGAGCCCTTTTTCGCCCTGCGATTTGGCGAGCTTGTTCATGAAGGATGGAGATTGAAGCCCAAGGTGCTATCGAAGTCGAAGTCGTCTGTGTCGATCACTGCAAACGACATCGATCCAAACATTCGTCAGAAAGGCGTCGACATGCGTATCGGCCTGGACATCGCCAGTTTGACGCTCAAGAAGCATGTGCAGGCGATAGTGTTGGCGACTGGTGACAGCGACTTCATACCAGCAATGAAGTTTGCACGCAGGGAAGGGGCGCAATTATTTCTCGTCACGCTCGGTCACGGTGTGAAGCAAGGCATGCGCGAGCACGCGGATCTGGTCATCGAGACTTTGCCGGAGCTGCACTAGGGCCTAGCCATTCAAGTCAGGTTCAGCGCTTGGCCTTGCGCGGCTTGCGGCGCGACTGCTTCTTGTCACTCTCGGCGGCAAGTTCGAGCGGAGCAACAATCGCCTGATAGCGTTCGAACAAGTAGGCGACGCGCTCCGCTTCGGTCTTGAAATCCGTCTTGCCGTAGGCCGCGTCAACCGCCTTGTCGAGGACCTGGTGGGCCTTGACCAGATTGGGCGGCATCGTCAGCGGATCGTACAAATCGGCAAGCGTGGACTTGGGGTGCGAGGCGCGAGCTTCCAGTACGGCATTGGCCGCAGCTTCAATCGCTTCGCGCTGCTTATCGGTGGGTTCGGGCCATGGGAAGTTGTTGTAGACGATGCCGGCGGAGTACTGGTAATCGCTTTTCATTCGACCGCACACAGTTCTAAGCCACGCCATATGCATCGCAGACTGCAGAACGCCAAAGTGAAATGGCTTTGCATCGTCGATAACTAGCGTTGAGCCGCTTGCAATAAGATCGGGCTCGCAGTAGCCGATCGGTAAGTATTCGCGCGTTTCCGATGAGACTTTTGGAACCAGCAGGTAGCGGTGCTTAGGCTGTCTTATCTCGCCAAACAAGGTGGGCATCTGAGCGAGACGCTTGGTTGCCTCTCGCCCACTAGCTTGGCGATAGGCGCGATTCGCACTCACTCGCCCATTAATCATCGCGCATGAGCGAATCAATTCAGGAGGACAATCGACGAGCCATAGACAATACCTCTTTGCAGAGTTCAAGAACTCATCCCCGCCCGTATACCTCGCTACGAATCGAAGCGCGCTGGGGCACTCCTTAGACAGTTCAAGTCGATCATTCTCGGAGAGGATCAAGTTCCCGTTGTCAATTGGCATGCTGCCATATGCCATGTACGGCGCACTGCGATGTAGCGGAGTGGATCGACGCGATACAAATACAGTTGGCGCGTCGACAAGATACGGATTAATTCTAGACGCCGAAGTTGCTAGTGGTTCGTGTTGTGGCGAATCGTAGTCGTAGATAGTCTTGTGCGAGCGATCCAGAACGCCAAACCCGATGATCACACAATGAACGGCGGCTCTTCCGCGCGCTTCAGAGGTCCACTGGAATGTTCTATGTGTGAAATTGATTCGCACGCCAAGGGAACTGAGCGCCGACCACAGAACGCCGACTTGTTCACCTTGGCTGATTGAGTTTGTCGATACAAAGGCTACTTGTGTAGCAGAACTATCAATAAGGTACTTTGCAGCCTTCAGATACCAGCAAGCAACATAGTCAAGAATTCCAGCTCCCTTTGTTGATTCGAAAATCGCTAGAACCTGCTTTTTCTGTGCGGCTGATTGCTCTTTCTTTCCAACAAATGGCGGGTTGCCAACTATATAGCCAAACTTCCCACCGGTAATCAGACTCGCCCACTCAATATGAAGCGCATCGCCATGCACGATGTTTGCCGACTTGGCCAGCGGCAGCCGGGCGAAGTAGTGACCGAACTCTTCGGACACCAGCAGGTTCATCTGATGATCCGTAAGCCATAAGGCAGCCTGCGCAATCTGCGCCGGAAACTCCTCGATCTCGATACCGTAGAACTGGTCGACATCCACAAACACGAGACTGGCGATATCGAGCGAGCGTGACGACTGTCCGGCTTTGAACAGGCGGCGGAGCACCTCGAGTTCGAGTTTGCGCAGTTCGCGGTAGGCGATCACAAGGAAGTTGCCGCAACCGCAGGCCGGATCGAGGATGCGGATGTTCGCGAGCTTCTTCTGGAACTCGGTCAGGCGTTTCGTGTTGTTGCCGATCGCGGCGAGTTCGGCATCGAGTGTATCGAGGAAGAGCGGCTGCAGCGCCTTGAGAATGTTGACCTCGCGCGTGTAGTGAGCGCCGAGGTTCCGTCGCGCTTCGCGGTCCATGATGGACTGGAACAGCGAACCGAATATCGCAGGGGTTATCGCGCTCCAGTCGAGTACTGAAGCGTCGAGCAGTGTTTCCCGCATGTCCCGGTCAAATGCGGGGATCGGCAGCGTTTCTTCGAACAGCTTGCCGTTGATGTAGCGGAACGCCGCGAGCTGCTCGTCCAGATTCGATTGTCTCCGATCCTCAGGCGTGTTCAGCACCTGGAAGAGCTGGCTCAGGTGCATCCCAAGGTCGCTGCCATCCTCGTTGGTCCGCTGTTCGAGGTACTCGCGAAACGCGTGTTTCTCGAAGATGCCGGTGTCATCGGCAAACAGGCAGAACAGTAGCCGGACGAGCAATACCTCCAGCGGGTGGCCTTCGTAGCCGCTGGCCCTCAACAGATCGTGCAGCTCGCCGAGTTTCTCCGCAGCGCGAATATTGGCGGTTTCTTCCTGCGCCTCGATCCGCTGTGTTTCATAGCCGGCGATGAATGCGAAATGCTTGACGTTCTTGTGCAGGTCCTTGAGGGCGAACTCGCACACCGAATCCTGATCGAGGTCGTACAACCGGAAACGGGCGAAGTCGGACACAAGCACATACCGCGGCAGATCCCGATCCTTGAGACCATAGAAGTAGTCGGTGGCCTGGTGATACGCGCGTTCGAGGTCTCTTCCACGAGATTTGTGCTCGACGAGCAGCGTGCCTTTCCACAACAGGTCGATGAAGCCCTCGGTCCCGTCCGGGCGCCTGACGGCTTTTTCGAACGAGGCTACACGACGGCGCGAGACGCCAAAGATGCCGAAGAATGCATCCCAGAAGCTCTTGGCTTCGGCGTCTTCAGCGGATTCGTCTTCCCATTCCTTCGAGAACTCAATCGCGCGGGCGCGAATCTCGTTCCAGGACAGGGGCATGAATTGACTTGGGGCCTTATTCGGGCGACTTTGCGCCCTGGAGTTCCGGCAGCTTGCGCACGCTCTCTCCGACCTTGGCGAGGTCGCCGGCCACGACCACGGTCATCTTCGCGGGCAGCACGTACCGCGCCGCAATCGCGCTGATCTCTGCGGGCGTCACCGCATGCACGTTGGCGACCCAGCGCGCCAGGAAATCGGCAGGCAGGCCGTGCAGGTCCATGAAGGCGAGCTGGCTGAGCACGCCGTTCGGCGAGGAATTGGAGATGACGAAGAGTCCGGCGCGATAGGCCTTGATGGCGTCGAGCTCGGCGGCGGGCGGCGGCTCCGCCTGCAGTCGCGCGATCTCGCGATAGATCTCGTGCAGGGCATCCGCCGTGTGCTCGGTCGTGACCTCGGCCGACATGACCCAGAGCGCGGTGCCGCGGCGCGCGCTGATCGCGGAATCCGGCGAGTAGCTGTAGCCCTTGTCCTCGCGGATGTTGGCCGTGATGCGCGAGCCGAAGGCGCCGCCCAGCAGGCTGTTCATCAGCGTGGTCGGAAAATACTGCGCATGCGCCGGGTGCGGCACCGCGACCGCCAAGCGGATCGAGGACTGCGGTGCGCCCGGCGTGTCGACCAGCGCCAGTTGCAGGGATTCCGCCGGGAGCGCCGGCAGCACCGTGGCTGGCGCGCCCTCGCGCCAGCCGCCGAAGGCGGCCACCATTGCGGCCTCGAGGGCGGGGCGGTCGAAGCGGCCGGCGACGTACACATGGGTGCGTCGGGCGCCGAAATTGCGCTCGTGGAAGGCGCGCACTGCGGCGATGCCGTAGCCGCCGAGCTGGCCCGGCTCGGGCAGCGCGCGACCGAAGGGATGGTCGCCATAGACGAGGCGTGCCATCGCCTCGCCCGCGAGCGACTGCGGGTCCGAGCGCGCGATCGCGATGCTGCGCTCGAAGTTCGCGACCACGCGCGGCAGCTCCGCCTCCGGGAAGGCCGGGTTCTGCAGCACATCGGCCACCAGCCCGACGGCGTCCGTGGCGTGCTCGGACAGCACCGAGATGCCGACCGTCGACTGCTCGGCGCCGGCGCCGACGTTGAGCGCACCGCCCATGCCGGCCGCGGTCTCGGCGATCGCGCTCGCCGGACGCGTCGTCGTGCCTTCCTTCATCATCTCGGCGGTCAGGTCCGCGAGCCAGGTCGATGGCCCGTCATCGATGTTCCCGCTGCGCACCACGGCGAGCACCGTCGTCTTCGGCACCGTACCCCAGTCGATGAATGTGAGCGCGAGTCCGTTGCCGAGCACGCGCGTCTCGCGCGCCGGCAGCCGGAAATCGCGCGGTTGGCCCGGCGCAGGCGGCAGCTCGCGCGACTGCAGCGCAAACGGCACGCAGAGCAGCAGGGCGAGCGCGGCGATGCGCAGCTTCATGGCGCCGCTCCCGCGCCCGCGCCCGGCTCGACCACCTGCAGGGTGCGGCGCGCCGGCGTGAGGTAGCGGCGCGCGACCTCGCTGACGAGCTCGGGCGTCACCTTCGCGAGCTCGGATTCGATGCGGTTGACGCGCGTCGGGTCGTCGTCGAAGAGCGCGAAGCAGGCCAGCAATTCGACCAGCCCGAATCGCGTGCTGGAGCCCGCCATGTCGTAGAGTGCCGCGCGCGTCTTGGTCATCGCGCGCTGCATCTGCGCAGCCGTGGGCGGCGCCGCCTGGAGCTTCGTGATCTCGGCATCGATGTCGGCGACGATCGCATCGGCCGCCACTGCCGGGTCATGCACCAGGTAGACCATCCAAAGCATGGGACCGTCGTAGGTGAACTCGTTGCCGAGCAGGTTGACCCCGCCGCCGACACCGCCCGAATAGCCGCGCTGCTGCACCAGGCGTTGCCAGAACAGGCTGTCCTCACCCTGCAGCAGGATCTGGTCGAGCAGGCTGAAGGCCCAATGCTCGGGCGTGCCGCGCTCGGGAACCTGCCAGGCGAGCGCGAGCGCGGGGCGCGGCGCCAGCCGGTCGGTGTAACTGTGGCGCTTCGCGGCGCGCTGCTCCGGCTCGGAGAGGTCGGGCCGGACCGGCAGCGGCCGGGCCGGAATCGTGCCGAAGTACTGCTGCACCCAGGCGCGGGCTGCGGCGGCGTCGAAATCGCCGGCGAGCACGAGCACGGCGTTGTTGGGCGCGTAGTAGGCCTCGAAGAACCGGCGCGCATCCTCGAGCGTCGCCGCGTCGAGGTCGGCCAGGTCGCCGTAGAAATTGTGCGCGTTGTACCAGTTCTCGTTCGCGACCTGCGGCATCGTGAGCCAAGGGAATCCGCCGTAGGGCTGATTCAGCACGTTGACACGCACCTCGTTCTTGACCACGCCCTGCTGGTTGCTGAGGTTGTCCTGGGTGATCGCGAGTGAGCGCATGCGGTCGGCCTCGGCCCACAGCACCGTCTCCAGCACGTGCGCCGGCACGATCTGGAAGTAGTTGGTGTAGTCGAAGGTGGTCGAGCCGTTGACCACGCCGCCGTTGCCCTCGACCAGGCGGATGAATTCCATCTTGCCGAGATTGGCGGAGCCCTGGAACATCAGGTGCTCGAACAGGTGCGCGAAACCGGTGCGACCCTTCGGCTCGATCCGGAACCCGATGCGGTAATAGACGCCGACCGTGACCGTCGGCGCTGAGGCGTCGCGCGACAGCACGATCCTGAGGCCGTTGTCCAGCTTGTAGTACTCGACCGGGAAATGGATGCCGCCGGCAGCGCCGGCGCCGCCGCTCCCGGTGTCGCGCGCGACCGGCTGCGTCATGCAAGCGGCGAGGATCGCCGCGCCGATCAGGCCGATCCACGCGCGACCCGCTGCGGAATGGAATGCGAGGCCGATGCTCATCGAGGTGCCATCCGTATCGCGCCATCCAGACGGATGGTGGTGCCGTTCAGCATGGGATTGGCACAGACCGCGGCGACCAGCTCGGCATATTCCTCGGGCCGTCCGAGGCGCGGCGGAAAGGGCACCTGCTTGCCCAGGGAATCCTGTGCCTCCTGCGGAAGACCCGCCATCATCGGCGTCTGAAAAATTCCGGGCGCGATGCCGACCACGCGGATGCCGAAGCGCGCGAGCTCGCGCGCCAATGGCAGCACCATGCCGTGCACCGCCGCCTTGGAGGTCGCGTACGCAACCTGCCCGATCTGGCCTTCGAAGGCGGCGACCGAGGCCGTATGGATCAGAATCCCGCGCTCGCCCTCGGCGTCCGGCGCATTGTTCTGCATGATCGCCGCCGCGGCACGGTCGAGCAGGAAGGTGCCGAGCACGTTGATGTTCATGACGCGCAGGAATGCGGCCGTCGCAAGGGGCGCGTCCTTGCCGAGCAGCTTGCCGGGCGTCGCGACGCCCGCGCAGGAGACGGCGAGATTGAGCCCGCCCATGTGCGCGGCCGCTGCGCCGACCGCCGCGTCCACCTCGGCTTCGCTGGTGACGTCACAGTGACGATAGCTGACGCCGGCGCCGAGTCGCGCCGCGGCCCGCTTGCCGGCCTCATCCTGCACATCGAGAAGCGCCACTTTGCCGCCGGCGGCGGTCAGGCGTGCCGCAGTCGCAAGCCCGAGGCCCGAGGCCCCGCCGCTGACGATGGCGCGCAATGCATCGAGGTTCATGCGCTTGCTCTGGTGGCCAGTGTACAGCCCCGCGCCGCGCCGGGCGGCGGCTGCTGCGACGGATGCCAGTTCAGAGACGAAGCCCGCCGTCCACCTCGATGACGCGCCCGGTCAGGAAGTCATTTTCGGCGATGTACACCGCGGTCCCGGCGATCTCCGCCGGCTGACCCAGGCGGTGCAGGGGAACGCTGCTCGTGACCCTTGCGACCAGCTCCGGCTTCATCGCTGCGAGGATTTCGGTAGCGCAGAAACCGGGCGCGATGGCGGCGCTGCGGATGCCGTGGCGTGCGAGCTCCTTGGCCCAGACCACGGTCATCGCGGCGACGCCCGCCTTGGTCGCGGAGTAGTTGCTCTGCCCGATGTTGCCTTCGCGCGAGATCGAAGAGATGTTGATGATCAGCCCGCCGTGGCCGAGGCGGATCATGCGCAGGGCGGCTTCGCGGCCGCACAGGAACACGCCGGTCAGGTTGACGTCCACGACCGCCCGCCACTGCTCGAGCGACATCTTCGACACCAATTCGCCGTCCCTGACCTTGACCAGCAGCGCATCCCGGGTGATGCCGGCATTGTTCACGATCACGTCGAGCCGGCCGAAATCGGCGACCACCTGGTCGAGACTCGCGCTGACTTGCGCCTCGTCGGATACGTCGGCCTCGTAAACCAGCGCGCGCACGCCCTGCGCCTCGCACTGCGCGCAAGTCTCCCGCGCATCCTCTGGATGGATATCCAGCGCCGCAATCTGCGCGCCCCTGGCGGCGAAAGCCGCGGCAATCGCGCGGCCGAGACCGCGGCCCGCGCCGGTCACCGCCACCACCTTGCTGGCCAGCTGCATGATCTCCTTTACTGCACCCGCGAACGTGGATGCAGGCGACGCAACGGGTTCAGGACCTTAGCGGCTCTTGCGCCGCAACACAACCGTCAGGCGGAGTCGATGTCGAAGAGCACGGCCTCGGCTTCCACCTGCTCGCCGACGCGCACCAGCACCTGGCTCACGCGACCGGCGCGGCCGGCGCGTATGGCGTGCTGCATCTTCATGCCTTCGACCACCGCCATCACGTCGCCTTTCGCCACCGCATCGCCCGCCTGCACGCGCAGGTCGACGACCCGTCCGGGTAGCGGCGAGGAAGGATGCGCGTCGGCATCCTCGGCGCCGCGCTCGTGGGGCCAGGCGCCTGCGAGCGTGATCTCCTCCGACTGCTCGCCGACGACCAGCAGACGATCGCCGTGGCGGATCAGCTCGAGCTCGCGGCGGCCGGCGCCCGCATCGACCTGGTAGCGGCCTGCGCCGGTGGCTGCGACCGTGCCGGTGAGACATGCGGAGCCGCTGTCGACTTCGATGCCGTGCCGACCGCGGCGCGCGCGCAGTCGCAGGAAGGAAGAGCTGCGCAAGCCGATGGCCGCGGGAACGGCGCCGCCCATGCGCCAGCCGTCCGCGGCCGACCAGGGCGAGGCGCCCCTGGCGCCGGCGAAGCCTTCCAGCGCGAGCGCGGCCGCCAGCAGGAGTGTCTCCGGAGCCGGCGGCGACTCCTGCGTGAGCGCGGCGAGCTCGCGATCCACGAATCCAGTGTCCACGTCGCCGGCGGCGAAGCGCGGATGGCGCGCGATCGCGCGCAGCAGCGGCAGGTTGCTGGCGACGCCGAAGATCGCGCTGCGGTCGAGCGCGCGGGCGAGGCGCGCGAGCGCCTCGGCGCGATCGGAACCGCTGGCGATGACCTTGGCGATCATCGGGTCGTAGTGCACGCTGACATCGTCACCGTCCTCGATGCCCGCATCCACGCGCCAGTGCGGGTCCTCCGGCGGATGCGCGAAGCGCTGCACGGTGCCGACCGACGGCAAGAAGCCGCGGCGCGGGTCCTCGCTGTAGAGACGCGCTTCGATCGCGTGACCGCGCTGACGCACTTCTTCCTGCGCGAGCGGCAACCGCTCTCCCGCGGCGATGCGCAACTGCCATTCGACCAGGTCGAGGCCGGTGACGGACTCGGTGACCGGGTGCTCGACCTGCAGGCGCGTGTTCATTTCCATGAAGTAGAAGGCGCCGTCGGCGCCCACGATGAACTCGACCGTGCCCGCATTGACGTAGCCGACCGCCTGCGCCGCGCGCACGGCCGCCTGGGTCATCGCCGCGCGCGTGGCGGCGTCGATGAACGGGGAGGGCGATTCCTCGATGATTTTCTGGTAGCGGCGCTGCACCGAGCATTCGCGCTCGAACAGGTGCAGGCAGCCGCCCGAGGCGTCGCCGAACACCTGCACTTCGATGTGACGCGGCCGCTCGAGCAAGCGCTCTAGCATCAGGCGGCCGTCGCCGAAGCCGCTCTCCGCCTCGCCGCGCGCGCCCGCGATCGCTTCCTGGAGTCCCGCCTCGTGGCGCACGACGCGCATGCCTTTGCCGCCGCCGCCGGCCACGGCCTTCACGAGCAGCGGATAGCCGACGCGCCCGGCTTCGCGCGCCAGCCGCGCCGCCGTCTGATCCTCGCCCATGTAGCCGGGCACGACCGGAACGCCGGCGGCCGACACGATCGCCTTGGCCTCGTGCTTGAGGCCCATCGCGCGGATGGCCGCGGTCGGGCCGACGAAGGCGATGCCCGCCGTGCCGCAGGCTTCGGCGAATGCGGCGTTCTCGGACAGGAAGCCGTAGCCGGGGTGGATGGCGTCGGCCCGCGTCCGTTTCGCGGCGTCGATCACGGCGCCGAGGTCGAGGTAGGACTCGCGCGCGGGAGCCGGGCCGATGCGCACGGCCTCGTCAGCCTGTCGTACATGGCGCGCGCGGTGATCGGCGTCGGAGTAGACCGCGATCGACTGCAGTCCGAGCCGCCGGCAGCTCCGCATGATGCGGCAGGCGATCTCGCCGCGGTTCGCGATCAGGAGCCGCCGGATCATGATTCGCCGCGGGTCCAGCCGGGCTTGCGTCGCTCGAGGAATGCCGTGAGCCCTTCGCGCGCCTCCGTGCCGGCGCGCACGCGCGCGATCCAGGCCGCAGTCTCGGCGAGTTTCGCGGCATCGCCGCCGTCGCTGCGCCCGGTCATCTGCCGGACCAGCCGCTTGATCTCGCGCTGGGCCATGGGACCGCCGGCCAGCAGCGCTTCCAGCAGTCGGGCGCCGAGCGCGGGCAGGCCCGTGTCGTCCGCCACCTCGTGCACGAGACCGATGGCCTGCGCCTGGGCGGCCGTCATCGGCTCGCCGGTCAGGAACCAGCGCCGGGCCTGGCGTGCGCCGATCGCCCGGATGACGTGCGGCGAGATCATCGCGGGGATCAGCCCGAGGCGCACCTCGGAGAGCGCGAAGCGCGCACCGGGTGCCGCGAGCACGATGTCGCAACAGGCGACGAGACCCACCGCGCCTCCCATCGCGGCTCCGTTCACCAGGGCCATCGTCGGCAGCGGCAGCTGCTCGAGTGCCTCCAGCATGCCGGCGAAGCGACGCGCGTCGGCCTCGTTATCCGCCGCCGCAGCCGCGCCGGCCGCCCGCATCTCGCCGATGTCGGCGCCGGCGCAGAACACCTCGCCGGCGCCGGTCAGGACCAGCGCACGCGCCGCCTCGTCCACCGCGAGCCCGGCGAAGGTATCGCAGAGGCACGCGACCAGCGCGCCCGAGAGCGCATTGCGGGCCTCCGGGCGATCGAGCGTCAGGGTAACGATACCGCGGGCGTCGCGGGCGACGGCGAGCATCGGCCTACATCCGGAACACGCCGTAGGACTCGGCCGCGGGCGGCGGGCCCTGGGCGACCACCGCGAGCGCGAGGCCGAGCACGCGACGCGTGTCGATGGGATCGATCACGCCGTCGTCCCAGAGGCGCGCGGTGGCGTAATAAGGATTGCCCTGGCGCTCGTATTGCTCGCGGATGCCGTGCACGAACGCCTGCTGCTCGGCCTCGGGCCATTGTCCGCCCTTGGCCTCGATGCCCTCGCGGCGTACGGTCGCGAGGACCGAGGCCGCCTGCTCGCCGCCCATGACGGAGATGCGCGCATTCGGCCAGCTCCAGAGGAAGCGCCCGCCATAGGCGCGGCCGCACATCGCATAATTGCCGGCGCCGAAGGAGCCGCCGATCACGACCGTGAGCTTGGGCACGGTCGAGCAGGCGACGGCCGTCACCATCTTCGCGCCGTCCTTCGCGATGCCGCCGGCTTCGTAACGCCGGCCCACCATGAAGCCGGTGATGTTCTGCAGGAAGAGGAGGGGCATGCGGCGGCGGTTCGCGAGCTGCACGAAATGCGCACCCTTCTGGGCCGATTCCGAGAACAGGATGCCGTTGTTGGCGAGGATCGCGACCGGGTAGCCCCAGACCTGGGCAAAGCCGCAGACCAGGGTCTTGCCGTAGAGCGCCTTGAATTCGTGGAACTCGGAGCGGTCCACGATGCGCGCGATCACCTCGCGCACGTCGTAGGGCTGGCGCAGGTCGCGCGGCACCACGCCGTAGAGCTGCTCGGCGGGATAGGCGGGCTCGGCCGGCGCCTGCGGCGCCAGCCAGGATCCCGGTCGCCGGTTCAGGGCGCCCACGATCTCGCGTGCCATCGCGAGCGCATGCGCATCGCTGTCGGCGAGGTGGTCCACGACCCCCGAGGTGCGGGCGTGCACGTCGCCGCCGCCGAGCGATTCCGCGTCCACCACTTCGCCGGTCGCGGCCTTCACGAGCGGCGGGCCGCCGAGGAATATCGTGCCCTGGTTGCGGACGATGATGGACTCGTCGCACATCGCGGGCACATAGGCGCCGCCGGCGGTGCAGGAGCCCATCACGACCGCCACCTGCGGAATGCCGGCGGCCGAGAGCCGCGCCTGATTGTAGAAAATGCGCCCGAAATGCTCGCGGTCCGGAAAAACCTCGTCCTGCAGCGGCAGGAAGGCGCCGCCGGAATCGACCAGGTACACGCAGGGCAGCCGGTTCTCGAGCGCAATCTCCTGCGCGCGCAGGTGCTTCTTGACCGTGACCGGGTAGTAGGTGCCGCCCTTGACGGTCGCGTCGTTCGCGACCACCAGGAGCTCCTGGCCGAGCACGCGGCCGATGCCCGCCACCAGACCGGCGGCCGGCGCCTCGTCGCCGTACATGCCGGAGGCGGCGAGCGGCGCGATCTCGAGGAACGGGCTGCCTGGGTCGAGCAGCGCCTCGATGCGGTCGCGCGGCAGCAGCTTGCCGCGGGCCAGGTGCTTCGCGCGCGCATCCTCGCCGCCGCCGGCGGCGGCGGCGGCCAGGCGCCGGCGCAGGTCCGCCACCAGTCCCGACATCTGCGCGGCGTTCTCGTGGAATTCCGCGGTGCCGGCATCGACCCGCGTGGCGAGGCGGCTCATGGCGCGCTCGCGCGCAACAGCTCGCGCCCGATCAGCATGCGGCGTATCTCATTGGTGCCGGCTCCGATCTCGTACAGCTTCGCGTCGCGCAGGATGCGTCCGGCCGGGTATTCGTTGATGTAGCCGTTGCCGCCCAGCACCTGGATCGCCTCGAGCCCGGCCTGCGTCGCTCGCTCCGATGCGATCAGGAGGCAGGCGGCTGCGTCGTAGCGGGTCGCTTTGCCGGCGTCGCAGGCGCGCGCGACCGCGTAGGCATAGGCGCGCGAGGCGTTGCAGGCGGAGTAGAGCTCGGCGAGCTTGGCCTGCATCAGCTGAAAGCTGCCGATCGGCCGGCCGAACTGCTGGCGGTCGTGCAGGTAGGGAACGACCAGGTCGAGCGCCGCGCGCATCAGCCCGAGAGGCCCGCCGGTCAGTACGACGCGCTCGTAGTCGAGTCCGGACATCAGGATCTCGGCGCCGCCGCCCGGCTGGCCGAGCAGATTGCGCTCCGGCACGAAGCAGTCCTCAAACACCAGCTCGCAGGTGTCCGAGCCGCGCATGCCGAGCTTGTCGAGCTTCTGCGCGGCGCGATAGCCCTTCATGCCGCGCTCGGCGATGAAGGCTGTGATGCCGGAGGCGCCGCTGCCGGGCGCGATCGTCGCGTAGACGATCGCGGTGTCGGCCTCCGGCCCGTTCGTGATCCACATCTTGCTGCCGTTCAGGACCCAGCCGCCGGCGCGGCGGTCGGCGCGGGTGCGCATCGACACGACGTCCGAGCCGGCGCCCGGTTCGCTCATGGCGAGCGCGCCGACGTCCTCGCCGCTTGCCAGGCGCGGCAGATACCGCTGTTTCTGCTCCTCGCTGCCGAAGCGTCGCAGCTGGTTTACGCACAGGTTCGAATGCGCGCCGTAGGACAGGCCGATCGAGCCCGATACGCGGCTGATCTCCTCCATCGCGACCACGTGCTCGAGATAGCCGAAGCCGACGCCGCCATACTCCTCGGGTACCGTGATGCCGAGCAGTCCCATCGCACCGAGCTCCGGCCACAGCTCGCGCGGGAAGCGGTTGCTGCGGTCGATCTCGTCCGCCTGCGGGGCGATGCGGCGCAGCGCGAATTCGCGCACCGCCTGGCGCAGTTCGTCCACGCGTTCGCCGAGCTGGAAATCGAAGTCGACGTCGAACATGGCGGGTCCCGAGTTCGGCCTTGCGTCAGGCATCATATTGTCCGACAATCAGACAGGCAAGTGCATGTTGCAGAAAGGGTGACCCATGTTCGAGCCCCTGGGTTATGCGCCCGCCTACCTGCGGGTTTCCGAGGAGATCCGCGGCCGCATCCTGCGCCGGGAACTCTCCGAGGGTCAGGCGCTGCCGACGGAAACCGAGCTGGCGCGCCAGTTCGAGGTCAACCGCTCGACCGTGCGCGAGGCCCTGCGCAAGCTCGAGAGCGCGGGGCTCCTGGGCCGGCGCCGGGGCGGCAAACGCCTCTATGTCACGCGCCCGACGCGGGAGACGGTGGGAGGCGGCCTGTCACAGGCGCTCGCGCTGCACCGGGCGCGGGCCGTGGATGTCTGGGAGGCGCTGCAGGCGGTGCAGCCCGGCATCGCCGCGGCGGCGGCCGCGCGCCGCGACGCGTCCGCACTCGCGCGCCTCGAAACCGTGGCCCGGCGCCTGGCCGCGCGCAACGCCGGGCGCGACCAGGCGGTCGCGGACGTGGCGGAGTTCTTCGATGCGCTCGGCGAAGCGAGCGGCAATCCGGTCTTTGTGCTGTTGAACGAACCGCTGCTGCGGCTGTTGCGGCCGAGTCTCGCGATCATCCTCGATCGCGTGCCCCAGGCGCGCGGTCGCATCGAGGCGGCGCAGGAGAAAGTCGTGGCGGCGGTGCGCGCCGGCGATTCGGTGACCGCGGCCGAGTGGATGGCGCGCCATGTCCGCGACTTCCGCCGCGGCTTCGAGGTCGCCGGGATCCCGCTCTCGACCGAGGTCGGACCGCCCGATGCCGCGCTCAGCTGAGCTCGAGCGCGATCGCGGTCGCTTCGCCGCCGCCGATGCACAGCGCCGCAACGCCACGCTTGCCACCGCGGCACTTCAGTGCATGGATCAGGGTCGCGAGGATGCGCGCCCCGGTCGCTCCGATGGGGTGGCCGAGGGCACAGGCGCCGCCGTGGACGTTGACGCGGTCGTGCTGGATCCCGATGTCTTTCATCGCCGCCATCGTAACCACGGCGAAGGCCTCATTGATCTCGTAGAGATCAACGTCGGTCGCCTTCCAGCCGGTCATCTTGAGTACTTTCGCGATGGCGCCGCCGGGCGCGGTCGTGAACCATTCCGGCTCGTGCGCGTGACTCGCCTGCGCCAGGATGCGGGCGACCGGCTTGAGCTTGGCTACCTCGGCCGCTTCCTCGCGCGCGAGCACGAGCGCGGCCGCACCGTCGGAGATCGAGGAGGAGCTGGCCGCGGTGACCGTGCCGTCCTTGCCGAAAGCGGGCTTCAGGTTGGGAATTCTCTCGATCGAGACCGTGAACGGCGTTTCATCGCGCTCGACCACGCGCTCACCCTTGCGATCGGCGATCGTCACCGGCGCGATCTCGCCGGCGAAGGCACCCGATTCGACCGCCGCTACCGCCCGGCGCACGGACTCGGCGGCGAAGCCGTCCTGATCGGCACGCGAGAAGCCGTACTTGGCCGCGGTCGCGTCCGCGAATACGCCCATGAGCTTGCCGTCCCAGGGGCTCTGCAAGCCGTCGTAGAACATGTGGTCGATGATCTCGCCGTGCCCCATGCGGAAGCCGGCGCGTGCCTTGGGCAGCAGATACGGCGCGTTGGTCATGGACTCGAGCCCGCCGGCGACGATGAAATCCGCGCCGCCGGCCGCGAGCTGATCGGCGGCCATCATGACGGCCTTCATGCCGGAGCCGCACATCTTGTTGACCGTGGTCGCGGCGACCGATTTCGGCAGACCGCCGCCGAGCGCCGCCTGCCGGGCGGGCGCCTGGCCCTGACCCGCGGGCAGAACGCAACCCATGATGGCTTCGCTGACCTGGCCGGGCTGGATGCCGGAGGCGGCAATCGCGGCGCGGATCGCGGCGGCGCCCAGGGCGTGCCCGGGGACCGCGCTGAAAACGCCGAGCATCGCGCCGATGGGCGTGCGTCGGGCGGACAGAATCAGGACGTTGTCTGTTGTCATAGCCTGCCATTTTGCCCTGCAAAAGCGCGCTTGTCTCCCCGGGTCACAGGCGCAGCCGGCGCGAGCGGATACACTCTGGATTCCCTGCGGAGGCGCGCATGAGCAGTCCGGCCGAACGCATCGACAGTGCCGCGCAGACGGCGCGCGGCCCGCTGCGCTTCGTGAGCGCGGCCTCGCTGTTCGACGGCCATGATGCGGCCATCAACATCATCCGCCGGATCCTGCAGGCCCATGGCGCCGAGGTCATCCACCTCGGCCACAACAGGAGCGTCGCCGACATCGTGCGCGCCGCGATCCAGGAGGACGCCGACGGCGTCGCGGTCAGCAGCTACCAGGGCGGGCACAACGAGTACTTCCGCTACATGGTCGACATGTTGCGCGAGCGCGGCGCCGGCCACGTCAAGGTGGTCGTGGGCGGGGGCGGTACGATCGCGCCGCACGAGGTCGAGGAGCTCGAGGCCTACGGCGTCGAGAAAATCTACACGCCGGACGACGGCCTGAAACTCGGCCTCGACGGCATGATCGACGACGTGTTCCGCCGCGTGCTGGCCATGCCGCGGCCCGCCTGGGGCGGCGGCACGGTCTCCGCCGAAGACCCGGTGATGCTCGCCCGCGCAATCACGGCGCTCGAGCTCGGCAGCGACGAGGATCTGGTCGCGCGCATCCGCCGGGAAAGCGCGAAAACGCTGAACCGGCCGCCGGTGCTCGGCATCACCGGCACGGGCGGCGCCGGCAAGTCGTCACTGACCGACGAGCTCCTGACGCGCATCGGGCGCTGGTTCCCGGACCGGCGCGTGGCGGTGGTGGCCATGGACCCGACGCGCCGCCGCACTGGCGGCGCGCTGCTCGGCGACCGCATTCGCATGAATGCCCTGGTGAGCGAGCAGCTCTTCATGCGCTCGCTGGCGACGCGCCGGCAGCACCTCGCGACCTCGGCGGTGCTGGCGGACACGGTGCAGCTCCTGAAGCTGGCAGGCTTCGACCTGATCGTGGTCGAGACCGCGGGCATCGGCCAGAGCGATTCCGAGATCGTGGATCTGGTCGACCTGTCGATGTACGTGATGACGGCCGACTACGGCGCGGCGAGCCAGCTCGAGAAGATCGACATGCTGGATTTTGCTGACTTCATCGTGCTCAACAAGTTCGAGAAGCGCGGCGCCGAGGACGCGCTGCGCGACGTGCGCAAGCAGGTGGCGCGCAACCGCAAGCTGTTCAAGACCCCGCCCGCGGAGCTGCCGGTCTACCCGACCATTGCGAGCCAGTTCAACGACGCCGGCGTCAATGCGCTGTTCGCCGCGCTGTGCGGGCGGCTGCATGCGCAGTGGGGTCGCCTGCGTTCCTGGCGGCCGGACGGCCTGGCGCCGCTCGGCGAGCCGAAGCGCCAGGCGATCATCCCGGGCGCGCGCGTGCGCTACCTCGCCGAGATCGCCGCGGGCGGGCGTGGCGCGCATGAGCGCGCCCAGGGCGCCGCGCAGGCGGCGGCCCGCGCGCACGGACTCTGGCGCGCGCTGGCCGCGCTCGACGGGGCGGCGATGCCGCCGCCGCTCGAGCGCTACGCCGACGCGGCGCAGGCCGGCGACGACGCCGCGACCAGGCTGCGGCGCGAGTACCACGGCGCCCTCGACGCGATCGGCGCGGAGGGCGTGGCGCTCCTGAAACAATGGCCGGCGCGCCGGGCTGCGGCCGAGGCGGAGGAGTACTGCTACCGCGTGCGCGACCGCGAGGTACGCGGGCCGAACTACACCGAGTCGCTGTCACACCTGCGCCTGCCGAAGATCGCCGCGCCGCGCTTCGAGGACTGGGGCGCACAGCTCGCCTTCCTGATGACCGAGAACCTGCCGGGCTCGTATCCCTACACCGGCGGCATCTATCCGTACCGGCGCGAGGACGAGGACCCGACTCGCATGTTCGCGGGCGAGGGCATGCCCGAGCGCACCAACCGGCGCTTCCACTACCTGGCGCGCGGCCACAAGGCGGCGCGTCTCTCGACCGCCTTCGACTCAACCACGCTCTACGGCGAGGACCCGGACGAGCGACCGGATATCTACGGCCGCATCGGCAACTCGGGCGTCTCGATCGCGACGCTCGACGACATGAAGCGCCTGTACTCGGGTTTCGACCTCTGTTCGCCTTCGACCTCCGTGTCCATGACCATCAACGGCCCCGCGCCGATGATCCTCGCCATGTTCATGAACACCGCCGTGGACCAGCAGGTGGAGCGCTGGCTGCGCGCGCAGGGGCGCTGGGAGGAGGCCGAGGCGATGATCGCCAGGCTCTACGCCGGCCGTCAGCGGCCCGCCTACCGCGGCGAGCTGCCCGCGGGCCACGACGGCTCGGGGCTCGGCCTGGTCGGGGTCAGCGGCGACCAGGTGGTCGATGCGGAGACCTACGCGAAGATCCGCGAAGACGCGCTCGCGCGCGTGCGCGGGACGGTGCAGGCGGACATCCTGAAGGAGGACCAGGCCCAGAACACCTGCATTTTCTCGACCGAGTTCGCGCTCCGGATGATGGGCGACGTGCAGCAGTACTTCATCGACCACCGCGTGCGCAACTTCTACTCGGTGTCGATCTCCGGCTACCACATCGCCGAGGCCGGGGCGAATCCGGTGTCGCAGCTGGCCTTCACGCTCGCGAACGGCTTCACAATCGTCGAGTACTACCTGGCGCGTGGCATGAAGATCGACGAGTTCGCGCCCAACCTGTCGTTCTTCTTCTCGAACGGCATGGATCCGGAGTACGCCGTGATCGGCCGCGTGGCGCGCCGCATCTGGGCGCGCGCGATGCGCGACCGCTACGGCGCGGCGCCGCGCAGCCAGATGCTCAAGTATCACGTGCAGACCTCGGGCCGCTCGCTGCACGCTCGCGAGATCCAGTTCAACGACATCCGCACCACGCTGCAGGCAATGTACGCGCTGTTCGACAGCTGCAACAGCCTGCACACGAATGCCTACGACGAGGCCATCACCACGCCGACCGAGGAGAGCGTGCGCCGCGCGGTCGCGATCCAATTGATCATCGCGCGCGAGCTCGGCCTGAATTTCAACCAGAATCCCTGGCAGGGATCCTTCGTGCTGGAGCGGCTGACCGACCTGGTCGAGGAAGCCGTGTACCGGGAGTTCGACAGCCTGTCGGAGCGCGGCGGCGTGCTGGGCGCGATGGAGACCATGTACCAGCGCGGCAAGATCCAGGAAGAGTCGCTCTACTACGAGCACAGGAAGCACGACGGGAGCCTGCCGATCATCGGCGTCAACACCTTCCTGCCCGAGCACGGCAGCGGCGACGAGCTCCGGAACGCCGAGCTGATCCGCTCGACCGAGGAGGAGAAGCAGGCACAGGTAGCGGGCGTGGGCGCGTACAACGGGGCGCACGACGCGGCGCAGGGCGAGGCGCTGGCGCGGCTGCAGCGGGTGGCGGCGGAGGGCGGCAATGTGTTCGGCGCGCTGATGGAGACGGTCAAGTCCGCCTCGCTCGGGCGCATCTCGCGCGCGCTGTACGCGGTCGGCGGCCAGTACCGCCGCAACATGTAAAAAGGGGACGCAACCCTTTTCTGTATTGCAGAAAAGGGTTGCGTCCCCTTTTTACAGCAGGGGCTCGCCGACCGCGTGGGCGATGCGCTCGCGCGCCAGGTCGCGCAGCTTCGCGGCGGAGCCGCCGGCGCCGGTCGCGACCGGCAGCGGCGCCAGCGCCTCGACCTCGATCCGTCCCCAGCGCGGCAGCAGCGTGCGCGCGCGCATGATCCGGCGGGTGCCGCGGATCGCGACCGGCGCCAGCGGCACGCCGGTGCGCACGGCGGCGGCAAAAGCCCCGCTGTGAAAGCGCCCGACGCCGGTTTCGGGCCGGAAGGTTCCTTCCGGGAAAAAGGCGACGGCCTGTCCCAGACCGACCGCGCGCAGGATCCGGCGCGCGTCGCCCGCGCCCTCGTGGCGATCTTTGCGCGCCACGAAATGGTGGCCGAGGCGCCGCATCAGCAATCCGGCGAGCGGGATGCCCGCGGCTTCCTTCTTGATGACGAATCCGAAGCGCGGCGGCAGGCAGGCGAACAGAAGCGGCCCGTCCACGTAGCTCGCGTGGTTGGCAACGATGATGCAGGGTCCCGAAGGCAGCCGCTCGAGGCCGTTGACGCGGACCGGCAACCCGCACAGCGGAAAATAGGCGCGGCAGACGAGGCGGGCCGCGGCGCGGCGCGCGCCGAGCGTCGGCAGGAGGAGGATGGGCACCGCCGCCACCAGCAGCATCGGCAGCAGCAGCAGCCAGACCCAAAGGCCCCACAGCAGTCGCAGGGGGTTCGGCCACGTCACCGGTACGGCTCCTCGGGTACGGGGTACTGTGAACTGGTTCCGGTTATGTTAATGGTCGTCGGTACCCTGTGAGCCGGGTCACGTTCGACCCCGTCGGAGGCGAACCATACTGCGTCCGCATTCTGTTGCACCAGCGCGCCGCAGGGGTGCCTGCGGCGACGCCGCTGTCCGCGAACGGAAGCAGGACCGGCACATGAGCGCAGCCATGAAATCCTCGACATCGGTGCGCGCCGCGACGCTCGCGCAGGCGGATGGGGCGGACCAGGCGATCGAGCCCGTGATCGTCCGCTTCCTCGACGCGGTCTGGATGGAGCGCGGACTGTCACCGAACACGCTGGCCGCCTACCGCGCCGACCTCACGGCGCTCTCGCGCTGGCTCAAGCAGCGCAGTACGGCACTCGCGAAGACCACGCGCAACGACCTGCTCGCCTTCATCGCCTGGCGTGTGGAAACCGGCGCGCGCCCGCGCTCGACCGCGCGCCAGCTGTCGAGCTTCCGCCGCTTCTTCCGGTACCTGGTGCGCGAGGGCGTAGTCAAGGAGGACCCGACCGCGCAGATCGCGATGCCCAAGATCGGACGCAGCCTTCCGCGCTCGCTCACCGAGAGTCAGGTCGATGCGCTCCTGGCCGCGCCGCAGACCACCGATCCGCTCGGCCACCGCGACCGCGCGATGCTCGAAGTCCTCTATGCGACCGGGCTCAGGGTGTCCGAACTCGTGAGCCTGCGGCACGGCCAGGTCAACCTCAACCAGGGCGTGCTACGCATCGTCGGCAAGGGCAATCGCGAGCGGCTGATTCCGCTCGGCGAGGAGGCGGTGCGCTGGCTTTCCGAGTTCGTGCGCGGCGCACGCGGCGAGATCCTGCTCGACCGCCAGACCGACCATCTGTTCCCGACCCGGCGCGGCGACCGCATGACGCGCCAGGCGTTCTGGCACATCATCAAGCGCTATGCCCGGAAGGCGGGCATCGACAAGGACCTGTCGCCGCACACGCTGCGCCACGCCTTCGCGACCCACCTGCTGAACCACGGCGCCGACCTGCGCGTGGTGCAGATGCTGCTGGGCCACAGCGACCTCTCGACGACGCAGATCTACACGCACGTGGCCCGCGAGCGCATGAAGGAACTGCACGCGCAGCACCATCCGCGCGGCTGATAGACTGTCGCCGCCGAACCGCGGGATGCGACCGCGGTCCAAGAGCCTGCCGCCGGCGTCCGAGGTGCGCGTGAGACCCGCATTCCGAATCCCGCTTTCCCTGGCCGTGAGCTTGCTGGTCGCGGGCGCAGCCGCTGGCCAGCCGCCCGGCAAGGGTACCGACGTGCGCGCGGAGATCGCGCGCCGGCTCGAGGTCAAGATCGAAGACGTCAAGCCGTCGCCGATCGAGGGTCTGTACGAGATCCGCTCCGGCGCGGAGGTCGGTTACGTCTCGGTGGACGGACGCTTCTACGTGGATGGCGACGTGTTCGACATGCAGACGCGCGCCAACCTGACCGAGGCGCGCCGACAGGAAGGGCGGATCGGGCTTCTGGCCGGGGTCGCGGAGCGCGAAGCGATCGTGTTTGCTCCCGCGGGCAAGCCGCGCCACACGCTGACCGTCTTCACCGACATCGACTGCGCCTATTGCCGGCGCATGCACCAGGAGATGGCGGAGCTCAACCGGCTCGGCATCCGCGTGCGCTACCTGATGTACCCGCGCGGGGGACCCGGTTCCGAGTCCTGGAAGAAAGCCGAAGCCGTCTGGTGCAGCGCCGACCGCAAAGACGCGCTGACGCGCGCCAAGCGTGGCGAAGCCGTGAAGGCCGCCCGATGCGAAACGCCGGTGGCCGCACATTACGCGCTCGCTCGGGATCTGGGCATCCGCGGCACGCCCGGCGTCATCACCGAACGCGGCGAATATCTCGCCGGCTACCTGCCGGCGTCCCAGCTCGCCGAGTACCTCGCCAAACTGCCCGCGGTCGCGGCGACCGACTGATCAGCGCTCGAGCAGCGCGCGCTTGTCCTTGACGTCCTTCCACGCGTCGGCATCGGCCGGCGGCTCGCCGCGCTGCGTGATGACCGGCCATTCCTTGGCCAGCTCGGCGTTCAGCGCGAGGTATTCCTCCTGTCCCGCTGGCACCTCCTCCTCAGAGTAGATCGCCTCGACCGGGCATTCCGGCTCGCACAGCGTGCAGTCGATGCATTCCTCGGGATCGATCACGAGGAAGTTCGGCCCTTCGTGGAAGCAGTCCACCGGGCAGACCTCGACGCAATCCATATACTTGCACTTGATGCAGGTTTCGGTGACGACGAAGGTCATCGGGGCTCCGGGTCCGGCCTGGCAGCGGCGAATTGTGCCACAGGCCCGCGCGCGCGCCTCAGCCTTGCGCCGGCGGCCGCTCAATGGCGGCGAAGTGCAGCTCCTCCCGCCCGGCGGCGCGGTCCTCCAGGAAGCGGCGCAACGTGAACACCACGCTCGGGAAGGCGAGCTCCGCCCAGGGGATCTCGTGCTCGGCGGCGAGCTTCACCTCCAGGCTCTCGACACCGACGCCGAACTCGGGTGAGGCGAACGTGGCGCGGAACATCACGTGCACCTGCTGTGCATGCAGCACGTGCACGATCGCGCACAGCCGCCCGACCTCGACCTGCGCCAGGGCCTCTTCCTGGCATTCGCGCGCGGCCGCCTGCTGCAGGGTCTCGCCGTTCTCCATGAAGCCGGCCGGCACGGTCCAGAATCCGCGGCGCGGCTCGATCGCGCGCCGGCACAGGAGAATCCGGCCGCCGGACTCGGCGACGCAGCCGGCGACCAGCTTCGGGTTGTGGTAATGGACGGCGCCGCAGGCGC
>Ga0187892_10004247_pt1 | contig 24357 bp, 17 predicted proteins | sample MA1701073metaG_FD_139345 | JGI IMG/M metagenome (GOLD analysis project Ga0187892, IMG submission 139345) | Bio-ooze microbial communities from a basaltic lava cave in the Kipuka Kanohina Cave System on the Island of Hawaii, USA - MA170107-3 metaG ... | reverse complement strand
AGAAGTGATGACCAACGACATCACGGCGAACGTCCGACTGGTGGTTGCCGAGCGTTTCCCGAAGCAGGATTTGCGACGCGTGGTCAACGAGATCGCGCGCATGTGCAAGAGCGTTGCGCGCCTCGGTTTCTCTGAAACGCTGTCAGAGGCTCCGAGTCAGATGCATCGGCAAAGCCGCGGCGTGCGGGTTTGATGTCACGGACGGCAGCCAAGCTTCAACGGGGCGCGCCCATGCCGAACGAGAAGACGAAACCCGATGTCAATCGGCTCGCCTTGAGTCGCGAGGAAGCTGCCGCTGCCCTGGGCGTGAGCGTTCCAACTTTGGACCGGCTCGTGCAACGCGGGCTGCTGCGACCGAGTCGTGCGCTGCGTCGTCCGTTGTTCCCCGTCCCCGAGATCGAGAGATTTCTTCGCGAGACCGCCGGTCCCGTGTGACCACAGCGAGAGCGATGGCGTTCGACATTGACACTTGCCTGCCTCGCGCCATCGCCACATCGACACCGCGACCGAAATGTTGTAACCCAATGTTGTAACCCGACGACCAAATTTGGGCTGTATCCGGGATGACTCAGGATGAGTGTCAACAGGCACGCATCCCTTGTAAACATTGGCCTAGCAGGCGATGGCTAATGGGATGCAAAAGTGGCTAAAAAGTGCCTGCTCGAATTATGAGTCCCCTGCTCTAAACCACTGAGCTACCCTGGCATAAATGTGTGACTATTAAATTGTTGCAACCACAACTTCGAGGGCATATTCGTACATATTTCGCTGCATATGTATCCCTTTGTTGTCACCCTGCATCATCCCGGGATACAGCAACCAGTCATTCACTTTGAATTCCAGCACGTCTGCGAAAATCTGATTCGTACCCATCAATTAGATACTCACTATCATCGTTTTAGACAGGCCGACAAGCTGATTTTTTCAAAAGCGCTCATTGCAGTGGTGAGCGCGGAAACAATCACGCACACCAATCCGCGGCAACGTGGTGCTTGCATGTTTATACAAGTCCCTTGTATATGTGTGATGTGCGCAGAAGCGTCAAATCCATTCCCGATGATCTGTTCGCCATTGCAGAGGGACAGCAAGGCTATTTCACTGCCAGCCAAGCGGCCGATGTCGGTTATCAACTCGGCAGTCAAGCTCACCATGTCAAAGTCGGGAATTGGGTTCGTGCCTCACGCGGCATCTATCGACTGGCCCGCTTTCCGCAGTCGGACGAAGAACAACTGGTTATCTATTCTCTTTGGTCGCGAAATCGCGCGGGCATCCCCGAGGGTGTCTATTCCCATCAGACCGCGCTGAGCATCCACGAACTCTCGGATGTCAATCCCGCCAAACTACACATGACGGTCCCCCCCCCGTTTCGCCGCAGCGCCAAGGTACCGGCGATACTGGTGCTGCATCACGCCGGCCTCGGCGGCCAGGATGTGGAGCAACGGCAGGGTTTCCGTGTGACGCGCCCTCTCCGGACGATCGTCGATCTGGCGGCGGCCGATCTTGTATCCCGCGATACAATTGCTCAAGCTCTGACCGAAAGCCGAAGCCGAGGACTCGTCACCGCACGCGAAATCGTGGCTTGGCGTCGTCGCGTAAAACACATCGCTTGGTTTGAGAAACTCCTATCGAAACAGGGAAAATGAAGACGGCGCGTCAGTACACCTCTGCCGCCGCATTTCGGATCGCACTTGAAACACGTCTGAAGAAATCAGCGATGGAGGAAGGAGTCGATCTCCAGCGGGTACGCCGCCAAGTAGCGTTTGACCGTTTCCTGTCGCGGTTGTTTGCTTTGCCGGATGCGCCGTGGCTGCTCAAAGGCGGCTACGCGATGGAATTGCGCGTGAAGGCTGCTCGCACCACGCGTGACATCGATCTGGCATTGAAGCAAATCCCGTCACTGGCGGCAGGCTGGGAAGCGAGCGCGGAAACCGTTTTGGAAATGTTGCGTGAGGCTGCGGGGACGGATTCGCAGGACTACTTCATCTTTTTAATTGGTGAGGCAGTTCAGGACTTGAATGCAGCTCCCTATGGTGGCGCACGGTTTCCCGTCGAAGCACGATTGGCCGGGCGCACGTTTGTGAAGTTCCATCTGGATGTCAGCGCTGGCGATGTTCTGCGCGAGCCATACCAGTTGCTCCCGAGTCGCGACTGGCTGGGGTTTGCCGGCATCTCGGCGGCGCCGTTCCCGGCGATTTCTTCCGAGGAACAGTTTGCCGAGAAAGTTCACGCGTACACCCTTCCGCGAGAAGGCCGTGAAAATTCCCGCGTCAGAGACCTGGTGGATTTGGTTCTCCTGATTGAGCAGTCCCGTCTGGATGTCGTCCGGTTGCGGACGGCAATTCGCGAAACATTTCAACGGCGAAACACTCATGAAGCTCCCCACGCCCTCACGCCGCCACCAGCTTCGTGGTCAGGGCCATTCGCCGAGATGGCCCAGGAATGCAAACTTGATCCCGAGATCGACAAGCAATTCAGCAAGGTGGAGCATTTTTACAGAACCCTCGCCTTGTGACGATCAAAGAGATGTCTGCACCTGAAGCGATCGAACAAAAGTTGGCGGCGGCGCTTGCCGAGTGTGAACGCTTGCGCGAAGAAAACCGGCGACTCCGCGAACGCGCGAGACCTGTTGCCATCGAAACGTCAGATCCATCACGGCCCTCCTCGACAATCACTCCCGTCGCCGCTGGGGCGGTCAGTGCCCAGTCCGATGCTGAGGATAAGGTAAAACTTTTCCGCAGTCTCTTTCGCGGACGGGAAGACGTGTACGCGGTTCGGTGGGAAGGGCGGAATGGGAAGACCGGATATTCGCCCGCGTCGCGCAAAGTCTGGGGTAGCTCGTTTCAAAAGCAATCAGGCGAGCCAAAAGAATATTTTCCTTTAACGGATCAAGTCATTCAGAACCATCTCACCGGCAAGATCACCGCTGGCGTTTACCCACTCCTGACCAACGACACATGCTGGTTTCTGGCATCCGATTTCGACAAGACAGGCTGGATGGATGATGTGCGGGCGTTTCTCAAGACCGGTGAGGATTGGAATGTCCCAGCAGTCGTCGAGCGCTCCCGTTCCGGTCGCGGCGGCCATGTCTGGGTGTTCTTTGAAGCAGCGATGCCGGCAAGTTTGGCGCGAAAGCTGGGTGCGGCCATGCTCACTCGCACGATGGAAAGTCGCCATCAAGTTGGGCTCGACTCCTATGATCGTTTCTTTCCAAGCCAAGATACGATGCCAAGAGGCGGATTCGGAAATCTGATCGCACTACCGCTACAGCACGTACCGCGAAGTCATGGCAACAGCGTCTTCCTGGATGCAAACTTCGCAGCTCACCCCGACCAGTGGGCCTTTCTTTCCAGCATCCGACGAATGCAGTTTGCCGAAGTGGAAGGCATCGTCCGTGAAGCCGACCGCAATGGGAAAATCATCGGCGTGCGACGCAGTGTCGCCGACGAGGATGCCGAAGCAGACCCATGGACGCTCCCTCCCTCTCGGAAGAAAAAGGAGGATCTGATTTCCGGTCCTTTGCCGGCGAGCGTGCGAATCACTCGCGGCAGTCTCCTTTTCGTTGAGAAGGAAGGGCTGCCGGCAGCCATTTTGAACCGACTGCATCGGTTGGCGGCATTCCAGAATCCCGAATTTTATCGAGCGCAAGCCATGCGACTGTCCACCTTCGACAAACCTCGTATCATCCGCTGCGCGGAAGAGTTCCCACGGCACATCGGTTTGCCGCGTGGCAGTCTGGATGAGGTTCTCACCTTTTTCAAAGCGCACGACATTGAAGTTGCGCTCGATGACCAACGTTTCCCCGGCCACTCCATTGAGCTGAAGTTTCACGGCCAGCTTCGTCCCGAACAACAGGCCGCCGCCGACGCCATACTGGCCCACGACGATGGTATTCTCTGTGCGCCGACCGCGTTCGGCAAAACCGTCATCGCGGCATGGCTGATTGCCGCGCGAAAGGTGAACACCTTGGTGCTTGTTCACCGCCGCCAACTGCTCGATCAATGGCGCGAAAGGTTGTCCACGTTCCTGAACTTGCCCGTCAAGAGCATCGGGCAAGTCGGTGGTGGTCGCCGGCACGCGACCACAGTGATTGACGTGGGTATTATTCAAAGTCTGAACCGCAAACAAGTCGTGGATGACATGGTTGCCAACTACGGCCACATCCTTGTGGACGAATGCCACCACATCTCGGCCGTCAGCTTCGAACAGGTTCTCCGGCAGGTGAAAGCGCGATTCGTCACGGGCCTGACCGCCACACCGCAACGCAAAGACGGACATCATCCCATTATCGTAATGCAATGCGGGCCGATTCGTTTTCGAGTGGACGCCAAAACACAGGCTCTCAATCGTCCCTTTCGACATGTCGTCATTCCCAGACCGACAAACTTCCGGTTGCCGCTTGGTCAAGAAAAGCTGGAGATTTACCAAATCTACGCTGCCTTGAACACCGATAAAGCTCGCAATGATCTCATCACGATTGATCTATTGCACGCCGTCAAAGCCGGACGTTCACCCATCCTCCTGACCGAGCGTACCAGCCAAGTGAATGAGTTTGCCACGCGATTGAAGGGGCTGGTGAAACACGTTGTGGTGATGAAAGGCGGCATGGGCGCGAAACAACGTCGGGCTATCGCCGAACAACTGGCGGCGATCCCGAACTGCGAAGAACGGGTCTTGCTCGCTACCGGTCGTTACATCGGTGAAGGCTTTGATGACGCCCGCCTTGACACGCTTTTTCTGGCACTGCCGATTTCGTGGCACGGCACTCTGCAACAATACGTCGGCCGCCTGCATCGTCTCCATGACAACAAGCGTCAAGTTATCGTCTATGACTACGTGGACGATTTGGTCCCGGTATTGTGCAAAATGTACGAGAAGCGCGTGCGCGGCTACGAGGCGGGGGGTTACAAGATCGAGAACGGTGAGCCGGAACCCTTGCCGCAAGCCCGGTCATCGTGATATGAGAATCACCGGCGAGACGTTTATGAGACGATCAACAACCGACATCAAAGTGCCGCCCGCCCACGATTGGCGGACGACTGACGAAGACGAGATCAACAAGCGACGGCTGCGGGCGCGCACCGAGGCGCTCCACGTCACCAACACCGACGCTACGCATCCAATCTTCTCCAACTTCCGAGTCAAATCGGCCAGCGGGATGACCTACACGGCGGAAATCCGCGATCTGGCGCAGCGACAGTTCGCTTGCGACTGTCCGGATTTTCGCAGCAACGGACTGGGCACGTGCAAACATGTCGAAGCCGTCTTGCTCCAACTGGAAGCTCGCTATCGCCGGTTGTTCCAGCAGGCTTCACGCGCCGGCTCGCCGCGCATTGATGTCGTGCCGGATCTCGACCGAAACGTGTTGCGGATCGAACGCGGTCAGGAACGATTACCGGACAAACTGCGAACGGCATGCGCGGGCGATCCGGTTGCCGCGTTGGAGTTGCTCCGGCAAGCCAACGTGTCCGGCTTGCGCCTCTCGCAGGAAGTCGAGCCGTGGCTCGAACTGCGCCGGCAAGCGAAGGAACGCAAACTTTTGCGCCGCGATTACGAGGCGAAGGTGCAATCGGGCGAGTGGCCGCCGCACGAAACGCTCGTGCCGCTGTTCCCCTACCAGCGCGAAGGGATGCTGCATCTGGCATTCACCGAACGCGCCTTGCTCGCCGATGAAATGGGACTCGGAAAAACCATCCAGGCCATCGCCGCCTGCGCTCTCCTCCACCGGCTCGGCAAGGCCCAGCGTGTTTTGGTCGTCACCCCGGCTTCGTTGAAAACCGAGTGGGAGGAGCAAATCCAGAAGTTCACCACCCTGCCCTACCGGCTTGTGTTCGGCGCGCGGCATTCCCGGCTGGGGGCGTATGCGGCCGCCACCGCGCCGTTCTTCACCATCGTCAACTACGAGCAGATGCTCCGCGACGCCCTCGATGTCAACGCCCAACTGCGCCCCGACATGGTGGTGCTCGACGAAGCCCAACGCATCAAGAACTGGAACACAAAAATCGCCCAAGCCATCAAACGCCTCCGCAGCCGCTACGCCTTCATCCTCACCGGCACGCCCATTGAGAACCGGATTGACGAAATCCGCTCGCTGATTGATTTCCTCAATCCGGCGGCGCTCGGCCCGCTCTTCCGCTTCAACCGCGAGTTCTACCAACTCGACGACCGCGGCAAACCCACCGGCTACCGCAACCTCGACAAGCTCCACGCCCGCGTCAAACCGTTCATGCTCCGCCGCCGCAAAGCGGATGTCGAAACGGAGTTGCCGGAACGCACCGAGCGCCACCATTTCGTCCCGCTCAGCCCCGAACAGAAACACCGCTACGCCGACCACGAGCAGATCGTCATGCGCCTCGCCAATCTCGCCCGACGCCGGCCGCTCACGCAACAAGAGCAGGACAAGCTCATGCGCGAACTCGCCATGATGCGCATGACCTGCGACACCAATTACATCCTCGACCCCGACGACCGCGCCTGTCCCAAACTCGCCGAGCTGGAGAAAGTGCTCGAAGAATGTCGCGACAACGACAGCACCAAGGTCATCGTCTTCTCCGAGTGGGAGCGCATGCTCGAATTGGTCCGCGACCTCTGCGCGCGGCTCGACCTCGGCCACGCCTGGCATACCGGTAGCTTCCCCCAACGCCGCCGCCGCGCCGAAATCAACGCCTTCAAAGCCGATCCGCGCTGCCGGGTCTTCCTCAGCACCGACAGCGGCAGCACCGGCCTGAATCTCCAAAACGCCAGCATCGTCATCAACTGCGACCTGCCGTGGAATCCCGCCAAACTCGAACAGCGCATCGCCCGCGCCTGGCGCAAACACCAGACCCGCACCGTCACCGTCATCAACCTCGTCGCCGAAAACACCATTGAACACCGCATGCTCGGCACGCTCGCCGCGAAGCAAGCACTGGCCGAAGGCGTCCTCGAACTGCGCGGCGACCTCAAGGAAATCAAACTCACCAGCGGCCGGCAATCCTTCCTCGCCAAATTGCAACAACTCGTCGCCGCGCCGGCAGCCACCGCTGCGCCGCCGCCAAGAGCTTTGCCGGTCGATCGCGCCCAAGCCTTCTCCGAACGCGCGCTCGCCGCTCTGCGCGGCAGCCTCGTTCGCTGCGAAGAACGCTACCCGCTCGACGGTCCGCACAGCGTCGTCGTGGCGGTCGTCGAACGCGACGCGCCGCTCTGGGCGGAGAAACTCGCGCCGCTGCACCGCGAACTTTTCGGCAACGGCCAATCCGACCCCCTCGCGCCGGTGAAGCTGGAAGTGATTGACCGCGCCACCGACGACGCCATCAATCGTCTCATCGAAGCCGGTCTCATCGCCCGCGCCACGCGCGCCACCCGGCCGTTGCATCCGCCTGCCGAAACCGGCCAGATGCTTTCCGATGCCGAACGGCAACAGGCCGCTGCCCACCGCGCCTGCGCCGCCCGCAAAATCAAACTGGCCGGTATGTTTGGTCAAGAGGATTTCCACGACGAAGCTCGGCAAGGATTACGCGACGCCCTGCACGCGTTGAGCCGCGCGTTCGCCATCGAACACCGGCACCCCGAACCCACCGACGCAACTGCCGCGCTTTTGCCACCGCTGGCGATGCACTGGGGCGACACCCTGCCGGCATTGCGCGCGTTCACCACCGACACTGCGGCCGACTGGAAACCCATTGTCACTGCGCTCACCGAACTGATCAATCGGACAGCCGCTGCAACACCAGCGTTTCGACATCCGCCGGCACCGTGACGCGAGCGACCATTACCGGCCACAGTTCCACGGGCGGTGTGCGCACCAACTCCGGCGGCAGCCGGATCGTGCCCAGATCATCGTGCAGATAGAGCCGGCGACCGCAGTGAGCGGCATCGCAACTTTGCCGGATGCCGAACCCGCAGCGTTTCCACGGACAGGCGCGGCCAATGTATTCACCGGCAGGTTGGGCGAGAAACACATCGCCGCCGCGGCCGATCCGTTGAGCGTGGCCGGTCAAGCGCCGCGTCAACCTTGCCAACGGCGTCAAATCCATCTCATCGGCTACCGTCACCAAGACGTCCGCGTCCTTGGGTTCCGGCTCGTCCGTGGTCAGTGAACCGATCAGCGCAATCCGTTTCACGCCGGACAACCGGGCGGCGGCCTGCGTGAACTCGAATACGCTGGCCAGCAAATGCGCCCGTGGCTCGACGGGTGGCGCGGCGGGCAGCGGTTCAACCCAGACCGGCTCGATGTCGTGCTGTGACAGCCACTCGGTCATCCGTGCCAGCAATCGTTCCTGCCGGTAGGCTTCCCAGGGTTTCTGTTCGCGGAATGCGCCGTGCAACGTCTCCCGGAACCGGCGAAATGCGCCGCGCCCGTGCAGCACGCGCTGCAACTGCGTTCGCAGTGTTTCATCCGCCACCGCCTCTGTAAATGCCACGCGATCGGCAAATGAGTCACCGGATTGCAGTGGCGCCACGAGAAGGAATCGTTCGGGGTTGGATTCGATGCGCGTCACGTCCTCGATTTCGTCGGACACCGCCAACACGTTCCCCGTTTGGAGGTCGAGATACTGGCGCGCTTCTGGCGCATTCGTCGCGAACGCCGCCTCCAACTCAAACCGCTTGATCTGCAATCTCCGCATGGCCAAAGCGGCGCATCATAGACAACCGCTTTCGACAGCGCAACATTGTCTCAATGATGGCACGGAGATCATCACATGAGAAATGTTGTAACCCAATGTTGTAACCCGATGCCGGAATTTGCGCCGTATCCGGGATGACTCAGGATAGGAAGCGACAGCCACGCAACCTTTGTAAACATTGGCGTAGCTGGCGATGGCTAACGATATGCAAAAGCGGCCAAAAAGTGCCTTCTCGAATTATGAGTCCCCTGCTCTACCTCTGAGCTACCCTGGCACGGCGACCAAATCTCCAGGCAATCGCCGCCGCTGTCAACGCCGTCACTTCGAACGCCGTCACTTCGCGATGCTGCGGCAAAACCTCTCGATCCGATCGAGGCCCTTCTGAATGTTCGCCAGCGAAGTGGCGTAACTCAGCCGGATGTAATCGTCCGCGCCAAAGGCAATCCCCGGCACGACGGCCACTTTCTCCGTTTCCAATAGCCGCGCGGCGAATTCATCCGATTTCAATCCGGTCTGCGAGACGTTCGGGAACAGATAGAACGCTCCTTTCGCGTTCACACAATTCACGCCGGGAATCTTGTTCAGCCGCTCGTGCATGTAACTGCGCCGCTTCGCATATTCCGCCAGCCACGACTTGAGATGGTCCTGAGGGCCTTTCAAGGCCGCGACGCCGCCCTTCTGCGCGAAACTCGTTGGGTTCGAAGTCGAATGGGACTGGATCGCGTCGATCGCCTTGGCGATGGGCTCGGGAGCGGCGAGATAACCCAGTCGCCAGCCGGTCATTGAATATGCTTTCGCCAGGCCGTGCACGATGATCGTGTGGTCGTAATGTGCCTTCGAGAAGCCCGCCACGGAATGATGCGTCGCGCCGTCATAGACGAGCTTTTCGTAGATCTCATCGCTCATGATGAGGACGCCTTTCTCGACGCAGACGTCCCCGATCGCCTTCAACTCCTCGCGGGAGTAGAGCGAGCCGGTCGGGTTGGACGGTGAGTTGAGCACGAGCAACTTCGTCTTCGGCGTGATGGCCGCGCACAATTGCGCGGGGGTCATTTTGAACTCGGTCTTGTCCGTGGTCTGGATGATGACCGGCGTCGCCGCGGCCATCTTGACCATTTCGGGATAACTCAGCCAGTACGGCGCGGGAATGATGACCTCGTCGCCGGGTTTGCACGTGGCGAAGATCACGTTGAAACAAGAATGCTTGCCGCCGCAGTTGATAATGATCTGCGACGGCTTGTAATCGAGGCCGTTGTCCGCCTTGAATTTGTCCGCGCACGCTTGACGCAGTTCCGGGATGCCGCTCGAAGGCGTGTATTTCGTGAACCCGTCCGCGAGCGCCTTGGCGGCAGCGTCCTTGATATGTTGCGGCGTGTCGAAGTCCGGTTCGCCGGCGCCGAAGCCGACCACGTCCTGCCCTTCGGCCTTCATTTGCTTCGCCTTGGCATCAATGGCCAGCGTCAGCGACGGCGTAAGCACCTTGGTCCTGTTGGCAACGAATTCTCTCATTGGATCCTTCCGTAAGACTGTTCCACAACCTGTTTGAGGTTGTTCTCGGCGACGTGGATGATCCCGATTTCGCGTTTGGCGTTTTCGGGGCTGTCGCTCGCGTGCGCGGCATTGACCATGATGTCCTGGCCGAATTCACGCCGGATCGAGCCCGGCGGCGCTTTGCGCGGATCGGTCGGCCCGAGCACCTCGCGGATTTTCTTCACCGCGTCCGGCCCTTCATACACCAGCGCCAGACATTTGGCGGTGCCGGCGTTGGCCTTCTTCTGTCCGTCGCACTCGCTGGGCGAAACGCCGGTCATGAACCGCACGATATTTTCAAACTGGTTGTCGCCGAACGGCCCGCCGAGTTGTTGGCCGAGCGGCTTCTCCAGTTCGGCGGGCAGCTTGAATCCAAACTCCTTCTCCAGCGCCGCCCGGGCCCGTGCGCCGACCATGTCGGTCATTCTGGTTCGCAACACCTGCCGGACGGGTCCGTAGAATTCTTCCGCCTGGGCGACGCTCATCTGGTGGACCTTCACGCCAATGATGAACAGCCCCGTCCGTGAGAATGCATCGATGATGTTGCCGGGGCGACCGCTGGGGAACTGAAAATTGTCCGGCTTGATCAGCACCAGCGTGTGCTCGGTCTTGGTTCCCTGCGGATATTGGACGACTCCCTCCAGCAAACCGCCATCTTTGTCCGAATAGCTCGCCCACAGTTTCAGCTTTGCTGCGGCTTCTTCCTCGTTCGGCGCGGCGAGGACCGCCGGCTCGAAATACTTCACCTCGCCCTTGTGGTCCACGATGTAATCGCCATAGGTGTCACGAATCGATTCGCCGCCCCGGCCGTGAGTAATGTGCCCCACAACCTGGCGCAAACGCTTCACGGCATCCTCGCCGCGGAATAGGAGCATCATCACCCGGCGACGCTGGCGGGCCTTGGAATCGGGCGAGTAATTGTCGAGGATGTACTGGCGGATCAGTTCCTGGATTTTTCGGTCCTGAGGGTCCTTCTCCGAAGCTGAGATTTTCGCGTATTCCTCTGCCAATTCCTTGCCGGGGGCGAACATTCGCGCCGCGACCAATTCCAGCGCCGTCCGCGTCATCAGACGCGCCAGAATGCCGCCCGTGCGCGACTTATGCAGCGTGTACGGGTTGATCAGCACGTAGGCCAGTTGATCCGCCATAGATGTCTTTCCGTAAGGCAAACGCGCCCGGCTCCGGGCGTCGTGAGCGCCAGAGATTACTGTTCGGTTTGGGGGCGTCAAGCACCGATTGGGAAACCCGGCGACGCTTTCCTTGGTTGCGAGTTCCCTTGGCGTGGGGAGGACAAACACCCTCCGGCAAGAAGGTGTCTTCGTTCTTGGTTCTAACGGGCTGCGCCGAGGACAGCGTGGTGAGCTGGAATCGGGGCGGTCTCGTGATGGAGCACGGCGGCGTACTGCAAGATGAGACTTTCGAGTTTCCGCCCGAGGTTGTCCCAGCACAACCGGCCTTCCGCCAACGCACGCGCTCTCCGTCCCATGGCATCGCGGTCCACGGCATTCGTGAGGACCACATCAAGCACGGCGTTCGGCGCGGAGAAATCGTCGGCCACGACGCAGGCCTCGTGGGCGGTGAGCGTGACCACGTGGTCGCCGATGGAATTGCAGACCACCGGACGTCCCGCGGCGAGGTAATCGTTGAGCCGAATCGGACCGCGAAACCGGCAGTTCACCTCATCGTCCTCGATCAAGAGAAAGAGGTCGCATGCCGCGAGATGAACGGGCACCTGTTCGGGCTTCAGTTTGCCGGTGAATCGGACCTGGCAATTTCCGGCGAACAGCTTCGGATATTTCTTCGGGTCGCAGGGGCCGATCAGGTAAATGAGGGCTTCGCGACCGGTCAGGGCGCGGTACCGATCCGCCAGGGCGAGCATCGCCTGCATTTCCGTGGGCGTGATGCGATCGCTGCTGCAAGTGCGACCGACGATCAGGGCGTCTGCCGGCAACCCCAGTTGGTTTCGGGCCGCGAGCATCGAGGCAGGGAACGCCGTCTTCAAGTCGCAGCCGGAAGGCAAGTGCAGCGTCCTCCAGGAATCCACGCCGATCTGGTCCTGCAGAATCCGCAGCAGAGGACGTGAAGTGGCGGTGCAGAGGTCCGCCCACCCCTTCAGGCCCCGTTCCAGGAATCTGCTCGCCCGATAGACCGGCTGCGCCAGCAGCGTGTTCCAATGCTCGTGCACACCGCCGTCGGTGAAGAGATCGGCCCAGTCGGCCACGAAGACGGAACGCGGATGCATGAGTTTGGCCGCGAAGAACGGCGCGGACACATTTGGCAGATGATCGGACACGAACACCACGTCGAAGCGCTCGATTCCCATCCTCAGACACCGGTAAAGGCTGTCGATCGGACAAAAACCGCTCGCCGCGAACCGGTGGGGTGTCAGGAATTGCGGCGTCTGAATCACGCGAACGCCCCGCACCATGTCCACCGACGGTCGCAACGTCCGCCGGGGCGACACCGTCAGGATCGTTGTGTTCCAGCCTCGTTCCGCGAGCACTCGGGCGAGGTGGAAATTGCGAAAGTACGTCCCACGCTCGCGGAGGTTGTGATTCAAGAACAGGGCTGACGAAGGACGTGATTCCTCGCCTGCATCGCGCCGAATCGACCTGTGGAAACCCAAACGCACATGGAGATAAATTGGCACGATGTGTGCCATTTACAGATGTGGATACGTTCGCCCGAAACCGAGAAACCATGAGCGATTCTAACGTTAAAGTCCTTTTCTCAAACCCGCCTTGGTGGGAGGCCACCGAGTGGAAATGGGGTTGCGTACCCGTCCGGCGGGCTGGAGTCCGCGCCGGGTCCCGCTGGCCGTTTACGTATCAGACCCTGTCTTTCCCCGGCTGGCGAAAACCGTTCGAGTACCTGCCAATGCCGTTCTTCATGACGTTCGCCGCCTCCTACGTGGCGAAAAACACCGGCGCCGCGGTCGTTCTGCGCGACAGCATCGCGCGGCGCGAATCGTACGAGACGTACTGGAAGTTCATCCTCAAGGAGCAGTTCGATTTCATCTTCATCGAGTCGGCGACGCCAAGCTGGGAAGAGGACGCGAAGACGATCCGCAAACTTCACAAACTACTGCCCAAGTGCAAACTGGTCGTCTGCGGGCCGATCACAAGCGTCAAGGCCGACGAGATTCTCCGCCAATTTCCCGTCGTCGCGTGCATCAAGGGCGAATACGAAAAGGGCGCGGTCGCCGTGCTGAACGGAAAAACAGGCGTCATTGAGCATGACCTGCTGGCCGTCGCCGAGATGAACACCGCGCCGTGGCCGATGTACGATGAAGCCGTCGCGACCGCCTACTACGATCGCAATCCGCGCGGCGTGAAGCTCCCGCAGGCCCAGGTCTGGGCCAGCCGGGGTTGTCCGTACAAGTGCATCTTCTGCGTTTGGCCCGCGGCGATGACCGGCAACGATCCGACCGGCGAAGGCAAACGGACGGTCCGGTATTACTCCGCGCAAACGCTCGAACCGTTCCTCCGCCACATCATCGGCAAGTACGGTTATCGCTCGGTCTATTTCGACGACGACACATTCAACCTCGGCAACCAGCACACGCTCGAGATGTGCGAGATGATGGCCCGCATCGGCCTGCCGTGGTCGGCCATGTGCCGGGCGGATACGGTCAAGCTCGAGACCTGGGCCAGGATGAAGGCCAGCGGGTGCTACGGCGTGAAGCTCGGGTTCGAGAGCGGCAACCAGTACGTCGTCGATAAGATCGTCAACAAACACCTCGACCTGAAGTACGCGGCCGAAGTGGTTCACCACCTGCGGAAGATCGGTATGATGGTCCACGGCACGTTCACAATCGGCCTGCCGGGAGAAACGCCGGATCAGGTCCGGCAGACGCTCGAATTTGCCCGCTCGTTGCCGCTCAATTCCAACCAGATTTCCGGCACGGCGGAGATCGAGGGCACACCGCTGCACACACTCCGCAGTTCGGGAAGCCTGGCCAAGTACCAGGGCGCGAACATCGACGGCAACTACGTCCGCGAAGTCGATGGCAACAAGAAGTGGCAGCAGATGGCCGGCGAGTTGCAGAGATCGTAGCGCCGTCGATCAGACCAACCCGCGTCTTCGCAATTCTTCGGTCGCCTTTTCCACGCGGTCCCTGGCCGTTTGTGTCTTCACCCATTCGACCAGTTCGCACATGCCGTCCGCAAACGCGATCCGCGGCCGGTACCCCAGCAGCCGGGTGATCTTCGACACGTCAGCGTAGCAGTGGCGGATGTCCCCTTCGCGGAACTGGCGGGCGATGATGGCTGGCTCGTGGAAGCCCAGCAACTTGCTCAAGGTCGCCGCCACTTCGCGGATCGACGTCGCCTTGCCGGTACCGACGTTGAACACTTCGTAGTCGGCCTTCGATTTTTCGAGGGCCAGGAGGTTCGCTTGCACGATGTCGCTGACGTGGATGAAGTCGCGCGATTGGCCGCCGTCCTCGAAAATCAGCGGCGGTTTTCGGTTGAGCAGCCGGCTCGAAAAAATCGCCGCGACCCCGGTGTAGGGGTTCGACAGGGCTTGCCGTGCGCCGTAGGCGTTGAAGTAGCGCAGCGCCACCGCTGGAATCTTGTAGGCGCGGCCGACACTGAGAAATAGCTCCTCGTGGTCGCGCTTGGTGACGGCATAGACGGAGGTCGGGAACAGTGGCTTGGTCTCGTCGGTTGGTCGCGGCTGTGCGACCCGGTCGCACTTCGGGCAATGCATTTCCCAATCCCGGCGTCGGAGTTGCGCGCGCGGGCGCAATTCCGGGAAAATCACGCCGCACTGCCGGCAATGGTATTTACCTTCGCCGTAAATGGACATCGACGAAGCGACGATCATCTTGCGGACTTCGGCGCGCTGTTCGAGGATTTGCTCCAACAGCACGCCCGTGCCGAGCGTATTGATCGAAATATACTTCGCGATCTGGTACATGGATTGGCCGACGCCGACTGCGGCGGCTTCGTGGAATACGACGCTGACACCGCGCACCGCTTTCGCGACGCCGCGGGCATCGCGCACGTCGCCGCGGACGTACTCCGCGCCCGGGTTGCGGTAGTTCGGCCAACGTGGGCGTTTGCCGTGCACCTGCGTGTCCAAACAATCGAGGACGCGCACGCGATAACCGCGCTTCACGAGCGCGTCCACAAGGTGCGAAGCGATGAACCCGGCGCCGCCCGTGACCAGAATCCTGTCCTTGCTCATGCGAGCGCTGTGTGTAGCGTGAAGCCGCTTGCCTGTCGAGGGGAACTCGCTATGATTACCAATGTCGCGTCTATGACTGCTCACTGAGCACCCATGATTATTCTCGGCGTTGACCCCTCCTTGCGCGAGACCGGCTACGGCATTCTCGATTCAAACGGCGGCGAGTCAAAAGCCATCGCATTCGGTACGATCAAGAATGGGGCGGACCTCCTGCCTTCCCGCTGCCTCGTGCGAATCGCAGACGAGTTGAAGAACCTCATTCAAACGCACGAGCCCGAGGTCATGGCCATCGAGGGCTTGTTCTACTGCCAGAACATGAAGACCGCGCTGACGCTCGGTCAGGCACGCGGCGCAGCGTTATTGGCCGCGGCCGAGCACGGTTTGGTGATCTTCGAATACGCGCCGCGTAAGGTAAAGCAAAGTGTCGTCGGCCATGGCGGCGCGCAGAAGTTGCAGGTTGGCAAGATGGTCCAGCGGATGCTGAGTCTGGACACCGAGCCGCCCGAGGACGCCGCCGACGCGCTGGCGGTGGCGCTTTGCCACGCCCAGTCGTCGCGAGGCCTCGCGGCGCGGATCAATCCGCCGAAACAAATCTAATGGAGAGTTGGAGCAATGGGGGTGTTGGAGCAATGGGGTGATCGCGTGATGCAAACTTTCGTCTTTCCAACACTCCAGCGCTCCATTACTCCAATACTCCCGTGATTTCCTATCTCCAAGGTAAACTCGTCGAATCGCTCCCTACCCAGATCACCGTGGACGTCAACGGCGTTGGCTACGAGGTGTTCATCCCGCTTTCGTCCTACGACCGACTTCCCCAGCCCGGCCAGCCCATCCGCATCCTCGTCCAACTCGTCGTGCGCGAGGACAGCCACACGTTGTACGGGTTCATGACCGCGGAGGAACGCGACCTGTTCAAGCTGCTCGTGAACAGCGTCAGCGGCATCGGACCCAAGACCGCCATCAGCGTCCTCAGCGGCATCTCGGTGCCGGCATTCAAGGGCGCGGTTGTGAACAACGACATCAAGTCGCTCTCCGGCATCCGCGGCGTCGGCAAAAAAACCGCCGAGCGCATTGTCGTCGAGTTGAAGGACAAGATCGGCGTGGTTGGGGCGTGGGAGGCGCAATCGGCGAAGCGGGAGCTATCGCCCGAGGAACAACTCCTCAACGACGCGATCCTCGCCTTGATCAGCCTCGGCTACAAGCAACTCGAAGCGCACAAGTCGATCCGTGCCGCGCTCGACAAACTCGGTTCGAAAGCATCCGTCGAGGCACTGGTGCGGGAGGCGTTGCGGGCTCAGTAGGCCGGCACTGGACGGCAACAACAGCCCGTACAACCGGAACTTGCTCAGAATCGCTCACCCGCCGGATAGGCCCGGCATGGCCAACGGCGCCCGTTGCAACCCTTTCTCGCGCAGTTTTTTTGGCATCGAAGGTGCGTCTTTTGGGCAGGAACGGGACGATTCTCACGTGAACCAGCCGTATGCGGGTGGGCCGCCGCCAGGGCTGACCGGGTCTCGATTCGCCCGTTGATTCACAAGTTTGGCCTACGAACCCTATGGTTTCGCTCCGCAACATGCCGATGAAACGCAAGCTGCGGCTGGTCATTATGGTGACCAGCACGCTGGCGTTGCTGCTCGCCTGCTCCGCGTTCGTAGTCCACGATTCCATCGCCCTGCGCCGGCACATGGTCAGCGAACTCGCCTCGGAGGCTGACGTTCTCGCCGTGCGCGCGGTGTCGCTGCTGAATGGCGACGACCCGAAGCCGGCCGAGGAGGTCCTTGCCGGGGTGCGTGACGACCTGGACATCGTTTGCGCCGCTGTGTATGGCGCGGACGGGAAATTGTTCGGGAGCTACCAGCGACCGGGCAGAAAAGCATTCGGGCCGCCTTCGACCGCTCAAGCGAAAGGACACCGGTTTTGGAGCAGCCATCTGATCGCCAACTCGAAAGTCGTCCGGGACCAGCAACACGTCGGCAGCGTCTATCTTGAGTCGGACTTGCAAGCCGTCAGATCGCTCCTGACCCATCATCTGATTATCGCGTCGATCGTCGTTCTCACCGCCTCGGCGCTGACGCTGTTGTTAACAGGACGGCTGCAACGGCTGGTCACCGATCCCTTTCTCAAGCTGACGAACCTGGCCCAGGCGGTGACGCAGCAGAAGGATTACACCGCGCGCGCGCCGAAGAGCAGCGACGACGAGGTGGGCAAGTTGATCGATGCGTTCAACGAAATGCTGGAGCAGATCCAGGAGCGCGACAAGGCCCTGCGCAAGGCCAACGACGACCTCGAGAAGCGCGTGCAGGAGCGCACGCAGTTGTTGCAGCGCGAGCTGTTCGAGCGGATGAAGACCGAGGAAAACCTCTGGGAAAGCCAGCGCACGCTCTCGACGCTGATGAGCAATCTGCCCGGCGCTGCCTACCGCTGCCGCAACGACCTTGAGCGCACGATGGAATTCATCAGTGAGGGCAGTCACGAACTGACCGGGTATCGTCCCGCCGACTTGATCCAGAATGCAGCCTGTTGCTATGCGCAATTGATTCATCCCGAGGACCAGAAGCGGGCATGGCAGGAGATTCAGGCAGCGGTCGAAGCCAAGCGCCCCTTCAAGTTGATTTACCGCATCATCGCCGCCAACACCCAGGAGAAATGGGTCTGGGAACAGGGCATGGGCGTGTTCTCCGACGATGGCAAATTGCTCGCGCTCGAAGGGTTCATCAGCGACATGACCGACCGCAAACGCGCCGAAGAGGAACGCAAGCGCGCAGAGGAACAGCTTCGTCAGGCGCAAAAGATGGAAGCAGTCGGGCGGCTGGCCGGCGGCGTCGCCCACGACTTCAACAACGTCTTGACCGTCATCACCGGTTACTGCGACATGCTTCTGCGGCGCACGGACGACTCCGATCCGCTCCACAAGAACGTGGACGAGATCGGCAAGGCGGCCACGCGGGCAGCGTCATTGACCCGGCAGTTGCTCGCGTTCAGCCGCAAACAGGTGCTGCAACCGAAGGTGCTGGAGTTGAACGAGGTCGTCGCCGGCATGCAGAAGATGTTGCGGCGCTTGATTGGCGAGGACGTGGAGTTTCGGACTTCGTTCGCGGACTCGCTCGGCCTGGTCAAAACCGACCCCGGCCAGATCGAGCAAGTCATTCTCAACCTTGCTGTGAACGCTCGCGACGCCATGCCGCAGGGCGGGACGCTCACCATCGAGACGGGCAACGTCACGATTGATCAGGCGAGCATCGGTCAGAAGCGCGAGATCACGCCCGGCGAATACGTCATGCTGGCCGTGACCGACACCGGCGTGGGAATGACCGAGGCCGTGCGCGCCCATTTGTTCGAACCGTTCTTCACGACCAAAGGCCTCGGCAAGGGCACCGGTCTCGGCCTGGCGACCTCCTACGGCATCGTCCGGCAAAGCGGCGGGTACATCGAGGTGTACAGCGAACCCGACCACGGGAGCACGTTCAAGATTTTCCTCCCGCGCGTGGACGAAGCGCTCCCGGTCCAGTCACCCGAGCCGAAGGACGACGCTTTGCCGCAAGGAAAGGAAACGTTGCTGATGGTCGAGGACGAAGTCGCGGTGCGCGAGTTGTCCGCCCTGATCCTGCGCGAATGCGGTTACACCGTGCTGGAGGCCGGCAACGGCATCGAGGGTCTGCAAGTGGCGCAAGCCGACCGGGAAGGAAAAATCGATCTCGTCATTTCCGACATCATCATGCCGCAGTTGGGTGGACAGGAAATGGTCGCTCGCCTGCAAAAGAGGACGCCCGACGTCAAAGTCCTCTTCACGTCAGGATACACCGACGACGCGTTGGTCAATCACGGCGTCCTCGATCGCCGCGTCGCGTTCCTCGAAAAACCCTTCTCGCCGAAACAACTTGCGATCAAGGTCCGCGAGGTCCTCGACCAACCGACCACCGTGGCGGTCTGAAGCTCGACTGCCGGGCTGGGTCCGCCTCACCGCAGCAAATCCCGGTAGGTCCCCACAATCGGTCCCAGCAGCACGAACATCTGGTAGATGATGTAGATGCCCACCAGCACGTACGCAAGCCACGGCAGCCAACTCGCCAGCAGGGACAGGCTCCGCCGCCAGCGTTCCCGGTATTGTTCGGAGAGCCGCTCCAACATCTCGTCCATGCGTCCGCTCTCCTCGCCCGTGGCCCAGAATTGCAGCACTTGCTCGGGAAAGAAGCCCGTCGCGCGCAAGGCCTCGCTGACCTGCGAGCCTTCGTCCACGAGCGCACGCGCCTCGCTATACGCGCGGGCGAGAAGCGGGCTGGGCACCATGCGGCTGGCGTGTTCCATTGCGTGCACGATGCCGTGGCCGGCATTCAGCAGGAGGCGGATCGACTCGAACCATTGGCTGAGCGCGTAGTCGAGTCGAAACGCGCCGAAGATTGGAATCATCCGCAGGAAACGGTCGAAAATCAGGTTCGCGCCCGGCAACGAAAGCAGCCAGCGTCCCATCCAGTACGCCCCGAACACGACGGCGACGAGGACCGCCAGAAACCCGACCGTGTCGCGGAGATAATCTGCTGTCGTGTAGGGCACCGAACCGAACGTCCCCAGCACGAGCGCCGGGAACCGGCTGATGAACACCGCGGCGATAAGCACAATCATCGGCAGGATCAATGCGGAGAGAAACTGGCCCCGTGCCCGTGCCCGTTCGTCGTAGTACGCCGCAAGCGACAACAGCCCGGTATCCAATGCGCCGCTTTGTTCGCTGACGCCGAGCAGATACCGGTCGAGTTGCGGGAAGCGACCGGAAGAACGTTCGATCGCTTCGTGGAACGGCTCGCCTTCGTTTACGAGGATGGAAATCTGGGTCGCGACCCGCCGCATGGCACGTGGCGCAGCCCGACGCAGCGTATGCAGAGCGCGTTGGATCGGGACGCCGGCCTGGATCATTTCGCCGAACTGATGATAAAAGGTCGCCAGGTCCTTCGAGGAGAAGCGTCCGCCCGCAAACGGCAGCACCCAGATCGGGATGCGGACCGTGACGCTCCGTCGCGCGCTCAAGCTTTGCTCTTGCCTCTGCATGCGGCTTTCCGCATTGTCTGACCGATGCCCGAGAAAAGCAAACACGAGGCGTTGGCAGCCAAAGACGCGGCATTCGAGATGACATTGCGGCCGCCGACGTTTCGGGATTTCACCGGGCAGGCCAAAGTTCGCGAGCGGCTGGAGTTGTTCGTGCAGGCGGCGAAGAAACGCAAGGAGCCGCTCGGACACATGTTGCTCAGCGGCCCGCCCGGCCTGGGCAAGACGACGCTGGCGTTCATCATCGCCAAGGAAATGGGCGTCAACATCCGCTGCACATCCGGACCCGTGATCGAAAAGCCAGGCGACCTGGCCGGGCTGCTCACGAATCTGGAGAAAGGCGACATTTTGTTCATTGACGAAGTGCATCGCCTCCAGACCGCCGTCGAGGAGTACCTCTACCCGGCCATGGAGGATTTCCGGCTCGACATCATCATCGATCAGGGCCCGAACGCCCGCTCCGTGCGCATCAATCTGCCGCGGTTCACGCTGATCGGAGCGACGACCCGCAGCGGCCTGCTCACCGAGCCGATGCGCACGCGCTTTGAAATCAATTGCCGACTCGATTATTACGTGGCCGATGATCTCCAACTCATCGTTCAGCGCAGCGCTCGCATCCTGAACGTGGACATCGACCATGCCGGCGCGGACGAGATCGCCCGTCGCGCGCGCGGCACGCCGCGTATCGCCAACAACCTGCTCCGCCGCGTCCGCGATTACGCCCAGGTCAAGGCCGACGGCAAAATCACCAAAGACATCGCCGACAAAGCTTTGACCATGCTCGACATCGATCAGCACGGGCTCGATGAGATGGACAAGCGGATTTTGGATACGCTCATCCACAAGTTCAGCGGGAAACCGGTTGGTCTGAACTCGCTGGCCGTCGCCGTCGGCGAGGAGCCGGACACCATCGAAGAGGTGTATGAGCCGTACTTGATCATGGAAGGGTTCTTGAATCGCACCGCGCAAGGCCGGGTGGCTACAGAGAACGCGTATAAGGTGCTCGGCTCAACTCCGGCCAAGTCGCGGCAGGGCGAGTTGTTCCGTACCGCATGAGGACGAGTTTGCGCTTGTGTGAATGTGGGAGGCGCCTCCGCGCGCCAACCGGTTCTGCGTCTGTTCTGCCTCCTGCCGGTCGGCGCGCGGAGGCGCCTCCCACATTCAGTTCTTCTGGTTCACCGCACTCCCCGTTATGATTTGGCTCCGCCGCCTGATCATCGCCTTTCCCCTCGTGCTGTTGGGTTTCTTCGGCATCGCGTTCTTCTCCGTGCGCGTCACGCCGCCGAAGAAACTCAATCAGCTCACCATCGGCAGCATCGGCGAGGCGAAAATTCTCAATCCGATCCTGTACACCACCGGCGCGGACGCGGAGATCATCGAACTCGTGTTCCGCGGCTTGGTGAAATACGACGAAGACCTCAACACCGTCGCCGACCTCGCCGAGCGATGGACGATCTCGCAGAACTCGCTGCTGTTTTTCGCCACGCCTGCGCAAGCTGCCGACGCGTTGCGCGTCATCCAGGGCAACCGGGAGCGCTGGGCGAACTGGAACCTCGCGGATGCCGGGCAAGATGGTCCGCGGGTCGGACTTGCGCTGTCGAAGGCAGGCACCTCGTATCAGGAATCGCTCCTGTCGTTGATCGAAAAGCAGCAACCGCTGCCGGTCTCGTTCGTGCGCATCGGCATCGCCAAGAATGCAAAGATCGGGACCAATCTTGTCACTTCGGCAACGTTCTGGCCGGTGCTCCAGGCCGAAATCGGTAAGACGCCGTCACTCGCCGCGCGGCTCCATTCGCATTTCATCAACACCTCCGCAGAGTTCGACCTGGTGGTCGCCGGCGACACCACGGAGTTCGTCGCGCTCGCAAACAGGCTTCTCAAAGCCGAAGCCGGGAGGGAATCGCTGGGCCAGTGTGCAGTCGCCGAAACGTTCCCGGTCCTGAACGAGCCCGAGATCGTTTTCCAACTGCGCCGCGGCGTTCGCTGGCACGATGGCAAACCGTTCAGCGCGCGCGACGTCGATTTCACCTACCGAGCGATCATGAACGAAGCGTACGCCTCCCCTCGACGCGCCGACTACGAACTCGTCCGCGAACTGCAGTTGCCCGATGCGCACACGGTGCGCGTGGTCTATCGCAAACCGTACGCTCCGTGCCTGATGTCGTGGTCGATGGGGATGCTTCCGCAACACATCCTGGACGGACAGGCAAGCCAGTGGTGGGCGAAGAACTTCAACCGCAGCCCCGTCGGCACCGGGCCGTACAAGTTCGACAAATGGCTCTCGAACCAATACGTGCGCCTGCGCCGCAACGACGACTACTGGGAGGGCAAACCGCACATCGAGCAAGTCACCGTGCGCGTCATTCCCGACATGGTCTCGCTGCGATTGTCGTTCGAGACGGGCGAGGTGGACTACTGGGGCGTGGAACCGCACGCGAACAAGAAGTTCCAGGACCATCCGCGTTACGAAGTATTCAGTCGCATCGCGCCGAGCTACAGCTATGTCGGCTGGAACTTGAAGCGACCGATGTTCCAGGATGTCAAGGTGCGCCGCGCGCTCGCCCACGCTGTCAACGTGCCGCAGATCATCGAGTACGTGCTCTACGGACAGGGCGTACAATCCACGGGGCCGTTCCCGCCGCAGATGTGGTTCGCAAACCCGAACGTGAAACCGATCGAGTACGATCCAGCGAAGGCAAAGGCGCTGCTCGCCGAGGCCGGCTGGAAACCCGGCCCGAACGGTTTACTCCAGAAGGACGGCAAGCCGTTCAAATTCACGTTGATCACGAATCATCCGAACGAGATTCGCAAGGACATCGCCACGCTCGTGCAGAACGACCTCAAGAAACTCGGCATCGAGGTGGACGTGCAGATTTACGAGTGGGCGGTGTTCATTGACACCTACATCAACAAACACGACTTCGACGCCTGTGTGCTCGGCTGGAACCTCGGCTACGACTACGACCAATATCAACTCTGGCACTCGTCGCAGGCCCAGCCGGGCATGCTCAACCATTCGTCGTACGCAAACAAGGAGGTGGATCGTCTGCTCGAACTGGCGCGCAGCGAGTTTGACGAGGAGCGGGCCAAACAGTACTGCCACGAAATCCACCGTATCATTTACGAAGACCAGCCGTATCTGTTCCTCGCCGTGCCGAAGGCGACCGGCACGATTCGTCGTGGCGAGTTCCGGGTAAAGCGTCCCGATGGGAAAGGCGACTGGATCGAAGAACCCGTGCGCGGGACGAAAGTCGGTTTTCTGGTCTATCAGGATTGGTGGTACCGGCCGCAATTAACGCCGTGAACGTTGAACTTCGAACGTTGAACTTCGAACTTCGCAGGAAGGCTTACGCTCCGCTGCGCCCGTTCGACGTTCCGCGTTGGACGTTCGATGTTCGACGTTCGATCTGTTGGATATCATGACCGCTTTTCTCATCCGCCGCTTCCTGATCTCGCTGGTCGTGCTCGCGCTGGTGAGCTTGATTTCCTTTTTCATCATCACGCTCACCCCCGGCAGCCCGTACCCGTGGGGTGACTTGAATCCAAAGATCTCCGAAGGGGTCAAGAAGGCGTACCAGAAAAAGTTCCACCTCGATCAACCGTTGCACAAGCAATACTGGTTCATCATGCGCGACATGTTCACGGGCAAGCTCGTGAGCAACAAGGACGAGCGACCCGTGCTCGCCAAGATCGGCGAACGTGTGCCTTACACTCTCTTGCTCAACGCGGTCGCGCTCGTGATTGAATTCAGCTTCGGCATCGCGCTCGGAATCTACGGAGCGCGGTTCCGGGGCACGTGGCGGGACAAATCTACTGCGGTCACGGCCTTTGCCTTCATCGCGCTGCCGGGGTTCTGGATTTCGTACCTGCTCTGCATTTTCTTCGTAAAATACGTCCAGGTGCCGCTGCTGGGATTAGTCACGTTCGGCGTGCAACACGCGAACGAATGGACCTATCTGCTCGACCGCGCGTGGCACCTCTTCACGCCCGCGCTCGT
>Ga0187892_10004246_pt1 | contig 24359 bp, 30 predicted proteins | sample MA1701073metaG_FD_139345 | JGI IMG/M metagenome (GOLD analysis project Ga0187892, IMG submission 139345) | Bio-ooze microbial communities from a basaltic lava cave in the Kipuka Kanohina Cave System on the Island of Hawaii, USA - MA170107-3 metaG ... | reverse complement strand
GTCGGGGGCAATAGCGGCGGTGGCGCCGTCGCCGGCGGCAGAGACCACCTGGCGAGCTGAGTCCTGGCGGACATCACCAGCGGCAAACAGCCCCGGCTGCTCCGTCTCCATCCAGTGGTCGACTAAGATATGGCCAGCCTGATCCATGGAGACCAGACCCTTAAGGAAATCGGTGTTGGGGTGGTGGCCGATGAAGATGAATACGGCCCCGACCGGCAGCACCCTTTCTTCGCCCGTCAAGACGTTGTATAGCTTGGCAGCGACAACCTTGTCTTCGCCCAGTATTTCGGTCACGACGGTGTTCCAGATGAACTCCATCTTAGGGTTAGCGAAGGCGCGCTCTTGAAGGATGCGGCTAGCCCGCAATTCATCGCGGCGGTGGATGACATAGACTTTGCTGGCGTAGCGGCTGGTGAAGAGGCCTTCGTCCAGGGCAGAATCGCCGCCGCCGACGACCACTACCTCCTGGTCTTTGAAGAAGGCAGCGTCGCAGGTAGCGCAATAGGAAACGCCGCGGCCGGTGAGGCGCTCCTCGCCGGGGACATCAAGCTTGTTGTAATCGGCGCCGGCAGCGAAGATGACGGCCTTAGCGATATAGTCATCCCCCGACGTGTGAATACGCCAGTATTTACCTTCACTCTCGCGCTCAAGAGCGGTGACCTCGGCGTAGTGAGTCTCCATACCGTAAGACTCCGCCTGTTTGAGCATCGCTTGGGCCAAGTCAAAGCCGTTGACCGATTCGATAGCAGGATAGTTTTCCACGGTCTCCGTGAGGGCTATTTGCCCGCCGATAACTCCTTTTTCCAGGAGAGCTGTACGGCGGCGGGCGCGGGCGGCGTAGAGACCGGCAGCCAGGCCGGCTGATGCCCCGCCGATAATAACGATGTCGTAGTGCTTAGCTTCCGTCATATCAAAACCTTTACCAAAGCAAAGGGGCTGCATTTAGTTGAATGACAGCCCCTCTTTTCCTCTTGCCTGGATTGCCAAGAATCGGCTATTCTCCCTAGTTCAGCGCTTTTTCGATGACGCGCTTAAGGTCCCCCTTTGGTCGGAACCCGATGACCTGTTCCACTAAGGCGCCACTCTTGAAGATGAGAAGGGTGGGGATGCTGCGGATGCCGTATTTGGATGCCGTATCGATATTGTCATCAGTGTTGAGTTTTACGAATTTAACCTTACCAAGGTACTCGTCGGCCAACTCCTCAACGAGGGGAGCAACCATACGACAGGGGCCACACCAGGGAGCCCAGAAATCGACAAGGACAGGAAGGGCTGCCTTTAGAACTTCCTCCTCGAAGGTGGTATCAGTAACGTCGCTGGGCTTAGGCATCTCGAATCCTCCTCACGAACGTAAAACGCCTATTGACTATCTGTCGCTTTTCATGGTAGCATACCCCTACGGGGTATGTCAACAAATACCGACAGAATAGCAGTAGAGAGAGCGAACAACGAGGCGTTGCTAGCCCGTTTGCGGCGCATCGAGGGGCAGATTCGCGGCATCCAGCGCATGCTGGAGCAGGGCCGCGAGTGCGACGATGTCCTGACGCAGTTGATGGCGGCCCGCAGCGGCCTGGATCAGGCGGGGCTTTTAGTGATGGACCGCCACATCGAGCGCTGTTTGCTGGCTGGCGTGCCCAATGAGGCCTGCCTTCGCGACCTGCAACGCACCCTGCGGGCGTGGCTGCGTTTCGGTAGCCCAGCTGGAACGGGCGACGACGCTTCCGAGATTCCCTTAGATTAATTACTTAGGAAGTCGCAGAAGACGTTCGTGCACGTCCGGTATATCATTCACTATCCTGGCCCGCTTTCCGAGTCGGCGCGGGTGCCATCTCTCTCATCGCCTCCAGCATGCCCGACTGCACCGCTTCGCGCGCCACGCGCAGGGCGCTGACGATCGCCTGAGCGTCGCTGCGGCCATGGCCGATGAATACAAGGCCATTGATCCCTAAGAGGGGGCCGGCCCCGTATTCGCGATAGTCCATGGAACGGCGTAGCTGGTTGAAGGCCGGCAAAAGGACGGCGGCGGCTAGTTTGTAGTGCCAGCGACTAGTCATGGCCTGCCGGAGCTGGCCGGTAATGAAATCGGCCACCCCCTCCATGGTCTTGACGACGACGTTGCCGGTGAAGCCATCGGTTACGATGACATCCGCCTGGTCTTTGGCGATGTCCTTGCCCTCGATATTGCCGATGAAGTTTAGCTCGCTGTCTTTGAGAAGCTCGTAGGCTTCCAGGGACAGCTGATTGCCTTTGCTATCCTCCTCGCCGATGTTGAGGAGGGCCACGCGGGGATTGGGGATATTCCAGACCTTTTCCAGATAAACGGAGGCCATCTGGCCAAACTGGAGCAAATAGCTTGGCTTGCAGTCGGCGTTGGCGCCCACGTCCAAGAAAACGGTGAGGCGGCCGGCAAAGGGAAGGAGGGCAACCAGGGAAGGCCGCTCGATCCCCTTGAGGCGGCCCAGGTACATGATCGCGCCCGCCATGACGGCGCCGGTGTTGCCGGCGGAGACGAAGGCGTCGGCTTGGCCCTGCTTGACCATTTTGAGTCCTACAACCATTGAGGAGTCCTTTTTATGGCGGGCGGCCTGAGCGGGCTGCTCGTCCATCTCGATGACTTCTAAGGCGGGGACGACACTGATCAGCTCCGACTTGGGGCCGTATCTGGCCAGCTCGGCGATAATGCGCTCGGGTATGCCTACAAGGGCCACGTTGATCCCTAAGTCGCGGGCGGCCTGGACGGCGCCCTTAACGATTTCCTGGGGGGCGTGGTCGCCCCCCATAGCGTCCAGGGCGATGATGGTATCTCGTTGCATGATCTTCGAACGCCTAAAGCATGCTGTTAGGCAGGGCTGCGGTGTAGTCGCCGCTACATATTGTAGCCGCACCCTTCAGGGTGCGGTAGCGCTTTCGTTTTTGAACTCCTCCGCCATGCGCCGGCGGAGGTCGGCGTTGGTGAGGACGTCTACAGCGGTCATGGCTAGCGCTTTGGCGGAGTCGATGAGGCCCTGATGGCCGGCCTCGCTGGCGGCAATCTCACGGAACTCGACGGTGTGAATAGGGAACTCGGGCGGGGCGATGGCCACCGTGGGATGGATGGCGGGCACGATAGCGCTGACGTTGCCCATGTCGGTGCTACCCACGGCAGGTCGTGCCTCGGGCTCGGCGATCCGGCGGCCTATGGACTCAATATTCCGCTGGTAGGCCTCTGCCAAGGCTAAGTTTGTGCGCATGGCCTTGTAGCGGGATTCCTCGCCCCAACGGTATTCCAGGCGACAACCGCTAGCCTGAGCGGCGGCGAGGAAGCAGGACAGGACCTTCTCTTTGATCTCCTCGAGATATGAGTCATCCCTGGCCCTTAGCAACAGGCTGGCCGCTGTATGGTGGGGGATAACGTTTACCGCTTGGCCGCCGTCAGTGATAATGCCGTGGAGGCGGGCGGAGTCACGGAGCTGCTGACGGAGCATTCCCAGGCTGCTAAAGGCGATGATCATAGCGTCCAGGGCGTTAACGCCGGCTTCGGGCCGGGCGGCAGCGTGGGCCGCCTTGCCGAAGAACTCCACATCCAGCTCGAGGCAGGCTAGAGCGTGGGTAATGACGGCGTCGCGATTGCCGGGGTGAGCCAGCATGGCACAGTCCAGGCCGTCGAAGGCGCCGCGGGCGGCCATGTAAACCTTGCCCCCAGCGGCCTCCTCGGCTGGGGTACCGATGACGAGTACGGAGCCGCTGGTCTGAGCGACAATCTCTTTGGCGGCCAAGCCTGCCGCCAAAGAAGCGGTGCCAATGATGTTATGGCCGCAGCCGTGGCCAAGTCCGGGCAGGGCATCGTATTCAGCCAGGAAGGCCACCCTCGGCTCGCCTTGGCCAAAAGAGGCGCGGAAGGCGGTTGGAATTTGGCATATCCCTCTTTCAACGCTGAAGCCTTCGCCTTCCAAGACTTCGCTCAGCCAGGCGGCGGCCTTCTCCTCCCGAAAGGCTACCTCAGGGTTAGAGTGGATACGCAGGCTTAGCTTGAGGAGATCGTCTTTACGCCTATCGACACCAGCGATGATGGATCGCTTGAGCTCATCGCGAACAGTCATGGGATCCTTCCTTAGTCAGGGAATGACCTACCTGTGGCAGGCAGATTCATTCTAGTGGTGGCTTTCGGCGGCGGTCAAGAATGTCTTTTGCGAATGCTTCTCACCAAATACTCCCGCGTGTCCCCCTGAGCGCAAGCGAAGGGTCTAGCCGAAAGATTCTTCGCTTCGCTCAGAATGACTATCGCTATACTTGGCATATGTGGGCTCGCCAGTACCTTTTTCGTTTTCGTTTCCTACCGTTGATGATTCGGGCAAGCTATACTTCCCCGGGAGGATAAGCTTTGAACCTAAGACGCTTTATCCGCGACGTCCCCGATTTCCCGCAGCCGGGCGTGATGTTCAAGGACATCACGCCTCTTCTGAAGGACGCGGCTGCCTTCGGGTATGCCATTGACCGCTTCACCGATCACTGGGCGGGCCGCGGCATCGACGCGGTAGTGATCATCGAGTCACGAGGGTTCCTGTTCGGCTCGCCGCTGGCCTACAATTTGGGGGTTCCTTTGGTGCCGGTACGTAAGGCGGGAAAGCTGCCTGCGGAGCGCATGACCGCGGAATACGCGCTGGAGTACGGAAGCAGCCAGCTAGACATTCACCGGGACGCCCTCAGCGAAGGTCAACGGGTGGCCATTGTAGACGATTTGATCGCCACAGGGGGCACGGCAGCAGCCGCAGCCAAGCTGGTAGAGCTATTGGGGGCTGAAGTAGAAGGGTTTTCCTTTTTAGTGGAGTTGGCCTTTTTAGGGGGAAGGCAGCGCTTGCAAGCTTACGATGTGTTCAGCCTCATTCGCTATTGACGTTTGGTGCATCCCAGGCTGTTACGCGCGGCTTGACATCATTTGGGACATCACCTAACATCAAGGCGACAAGCGAATACGGTAACACTCTTATCCAGAGTGGTGGAGGGAACCGGCCCGACGAAGCCCGGCAACCGGTTCGCCTTTAGGCGGATAGCGGTGCCAACTCCGACCTTTGGATGAGGCGGTCGAAGACTAAACTTCGGCTGCCGTCAGGGGAAAGATGAGAGTGGCTAGTTGCGAGAAACTTCTCCACGCCACGAGAAGTTTTTTATTACCCAAAAAGGCGAAGATGTGGAAGCGATAACCTGGCTGGACGGCAAGGTCCGCCTTCTCGATCAAGCGCGCCTTCCTCAGCACGAGGCGTTTATTGAGACTGCTGACTACCGCGTAGTGGCAACGGCCATCCGCGAGCTGAAGGTGCGAGGCGCGCCCCTCATCGGCATCGCCGCTGCCTACGGACTGGCTCTGGCGGCCCAGGAGATCGAAGCGACGGACAAAGAGAGCTTCCTTGCTCGATTGGGTCAGGCCGCCCAGGAGCTAGCTTCGACCCGCCCCACAGCAGTGAACCTATCTTGGGCGCTCAAGCGGCTGCTGGCGCGCGCCGAACATTCAGCTAGCCCAAACGAGGCTCAGCGGGCTCTTGTCGCGGAAGCCACCCGTCTCCACCGAGAGGACATTGAGAACAACCGGCGGCTCGGGGCCATAGGAGCAGAGCTACTGCCCCAAGGAGCCGCCGTCCTCACCCACTGCAATACCGGATGGCTAGCCACAGGCGGATACGGCACGGCTTTAGGGGTAATCCGGGCGGCCTGGGAGCGGGGTAAGCTGACAAACGTGTACGTCAGCGAAACCCGGCCCCTTATGCAAGGCGTCCGTCTAACCGCCTGGGAGCTAGCCCGCGACGGCATTCCGCTAACCCTCATAGTCGATAGCGCCGCTGGGTCGTTGCTGCGGCAGGGGAAAATCGCCGCTGTGGTGGTGGGGGCCGATCGCATCGCTGCCAACGGCGACGTAGCGAACAAGATTGGGACGTATTCGCTGGCAGTACTGGCGCAGGAAAATAATGTGCCCTTCTACGTGGCAGCACCGACCAGCACCATCGACCTCTCATTAGCCGACGGCGATGAGATCCCCATCGAGGAAAGGTCGGCCAGCGAGATTACCAGCTATGGCAATCTGAGCGTCGCGCCCGCGGGCATTGAGGCGAGCAACCCCGCCTTCGATGTGACGCCTCATTCCTACGTGACGGCCATCATCACGGAGAACGGCTTGGCCAGAGCACCCTATATCGAATCGCTGGTCGCGCTGATGAAGGAGGGGTCGTATGCATAAGTACGCACCCGCAAGCGTTGCCAACAGACGCGGCCGTACCGTCTACCAGGGCGGGGCGATGGCTCGTGCTGCTTGTCCTCATTGCGGCAACAAGATTCCGATCTATGTGCCCCCAACAAGCGGCCAGCTATCAGTCACCGCCTTTAGAAGGTTGGGCTCCCTGGAATGGACTAGAACCAAAGCCGATGGGACATTTGTAGAGTCGCGCAGTGGAGAAAGCCCCTTCGTCGAACTTCATATTCATCCGACAAGGCGAGCCAATGAATAGCGCACGAGTTGCCGTCATTGGAGGCAGCGGTTTCTATCGCCTGTCTGGCTTGGCCGACGTCGAAGAGACGCGCCTGGATACCCCTTTCGGGCCGCCCTCAGATGCCATCGTAACCGGCACGCTAGAGGGGCAAAGGATCGCATTTCTTCCCCGCCATGGGCCGGGCCACCGCCTGCTACCCTCGGAGGTGCCATCGCGCGCCAATATTTACGCGCTGAAGACGCTAGGCGTGGAGATCGTTATCGGCGTCAACGCCGTGGGCAGCCTCAAGGAGGAAATTGAACCGCAGCACTTCGTAGTGCCCGACCAACTCATCGATTGCACGCGTGGGCGGCCCAGCAGCTTTTTCGGCGACGGTTTGGCTGCCCATATCGCCTTCGCTGAACCCTTCTGCCCCGTATTGAGAGGGGCGCTGACGGCGGCGGGCCACGAAGTAGGAGCTCCGTTGCACGATGGCGGCACCTATGTAGTCATCGAGGGGCCGGCCTTGTCGACGCGCGCGGAGTCGAACCTCTATCGCAGTTGGAAGGCAGAGATCATAGGCATGACAGCCTTGCCAGAGGCGAAACTGGCTCGAGAGGCAGAAATGTGCTACGCCATTCTGGCCTGCGCCACCGACTACGATGTTTGGCATCCCCAACACGAAGAAGTAACGGCAGAGATGATCATCGCTAACTTAGAAAAAAGCCTGGCGCTATCCCAAGAGGTACTGCGGCTGGCCTTACGCTTGCTGCCGGAACAAAGGAAATGCGCCTGTCCTTCCGCCCTGAAGAATGCGCTGGTGACCCCCTTGGAGAAAGTGCCCCAAGCAACTAAAGACCGTCTTGCTCCAATTCTTGGCAAATACGTCAAAAGACAGCCCCAAAAGATGAGGACAGGGTGATGGTTGACGTGATGATGCCAAGGACCTCGACAAGTCGAGGGAGCCTTAATCGCTATGCCATCGAGCGGCTGACTGACCCTTCAATTATTCGCGCTTGGCTTGAGCCGGAGCAGGCCTACGCCGCCTACGCCTTGGGACAGTTAGAGCCAAGGCTGTTCGCCCGCGCCCAATGGTGGGCCTGCATCGGGTCCAGCGGGAGGGCATTGGTCTGCATATCTCGAGGCGGACTAGGGAACAGTATCCTTACTGTCGGCCAAGCGGAAGCGCTGAACGTCCTCTTGGGACTGCACCCCGGGCCCCACTACGCTTTTGCCACCTTTCGTCCAGAGCACTTAGCCATAGCCCGACGATATTATCTCTTCGCCCGCCAAGCGCCGATGGTGCGAATGGTCGTGACCAGGGACACTTTCCGTCCGGTGGAAGGGGAAGCGAGACGCTTAGAGGGTCGTGATGTCCTGCGAGTCAATCGCCTATACTCTACGGAGGACGGCCCGACATTCTACAGGGCTAAACTGCTAAAGGAAAACGTCTATTTCGGGGTCTTCTCAGAGGACCGCCTGGTGGCTATCGCTGGGACCCACGTGGTATCACCGACAGAGGGCATCGCCATCGTAGGCGACGTGTTCACCCATCCTAAGTACCGTAATCGCGGACTGGCCAAAGTGGTCAGCAGTGCGGTTACGGAAGATTTGCTATCCATGTGCCCAGAGGTGCTCCTGACAGTGGAGAGCACGAATGAGCCGGCCCTGCACGTGTACCAGAGGCTCGGGTATCGGGAAGTATGCACGCTGTATGAGAGCCCCGTAGTAAGGCGAGAACCAAGGAGCGCACTGGCGCTCTTGCGCCGAGCCCTCGCTCGCTGGCGAGGACGCCACCAGGACAAGGAAATAGTGCTGCGGTGACTTTTTCGATTACGGCCCGTTGCCCGCGCACGGGGATGTTAGGGGTTGCCACCTCCAGCAAGGCGTTGGCGGCCGGCGGGATCGTACCTTATTGCAAAGCGGGCTTGGGCGCCATCGCCAGCCAGTCTTTCGTGAACCCTTATCTCGGCATCGACGGCCTGCGCCTGTTGGAGCAGGGCCTTTCAGCCGAAGAAGCGCTGGAAAGGCTCATCGATAACGACTCTGGACGTGATGTCAGACAGCTTGCTATCGTTGACAGGCAGGGAAGAGTCGCCGCCTATACAGGAACAAAATGTATCCCTTGGGCAGGCCACGTTTGGGGCGAGGGTTACGTTTGCCTGGGGAACATCCTGACTGGCGTTCAGGTGGTGCGAGCCATGGCCGAAGCCTTCGAAGCAAGCGTCTCAGAGGAGCTACCGGAACGTCTTTTGCGGGCCTTGGAAGCGGGACAGGCGAGCGGGGGCGACCGCCGCGGGCGACAGGTAGCGGGTATAGAGGTTGTGGACAGGGAAGAATACCCGTACGTAAGCCTGCGCGTGGACGACCACCCAGACCCTGTACAGGAATTGAGAAGAGTCTTTGATCTATTCATAAGCGAAGGGAAGCCGTGGCTTCCCCTGATGCCTCGCCGAGAAGATTTCCAGCCAGGCTGGGAGACGGTGCTCCGCGTCGCCAAGGAGGCGGAGGCGGCGCTTGAAGCCCAAGCGCCGCTTAGGAAGCAAGGTTAATGATAGAGTATGACTTCGCGGGGGCACTATCACAAAGGTATTCGCAGGGAGGCTAGCGATGGCAACCTCGCCCGAAGGCGAAAGCCACTTTTTGGGTCTATTTGAAAAGATCGCCCAGGGCAATCACGGCAACCAAGTACCGACCTACGGCAAGACTTACGCCATGGGAGCGGCAATAGCTACGCGGCACCCAAGCCGAGGTACCGAAATCATTGAGCTTATGCAGCGGCTTCAAGACCATCCCACGGCCGTTGAGATGGCGGATTTGATGATTAGGCTCCGCGATGAGACAGATGTTAACGCCAAGGATGGCAACGATGTGGGCCGTCATCTACAACAACTTAACCCTAATAATAAGGGAGCGGCCTATGGAACTGCATTCATGATCGGTCTGCAAGCCGCCTTAGCCGACAAAACCTGGAGTAAACAGGTGATGAAGATATGGGAGACAGCAGGCGAAAGGGAGTTATCTCACCAGCTCGAGGAGCAGACATATGAGATCGCCAAGCAAGACCGTCGGTCTGCTGGGCTTCACTGAAGGTTATCCCCGATGAATGCGTGCATGAAAGAGGAGCCTTAATGGTTAAGCCGGCCGTCGACTACGATGTCAAGGACATTAGCCTCGCCGAGGAAGGGGTAAGCCGCATCGAGTGGGGCGCCCGCGAGATGCCGGTCATCGGCCTCATTCGCCAGCGCTTCGCCCAGGAACGTCCTTTGGCCGGCCTCCGCGTTTCCGGCTGCTTGCACATCACCACCGAGACAGCAAACCTGGCCTTAGCCTTACGGGACGGCGGTGCCCAGTTGACTCTCTGCGCCAGCAACCCCTTGTCCACCCAAGACGACGCCGCGGCGGCCCTAGTTGCTGCCTACGGAATCCCAGTTTTCGCCGTTCGGGGAGAGGATGAAGATACTTATTACAAGCATATTCATGAAGCGCTGGCCCAGGCGCCTCAGGTCACCCTGGATGATGGCGCCGACTTGGTAGCGACCCTTCACAAGGAACGGCGAGAGCTCCTCGCCGATGTCATCGGTGGCACCGAGGAGACCACTACGGGGGTAGTGCGGCTACGAGCGATGGCCCAGGCTGGCCAGCTAGCCTATCCTATCATCGCGGTCAATGATGCCAATACCAAGCACTTATTCGACAACCGCTACGGGACGGGCCAGAGCACCATCGACGGAATCACCCGGGCGACCAATATCCTTTGGGCTGGGAAGAACGTGGTGGTAGCTGGCTACGGCTGGTGCGGCCGAGGCGTGGCCCTGCGCGCCCGCGGCCTGGGGGCCAAGGTTATCGTGACAGAAGTCGACCCCCTGCCGGCCTTGGAGGCAGCTCTGGACGGCTACCAAGTGATGACCATGGCCGAGGCGGCTCCCATCGGCGATATATTCATTACCTTAACCGGCGACGTCAATGTGATTGACCGTCAGCACTTCCAAGCGATGAAGGACGGGGCCATCCTCGCCAACTCCGGCCACTTCAACGTAGAGCTAAACTTGCAGGCCTTGGGGGAGATGAGCGAGTCGCGCCGGCGTATACGTACCCACATCGAGGAGTACCAGCTAGGAGATGGGCGGCGCCTGTACTTGTTGGGGGAAGGTCGCCTCATAAATCTAGCCGCCGCCGAGGGCCATCCCGCCAGCGTTATGGATATGAGTTTCGCCAACCAGGCGCTATGTGCAGAGTATCTGGCCACTCGCCAGGAGCGATTGCCGCTGGGCGTACACCCAGTGCCCAAGGAGATCGACCAGGAGGTGGCCCGCCTGAAGCTGGCCTCGATGGGCATCAGCATCGACGCATTAACCAGGGAGCAAGCGAAATATCTATCCAGCTGGGAGGAAGGAACGTAACTGTTTGGCAACAAATGGGCTCTTCGCGCATCTTAGATAGCCCAAGAAGTGCTACTTGTCGTGAGAGGAAGCGAGTTGATGGCTATAAAATCATTGGGAGACAAATCAACCAACTTCTCGGAGGTACCACGATGACGATGACCTTTATGAGCTCGCCGTCACTGCTAATGACGTCGGAATCGGTGACGGAGGGGCACCCAGACAAGTTGTGCGACCAGATAGCCGACGCTATCCTGGACGACATTCTGACCCATGACCCGGCCGCCCACGTGGCCTGCGAGGTCACCACAACCACCGGGCTGGTGGTAATACTAGGGGAGATCACCACCAAGCATCACGTGGACTACAGCGGCATCGCTCGGCGGGTTATCCGGGACGTGGGCTACACGCGACCCGAATACGGTTTCGACGCCGATAGTTGTGGCATTATCGTCTCTATTAAAGAGCAGTCGCCGGAGATCGCCGAGGCAGTGGGAGATGATGACGGAGCAGGCGACCAGGGTATCATGATTGGCTTCGCCTGCAATGAGACGCCAGACCTGATGCCTCTGCCCATTGACCTGGCCCATCACCTTTGCCTGCGCCTGGCCAGTTGCCGTAAGGAGAGGACTATCCCCTATCTGCGGCCCGACGGCAAGTCCCAGGTGACAGTGGAATACTCCTTCGGCGTACCTAAGCGAGTGCAAGCAGTGGTAGTTGCCGCTCAGCATGACCCCAACATCGCCGGCCTCAACGACGAGAAGGCTGACCAGAAGAAATTATGGGACGACGTGGAACAGCTGGTTATCCGCCCCGTCTTGGGTAAATGGATAGATGAGGATACAGATATCCATGTGAACAGGAGCGGCAGCTTCGTCATCGGCGGGCCCCGAGGCGATTCCGGCCTCTCGGGGCGCAAGAACATCGTCGATACCTACGGCAGCGCCGCCCGCCACGGCGGCGGCTCTTATTCCGGCAAGGACCCTTCCAAGGTAGACCGTTCTGCCTCCTATGCCGCTCGCTGGCTGGCCAAGAATATCGTCGCCGCCGGTCTGGCCGATCGAGTCGAGGTCGAGCTCTCCTATGCGATTGGCCACCCTCACCCTCTTGGGGTGTCCATCGAGACTTTCGGCACCCACAAGATCGACCAGCTTGAGATCCGGCGCCTGGCCCTGGAGCACTTCGACCTCAGCCCTAAGGCAATCATCCGCGATCTGGACCTGCGCCGGCCCATCTACCGGGCGACGTCTACCTACGGCCACTTCGGCCGCAGCGATATCGACGCTCCCTGGGAACGGACCGATAAGGCGGAGGAACTGCGCAGAGCATCCGGGCTGCCCCCTAGTGGCGTTAGCTTGGAAGAAGCGAAGCCGGCCTAGCGTTGATGTACGCTCTGATCATTGCCGGGGGCGAGGGGGAGCGCCTGCGTCCTTTGACCAGCGATCGTCCCAAGCCCATGTTGGTCGTGGCCGGCAAGCCTATCCTTGAGCACCAGGTACGCTGGCTTCACACCGAGGGCGTAAGCGATATCGTCATGTGCTGCGGCTATCGTTATGAGGCCATCCGGGAGCACTTTAACGACGGCTCCCACTGGGGGGTACGCATCTATTATTCGGTGGAGAAAGAGCCGCTAGGCCGCGGCGGCGCCCTCAAACTGGGCTACCGCCTGCTGCCGCCGGACGAGGAGACAATTATCGGCCTCAACGGGGACGTCCTTACAGATCAGCCCCTTAGCCCGATGCTGCGTTATCATCGCAGCAAGGCCTCTGCCGCCACGGTAATGCTCACCCTGCTGCGCAGCCCCTATGGTATCGTCCAAGTTGATCGAGGCGGACATATCCGGGCCTTTGTAGAGAAACCGCAGCTCTCTCACTGGGTGAACGGCGGCGTCTACGTGTTGTCCCCCCAGTTCTTCCGCCGTTTGCCGGACATGGGCGACCACGAGACGACGACCTTCCCTCAATTGGCGGCCGCAGGTAAGCTCTTCGGATACCGCAGCCGCGCCTACTGGCGTACCATCGATACAATGAAAGACCTATCGGAGGCCGAGAAGGAAGTGGGAAGACTAGAAGAAGCGCGGGTGTGAGTGCGCCCATTAAATTCGGCACCGACGGCTGGCGGGCGATCATCGGCGAAGAGTTCACCTTCGCCAACGTGCGGGCCTGCGCCCAAGGGGTCGCCTCCTACGTAAAAGGGGTGGGCCTGGCCGGCCGTGGCTTGGTAGTGGGCTACGACACCCGCTTCGCCTCGGAACAGTTCGCCGCCGCCGTAGCTGAGGTGGTTGCCGCCAACGGGATCGGCGTCTACTTTTGTCCGCGGCCGGCGCCGACGCCGGTACTGAGCTTTGCCATCCTTCAGCGCCAAGCGGCCGGAGCGGTGATTATCACCGCCAGCCACAACGCGGCTCTATATTCCGGATTTAAGTTTAGACCAGACTACGGAGGGAGCGCGCCGCCGCCGGTGCTGGCCCAAATCGAGGCCGCTATCCCTAATGACCGTGAAAGGGTGCCCCGCATCCCCCTAAAAGAGGCGAAGGCAACGGGGCTGCTGGAGATACACGATCCACGGCCCGCCTACCTTATGCACCTGGGGAAGTTGGTGGAGCTGGACTTCCTGCGGTCGGCGGGTCTGAAAGTAGTGGTGGACTCCATGCATGGGGCAGCTGCCGGTTATCTGCGGTCATTGCTGCGCGGGGGTCGTACAGCCGTCCGCGAAATACGCGCCGTCCGCAACCCCCTTTTTCCGGGGATGGACAACCCTGAGCCCATTGAGCGCAACTTGGGGCCTTTGATGCGGGCGGTGAAGGGCGCCAACGCCGATGTGGGCCTGGCAACGGATGGTGACGGCGACCGGCTGGGGGTCATCAACGAGCGAGGAAGGTTCATCGACCAACTCCAGACATTCGGCCTGCTGGCCTACTATGTTCTAGAGGTAAGAGGTGAACGCGGGCCGCTGGTGAAGTCGATAACGACTACCAGCATGATAACCCGTTTGGGCGAGCTATACGGCGTGCCCGTGTATGAGACGCCTGTGGGCTTCAAATACTTGGGGCCAAAAATGACGGAGACGGGGGCGGTTGTCGCCGGCGAGGAGAGCGGCGGCTACAGCTTCAAAGGCCATCTGCCGGAGCGGGACGGTGTCCTCTCCGGGCTGTACTTCCTGGACCTTATGGCGCGACGCCGCAAACGACCATCGGAGCTGGTGGAGGAGCTTCAGGCCAAAGTGGGACTGCATTACTACGACCGTGTGGATATCCGCATGTCAGAGGCCGAGCGCTCACGGGTAGAGGAGCGGGTGAAAGCGAGCAGACCAGCGGAAATCGCCGGGCTCAAGGTCAGGGACATCGATATGACTGACGGCGTTCGCTACCAGCTGGACGGGGGCTGGGCCCTTATCCGCTTCTCTGGAACAGAACCCTTGATGCGCATCTACACAGAGTTAATGGACGAGATGCTGGTCCCCAAAGTGCTGGCCGCGTGTCGCAAGCTGGTCGGGGTGTGACCTTGCTAGCGCTTGGTGTACTGGGGTGCCTTACGAGCGCGCTTCAGCCCGTACTTCTTGCGCTCCTTGATTCGGGGGTCACGGGTTACCAGACCAGCTCGGCGTAAGGCCGGCTTTAGGTTGGCATCGAAGGCGATCAAAGCCCGAGCGATGCCATGGGCGATTGCGCCGGCCCAGGCGTTGACGCCGCCGCCCTGTATCTTGACTTGCACATCGAATTTATCGCTGGTCTCGCTAACTTGGAGCGCCTGGCGGACTAACCCCTGCTGGGAGACGCGCGAGAACACTTCTGCGTAGGGACGGCCGTTGATGACTATGGCGCCGGAACCCGGGTAAAGACGCACCCGGGCCACGGCTGTCTTGCGACGGCCACTGCCATAGTAGTATTCCTGGCCTTGGCGAGACGGCGTCTGTACGCTTCCTTCACTAACCACGCTTCCTCCTTACTCGGGTTGCCCAGCCGCGGCTTGCGCGTTTTGTCCCTCAGACACTTTAACTTGGGCCTCATGGGGGTGCTCCGGGCCGGCGTATACCTTTAGATGGCGGAGTAGGTGGCGACTTAGCCGGTTCTTAGGCAACATGCCTTTGACAGCAGCTCTAATTACACGATCGGGATGGGTGGCGAGCATCCTAGCCAGGGTGATCGTTTTTAGGCCACCCATGTAGCCGCTGTGTCGATAATATATCTTATCGCTGAGCTTGTTGCCGGTGACGCGCACCTTCTCGGCGTTTACGACCACTACGTAGTCGCCCATGTCCAGATGGGGCGAATAGGTGGGTTTGTGCTTGCCGAGAAGGAGTCTAGCCACGCGGGTGGCTAGACGGCCCAGAATCTGGTCGCTGGCGTCGATTACCAGCCAGTCTTTCGTTATCTCTTTCTGTTTAAGGGAATAGGTCTTCATCTTCATCGCCCTTATGTCCGAACGGGTCTATTTCATAGTTAACTTTGAGCAGGCAAAGGCCCTGGGGCGGCGCCGCCACGTTGGCCGCACCGGGATGGGCGGACCGTACCAGATCGCAGAAGCCTTCCACGGACAGCTTGCCACCGCCCACCTGGGCCAGGAGGCCGACGGTGCGGCGGACTTGCTGGGGTAGAAAAGCAGATGCCTCCATGATAAAAAATACCCAGTTGCCGCGATGACAGACCTCAGCCCGCTGGACGACACGTACCGTACTTTGCCTAGCCTTGACGGACGGCCGGGTGAAAGCGGCGAAGTCATGCTCGCCCAGAAGGCAGCGGGCCGCCTCCTTCATTGCCGACAGGCCAAGAGGCACATTGATGTGCCAGAGGAAGCGAGGCCACAAGGCCGACCGCTGGCCGCTATTGTGGATAGTATAGCGGTAGCGACGGCTCAAGGCGAGACGTCGGACATTGAAGCTCAACGGCACTTCCGCCGCCGCCCGCACGGCAATGTCTTCGGGCAGATAACTATTGAGGGCCTCTATAAAGGTAGATGGGGGGTAACGGTTCACGGTTAAGAAAGAGGCCACCTGCCCCCTAGCATGAACACCAGCATCCGTGCGGCCAGCCAGAGCCACTCGAATAGATTCACCTGTTAAACTGCCGACGGCTGATTCTAGCTCAGCCTGGATTGTTCGCGCATTCTTCTGGTACTGGGAACCGCCGTAAGCCGTTCCTTCGTACTCCACTAGGAGGGCTAGCCGCCGCAGAGAAGCCACTCTCCGTCTGCTGGGCGGCACTTCGCCCTATTGTGCCTCCACTAATTCTAATTGGGCCATGTGAGCACCATCGCCCTGGCGAGGGCCCAACTTCACGATGCGGGTATAGCCGCCTGGTCGGTCGACGTAGCGAGGAGCGATTTCTGAAAAGAGCTTTTTCACTATGTCCTTATCGTAAATCACGCGCATAGCTTGGCGGCGGGCGTTCAGATCGCCCCGTTTGCCCAAAGTGATAGTCTTCTCAGCGATACCCCGTACCTCTTTTGCTTTCGCTTCCGTGGTGATGATCTTCTCATGGCGGAGGAGATCTGTCACCAAGTTACGGAAAAGCGCCAACCGGTGATCGGTGGGCCTACCCAGCTTGCGGCCGGCGATCGGAGGAGCCATGATTATTCTTCCGACTCCTCTTTGAGACGGATAAGCCTCTTAAGCGCCTCGGGCGAAAGCCGGGCAGCCAAGCCTGCCTCGTCTTCCGACGATTCGCTGGCTGCCTCCCCCGCTTCGGCCTCTTCTACGACCTCATCTTTTGCTGACACAGTCGGCTCTTCCTCTGAGGAGGCCTCAGCAGCGGGCTCCGACGCCGAACGAGCAAGCATGGCTGGCATCTCTTCTTCTCCCAGAGGGGGAGCCTCTTCCATCACTTCTTCTTCCGGCCGTTCTTTGGGCAGAAAGCCTAGCTCGTCCAGTTTCTGCTTCAACTCATCGTAGGATTTGCGGCCGAAGTTGCGCAGGGCTAGAAGCTCCTCTTCGCTCTTCTCCAGAACCTGACCCACGGTCATGAGACCGCTGCGCCGCAAGCAGTTGAAGGCCCGCATCGAGAGCTGAAGGTCTTCGATAGGTGTGTGATATTTATCAGGGGTCAGGACAACGCCCGCGCCCAGGCCGCGCTCCACCATCGGCAGAGCCGGCCGCCCCATATGGCTGAAAAGGCGAAGCTGTTCAATCGCGATATCAGCGCTTTGGCTGACAGCCTCAACAGCGCTCATGGTGCCGTCGGTCCAGACCTCTAGCACCAGTCTATCGTAGTTGGTGGCCTGACCCACACGGGTGTGTTCTATCTTAAAGTTGACCCGGCGCACCGGCGAGAAGAGGGCGTCCATGGGTATCGTACCGATTGGCATGCCATCGCTCTGGCCGGCGGAGACATAGCCACGACCGATCTCAACGTTGAATTCTACGTGGAGGTGGCCCTTAGGGGAATCCAGCGTGGCCAGGTGCAACTCGGGGTTAACGATCTCGTAGTGTTCCGGCACCTGGATATCGGCGGCGGTCACAGTACCTTCGCGGTCGCTAACATCGAGGATGAGGGTACCCGGCCGATCGGACAAAGCGCGGAGGCGCAGTTCTTTCACATTAAGGAGGAATTCAATGGTATCTTCTTTGATGTCAGGTATAGCCGAAAACTCATGAAGGACGCCATCGATGCGGACGGAGGTAACGGCTGCCCCTGGCAAAGTGCTGAGGAGGACCCGGCGCAGGGCGTTCCCCAAAGTGATACCGAATCCAGGTGGCAGAGGAGCGGCCACTACGCGGACGAAATCCTCCGTTTGCTCCTCTACTGCGATCTGTGGCTCGTCGGAGACCTCGGGGCCCAACGCGGGGCCACCTCCCTGATAAAGGTGTTGGTCTAGCATGGCCACCCCTTCATCGAGAGTAATACTCCACGATCGTTGCCGTATTAAACCGTGCCCCAATTTCTTCAGGCTCAGGCGGGGCCAGGATGCGCCCGGTCATGCTATCGGTATCTAAGCTTAGCCAGGAAGGTATCTGCCTGCTGCCGATCGCCTCTTTCATAGCCTCAAAATGGCGGCTGCGGCGGCCACGCTCTGTCCAACCCACTTCATCCCCCACTTTGAGAACATGGGAGGGAATGGCAGATTTTCGACCATTGACAGTGACATGGCCGTGGAGGACGAGCTGACGAGCCTGTGAACGGGACTCGGCGTAGCCTAAACGATAGGACAGGTTGTCCAGCCGCAGTTCCAGTATCCTGAGCAGGTTATCGCCGCTAATACCGTGCCGCTTCACCGCCTCGTTGTAATAACGCTGGAACTGCCTCTCCAAGATGCCGTATACGTGACGGGCCTTTTGCTTCTCACGAAGCTGGAGGCCGCGATCGGATACTTTGCGGCGGCGCATGGAACGGGGGCCAGGGGGATAAGGCCGTCGCTCAAAGGTGCACTTAGGAGTGAAACACTTTTCTCCCTTAAGATAAAGCTTATCGCCGAGGCGCCGACAAATCCGACACACCGGGCCTGTATAGTGAGCCATTTTTCCTTCCTTACCTTACCGTCTGCCCCAGGTCAGAACAAGTCCCGACATTCGGAGGCTTGACCTTGAACACACTTCTTTATAAACCAATTTGGACACTGAATCGCTGGACTTTTCTCTTATACCCGCCGTCGCTTGGGCGCGCGGCATCCATTGTGGGGTATGGGCGTCACATCACGAATACTTGTAACCTGCAAGCCGGCCGCCTGAAGGGAACGGATAGCCGCTTCCCGGCCGGAGCCCGGCCCCTTTACCAAGACCTCTACCCGGCGTAAACCATTCTCCATGCCTCGGCGGGCGACGGTCTCGGCGGCGACGCCGGCGGCGTACGGAGTACCCTTGCGGGAGCCCTTGAAGCCGGCGGTGCCGGCGCTGGTCCAGGCAATCACGTTCCCGCCGAGATCGGTAAGGGTGATGACCGTATTGTTGAAAGTGGACTGGATATAAGCCCGACCTATGGGGATATTCTTTCTTTCCCGTCGACGTGTGCGTGTCTTACCTTCGGCCATTACACCCTCCGCTACTTCTTGGCCATGGCCCGTCGCCTGCCAGCCACTGTCTTGCGCGGGCCTCGTTTGACACGGGCATTCGTGCGGGTGCGCTGGCCCCGGACAGGCAAACCACGACGGTGGCGAATGCCACGATAGCAGTTAATTTCGATGAGGCGTTGAATGTTCTGACGTATATCCTTACGCAGTTCACCCTCTACCACATAATGACGGTCTATAAATTCACGTATGCGGGCTATCTCGTCGTCGGTGAGGTCCCGCACCTTGGTTGCGGGATCGACGCCGCTTTCGCCGCAAATGGCAGCGGCGCGAGCGGGCCCGATGCCGTAGATATAGCCTAGCGAGACGCTTACCCTCTTGTCCCTGGGAATATCAACGCCAGCAATTCGCGCCATAGCCTCTCCTTACCCCTGTCGCTGCTTGTGACGGGGATTTTCGCAAATAACATAAACTATGCCTTTGCGCCGCACGATCTTACATTTTTCGCAGCGCTTTTTCACTGATGCTCTAACTTTCATAGGCCTCTATTTGAAACGATAAGTGATCCGTCCCCGGCTAAGGTCGTAGGGGGATAGCTCTACCAGTACTCGATCGCCCGGCAGGATACGTATAAAGTTCATGCGGATCTTGCCAGAGGCATGGGCCAAGACCAGGTGCCCATTTGGCAATTCTACACGAAACATGACGTTAGGCAAGGACTCCTTTACTACCCCCTCAACCTCTATTGCCTCTTTTTTCGCCATATTGCCTTAGCCGATAATCAGCGTCAGGCAGATCACCTCTCTTTAAAGCCGACTAAAAGTATATTCTATGGCAAAGTTAACACTTGCGCATCACCATCGGTGATGGCGATAGTATGCTCAAAATGGGCAGACAAGCTGCCGTCCAAGGTGCGCACCGTCCAATTATCAGCGTCCCGCTTGGTGCGCCAGTCTCCTATATTGACCATAGGTTCGAGGGCCAGAACCATGCCTTTGCGTAAGAGTGGGCCCTGGCCCGGGGTACCATAGTTGGGCACCTGGGGATCCTCGTGCATCTGACGTCCCACGCCGTGGCCTACGTACTCGCGCACCACCGAGAGCCCTTGAGATTCTACATGGGACTGGATGGCGGCGCCGATGTCGCCTAAGTGGGCGCCGGCGCGGGCAGCGGCGATCCCCTGCCACAAGGCCTCTTCTGTTATCTTTATGAGACGCTCTGCCTCCGGGCCAATATTGCCTACACTGACAGAAACGGCGCAATCGGCTACAAAGCCATTATAGGTGCAACCAAGGTCTATGCTGACCAGATCGCCCTCCTGTATTTGGCGGTCCCCAGGGATGCCGTGGACGATCTCATCGTTTATGGAGACACAAACCCTGGCCGGATAGCCATTATAGCCAAGGAAAGTTGGGGTAACCCCTCGCTTGGCGAACTCTTTAGCGACGATCTCGTCCAATTCGGTCTCTACCAAGCCGGGACGCAATTGCTTGACAAGGAGCTGGAGCACTTGGGCGACGACGCGGCCCGCCTCCCGCATGGTGGCTATTTCGTCTTGGGACTTGACAATGATAGGCACGGCTATGGGTCCTTTATCGCCGCGAGAAGATCGCGGCCGACGGAGTCTATGTCTTGTTGGCCCTCGACTTCAACGAGTCTTCGTCGCTCCCGGTAGTAATCGATGAGGGGAGCGGTGTTTTGAAAGTAGACGTCCAGCCTCTGGCGAGCCACCTCAGGTCTATCGTCATCCCGTTGATAGAGTTCACCACCGCACTGATCGCATACACCTGGGGAGCGAGGCGGTTGGTTTCGCTCATGATAAACGGCACCGCACTGCCGGCAAGTCCAGCGTCCGCTCAGGCGTGCGATGAGCTCCTCGTTGGGCACTTTAATATAGAGAACTTTGCCGATCTCCGTCCCTCTCTGGGACAGGGCCTGGTCGAGGGCGCGCGCTTGTTCCAGGTTGCGGGGAAAGCCATCCAGCAGGCAGCCGCGGGCACAATCATCCTCGCCCAAGCGCGCCAAAAGCATGCCTATGGTTAGCTCGTCGGGGACGAGCTGGCCGGCATCGTAATAGGGCTTGGCCTTCTGGCCCAGCGGCGTGCCCTTACGGATGTTCTCGCGGAAAAGCTCACCAGTGGTAATGTGCGCTAGTCCCGTTTCTTTCGTGATGAGGGCAGCCTGAGTGCCCTTGCCCGCCCCTGGAGCGCCTAATAACACCACGAACAACTACTTATGCTAACCCCTATCGGATGAAGCCCTCGTACTGGCGCATCAGGAGCTGAGCCTCTATCTGACGCATGGTATCTAGGACGACACCGACAACGATGATCAGGGCTGTACCGCTCACTCCTAGGGCAGCGGTCTGGCCGCTGAGCGAGAGGTCAGTGCCGAAGATAGCCGAGGCGAGGAAGGGAGCGATGGCCACGAAGCCGAGGAAGAAGGCCCCCGCCCAAGTTATACGGAATAAGACCCGGTTTATGTACTCCTCGGTTGGGCGGCCAGGACGGATGCCTGGGATGAAGCCGCCCTGTTTTTGTAGGTTCTCCGCCAGGTTCTGCTGCTGGAAGATTACCAGGGTATAGAAGAAGGTGAAGATAACCACGGTGAGGAAAAGGAAGAGCCAGTACCAGGGGTTTTCCGGGCTGAAGGCGTTTTGGACCCAATCGCCCGCGTTGGCCAGTAACTCGTTGTTGTTCTGGGCAAAGACCTGGCCCATATAGGCCGGGAAGATGATGATGGAGAAGGCAAAGATGAGGGGGATCATCCCCGTGGTGTTGACTTTGAGGGGGATGTGGGTCTGGCCCGACTGGCGGTACATACGGCCGCTTCGGAAGACGCTACGAGAGTACTGGACGGGGATGCGCCGCTGGGCCTCCTGGAAGAAGACGATAATATAGACCAAAACAAGAGAGAAGAAGCCCAGAAATAGGGTGCTCTGGAGCGCATCGCCGGCGCCGGTATAGAGTTGGCCACCGATGTATTGGGGCAGCCCCGCTACTATGCCGGCGAAGATGATAATCGAAATACCGTTGCCGATGCCACGCTCGCTGATGAACTCGCCCAGCCAGACCAGGAACATCGTGCCTGCGGTCATGGATATGATGGCGGATAACGTAGGTAAAGCGTTAGGGCCGGTCAGGTCGATGCCACTGATGCCGCCCAGGCTCTGAATAAGGATGAGCTGACCGTAGCCTTGAACGATAGCCATGGGTACCGTCAGCCAGTGGGTGTAAATTTGAATCTGACGCCGTCCTTGCTCGCCCTCCTGAGCTAGAGCCTTGAGCGTCGGTACGATAGGGATCATGAGCTGGATGACGATGGAAGAGGTAATATAGGGATAGACACCCATGGCGGCCACGCTCATGTTCTGCAATGCGCCACCGCTGAAGATGTTCAAGAAGCCCAGGACGGTATTCTGTTCGAAAATGTCGCTCACTCGTCCGGCATCGATCCCGGGTACCGGCAGGTTGGAGACGAAGCGAAAGATCACCAACATGGCAAAGGTAAAGAGGAGCTTTTGGCGGATATCCGCCTGGAGGAGGGCGTTTATTGCCGCTTGCAGCAGCTGGGGACGTTGGTGTTGTCTAGTTGCCGTCGCCATTGCCTACCCCTACAGCCACGCCACCAGCTCCCTCGATCTTTTGGCGAGCGGTCAGAGAAAATTTGTCGGCGCGCACGGTCAAAGGCTTGGCCAGATCGCCGTCTCCTAAGACTTTGATGGGCCGGCGTCGACCTTTAATCAGGCCGACTTCCCTCAACAGGTCAGGAGTTACCTCGGTGCCAGCATTAAAGCGCGCCAACTGGCTAAGGTTTATCTGGGAATACTCCTTGCGAAAGATATTAGTGAAGCCGCGACGACGGGGCAACCTCTTGATTAGTTTAGTCTGGCCGCCCTCAAACCCCAACTTCGGCTTATTGCCGGAGCGGGCTTTTTGGCCTTTCATGCCGCGGCCGGAATAACTTCCATGGCCGCTGGCATCGCCGCGGCCTACGCGCTTGGGGGCCCGGCGAGCACCCTTCGCTGGGCGCAGTTCATTAGCAAGCATCAGTCGTTTGGGATCTCTTGTATTTCTACCAGATGGCGAACCTTGTGTATCATACCACGTATTGGGGGAGAATCACTATGTTCGACAACCTGGCCCAGACGGCGTAGACCGAGGGCGCGTATAGTTCGCTTCTGATCACCGCGATAGCCGATGCTGCTCTTTCGCCAAGTGATGCGGAGCTTGGGCTTACTTTCGCTACTCTCCGGCACCGGCGATCTTCCTGCGTAGCGCCCGGCTTGCTTCAGGGTCTTTAAGCTGGGAGAGGCCAAGGATAGTTGCTTTCATGACATTGACAGGATTGTGGGAGCCTAAGGATTTGGCGACCACGTCTTTAACGCCCGCCATTTCTAGCACCGAGCGGGCAGCGCCCCCGGCGATAAGGCCCGTACCAGGGCGGGCAGGCTTCAAGAGGACTCTTGAGGCGCCCCAGCGAGCGATAATTGGGTGGGGGATGGTAGATCCTACCCTGGGTACGCGAACAAGGTGCTTGCGGGCGATGGTTGATGCCTTACGGATGGATTCAGGCACTTCTTTAGCCTTACCCAAGGCGGCGCCCACCTTGCCCTCTCCGTCGCCAACCACCACCACCGCGGTGAAATGGAAACGACGGCCCCCCTTCATGACCTTGGCAACGCGGTTGATGAATACGACCTTTTCCGCCAATTCGGCCTCGCCAGGATCGACGCGTTCGGGTTTCGATATGTACTTACGAGGATTAGACACAGAATATCTCCATCAAAACTTTAGGCCGGCTTTGCGCGCCGCCTCGGCTAATGCCTTGACTCGGCCATGATAGCGGAAACCGCCGCGGTCTAAGGTTACACTGATAATACCCGCCGCCGCAGCTTTCTCGCCGATGGCTTTGCCTACAAGGGCAGCCACTTCCGACTTCTTTTTGCCATCGATCTGGGCGCGCAGGGCCGGCTCCAGATCGCAAGCGGACACCAAAGTATAACCCCGGCTATCGTCGATGACCTGGGTATAGACATGTTTGAGGCTGCGATAGACGGCCAGCCGCGGCCGTTCCGCCGTTCCCGCTAGCTTCTTGCGCACGCGGATATGGCGGCGCATGCGGGCGGCTCTGGCTGTCTTCTTACCTTTAGCCATAACGTTTTATATCTCAATTCTCCCTAGCGGGCGGCCTTGCCAGTCTTGCCTGCTTTCCGGCGGATGTGTTCGCCGGCATAACGTATGCCTTTGCCTTTATAGGGCTCGGGTGGACGAACTTTGCGAATATCGGCAGCCGTCTGGCCTACGAGCCCTTTATCGATCCCGGAAACTATGACCTTGGCGGTGCTCTCTACTGCCAACTGAATACCCGGCGGCGGCTCAATTTCAATTGGGCGGGAGAAGCCGACGGCAAGAACTAGCTTGTCGCCTTGTATCTGGGCGCGATAACCTATGCCTACCAGCTCAAGCTCTTTGCTGAACCCTTGGCTGACTCCCGTGACCATATTGGCCAGAAGGCTGCGGGTGAGGCCGTGTAGGGCTCGATGCCGCGGCTGTTCTGTAGGTCGGGAGACGACAATCTGGCCGTCCGCAAGCTCGATG
>Ga0187892_10004245_pt1 | contig 24371 bp, 22 predicted proteins | sample MA1701073metaG_FD_139345 | JGI IMG/M metagenome (GOLD analysis project Ga0187892, IMG submission 139345) | Bio-ooze microbial communities from a basaltic lava cave in the Kipuka Kanohina Cave System on the Island of Hawaii, USA - MA170107-3 metaG ... | reverse complement strand
CGCTCGGCAACGAAGCGCACACCACGGCGAACCTCGGCGGGATGCATCCGTTCTACTGGATGCACCAGTCGTCGTTCATCGAGTCGTTCAAGCACGGCGCGATGTCGCTGGCATGGAGCGAGGATTACACGTACTGCATGCCGCAGGCGTCACGGCTGGTCGTGGATTTCGAGACGGCCTACCTGCGCAAAGGCGCGAGCTATCACGACACGCCGATGCAGTTTTATTGCATGCCGCACTGGCCGGGGAACACACCCGAGTACCTGCTGCAATGCGCCGTCATGGAATGGGGACAGAACGTCAAAGACCTCGATTTCTTCGCCGTGGCGCCGGACACGTGGGCGACCGAGAACTACGTCGCGTACCGCGGCGGGCTGCCGACGTGGAAAGCGATCCGCACGATCTCGGGGATGGCCGGGTTGGTCGAAGACCATCTCGTCCCCGCGCGCACCGAGCCGGCGAAGATCGCGATGTTGTTGAGCGAATCGAGCGACGTGTGGGAGTTGAACGGCAAGGGCCAATGGGACGTGGTGCCCGGCAGCGAGGAAACAAACGTCTCGCAGGAGGAACGCATGGCGATCTGGTTCGCGTTGCGTAATGCCGGCTATCGGGTGGACCACGTGACCGAGGACGATTGCAGCGAAGGGTTGTTGAAGAATTACGCAGTGCTCTACGTCTGCGGCCAGAACCTCGAGCGCAAAGCCGCCAAGGCGATCAAGGCGTGGGTCGAAGCGGGTGGCTCATTGTTTGCCACCGCAGGCGCGGCGCGGAAGGATGAGTTCGACGAGCCGTTGACGGAACTCGATGCGACGCTCGGGCGCGGAAAACAACGCAAGTATCAGCGCCATCGCGGCCCGTTGCGCGCGAGGCTGGAGTTGTTGTTCGAGAGGCCGCTCGACCAGATCAAGCTGACCACGGGCGAGTTCGTAAACGTGTTGTGCAGCCGGGAGGAGTTCGAGGCCGGGAACAACGCGACCGTGCTCGGCCGTTACAAGGACGGACAGCCCGCGTTCGTCGAGAAGAGCTACAACAAGAGCCGCGCGTATTACGTCAGCGCGTTACCGGGGCAGGCGTACGTGCAGCCGGCGATCCCGTTCACGCCGTGCGGCAAGGGCGGCACGCAGACGAGTCCGTGGATGATCGAGGGCATCGACTACGACACCACGGCGGCGGGACTGATTCTTTATCCCGTGAAGCTGGCGCGCCTCGAACCCGACGTGCTGCCGAGCATGCGAGGCGTCGTCACGAACCGCCTGAAGTCGGGGAAATCCACCGTGATCACCGTGATCAACCTCGGCCAGCAAAAGAACGGCAGGCTGAAGGACGTCGAGTTCCAGATTTCCAACTTGAAGTCTCCCCGGCGCGCCTGGTCGTGCTTTCATCCGAAGGGCGTGCCCATGCGCAAGAACGGGGGCCAGGTGCAAGTGACCTTGCCCAGTCTCGCCGCGGCGGACGTGATCGTGATCGAGTGACGCCAGTCGAAATCGCTGAGCTTGTGGGAAATATTCGGGCTACCCCCTCATGCGGCGGGAGCGGAGCAACACAAGACCGGCCCCCACAGCAAGCGCGAGTCCGTTCGGTTCCGGCAGGACCTGGTTGCCGGAACCCAATTGACCGACAGTCCAATTGACTGTACCACTCGTACGCGGGCCCTCGAATTGGTATTCCGGCCCGAAACTGTCAGCGAATCCGGTCCACTGGAAAACAAACTGACCATCCATGAAGAGCTTGCCGATGCCGCCGTTGAGCGTGCCTGTGTAGTCATAGATCCAGTCGTGGTAGCCGCTGCCCGCGCCGTTGACCTCGACGACCGGACTGCCGTCGCCGGAACCAAACACGATCGGATCGCCGTCGGCGGAGAGGTTCCACTGCAAGACGAACCTCCGCTGCGTGTTCAAAGTGACGTTCAGTTCGACGTTATAGTCGGTGGGCGGATTGCTGTTGCTGAAAACGGACGCCATGCGGAACTTGGCCCGGGCGAAGAACCCGTTCTGCAACAGGCTTGCCTCCTGCGCCAGCGACAGCGACTGATACTTGTACCGGCCACCTTCCGCGGACGGACTGTTGTCGTCGAGGATCTGCCATGCCGGCGTGCCACCGTCGTTGACGGCGCTCAAGCCGGGCTGATTTCCGAATGCCTCGAACGTGAAGCCCTCGGTCAACGGATCCGTGTCTGCCAAATGTTGCACCAGAATCTGACCATGAGAAGGTGCGCTTTGAGAGAAGAACCCAAGCGCAACGGCCAGAATCCAGACGGGACGAAACGAACTGCGAATGCTCATGCTGCCTCCCTTTTGCTCCATGTTTCTGCCATTTTTTTCGACTTTAGGCAGGACGAATCCCGCAGACAAGCCTCCAGGACCTGTCCCGACTCCAAACAGGTTCGCTGGGATTCCGCAGAACAATCCCAGCGCCGGGAAGGACGCTATTTTGAAAACAGGTGTTTCAAAACAACGTCGGGCGGCGAAATGAAAACATCCGGCTTCGTGGACCAGCCTGCGATCACAACTTCGTCCGCCGCCAGACCTCGAACGAGTCGAACTGCGTCATCATGTTCGTCTCCTTGTTGACGCGGATGATCTCGTTGTGCTGCTTGTCGAAGTCGAGGACCAACGCCCAGCGATTGCGATCGGAACGATTCGGCTCGGATTTGTGAAGGACGTTGCCGTGAAAGACGATCGCGCCGCCGGCGCGGACGGGGCACTGCAAAGGTTTCAAGCCAGGGAACTGCGTCGGCACCTGCTCGTCGGCGACTTCCCAACCCGTCGCGCCCTTCGTGTGCGGCACGATGCCGTACCTGTGGCTGCCGGGCAACACCCACATGCAGCCGTTCGTTTCGTCCGCGTCGTCGATGGCGATCCACATCGAGATCTGGTTCGGCGGCAACTCGGGCCAATAGACGTTGTCTTGATGCCACGTCTTGGCGATGCCTTCCCGGGCGCAGTTGAAGTTGACCTTCGAACTGTGGAGGTAAATACGGTCCCAATCCACCAGTTCGCCGATCCGGTCGCAGACTTTCGGGTTGAACGCGAGTTGTTTGAAGCGCGGGTCTTTCTGCGTCAACGCGCCGACCTGCCGGGCCTGGACATTGAATCCCATCTTCCCGAGGTCTTCGATCGCGGCGCGGAGGATCGTCACTTCGCGCGGGCTGAGCAGTTGCGGCAGAAGCAGGTAGCCTTCGTCGTCGTACTGCCGGCGTTGTTGTGCGGAGAGTAGTGTGGTTTGCATGATGCCTCGATCCTCCCGCCCTGGCCGCAAAAGGCAAGAGCACCAAATCTTGTTTTGCCCTGGAACAAGTTGGACGAGCCTTCGCGACATTGTTTCGCGTCGGGGACTTTGGTATCCGGTATCGAAGGGCAATGATCATGCCTCATGCGCGGCGCGGAAGAACGGAGGCTCGCCAGGGGTTTACCCTGATCGAGCTGCTGATCGTGGTCGCCATCATCGCCATTCTCGCGGCAATGCTGTTGCCGGCCTTGCAACGCGCCAAGGAAGCCTCGCGGCGCTCCGTGTGCATGAGCAACCAGCGCCAGCTCGTGCAAGCGTTGATCATCTACTCGCAGGACTCCGGTGGTCCATTGCCCTCGGGTTGGGTCGGGATGAACTCAAGCCTCTCGCATCAGGTGCGGAAATACCCGGGCAGTTCCGCGCCCGAGATCGATGCGGATGGCTGGCATGACCTCGGTCGTCTCTACGGCATGAAGCTCATCCCCGACAAGTTCGTCTATTTCTGCCCCAGCACGAAGATGGACGACTTCAAGTATCCATTCGCTTGGGAGACCGGAACCATGTTCGGCGGCTACCGGTACACCTGGGGCAACTACTGGTATCGGCTCTTCGGCCAGGAAATCGGCGCGTTGGTGACGAGCGCGGACATCGATGTCTGGAAGAAGATGAACATCGATGCCATGCGTCCCGCGTGGGCAATGACCTCCGACGTGGTCCTTCAGTTTCAGCGCCCCGATTACCGCTGGCCACACGAGTTCGGCATCAACGTCACCTACTCCGACGGCCATGCGGAGTGGATCCAGCTTGACGCGAACGAGCACGGCCGCTCCCTGACCGTCATTGGCAGCATCATCGCGACGGACTATTACGCGTACCTGTTCTTCAAGGGCCTCGACAATCGGGACTTCTCCGCGTTGCGGTCGTTCTTCCCGTATCCGTAGGCGTCGCTCAACCGAGCAACTCTGCTCGCAGTCCGCTCAGTCGCTCGACCTTTGCCCTCACCTTCGGCGGGTCCACCATGCGCAGACGCGGCTCGTCGTGCCAGCCGACGCGTTCGTCCCGCTCGAGGATCGGAAGAAGCCGCTCGCACGTCTTGAGTTCGTTGTCGATCAATGCGGTCAGTTCCGCTGACGGAACTTTCCGGTCCACGGCATCGGCGAACGCGTAGCAGTGACCGCAGCTTTGGAAGAACAGGCCACACGCTTCGGCGGTGTCGAGTTCCTCGCCCGCGTGCTGGTTCTCCGCGAGCAACGGCCCGAGTGCGAGCCGGTAGGCGGGGATTCCGCGTAACCATTCGGTGCTGAGGATGCTAAACAGCTTCCCGATGTCGCCGAGCGTGAACGGTTCGAGGCCCATCTCGAGATGATCGCCCCACGGGTCGTTCGTCCACGAGCGCGCCATCTTGATCTTCTCGCGCTTGAGCTTCCACGGATAGGCGGGCGCGTAGTTGACGGCGCTGAAATAGAGGAAACCGACCGTCGTTGGATATTGCTGCATCGCGCACTCGAAATGCGCCCACGCCTCCATCAACAGACGCACCGTCTCGTCCGAGAGGGTCGGATCGAAATAATCGCGGGCGAGTTGGTGCAGAAACTCGCGGCGGAGCAGGCTGGGCCGATGAAGGAGTCGTCCTGCGGCGAAGCTGTTAAGCGTGGGACGGACGCCCATCGACCACGTCGTCAACGCGCCCGTTGCGCCCACGTTGCGGACAGCGGCGATCTTGTCGAAGAGCAGGCCGGGCACGGGGATGTTGGGCACCGTCGCCAGTTCATGCGTGGCGTTGACCTGGAGTTTCGCCCAGACCTCGCGTCCCTGCGCACGGCAGGCCTCGGCATACTCGCGGAAATGTTTCGACGGTCCGGCAATGGCCAGGCTGTATTCGTCGATCATGATCTCCTTGCCGAGCCGCGTGGCCGGTTCACCGCGCTCGAAGTCGGAGAGCAACGGGACGCCGGCCGGCAATCCGTCGAGGATTGGCTTGTGCGGCGGTGGCGAACCGAACGTGCCCCACGACCAGGTCCAGAACGCAAGCCGGGCTTTCGATTTCGACTCGTCCAGGCCGGCTTGCATTGCTTTGGCGACCTCGACGGGCATTTCGAGCGGCGAACGCTCCTTGCAGCGCGGGCAATCGATCTTCTTCGACGCGATGCGCCAGAGGTGAGACCAACAATGCGTGTGATGTTCGCTCGCGGTGATGACGAAGGCGCCGGCCAACTCCGGCGCCGCTGCGAACAAATCTCGAATCCCCTCGCGCAGATACCGCCGCACCGGCCCGGTCGAGAGACACATCGCATAGGTCTGGAGCCATTCGTCGCCGCGGACCCATGCGATGGCGGTGTCCTTGCCGGGCTGCCCCGCGAGTTCGGGATGCTCCTTCCAAAACCGATGTGACTGCGGATAGCCGCGCGGTTCGTTCAAGTACAGCCAGATACCAAGGCCGTGCTTGCGCGCGCGTTGGGCCGCAGTGTGCAACGCATCGAGCCGTTTTTCGACATCATGAACGTAGGGGCGAAACAGTTCGGTCGGAGCCAGTTCGCGCAACTCGACGTGGATCCACACCCCATCGTATCCCATTCGCGCGACCGCTTCGAGCCGCTCATCGGTGTGCGTCTGTGGCGCCTCCATCGCCTCGTCGCGGTAGTAACTTGTGCCGAAAACGCGGAAGATGCGGGGAGCGATGGGCATGGGCAAACTCTGAACGTTGAACTCTGAACGGAACGCGTAACCGAAAACTGAGAACCAAAAATGGAGGTAAGGGGATTCGAACCCCTGGCCTTCTCGTTGCGAACGAGACGCTCTACCAGCTGAGCTATACCCCCATCGATTCTTCCGCAGCGCGGCAACAGTGGACCGCATGCGAATGGAATTCAAGCGGTTTTTGGCCCCCGGCAGGTCGGCCGTTCGTGGCCGAGGCTTCCGCGCTTCGTGCCTTTTTCGTGGCCATTCTCCGTGCCCTTTGTAGTTCGAAACCGCGTCATCGAAGCCATCGGTGTTGACAATGAAGGCGATTCAAATTCTACTGCGCTCAGGCCATGAACACCCGCGTTCCCGTACTCAAGACGTACAAGCTTTACGTCGGCGGCGAATTTCCACGCAGCGAATCGGGGCGCAGCTTCGACTTCGATGACGCGAAGGGGCGTCACATCGCCAATGTGTCGCAGGCGTCGCGGAAGGATTTCCGCAACGCGGTCGTCGCGGCGCGCGGCGCGCAATCGAAATGGGCGGGACGCTCGGGGTACAATCGCGGCCAGATCCTGTATCGCATCGCGGAGATGGTCGAGGGACGACGCGAGCAATTCGTGGCCGAACTGCGCCAGCAAGGCTCGTCGCCGGCCGATGCCCGAAAGGAAGTCGATTTGACGATTGACCGGCTCATCTACTTTGCGGGCTGGTCGGACAAATATCAGCAACTCTTCAGCACCGTGAACCCGGCTGCGTCGCCGCATTTCGTGTTTTCGGTGCCCGAAGCGACCGGCGTGGTGGCGTTGGTCGCGCCCGAGGAAGACGCGTTGCTGGGGCTTGTTTCGTTGCTGTGCCCGATCCTTCTCGGAGGCAACACGTGCGTCGTCCTTGTCTCGGAGAAGAAACCATTGAGCGCGATCACGTTCGCCGAGGTGCTGGCCACGAGCGACGTTCCGCCGGGGGTCGTCAACATCCTGACCGGCTATCGCTCGGAATTGCTCTCGCAGATTGCCGGGCACATGGACGTGAACGCCGTCGTTTATGCCGGCGACGACGCAGCGGAGAAGAAGTTGATCCAGGAACAGGCGTCGTTGAATCTCAAGCGGGTGATCTTTCCGCGGTCGAACTCGTGGGCATCCGAGGAACAGGAATCGCCTTACGGGATCCTCGATACCCAGGAGATCAAGACGACCTGGCATCCGGTGGGATTGTAGCCGCTCCCCATCGTCCTCCTCGTCCTCGTAATCGAAATCAGCGGCATCGATTACGACGATTCACGGTAGGGCCAACACCCAAATCTCCAGCTTTTCGGGAAGCTGTTCTTTCGTCATGGAAAAGTCCCTCGTCTCCAGCCGCTTGGGAGGCAGGTCCTTGTTCAGCTTGATGAAATCATCCACGCGCGCCAACGGCAGGTCCCGTGTGTAGGCGCTCTTGTAATGCATCGGGACGATCAAGCACGGCTTGAGTTGATCGATCAACCCACGCAGGTCTTTCGGCTCGGTCGTGAAATGGCCGCCGGCAGGCAGGAACAGGACATCCACGGGGCCGATCCGCGCCAGTTGTTCGTCGGTCAGGCTGGTCTGGCCGATGTCGCCCAGATGACAGAAGCGTAGGCCGTCCATTTCGATCGTGAAGATCGTGTTGCGTCCCCGCTTCGCTCCCTTCTCGTCGTCGTGGTAGGCGCCGATGCCGCGGAGTTTGACGCCGAGCTTCTCTTCCTTGCCGATGCCGCGCTCGGATTTCATGATCAACGGGTCGCCTTTGAAGATGGCGACGTTGTTGTGGTCGTTGTGTTCGTGGGTCACGAGCAGGATGTCCGGCTTGAGTCCTTGCGGAATCGGGTAATTGACGAACGTGCCGTCGAACGGGTCGATTGCGACGACGACGTTGGAAGCGCTGGTGAGCATGAAGAACGCCTGCCCGTACCATTTCACCTGCACTGCGCCGGCAGGGACCGCGCTGCCGAGCAGGAGGACCAGAAGCCACCGGGACAAGCGCCAAGCGTTCACGCGGGTAGTGTACGTGCCGTTTGCGGCTTGACAATTTTCTTTTGCAAGAGGCCACGAGGATTTTGTACTGTGCGGCGCACATGCGCAGCCCGAAGAAACCGAAATCGTCGCGCCGTGGTTTCATGACGATCGAGACGATCCTGTCGCTCGGACTGGCGGCGGCGGCGTTTGCGGGGTTCCTCAGGTTTTACGGCATGGTGCGCCAGGAACATGCGCAATTCAAACGATTCGCCAACAGCACGCTGTTTTTGCAATCGAAGGTCGAAGAGGTCCGATCCGGCGTGTATGGCCCGTCGCTGGACAAGCTGACGTGGTTCGAGTTCGACCAGGGCGGCACGAACGTCTGGAAGACCACGCCGCAAACCGATGGCCGGTACTCCTGGCATCTCACTGCCGAAAACAACCCGGCAGGCGCGAAATTGTTCGCGTTCAAAACGGTGTTGACCTGGCAGGAAGGGAAGCGAACCAACGTGATCTCTGCTGCCACGCAGATGGTCCTCCCATGAGCCGCCGGCACGAACAAGCCCTGACGCTCGTCGAGACGCTGGTGGCGCTTGCGGTCATGAGTCTCGTCATGACCGCGGCGTACGCGACGATCCAGCAAAGTCTGAAGTTGCACCGCGCCAACAGCAAGGAGTCGAGCCGGCTGCTGGCGCGATGCGAACTGGCGGAACAATTGAGCGCGGATTTCCACGGACATCGGCAGGCGGTTTCGCTCGCGCCCGACCGTTGGCGCATCACGCGTCAGGATAACGAGGAAGTCTCTTACCTTCGAGATGGCGAAACCATCGTTCGCCAGGCGCCGGACGGAGCGCGCAAGAGCTTCGCGGTTGGCAAGACGGACATGTCTCTGGCCGGCGACGCCCTTCGCCTCCGATTTGCGGACACCGAGCTGGTCCTTTCCCGATGAAACGCAACCAAGGCTACACGCTGGTGTTCACGCTCGGGGTGGTCGGATTGCTGACCACGATCGGCGCGTTGCTGATCGGGCCTTCGCAGACGGAACATCGCCGGGTCGAGTTGCACTACCGCACCGTGCAGGCGCAATACCTGAGCCTTGCCGGAATCGAGCAAGCGAAACATTGGGCGGCGCAGGGCGTCCTCACCAACGAACTGTATCTTCTCGCCAACGGCGCGATCGACACGACGATGGAACCGATCGATGCCACGACCTGCCGCGTCGTGAGCCATGGACGGGTCCATTCCTCGTGGAAGAAGGGCCTGGTCATCGTGCGCTCCGAACAAGCCGTGCCGTTCCGGCCGCAGCAGGACCCAACCCGATCCAAGGAACCGCTATGAAACCAGACGACAAAGGCGTGGTGGAAGTGCTCAAGCACGCGCGGCTCATCACCGAGCAGCAGCTCCAGCGCGCGTACCAGGCGCAGGAAGAATCGGGCGAATCGCTCAAGGACATTTTGTTCCGCGAGGTTTCGTGGGAGAGCGTGAAGAAGTTCCTCAACTACGAAATCCCCACGCCGTTCTCGGGAGAGAAACGCGCGCTGGGCGCCGTGTTGCGCGAGGCGGAATGGATCAGCCAGGAACAATTCGACGAAGCCGAGCGCGAAGCGCATCGCACCGGCGAGGAACTCGGCCAACGCATGGTCGCGCGAAAACTGATCAGCCAGCAGCAGCTTCAGACCGCACTGGCCCAACAGAAGGAGACCGGTTTGCCGTTGTGGCGGACATTGATCAACCTCGGTTACGTGGACACGCACCAACTCTCGCAAGTGCTCGGCCTTGCAACGGTCGCGCAGGACCGGGACGTTACCGGCGCGGAGGAACACCAGGCGTTCGATTCCCGCAAGCCGCGCAAGACCGGCCCGGCCGCGGCGGCGCAGTCGATCCTCGGGAAGCCGGAGTTGATCAAGAACATGTCCGGCGTGGACGTCGTCGAGGCGATCATCGACAGCGCCGTCAAATCGCGCGCGACGGACATTCACCTCGATCCGCAGGAAGACCACATGCGCGTGCGGTACCGGATCGACGGCATGCTCTACGACGTGCTCCAGTTGTCGCTCGACATCGTTCCCGAAGCGATCTCGCGGTTCAAAGTGCTCGGCGGGATGGACATCACGCAGCACCGGCATTCGCAGGACGGGCACTTCGTTCGCATGGTGGACAACTCCGAGATCGACCTTCGCCTCGCCACGGCGCCGACGGTGCTGGGCGAGAAGCTCGTGCTCCGCATTCTCAGCGAAAAGAACGTGCTGACCGGTATCGCGCAGCTCGGCATGGAGCCGCACCAGATCGACCTGATGGAACAACTGATCGCCAAACCGTACGGCATGGTGTTGAGCACCGGACCGGTCGGCTCGGGCAAGACGACCACGCTCTACGCGCTGTTGAACGAAGTGAACATCCTCACCAAGAACGTCATGACCATCGAAGACCCGGTCGAGTACCAATGCCGGGGCGTCAACCAGATGCAGGTGGACTCGGCGTCGGGCTTCGGTTTCATCGAGGGTCTGCGCGCGATGCTCCGGCAAGACCCGAACATCATCATGGTGGGCGAAATCCGCGACGAAGAAACCGCCATGACCGCCGTGAAAGCCTCGATGACGGGTGTGTTGGTGTTGAGCACGCTGCACACGAACGACGCGCCGTCTGCGACCGGGTCGTTGATCGGGTTGAACGTGCCGCGGTTCCTCATTTCGAGCGCGTTGATCGGCGTGGTCGCGCAACGGCTCGTCCGCAAGGTCTGCCCCGGCTGCAAGGAGGAATACACGCCTCCTCCGAGCCTGCTGGAGCAGCTCAGCGTGCCGGAGGAGCATCGCGCGAAGAAGTTCTATCGCGGCACGGGCTGCGAGAAATGTCTGAACACCGGTTATTTCGGACGCACCGGCGTGTATGAAGTCATGCGCGTGGACGAGGAGCTCAAGGAAGCGATTCTCCACGGCGAGAGCCAGATGGAACTCAAGCGTCTCGCGCTCAAAGGCGGCATGCAAACCCTGGCCACGAGCACGTTGCACAAGGTGCTCGATGGCACGACCAGCGCGGAGGAATACCTGCGCGTGATCTTTACGTGAGGATTGGGATTAGTTATTGGGTATTGGGTATTGGTTCAACCTCACACGCATCACCACAATTAACCAATAACCAATAACCAACAGCAGCGCAGCATGAACAAGAAAAAAATTGCCACCAACTTCTACCGGCAACTCGCCATCCTGCTCCAGGCTGGTTTTCCCCTCGTCCGCGCGCTCAACAGCCTGGCCCAGCGCATGAGCAACCGGCGGTTCCAGGCGGTGATCCGCGGCCTGATTGCCCAGGTCGAACGCGGCAGCACGTTCTCGGAGGCCCTCGCGCAGACGCCCGCGTATTTTCCGCCGCTGCAAGTGCAATTGATCCGTGCGGGCGAAGGGAGCGGCAACCTGACGACCGTGCTCGACCGGCTCGCCTCGGCGGGCATGCAGGAGATCACGATCCGCAACCGGTTCCGCACCAGCCTGGTGTACCCGTGCCTGGTGCTGATCGTCGCGTTCGTGCTGATCGGCTTCCTCGCCACGACGATCGTGCCGACGTTTGCGGAACTGTTTCGCGGCGCCGGGGCCGAGGTGCCGCCGCAGACGCAGGCGTTGATCGATGCCAGCGATTTCATGCGCGTGAAAGGCTGGTACGTCGTGCCGCTCGTCATCGTGGCCGCTGCGCTCGTCTTTCGCGGCCTCCTGGCGATCCGCGCCGTCCGTTACTATCGTGACCGGCTGAAGCTGCGCTCCCGGGTCCTCGGCCCGATGACGCGCGAGTACATTGTCGTGCACACCTGCCGGACGCTCGGCATGCTGCTTCAGTCGGGCATCAATCTCCTCCGCGCGCTGGAACTGACCCGGGACGCCACGTCGAACCTGGTCGTGTCGGCGGGACTGCAACAGGCCCGCGAGGAGGTCGAGCGGGGCCGCGGGCTGGAGGGACCGTTGCGCCGCACACGGATTTTTCCGCCCGACGTGGTGGACATGGTGGTCACGGCGCAGGAGACCGGCGCGTTGGCCGAGAACCTGATTTACGCGGCCGACATTTACGAGGAGGAACTCAACAACCGCATGCGGGTCGTTTCGAGCATGACCGAGCCGATGCTGGTGCTGATCGTCGGCGTGGTCGTCGTCTTCGTCGCGCTCTCGCTGTTCCTGCCATACATCAAGCTGCTTGGAGTCATGTCGGGATTGCAGGTCGAGGAGTGACGCGGCGAGGAACGCTACCAAGAGCGATTCTAGATTCGGATGCCTCAAATCTGACTCGACGTTTTGTCGCCGGCGTTGTCTAACTTCGCTGCATGCAGCGGCTCTGCGTCATCTTCAATCCGGCGGCGAGAGGCGAACGGTCACACCGCACGCTCGATTTCGTCGCCACCAAGAGCACCCGCAGCCACCAGGTCGTTATCGCGCCGACGGAACGCACCGGCGACGCCCAGCGGCTGGCCGCGTGGGCCGTGTCGGAAGGACACGAGATGATCGTCGCGGCGGGAGGCGACGGCACGATCAACGAGGTCGTTAACGGCATCGGCACGTCCGGAGTTCCCCTGGCCATTCTGCCCGGGGGCACGGTCAATGTCCTGGCCCTCGAACTGGGCATACCCTTCCGGCTCGATGCGGCTTGGAAGATCATCGAGCAAGGCAGTTGGCGCGCCATCGACCTCGGACGCGTCGAGGCCAACGGGACCTCCCGGTACTTCGCCCAACTCGCCGGAGTCGGACTCGATGCCGTGAGCGTGCGAAACACGAACTGGGAAATGAAGAAACGCTTTGGCCCGCTCAGCTACGTGTGGGCGGGCTTGAAGACGATCGGATCGCACGACGCGGTGGTCGAGGTCGAAAGCAGGACCGGCATTCCCGCCTGTGCCGCCGGCGAGAAGCCCAACGAGCTGGCAAGCAATGGCCGAACTACTTCCACCCGAGGCGGCCTCGTGTTGATCGGCAACGGACGCTTTTACGGCGGACGCTTCGCAGTGTTCCCCGACGCGAGGATGGACGACGGGCTTCTCGATGTGTGCATTTTCCACAAGGGCGGCTACTTGAACGTGCTCCGCTATCTGCAAGGTGTGTGGCGGGGCGTGCACACGGGATTCGACGATGTGACCTATTTCCAGACCAACGGGTTCGTTTGTCGCTCGCCAGTCCCCGTGCCATTCGAGGTGGAAGGAGAGGTGGCCGGGGACGTGCCCGCGACGTTTTCGGTGCTCCCGCGAGCGCTGCGGGTAATCGCGCCTGCCTGAAGCGCGTTTGGAACGAGATAACGTGCCATCCCGTCTAACGCTCCTGCAAATGATGAATCGATGGACCCATCCTGGTGTGTTGGCTGCGCTGCTTGCATCGCTGTTGTCAGCCCATGCCGCGGAGCCAGTGACGGGCCAGATGGATTCGTTCCACTACACCGTCCGCAAGCTCAAGCAGCCGATGAATGCCACGCGCCACCGGCACGTCGCCGTGGACCTCGGCAAGGGACGCATCGGCGTGTTCGGCGGGTTCGGGAAAATGGACGCGCTGCTTCTCGATCTGACCTCCGAATCGTTCCGCGCGCTCGCCTGCAAGGAATCGTTCGGCGACTTCCACGGCATCGCGCTCGCCGGTGGGAAGGCGCTGCTGGTGAACGGCCAGGTGGACTCGGTGTTCGATCCCGCGACGGAGCAATTCACCCGGACGAGCAACCAGTTCGCGGGAAAATATGCGCGCTGGCCGGGCATGGTTGCGCTGCCGGACGGGAAGGTGTTTCTCTGCGGCGGCTACGACGGGGAGTTTCGCCCGCTCGACCATTGCGCGGTGTTCGATCCAAAGACGCTGCGATTCGAGGCCGTCGGAAAGCTGACGGAGGCGCGCTGCCGGCATTCGGTGAACCTCCTCAGCGATTCCCAAATCCTCATCGCCGGCGGAGCGGGCGCTGACTACACGCGGCAGGCGTTCGACTCGGTGGAAATCTTCGATCTCAAGACCGGCTCCTCGAAACGGTTGTCCACCACGCTCCGGCAAGCTCGGGCCGGGCATTGCTCCGTCGCGCTGGCCAACGGCACAATTCTTCTGGTGGGCGGCTATTCCCCGGCGCGGAACCCCAGCGTGCTCCGGACGACGGAGCTGTTCGACCCCGTCGAATGTGCGGTGTCGGCCGCGGCAGACATGGCGCTCGCGCGTTCCGACCCCCAAGCCGTGCGGCTTCCCAGTGGCCGCGTGGCTGTGTTCGGCGGTTACAACGACCTGCGAACCGTCGAGATTTACGATCTCACCACCAAGGAGTTCCTGCCCGCAGACCAACTGTTGATCGAGCCGCGGGCGTCGGGCTTCACCACGACGAGATTGGAGAACGGCGACGTGGTGCTCATCGGCGGACGCGTGAACTCCAGCGCAAAGGAACTGGACGGGGCCGAGGTGTTCTCCGAGCGCAAGACCCCGCCGCTCGCAAAGGGATCGGTGGACGCCCGACAACTCGCGCGCGACCTGGGCGATAGCCGGTACACCGTGCGCGAGGCCGCGACGCGGAAGTTGATCGCGCTGGGGATCAACGCCAAGCCCTTCATCGAGCCGCTGCTCAAGCACGAGGACCCCGAAGTGCGGCATCGCGCAGAGACGATCCTCGATGCGGTTCGCCGTTCGACGGAGAGCGCGCCGTGGTGCGTCGAACTTTGGGATGACGACACAAAAAAAGACACCGTGTGGTTTTCCGATTCTTCCTCCAATGCCAGCGCCGAAGACGTGCGCTTGCAGAAGCTCAATGAACAGCTCGCGAAGGGACCGACCACAAAGCTCGTCGTACGTTTCGCCGCGACCGCCTCGAAAGAACAACAAACTCAATTGCTGAACCTGGTCGGCTGGTCGAATTTCCCCGTGGTCGTCCTCGGAGAACCGCTGGCTTCGGAGTGAACATGGCTAAGCGGGCGGGTTCCATTTCAGCGAGCCTTCGCAGTAGCCCGCTTCGACGATCGTGCGCTCGGGTTCGTCGCCGGCATAGACCCAGATCATGGCCATCGGTTCGCTGCCCTCGTTGAGGAAACGATGCGGCAGGCCGGTCGGCACCATAGCGGTGTCGTAATTGCCGACGGAATAGGATCGACCCGCCACCTGGCACGTGGCGCGGCCTTTCACGATGGTGATGGATTCGTCGAACTTGTGGAGATGACACGGCAGACCCGTGCCGGGCTGGAATTCGCCGTAGCCGCCGCAGATGCCCTTCGATCCGAACCGGCTCGCGAACAGGTCGCGGAACTTCGTTCCCTCGGCCAGCGGATAGACCTCGGCGCGGTCGAATCGCGCGATGAACTCCGGCTCGCCTTCCTGCGGCGCGCCCAGCCCGCGATCCACGACCTCGAAGCGCGTCTCGACGAACGTCCGACGCGGCTCGGCGGTCGCGAACGCGTAATGCAGCGCCAGCGGTTCGCTCGGCGAGGCGTTGGCGGTCGAATGCGCGCTGCCCGCCGGCAGGTGGATGCAATCCCATTGGCGGAGCTGATACCGGCGTCCCTCCACGGAGACCAGCGCCGAGCCTTTCAGGATCGTGAGCGCCTCGCTGAACTTGTGCGTGTGACACGGGAATTCCGCCTTCGGCTCGAAGATGGCCATGCCGGTGGTCAGATTGCGCGCGCCGGTCCGCCCGGAGCAGAATTCGCGGATGGAAATTCCGCGCGCGAGATCGGTCGCCAGCGGGCTGTTGCCACGTGTTAGATGTTCTGTACGGTCGCTCATTGGATGTTTGGAGCTTGGTTACTGCGCGAGCGTTCGTAGTTCAAGCTTTAGCTTGTCCGGTCCTTTCATCGAGAAAGACACAAGCTAAAGCTTGAACTACAAACGCTGGCGCCGGGTTCGCTGCTCTCTCAGCTTGTTCATCCTACAATTTTGGATCATCCCATCCCTCACCATAGTCGAGCACCGGATATCGCTGCCAAATTGCTTCGGCTTTTTCCCGTCCCATCCTTTCGAGGAAACCGGCCGCGCTGGAGAACGGCCAGTCCTGTCACCGCTTCACATATCCATGTCGCACAGGATTGTGGTGGACGTAGTTCACCGTGACCCAGAAATGCCGCTCGCCACGAATGGCTCGGTTCTCCAGACCTCCCAATCGTTCAATGCTCTTGCCTGCGTATGGACGATGCTCATGACACGCGGCACTGATGTGATAGAAACAGCGGTTCCAAATTCCATGAGGCGGGCTATGCCAGGGACGACGATTGAGTTTCCGCCACGAAACCAGCTTCTCGCGTTGCTTGTCCGTCAATCGCCGCCAGTCGTACATGATTCGGGTCTCGTTGACTGCGCCAGCGTTCGTAGTTCAAGCTTCAGCTTGTTTTTCTGCCATTCAAGACCGGACAAGCTAAAGCTTGAACTTACGAACGCTGGCGCACATACGGTCACTTCTTCTGCAACCGAGCTAGCTTCGCTTTGAAGGTGGGCCGCTCCAGCACCTCGCGATTCACCAACCCGGACGGGATTTCCCCTTTCGCGAACGCCACGGCTTGCCGGCAGGCCATCGTGCCGATCTCGGCGAACAACTCGTCCGTCCAGGCGATGCAATGCGGCGCAAGCAGGATGTTGTCGAGTTGCATGAACGGGTGATCCTTGCCGGCGGGCTCCTTCTCGTACACATCGGAGGCCGCACCGGCGATCCGCTTGCTCTGGAGCGCGTCCACCAGCGCCGCTTCGTTGACGATGCCGCCGCGCGCGGTGTTGATCAGGAAGGCGCTTGGTTTCATCAACGCGATCTGCTCGGCGCGGATCAAATTGCGCGTCTCGTCGTTGAGCGGACAGTTGACTGACACGAAATCCGCCTCGCGCATCAGCCGGTCGAGCGCTACGATCTCGACGCCCAGCTCGCGCGCGCGCTCGGGTTTCAGATACGGATCGAACACGAGCGACCGTTTCATCCCGAACGGCCGGAGCAACTCGACCAGCTTGCCGCCGATGCCTCCGAGGCCGACGACACCGAGTGTCTTGCCGCGCAGTTCGCTGCCCATGTAGTTCGAGCGTTCCGCCCAACGGCCCGCGCGGACCAGTTTGTCCTTGGCGACGAGCCGGTGACTCAACGCCAGCATCCACATGATCGTCGCCTCGGCGACGGAATAATTGACCGCGCCCACGGTGATGAACACGGCGACGTTCGCTTCAGTGCACGCCTTGAGGTCCACCATGTCGTAGCCGACGCCGAACCGGAAGATCGCCGCAAGCCGTTCGACGCCGCGGAAGGAATCCGCGGTGTATCCCGGCGCGAGGGAAATCACCGCGTCCAGGTCGCGAAGTTGGGCTGCGGCGACCGGGTTCTCGTGGCGGTCGAAGAAGGCATGCTCGACCGACCGCTCGGCATCGAGCACGCCCAGGCCCATGTCCTTGTACGTGAGCTTGCCGTCCGGCGACAGGAAGTCACGCGTCAGTCCGATCTTGAATTTGCTCATAGTGCCTCAACGGAAGAATGGAAGAATGGAAGAAATGGTTGAATGGGGAATGGGGAACCTCCTCGCATTCGTCCATCCTTCCCATCTTCCATCTTCCATTTTCCATCGTCCATTCTTCCCTCTCATCCTCTCAATCCCACGAGGTCCATCCGTTTCGCCGTCTCCCGGTAGGCCTCCTCGACCCACTGGACGATCTTCGCCGGCTCGGGCGAGTATTCGAGTTCGATCGAAACGACGCCGTCGATCTTGAGTTCCTTGATCGCCTGGAGGTATGGCTCGAACTTGACGACGCCGCGCCCGGGCGGCAAATCGCCGTGTACCTTGCCGTCGCAATCGCTGATGTGCACGTGGATCGCCTTGCCCTTGAGTTTTTTCACGTCGGCGGGACTGGTGTCGGATAACACCAGATGGCTGACGTCGATATTGGCCCGGACGCGCGGATGTTTGCATTCATCGATGAAACGAACCATCTCGGTGATGTTGTTGAGCAGGCTCAACCGAAACGGCTCCAGTTCGAGCGCGATGTCCACGTTCTTCTTGTCCGCGTAATCCCCCAGCGTGCGACAGGTCTCGATTGCCCAACCCCATTGCGCGGCGGGCGGAATCACTTCGCGCTGCCAGATGTATTCGCCGAGGACGAGCAGAATGTTCTTCGCGCCCCAGGTCTGCGCCAGGTCGATGAACTTCTTGCAACGTTCGACGTGAAAGTCGCGGACGGGCGCATTGAAATCGATCAGCCCCGTCGCCACCACCGGCAACGAAATGATTGGCAAACCGAGTTTCGCGCTCGTTTTGGCCACCCGATCGATTTCCTTCCTGGGCAGTCCCACCGCCTCCGTGAAAATGTCGGCGCAATCGAACCCGATCCGTGAAATGTGGTTCAGCCCCGTGACCGTGTCGATGCCAACCTGCTGAAACGCGCTGTTGATCAATCCAAGTTTCATAGGCGCCGAAGCCTACCGGGGTTGCGAACGATTTCGAGACAATTCTTTGACAACCGGCGCGAAATCCTCGAATACTTCGAGTCGGCCTTCCAACTCGGCATGACCGCCACGCCCCTGCGCGACGAAAACCGCGACACCTACCTCTACTTTGGCAACCCGATCTACACCTACAGTCTCCGGCAGGGAATCGAGGACGGTTTTCTCGCGCCCTACCGGGTTCACCGCATTGTGACCCAATGGGACGCCGCGGGCTGGCGACCGAGCAAGGACGACCTCGACCGGTACGGACGGGAAATTCCCGACGACGTCTACACCACCGCCGACTTCGAGCGCCGCGTCGCGCTTCGCGCCCGGACGCAGGCCGTCGCCCGGCACCTGACCGATTTCCTCAAGAAGACCGATCGCATGGCCAAGACCATCGTCTTTTGCGTGGACCAGGAACACGCGCTGGAAATGAAGGCCGCGCTCAACAACCTGAATGCCGATCTGGTGCAGAAATTTCCCAATTACGTGTGCCGGGTCACCGCCGACGAAGGCGACATCGGGCGTGGCCACATGCAGAAATTCCAGGATGTGGAAACGGATGCCCGTAGCCCGGTCATCCTCACCACGTCGCAATTGCTCACCACCGGCCTCGATGCGCCCACGTGTCGCAACGTCGTTCTCGTGCGCCTCGTCAACTCGATGGTCGAGTTCAAGCAGATCATCGGGCGCGGCACGCGCGTGCGCGACGATTACGGCAAATGGTTCTTTAACATCCTCGACTACACCGGCACCGCCACGCGCAACTTTGCCGATCCTGCTTTCGACGGCGAACCCGCTTTCGCCACGCAGGAGGAGATTGATCAGTATGGTGAGACGCAGAAGACAGAAGTTTTAACCACGGAGAACACCGAGAGCACGGAGACGGAGTATCCGGAGAGCGGCGAAGCGGAAATTACGGTGATCAACGAACCACCGGCAACTGAGCACCGCAAATACTATTTCGACGGCGGCCAGGTGGAAGTCGCCTCTCATCTCGTGTACGAACTCGATTCCGACGGCAAACAACTCCGCGTCGTCAAACTCACCGACTACACCGCCGAGAAAGTGCGGACTTTGTGCAACAGCCCGGACGACCTGCGCGCCCGCTGGTCCGACGCCGACCAACGCGCCGAGATCGTTCAACAACTGTCCGAGCGCGGGATTGATTTCCAGCAGGTGGCCCTCCAAGCCGGGAAGCCTGAGGCAGACCCGTTCGACCTGCTCTGCCATCTCGCCTTCAACGCGCCCGTGCTCACCCGGCGTCAGCGCGCCGACCGCGTGAAGAAACAACAAGCCGCTTTCTTTGGCTACTTCGCACCCGAAGCCCGGGAAATCCTGAGCGATCTGCTGGAGAAATACGCTACTGATGGCGAACTTCAGTTTACGCTGCCCGACGTGCTGAAAGTCCCGCCCATTTCCCAGCGCGGCAACGTGAACGAAATCATCGGCAAGTTCGGCGGGGCGGAGCAACTCCGCGATGCTGTGAACCGACTGCAAACGCTGTTATATGCCGCGTGAGCGTCCCAACTGTTACATCATCGCTGGATCGAACGGCGCAGGGAAGACCACCTTTGCCACCAAGTTCCTTCCAGAATACGCGCAGTGTGTGAACTTCATCAATCCGGATATGATTGCTCGTGGGCTTTCACCGTTCGCTCCGGAGATGGCGATGGCCAGGGCGGGTCGACTCGTGCTGGAGCGGATTCGCGAATTTGCGCAAGCACGAGCCGATTTCGCATTTGAGACGACTCTTTCCGGTCGCAGCTACGCACAGATTCTGAAACGGCTCCGGGGCGAGGGATATCGCATTCAAATGTTCTATGTGTGGATTTCGAGCGCCCAACTGGCGTTGTCACGGATTCGCGATCGAACGGAAAGCGGCGGGCATGATGTGCCAGCTGCCGACGTGCGTCGCCGGTTCGGTAGAACGGTGACGAATCTCTTTACCTTGTACCGTCCGTTGGTGGACCTGTTGCTGGCATTCGACAATTCGCTCAAGAAGCCACGCTTGATTTTCATGGACGAGGGTGGCAAGACCACCGTGTACGATGCTACACTGTATGGCCAAATGCTGCGTGAGGTGAATCGATGAAAGTACAGGCAGTTCTCAAGAATCCGGTCGCCCGAAAGGCGTGGGCGGCCATGCAAGAAGCGGTGGCCGAAACCGTAGACGAGCACCGCCGTCTTGGACGTCAATTGGCAATCTGGCGTGATGGTAAGGTCAGGTGGATTGGGACGGAGACAGCCTCGATCGTCCGCGAGAAGGCGGTATCGTACAAAACGCGCGCTCATGGCAAGAAACGCTGATCTGTCGGAAGGGCGCGACCGACCGGCGCGCCAATCTCTTTCAGGCGACGCCGATCCGTTCGACCTGCTGTGGCATCTCGCCTTCAACGCGCCCGTGCTCACACGTCGCCAGTGCGCCGACCGCATGAAGAAACAGCAAGTCGCTTTCTTTGGATACTTCGCTCCCGAAGCCCGCGAAATCCTGACCGATCTTCTGGAGAAAAACGCCACCGACGGCGAACTCCAATTCGTGCTGAAAGTCCCGCCGATTTCCCAGCGCGGCAACGTGAACGAAATCATCGGCAAGTTCGGCGGCGCGGACCAGCTCCGCACCGCCGTGAACCAATTACAAACGTTGTTGTACGCGGCTTGAACCATGATGACTCTCCGACAACTTGCCGGCGAGCCGCCCACCATTCCAACGCGTGCCGGCTGGTATCTCGCCGACCTCGGGGAGGCCAAAGGCAAGTACGAACTTTTTACGCGTCAATCGCCGCAGAAACTCAAAGTGCTGCGCGAACATGCGCTCATTGAGAGCGCCGTTTCCTCCAACCGCATTGAAGGCGTCGAAGTGGACCAATCCCGCGTCGCCACGCTCATGTTCGGCAAGCCAGCGCTCCGCGACCGCGACGAAGAAGAAGTGCGTGGCTACCGCGACGCGTTGAAACTGATCCACGAATCCGGCGCAAAGCTGCCCATTTCGGAAGCGACCTTCAAAAAGCTCCACAAACTTTGCCGCGGCGAAATTTGGGACGCCGGCCAGTACAAGGAAAAAGACGTGGACATCATCCAGACCTACGCCGATGGCCGCAGTCGCGTCCGCTTCAAATCCGTGCCCGCCAAACAGACGCCGGCGGCGATGGCCGAAATGGTTGAGTGTTGGGGGCGCGGGCTCGTCGAGAAATGGATTCATCCGCTCGCGCTCGTCACCGCGCTCAATCTCGATTTCCTTTGCATCCATCCCTTCCGCGACGGCAATGGCCGCATCTCGCGCCTGCTGTTTTTGCTCGGTTGCTATCACTGCGGGCTTGAGGTCGGCCGCTACATCAGCTTGGAGCGAATCATCGAGCAAAACAAAGAGCGTTACTACGAAGTGCTCGAACAAAGTTCGCAACGTTGGCACGAGGGCAAGCACGACCCGTGGCCCACGATGAATTTCCTGCTCTTCATCCTCACCCAAGCCTGCAAGGAATTTGAGGAACGGTTGGGCAAAGTGAAAAGTCCGCGCGGAGAGAAAACCGCATTGGTCGAAGCCGCCATTGATCGCCAAACCGGCGCGTTCGGTGTGTCTGATCTGCAACACGCATGTCCTGGCGTCGGTGTGGATTTAATTCGACATGTCTTGAAACGATTGCGCGGTTCGCGCGTCGCCTGTCTCGGCCGCGGCCATGCCGCCAAATGGAAAAAACTAGGCAATTAGGTATTACCCATTTAATTAGGTATTGAATTGGGTATTAAAATGAACAATGTGAACAAATCGCTGCGACAACGCGCTACCGATGACGGCGAACTCCAATTCACGCTGCCCGATGTGCTAAAAGTCCCGCCGATTTCACAGCGCGGCAACGTGAATGAGATTATCGGAAAATTCGGCGGCGCGGATCAACTCCGCGATGCTGTGAACCGACTACAAACGCTGCTGTATGCGGTTGACCCAAAGCCATGAGCAAACCCGGTCAGAAAACAGCTATGATTAGCAGCACGTCGATTGACTTGCCGGAGCATCGTCGCGAAGTCATTGGGGCCTGCTTGCGCGAAGGCGTCTTTCCCATCGGCATGGAGCATCTTCCCGCGCGCGATGCCGACGCAATTCACGTGTCGCTCGAAATGGTGGACAAGGCAGACATCTACATCGGTATTTTCGCGTGGCGCTACGGCCACAAACCCGTAGGCCACGACATTTCAATAACCGAGATGGAGTTTAATCGTGCCGTCGAGCGGAAGATTCCGATTCTCGTTTTTATCAGTCACAAAACTCATCCGCTCACCTTCGAGATGGTAGAGGCAGACAAAGACGCGCAGAAGAAACTCGGTGAACTCAAAGGGCGTGCCAGCGATGGGCGCGGACGCCGCGAATTTCGATCGCCCGAAGAATTGCGCGCGGAAGTGATCCACGCCCTCTCAGATCTTAAACATCGCGAGCACACGCCCACACTCGTCCCTACTGAAGATGGTTTCGGGCCCTTTATGTGCGTTCGTAACCTCGCGGGGGTCTTCGGCATGGATGCCGACCCCGCTGCGTTCAGCCCCTCTTTGCGAGAGTTCGAGGAAAAGCTTGTGCATCGGCCTGCTCTCGCAGACCAGATAGAAGCAGCGCTCCTTCGGGGGCGTTCCGCTTGCATGCTTGGCAAAGGTGCGTCCGGCAAGACCACGCTGGCCCTCTTACTGGCTTTCAGCGAAACGTTTGGGCCGGAACAATCATACTATTTCGACTTGGCTGAGACGGATGATGAACCGGACGCCACGGAGTCATACCGTGCCGCCATGCAGGCCATCGCCCGGCAGCACGGGCGCGATGCGCTGGTTATTGTGGACAACATCCACCTTGCCGAAGGATTGACGCACAAGCTCTACCTTGCCTGGCGCGAGGCGGGCCAGCCAGTGCGGTTGCTTCTCCAAGGCCGCTTCACCCAGCAGGGGGCGGATCGCCGCGGGCGTCAATCTCCGTTGGAAGAACTTAAGCGCACCGCGCACGTGCTGGAAGTGAAGCGCGAGGATCTCGTTGGCGTCCTGCAACGACTCGTCCGCCGGTCCAACCGAAATCATTCCATAGCGAACATTCCTCCGGCCATCCTCGACCAATGGCTGGAGGTGTTCGGTGGCGAACTCGTCGCCTTCAGCTCCGCTGCGCGCCGCAAACTGCCGCAGATCGTGCGTGGCCAATATGCGCTGAACGAAGCTGATGCCGCGGACCACATCCGTGAAGAATACCTCGAAAACCAAGACTCGAAGCGGCGCATAAGCACTTCCGAACGGGAGAACCTGCTCGCCATCGCCGCGTGCGCCGGCTGGGAATTGCCAGTGCCAGTGGAAGCACTGCCTCACCCTTCTGGTTCGACACTGGCCGTCAGCATGAAGCGTGGCTTGGTCTGGCAATCCTCGCACGGGCGTTACGGCCAGTTTGAGTGCTATCGGCTGTGTCATCCCGGAATGGGGAGGCTGCTCTGGGTTGCCGCGAAGATGGCCGAGACAAACCGGCTCGATCAGGTCTGCGCACTCGCGGAGCGCTACCCCCATTTCGGTTGCCTCTTGGCAAATCGGCTCGCACGGGTTCAAGGCGACCAAGAAGCCGCCAAGCTTGTCCTCGTCTCCGCCGTCAGCCGCACTGACGCCTTCGAACGGCTGATTGAGCATGGGATGGTCGCACTTCACATCCAATGTCGGCAATTGACTGGTCTTGGAGCTATGTCAGAAAGCGAAGTGGACCAGAAGCTGGTGGCCTGTAAGAACCTCGTTGAGTCCGTCCTCGCCACACCGCTGCACTGCTTGGCGAACTTTCTGAAATACGCGCAGACCCCGCTGCCGCAGGTCTGGCAGGTGTTGTGGGACGCGTTGCTCGGCAAGCCCGGAGAACCAGACCAAGAAGCGAAGCTGGCCGAGTTCGTCAAAGCGGCCCGGGCGACTTCGCTGGAGAATGTTGGTTCGTTTCTCGGCGTGGCCAAGGAGCACGAGCGCGACACCGCGCCGTTGTGGGACGCGTTGCTCGGCAAGCCCGAAGAACCAGACCAAGAAGCGAAGCTGGCCGAGTTCGTCAAAGCGGCCCGGGCGACTTCGCTGGAGAAGGTTGGTTCCTTTCTCCGTGTAGCCAAGGAGCACGAGCGCGACACCGAGCCGTTG
>Ga0187892_10004244_pt1 | contig 24373 bp, 19 predicted proteins | sample MA1701073metaG_FD_139345 | JGI IMG/M metagenome (GOLD analysis project Ga0187892, IMG submission 139345) | Bio-ooze microbial communities from a basaltic lava cave in the Kipuka Kanohina Cave System on the Island of Hawaii, USA - MA170107-3 metaG ... | reverse complement strand
CGAAGAAAAATCGTGGATGGCCGGGACTTCGCCCGGCCATGACGAGGAGAAAGCTGAGCCGGGTGAGGTATCCAACGCGTCATACCGGCGCAAGCCGGTATCCAGGCTCACACACGCCGCGCAAGCCGCTGCTGGATTCCGGCTTTCGCCGGAATGACGAATTATGCGAGCAGATACTTCGACTCCGCTTGGGTCAGGCCGCCGCCGCCATCAGGTCCTCCAGGATCGCGGCGAGCACTTTCCGGCCTTTCTCAGCCGATGCCAAGGTCGGATCGCCGAAACTGCCGCTCGGCGAATAGTTGGGCGATTTCGGATCGTTGGGCGAGAGCGGTCCTCTCGAAGACCCCGTGGGGGAGACGGGAGAAGGCTCGGCCCGCGCCATGTCAACCAGGCCGGGCGCAATCGCCAGCATCAGCGACGTCTCGATCTCGTCGGCATGGCTGCCGTAGCGCTGCTCTTGAATTTGGCGCGCCGTCTCAATGAAGCGAGGTCCGGCAAAGACCTTCAGATGCCGCAGCCGCGACGGGTCCGACGCGGCGCGAATCGCCACTTCGACCGGCGCAATCGTCGAGAGGCCGGTATCGAGAATGAGCACGCGTCGCGCGCCGAAACCGAGCAGTGCATCTGCGATCTCGGTGACGACCGCCTGGAAGGTTTCATCGGACAGGCTCGCGCTCCCCGCATAGGCCACGAAGGCGGGATAGGCGCCGTAGCTCAGCGTCGGCCAGATCAGCGCGTCGATCTTTTCGGCGAGCGCCCCCGCAAAATATTCCGCGAAGACCTGGTCGGCGGCCATCCTCATATGCAGGCCGTGCTGCTTGGCGCCGGCGCCGATCGGAAAGATGGCGGCGGCGCCGGCCGCAAGCCGCTCTGCCACGCGATCCCAGGTGAGACCCGAAACCCAGTGCGGCGATGCCTGGCGCGTCATCGGCTCACTCTACGATCATGGCCGAGAGCGTTTCCAGCCGGTCGGCTTCCGCGGCAGGCTTGTCCCAGCGGATGCGGTTGATGCGCGGGAAGCGCATGGCGACGCCCGATTTGTGGCGGGTCGAGCGGTGCACCGAATCGAAGGCGACCTCGAACACGAGCTTCGGCTCGACTTGGCGGACCGGTCCGAAACTGTCGACCGTGTGGTTCCTGACCCAGCGGTCGAGCTCCTTCAGCTCCTCATCGGTGAAACCGAAATAGGACTTTCCCACCGGCACCAGTTCCGGCGTGCCTGCCTCGCCGTCGCGCCACGCGCCAAACGTGTAGTCAGAATAGTAAGACGAGCGCTTGCCGCTTCCTCTTTGCGCATACATCAGCACGGCGTCGATGACGAGCGGCGCCCGTTTCCATTTGTACCAATGGCCTTTCGGACGCCCGGCGAGGTAAGGACTGTCGCGCCGCTTCAGCATCAGGCCCTCGATGCCGGTCTCGCGCGCGCCGGACCACAAGCCCTTAAGCTCATCGACCGAGGCAAAGTCGATGAGGCGGGAAAGGTCGGTGCGGCGCGGCGTGTGCGCCTTGTGCCAAGCCTCGAGCCGCGCGCGCCTTGCGACAAAGGGCAATGCACGGAGGTCCTCGCCGCCCTCGAACAAGATGTCATAGAGGCGGATATGGGCCGGATGGGACTTGAGCAGGGCGCCGCTGACGACCTTGCGGTTCAGCCGCTGTTGCAGATCGTTGAAGGGCGCGACCTCGCCGTTGCGCATGACCAGCAATTCGCCGTCGAGCACCACGCCCTCGGGAAGGGAGGAAACCACATCGGGAAAGGAGCCGGAAATATCGTCGCCGGTCCGCGAGAAGAGCCGCCTCTCGCCGCCTTGATTGGCAGCCTGCACACGGATTCCGTCCCATTTCCACTCGGCGACGAACTCATGGGGCGCGATCGACGGAAGATCCTTGTCGTCGATCTGATGCGACAGCATCAGCGGCCTGAAGGTCGCGCGGCCTGCAAGCTCAGGCCGGGGGCCCGTTCCCGTAAGCCAGGCGAACAATTCCCCATAAGGCGGGAAAAGGCCATGCCAGACCTCCTCGATATCGGCGAGGGGAACCCCCGACCACTCCGACAGAGCCGTCTTGGCGAGCCGCGCCGAAACGCCCACGCGCAAGGCGCCCGTCATCAGTTTGAGCAGGGCCCAGCGGCCTGCAGCGTCGAGTCGATTGAGCCAATCGGCAAGGAGGGCAGGGATCTCGGCCGGCGGCGCCGATTGCAACGCCTCGACGATAGCGGCCAGTCGCGGCGGCTCGGGGCCCGCGCTTCCGCCCGGCCAGATCAGCGCGATGGTCTCGGCGGTGTCTCCCACATAGTCGCGCGAGAGATCGAACAGCACGGGATCGACGCGCGATCCCACGAGATCGGTCAGGATGCGCCGCACCGGTAGCCTGAAGAACAGTCCGTCAGTGAGCGCGGCGAGCGCAAAGCCGCGATCGGGATCGGGCGTGGCCGCGAAATAGTCGGCAAGCAGTCGCAGCTTGTCGTTGCGCGAGGGCGTGTAGGCGAGCCGGTCGAGAAGCGCGGCGAAGGCCTTCACTGGTCCTCGTCCTCGCGGCCGATCAGCGCGAGCGCACGGCCCTTGCGGCCGGTCGTCTTGATGTGATGCAGCAGCGCCTCCTCGCGCCCATGCGTGACCCAGACTTCCTCGGCGCCGGTCTCGGCGATGGTCTCGGTCAGCTCGCGCCAATCGGCATGATCGGAAATCACGAGCGGAAGCTCGACGCCTTGCTGGCGCGCCCGCGCGCGTACGCACATCCAGCCCGAGGCGAACGCGGTTACGGGATCGGGCAGCCGGCGCGACCATCGGTCGGCGATTGCCGAAGGCGGCGCCAGCACGATCTCACCCTTGAGGTCTTCGCGCGCGGCGCCGGTTGCGGGCTTCAACGCGCCGAGGCGCACGCCGAAGGACTCGTAGAGCGCGCAACACTCCGCAAGCGCGCCATGAATGTAGATCGGGCGGTCGTAACCCGCCTCGCGCAAGAGAACGATCAGGCGCTGGCATTTGCCGAGCCCGTAGACGCCGACAACATGGGCGCGTTCCGGAAACTGCGCGTGGGACTTGAGGAGCTTCGCCACCTCCTCGCGCGCATCGCCATGCTGGAACACCGGCAAGCCGAAGGTCGCCTCGGTGATGAAGAGGTGACAGGGAACGAGCTCGAAGCGGGGGCAGGTCGGGTCGCTGCGCCGCTTGTAGTCGCCGGAGACGACGGCTCGCGCGCCCTTCCACTCGATCAGGACCTGCGCGCTGCCGAGCACATGGCCGGCCGGGATCAGCGTCACCGCGACGTCGCCGATCATGATGCGTTCGCCGTAGGAAGCGGCCTGGCTGCTTACTCGCGCCGGCGTTCCGAGGCGGGCGCGCATCACCGCGAGCGTTTCGCGCGTGGCGAGCACATGGTCATGCCCGGGCCTGGCATGATCGGAGTGGCCATGGGTCACGACCGCGCGCTCGGCGCCTCCGTAAGGATCGATATGGAAGCGGCCCGGCCGGCAATAGAGGCCCTTCCGATCGACCCTGAGCCAGCTTTCGAACTTTTCGGGTGTCATGTGTGCCAGCGTCTTTCGAACAACCGCCCTCGTCGGGCCGTCATACGATAGATGCGTCTTGGGATTGCAGTTTAAAGAGCCGGGAAAGGATTGGATCGCAAGGGATTTAAAGAAAATCGCACTGCCGGCCCCGCTCCGGCAGTGCTTGGCCTCTTAAGCTGCCACCCTCGACCTTGAGCCGGACCGGCTCGCCGAGGCGGATGGCGCCTTCGGTTATGCATCCTGTGCTGAGGGATGTCGCCGGTCTCGCCCGGCCGACTCTCTCCGCCGGAAAGAATGACATAACGGCGACGGTCAAAGCAAACGGGAGTTCGGTCCAACCCGCATTTCTTTTTTGCCGGTCGGCCTTCGTTGAGACTTGACGTGCGGCATTTGCGACACGCTCAACCTAGCGAAGGTTTCGCTTTTCGACGGCAGCGCTGGCGTCGGCAGAAACGCGTAACGTCACGGAGCCGCCTTTGCGGCCTCGGGGTTGGCCTCCGCCTCTTGCGGCTTCGCCTCGGCGATCGACGGCTTGCCTTGACCGGGAGCGAGCGGCCCGCGCCAAGTCTCGAAGCGCGATTGCAGGCCTGCGCCATTCGTCGTCCACCAGGCCTCGTCGAATTTTAGCGCCTTCTTGAAGTTGTCCGGCGCCGTGGGAAGGTACGCCGTCATCTCCAGGTCGATCACCGGATGCTTGCCAACGAGCGGAAGCGCCGATTTCCGCATCGGGCCGTAGGCGATCAATTGCGCCTGTGCCGCTAGCCGGGCCGGATCGGTGGCAAAAGCGATGAAGCGCAACGACCCGTCCTTGTTCTTTGCACCCTTAGGGATGGCCCATAGATCGAGATCGTAGACCTGGCCGTCCCAGATCACCCCGAACCTCCTTCGGTCGCCGACCATGGCGCGGAACATGCGGCCGCTATAGCCCGCGGCCATCGCGACCTTCTTCTCCAGGAGCCATGTCATCGGCTCCTCGGCTTTGTCCCACCAGTAGATTTCGCCCTTGATCTTGTCGAGCGCCTGGAAGGCGCGGTCGGCGCCCGCTTGCGTCGCAAGCTCGGTATAGACATTGGCCGGATCGACCCCGTCGGCGAGGAGCGCAAACTCGAGCGTTTGCCGCGCGCTGTTCGGCAACGCCCGTTTGCCGGGGAAGCGCTTGGCCTCGAGGAGATCGGCAATCTGCGACGGAGAGGCCTTGCTAAAGGCCTGGCGGTCGAAGGCGAGCGCCGTGGACCAGGCGACGCTTGCGACGCCGCACGGGGCAAGGCCGCCCGCGTAGAAATCCTGTTCGGCGCTCTCTCCCGAGGGCGCCGTGCCGAGGCTCGACGGTGCGATCGGCTCGAGCAGTCCGTCATTGCAAAGCGCGTTCAGGGTGCCCGCCGAAACGTCGATGACATCGAGTTCGGTCTCGCCGTCGCCGATCATCTCCTTGATCTTGGCCAGCGTGCCGTCATAGATCTCGGTTGCAATCCTGGTGCCGGTCTCCTTCGCGTACGGCTCGAAGAAGGCGATCTCCTGCGATTGGCCGTAGGCGCCGCCCCAGGTCGCGATGTTCAGCGTATCCTCGGCGAGTGCGCCGGCAGAGGCGCCGAGGCAAGCCGCGAGAGCGGCCGCAAGGATGCCGGTTCGGGCGTTGACGCCCGCCGTCGCGAGCGCTCCATAAGAATGACGGTTGCGTTGATGGGACACTGTCGCGTTCTCTAATTTGGAAATCAGCGCGGTGAAACTTGGGTGGCCTTCGTGCTGTGGGGCACGGACCCATCGCCAAGGGTCGGACGGTCTGCCCTCCGTATCGTCGGTTGCGCGAGCGCTCCGCTAATCGAAATTTGCGGCGGCGTTTCGGCGCTAAGGCGCGAAGCCCCCAAAGGCGCAGCGCCATCGGCGGCAAAGAGGCGCCAATCAAGCGTCTGCTGCCCCAAATTCACGTCCCCCGAACCGGAAATCAACCCGTCGCCTGTTTGCATGTTGAATTTTTCGCACCAAATATGGCCATCACCGAGGCGGCATTCGGCGTAGAGGTCCTCGAACGGGGTGACGCCTTCGCTACTCCAGCCCGCGCCCTCGAGTGTGGCCGGCCCGGCAAACAGGCGGGCGAAATCGACCGAAACGGTTCCGTTGCGCGCCTTGATCTTGAACGGGCCCTTTAGCCCTTGCGCCAACGCGCCATAATCGCCGCCCTCGGTCGTGAAGTCCGCCTTGAGAGTGCCGACGCCGCTAAAGGGGATGTGGAGCCCAAGCGGGCCGAGGCAGCCCTCGACCGGGATATCGGATAGCTTCCCGGCAAGTTTCGCCTTCGTCATGGCCTTCGAGAGGTCGGCATCGATGCGGCCGGCCGCCGTGCCGCCGCAGAACTCAAGCTCGCCCACCTCGCTTGAAACGAGTCCCTTCCGCGCGCTGATGGTAAACCCGCCGCGGCCGAGCTTAACCGCGGGGGCGGTGATTTCCGCCGCCGAGATGCGGAGGTCGGTATCGAGGGATCCGAGGACCGGTCGATCGAGGGCCGGCGGCGTTGATGCGCCGACATAGGGGTCGAGCGCAAGCCGGTCGAAGGCAAGGGTGGCATCGATACGCGGGCGCGCTCCGGGAGTGACGGCAAGTGCGCCGACCGCGACGTTGCCGTCCAGCGTGAAGGAGCCGTCGTCGAAGGTGAGCGTCGTTCCGTTCCAATTCGCCCGTCCCGATGCCGAAAGCCCTTTGAGGCTGTCTCCCTCGACCGTCGGGATCCCAGCCCAGCGCAGAAACGCCCGCGCGTTCGCCATGTCGGCCTGCATATCGCCTTCGAGCGCAAATCCGTTGGCGAACGAGGCGGTACCCGTGACCGCCGCCGTCAGTGGAGTCGCGGTGAAGGACAGTGTCACCGGGACTGTGATTGCGTCCGCCGTCTCGGAGGGTGCGCCGGCATCGAGTGCAAAGGCGACTTTTTCGTCGCGGAGCACGAAGGAACCGGAACCCGACATCGCTCCCGTGCCGGAGCTGAGATCGATTCTGGCATCGATCTTGCTAATGGTTTCGCCGCCCGAAGCGGTCGGCATCCGGATGGTGCCGCCGCGCACGCGAAGCACCCGGAGCGGTGCGCCGTTCAGCAGATTGGCGACGCGCGCCTGCAAGGTCTGATCGGGCCCAGTCACGAGAGAGGGCGCCTCTCTCAGCGTGATCTCGGGCCTGATGAGGCGAACGGAATCGACGGCGAGGCGGCCGCGCAACAACTCGGAGAGATCGAGCGCGATCCGGGTGTCGCCCGCGACGATCGACTTCACCAAGGGAAGGCGTGGAGCATTGGTGAGCTCAAAGCCGCTCCTGACCGCAACGTCCGGGAAGTACTGCACGCGCAAAGGCCCGGTCAATTTGACCTCTCCCCCGGTCCATGCGGCGAGTGTCGCTGACACGCGATCGGCAAGACGGGAAGGATCGACGACGAGCCGCGGCAGCACGGCAAGACCGACAAGGAGAAGCGCGACGAGGCCGAGAAGCAGCCATTTCCATGCGATCTGGCGAGGCTTCATGCCGTCCCTATCCACCCGTTCCAGGCCGCGGGACCCGAGGTCGAGGTCCTGGCTCTTGCTATTGTGATTTTGACCCGCATTTCTAGCCCGAACGCGCCGGGATAGCGAGAGGAGGGCCGCTTTTTGTTGTAGATCACCGTTCGCGAGACCCACTCAGGACTTCGGTTGCACTGAAACGTCTCCGATCGAGGTCCCGGGCCGGCTTCCCGCCATGATCCCATGAAGGAGGAGCACGGGGGCGAGGCTTGCGAGCACGATGGTGAGGGCGGAAAGCCCCGCCTCTTCGTAACGATAGAGCGAAACGAGCGTGAAGACTTGCGTCGCGAGCGTATCGAAGTTGAAAGGCCTGAGCAGCAACGTCGCGGGAAGCTCCTTCATCGAATCGACGAAGACGAGGAGTGCGGCGGCGCCGAGCGCGGGCCTGAGCAGAGGCAGATGCACCTTGAACAGCATCTCGCCGAGCGTTGCGCCGAGCGAGCGCGCGGCGGCGTCGATGTTGCGGGAGACCTTGCTCAAGCCGGCCTCCACCGCGCCGAGCGAGGCCGCAAGAAAGCGGATGGTGTAGGCGAGCACGACGGCGAAGGCGGTACCCGACAGCAGCAGTCCCGTGGAGACTCCAAACAGGGAGCGGGCCAGCGAGTCGACGAAATTGTCGAAGCCCGCGAGCGGAATGAGGAGGCCGATGGCGAGCACGGTGCCTGGCACGGCGTAGCTGATGGCGGGGATCGTGCTCGCTCCTTGCACCAGTTTCGAGCGCGTTTGCCGCCGCGCATAGGCGAGCACCACGGCGAAGCCGACTGCGAGAGCCGCCGCCGCCGTGGCGAGCAGGAGGCTGTTCAACGCGGCCTGCCAGAACGCCCCTGCCAGACCCGACGCAAGATGGGCGAAGGCATCGTGTAGAAGGACGCTTGCCGGGATCACGAATCCGATCAAGACGGGAATTCCGCAGGCGAGCGCGGCGAACGCGCCACGCCAACCCCCAAGCCGGTCATCGGGCAAGCGGCGGTATTTGTCGGTGGTATGGTGAAAGCGGCGCGTGCCTCTCAACCCGAGCTCGAGAGCGAGCAGCGTGAAGACAACCAGCAGCATGACGCAGGCGATCTGCGCCGCTCCGGCGAGATTGTTGCGGTCGAGCCAGGTGTCGTAGATGGCGACCGTCAGCGTTCTCACCCCGAAGAACTCGACGGCGCCGATGTCGTTCAGCGTCTCCATGAGCGCGAGTGCCACGCCGGCGGCAAGCGCGGGCCTCGCCAGCGGCAGAGCGACCTCCCAGAACGTCTGGGCAGCGTTGCGCCCGAGGGTCCGGCTCACTTCCAAGATGCAGACCGACTGCGCGATGAAGCTCGCCCGGGCGGTGATGTAGACATAGGGGTAGAGCACGGCGCTCATCACCAGGATGGCGCCGCCCTGGCTGCGAATATCGGGGAACCAATAGCTCCGCGCATCGTGCCAGCCGAAGAGCGCGCGCAAGGCGCTTTGCACGCCCCCGGAATAATCGAGCAGCTCGAGATAGGTGTAGGCGATGATGTAGGTCGGGATCGCGAGCGGCAGCAGAAGCAGCCACTGGAAAAGGCGGCTCCCGGGAAAACGATACATGGTGACGAGCCAGGCCGTGCCGGTGCCGATCAGGAGGGTCAGCCCGCCCACGCCCGCAAGCAGCAGCAGCGTGCGGCGAAGGGCTCCCGGGAGGACGTTGGCGATGAGATGCGGCCAGGTGTCGCCGCTCGGCTCGAGCGCGATCGCGATAATGGCGAGGATCGGCAGAAGCGCGATCAGCGATATGACGAGCGCTGCCGCCGACCAGCCGAGATTGCCGCTTTCCTTGAGCCGGGCGAGCCGCCGGCGCAAAGGAGGCCGCTCCGATGACAGCGCTAGAGCCATCGTCTGTCCTTGGCGGACCGGTGTTCTAGCGGATTGCGAGACCCGCCGCGCCGCCTTTGCGCCGTCCGGCCATCAATGCCGCCACAGCTTCCGGCGACAAACGCTGGTCGGCTTGGTCCAGCGCGTCGGCAAAGGCGTTGGCGGCCTCGAGCACCGGGTCGATCGCATCCGCGCCGGTCAACGCCAGCGCGCAGGCCCGCATCGCCGGACAGCGCTGGTGCTGCGAGGCCGCAATCAGCGAAATGGCCAGGCACTCATCGGCGCAGAAGCCCGGACAGCCGAACGGAGCGTATTCGATCTTGCGCGTGGCCGAGGCGCGCACCGCGCGGACCCAACACGCAAGCTCGGTCACCGCCCGCCTTGCCCGATCTGGACCAAGAGCGCGCGAATATTCGTTCCATCCGTTTTCCCAGCAAGCGATGTCGCCGGTGTCGTAGCCGGCGAGCCAGCAGCGGAACCCCATGCCCACCAGCCATTCCGCGCCGCTTCGCTGCACGAGGCGTCCTAACGTCCCGTCTGCCGTCTGTCGATCCAACCTGTTATTCAAGCCCATCGCAGCCCCCTCATGAGCTCGGACCTTCGTCGAATCCGACCTTGTCGACAAGCTCGCTCGCCTTCTTGCGTAAGGAGGCGATCTCGTCGAGCGAGATCGGGTCCGGCTTGAAGTCGCCCCAAGACTTGACCAACGGAGACCAGGGAACGCCTTCCTTGACCGGATATTCGTTGTTCGCCTCGGCGTAGAGTTCTTGGCCTTTGTCGGACGCCAAGAACTCGACGAGCCTCACCGCATTGTCCTTATGCGGCGCATATTTCGCCACGATCGCGCCGGAGACATTCACGTGGGTGCCGCGCTCGCCGGAGTTGGGGAACAGGATTGTGACCGACTCGGCCCATTCCTTCTGCTCCGGCTGCTTATCGTTCTTGAGCATCGCGCCCATGTAGTAGGTGTTGCCGATGGCGATGTCGCATTCGCCGGCATAGACGCCCTTGACCTGCAGCCGGTCGTCTCCGGCGGGCTTCCGCGCGAGGTTGGCTTTCACGCCTTTCAGCCACTCCTCGGTCCACGCCTCGCCGTGATGAGCGATCATCGAGGCGATCAGGGCGACGTTGTAGGGGTGCTGGCCCGAGCGCACGCAGATCTTGCCGCGCCATTTCGGATCGGCGAGCTCCTCGTAGGTGACGGCATCCTGCTTCACCCGGTCCTTGGAGGCGTAGACGATACGCGCACGCCGCGTCAGCCCGAACCACTGATCGTCCTCGGCGCGATAGGCTTCGGGGATCGCCGCGTCGAGCGTGTCGGAGCGAATGGGCTGGGCGATGCCGGCAGCGGTGGCCTGAGTGAGGTTGCCGATATCGACGGTCAAGAGCACGTCGGCGGGGCTATTGCGCCCCTCGGCCTCGATGCGCTCGATCAGGCCTTTCTCGGCGAAGATCACATTGACCTTGATCCCGGTCGCTTGCGTGAACTCCTTGAGCAGAGGCTCGATGAGATAAGGCTGGCGATAGGAATAGACATTCACCTCGCCGGGGCCGGCGGCGTTTGCTTGCTGAGCGGCGAGAATGGAGAGAAGGGCGAGCGCGCAGACCCGCGCCGGGAGACGTCGCATCTTTTCCTCCAATGGCCGGGGGTCAAGGCCCCGGTATCGGAACGATCTTTGTGCCCAGCCATTCGCTGGCAGGCTTAACTCGATTAGGGGTGCGAGGTGAGCCGATGTCAACAAGAATAGCCTGGTCTCCGCAACCTTAGAAACTTTCTAATTTTCGTGAAGACAATAGAAGCCCGCAGACCGTAAGAAGACAGACAAGCAAGACGCAAGTATAGTGTTTAGAAGGCCTCTAAAGGTGCTGTTCGAGCGGTGCCATCATCATGCAGGCCAAGTAAAGGCGCTCTTGGCTTGGCCCGGGTTCAGCCCGAGGTGAACAGGCGCTCGGCCGGGAAGATCACATCGGCCGAGGTGCCGGCTCCCGGCTCGCTCGTCAGCACGAGCCGCGCGCGGTTGGCGTCGACCAGCGCCTTGGTGACTGGGAGGCCCAAGCCCGTTCCGGTCTGCTTGCGCGGAGCAGTGTCGAGTTGGTGGAAGGGCTGCATGGCAAAGGCGATCTCGTCCTTGGTCATGCCGACGCCGTTGTCGCGCACGCGCAGGCGAAGCTCGCCGTCGATTATCGAGCCGGACACGATCACCTGGCCGCCTTCCCTGGTGAACTTGATGGCGTTGGTGAGAAGATTGAGGAGGCATTGTTTGAGCCGCCTCGGATCGGCCACGACCATGGGCAGGCCGGGCGCAAGCGAAGTCCTGAGCAGGATGCGCGCGCGTTTCGCCAGCGGCTGCAAGCTCGCGGCGCAATCCTCGACGATCTCCGCCACATCGACCGCGGTGAAATTGAGCTCGAACTTGCCGGCCTCGATCTTGGAGATGTCGAGCAGGTCGTTGAGAAGGGAAAGCGCATAGAGCCCGCTCTGATGAATGTCCTCGACATAGCCCTTGTAGCGCTGATTGCCGATCGGGCCGAAGCGCTCCTGAAGCATCAGCTCGGCGAAGCCGATGATCGAGTTGAGCGGCGTGCGGACCTCGTGGCTCACCTTGGCAAGGAATTCGAGGCGGCTTGACGCGTGCTCGGATTGAGGCCTCGGTGTCTGCTCGGCCGTGGGCGCCTCAGCATCGAGGCTCGCCTGATTGATCAAGCGCAACAGCTTGATGTCTCGCTCGGCGTCGAGAACGCTGATGGCGAAGGCGACCTTGACGCGCCGCCGCGAGCGGGTCATCGCATCGATGGGGGCGCTTGGTTCGGCGCCCTCGCGCGTGAGCACCGCGCCTTCGGCGAGAATCGCATCAAGACCTCCGGCTTCCATGAGTTCGGCGGCCGAGGGATAGCCGAAGGCGTTGGCGAAAGCAGAATTGGCATGGGCAAGTGTGCCGCCCGCGAGGATACCGACTGCCGCGGGCATTCCCTCGAGCAGGGTCTTCAGGCTTTGCGGCGCGAGGAAGAGATCGGCATGATCGTTGTCGTTCCTCAAGGCGTCTTGCTGAAATCGCCGGCTTTCGAGCGCGCGGGCGATATGCTCGAGAGCCTCGCGGTCGCGATCAGGCACTTCGAGGAGCCTGTTCAGTCCGAGGTCGGCCATATGCAACGGGGAAGACGTCATTCAAGTCGCCCTGGCGCAAGGATTGGGCTTCCGCGCTACGCAACGCTCGCCCCCGACACGCGCGCGTGTCCCGGAGCGCTTACGCGACTCATCCCGCCAAATTTAGGCGAATCCGGTCATTTGCCTAGGGCGAAACCGGAAACTTCGTGCCTAGGGCAAAAAAAAGGCTGACAGGCCACTAAAGGGCCTTGCATTATCGCAGCGCAGCATTTATATTGCAGTGCAACAAAACAGGCGACACCCATTCCCCCGAATGGGCCAAGTCGCATTCCCCCAGCAATGAGCCCAAGCAGAGGTAAAGATCATGACCCAAACCCTTTCCCCCCAAGCCGCCGCAGAGGCGGTGCGCGAAAACTTCCGCAAAGCTGCCAAAGAGTTCGAGTCGTTCAAGCTCGACACGACCGTGCCTGAGAGCGTGCGTGCTCTCGCCGAGAAGACCGTGAACCAGAGCCGCGAGGCCTACGAGCGCGGCAAGGATGCGCTGGAAGAGGCCGTCGATGCGCTCGAGCGGTCCTTCGATGCGGCAGGGCAGGGCGCCACGGCGTTCAATCGCAAACTCATCGACCTTGCCCAGCGCAATCTGAATTCGGCCTTCGACCTCGCCAAGAGCTTGGCCGGCGCCAAGAACCTGGCCGAGATCGTCGAGCTGCAATCGACCTTTATCCGTCGCCAGTTCGACGTCTTCGCCAGCCAGGCGAGCGAGATCAGGGCGCTGACCACCAAGATCGCCGCCGACACCGCCGAGCCGATCAAGAGCCAGGTCGCCCGCTCGTTCGAGCAGGTCCGGAAGTCGTAAGGGCTCATCCACGGCTTCGGCCGCGGAGTCGTATCAACGAGCCTATACGGGGTCGCGCGCAAAAAGGCCTGGGGCCACGCCCCAGGCCTTTTTCATCGCGGTTGCTTCATACCCTTCCCCTCGTGGGGAGGTTCGACGACGCGTTTTAACTGACAAACCTCATCCTGAGGAGCCGCCGAAGGCGGCGTCTCGAAGGAGGCGTTCCGATCACCATGCTTCGAGACGCGCTCCTTCGGAGCGCTCCTCAGCATGAGGCGGTTAACTGGCAAACCCTCATCCTGAGGAGCCGCCGAATGGCGGCGTCTCGAAGGAGGCGTTCCGATCACCATGCTTCGAGATGCGCTCCTTCGGAGCGCTCCTCAGCATGAGGCGGTTAACTGGCAAACCCTCATCCTGAGGAGCCGCCGAATGGCGGCGTCTCGAAGGAGGCTTCGCCACGAGGGGCTTCGCTCAAACTTCGCCCCCTCCCCATCATCAGGAAGAGGGATGGTTTTAGCGCCGCAGGGTCATCCGTCATTCCGGCGAAAGCCGGAATCCAGAAGCGGCATGCACCGCGTTTGTTGCTCTGGATACCGGCTTCAGCCGGTATGACGAATTTTCACTAGGTCCGGCGGCGCCGATGAACCCCCTCGTGGGGGAGGGATGATCTCTCAATTTCGGCTTGTTCAGACCTCCTGCCGCAAGGCAAGGAGGCTTTGGGCGCGCGCTTGCAAGGCGTGCGCCCTCCGCTTAGGTTCACCCCGAAGCCAGGAACAATGCCGCCGTAGCTCAGCTGGTTAGAGCGCTTGACTGTGGATCAAGAGGTCGGTGATTCGAATTCACCCGGCGGTACCAGCTCTCCCGATCCACGCCTGCTAAGAACAATGCGCACGTGTGCCTTCATCGCTCATCTTGACGGTTTCACTCCCCTTCCTCAGTCTTAGACAGGAAGCTTACTAGACCAATGTGCCGTGCAATATTCCTGATCTGATCCATATCGAGATGTCGGCTCGTCGTTTTGATCCAAGCGATTTGCTCGCTTCGTGCGAACGCGTGCTGCATAACACAATTGACCGCATCCTCCAGGCGATCAAAACGCGTTACCCCACCAGACCGCAGTTTTGACCTTCGCATCCAAAAAACGAAGGCTGGCTGCGTGAGATCCACATTGTCCATGTCGAAAGATTACGGTCGAGGAACGTTAAGCCTTCCTAAAGAGCGATGAAGGCCAGTCTGTTTGAGCGAGGGGTATGGGATTTTTCGCAACCCAATTTTCACTTTTGCTCTTTCAGATTCGGGAGCATGAGTTGGCGTCCCCAAAGGGAAGGGTTGCTTTTTGGCGTTCTCCTGCTCGTGACCCTCTTTGCGGTCGCGGTGAAGACACTGTCGCCGGTTACCGCCAGTAATGACTCCTCCGATCGGCCAAACATCGCTAGGGCATATCCCGGTCTCACGACCTCATTTGAATTTGAGTCACGTTGGGATAAGGGAGCGCTTTGGGACGACCAGGCCCCTGCTTACGATCTCTCACAGTCCCGGCGCTAGTAGCGGGGCTTTTTGTATGAACGGCGTTTTGCCGGCGGTGTAGGCGTGTGGTCGGCTATGCAGTTAGCCATGAAGGCCTCCCTGTCCCCTCGGCTTGAACTAAGGGGGGGCCGGACCTTTTCTATTTGAGCAAAACAAAAGTCTTCGATCTCTGGTGGTGCAGCCAAAGCCGGGGTCACGCTGATCAGAGCCAAACAGATTATCGGCACCGACTTCATGTGCGTTTCCTCTTCCTAGGTGGCTAGCGAGTTTGAACGCTTTCTTTTAGAAACGCCCTCAGCCCGCTGCCCATGCTTTTTGAGATCGTCCGCGAACGCTTCGTCGGCCATCTCGTAAAGCTCACGCGCTTATCGCGGGCGACGGCTGACAGAGCCTCCCCAGTCTCCTAATCGAAATCGAACGCGCTTGCCGACCATTGCCATACCATACCCTTGGCTCGCTTCGGCGGGCGCCTATTCTTAACTCGGGAACCGAAAAGGCTCTGGCCACGTTTACAGCAACGGATTGGGGTTTGCTGAGGGAAATTCCATGAACAGGATCGCCAGGCTGACGCGCGCACAACTAGAGGGATTGGCTTTCGCAGGCCTGCTGGCGTTGCTTGCGGCAATATCATCGCTGTTTGACGTACCTGCCGGTGTGAATCGCGACCTTTCAGCGATGGCATCTAATCATTTGACGGCCTCAGGCGCGGGAGCTCGGCACCATTAGTTTGAACTGGTAAAGGGTCTGAGTCCGAACGCTTCATGAAGGCGCTTGCTTCGGCGGGCACACTGGGCACCGGAGCCCCCTCAAAATTTGCGGCGGCTTCGGGTGGCCGCGACCGGGGAGCCGCCTGGATTCTTGACCTGGCGATAAAAGAAAAGCCCCGGCCAAAAGCGCGGGGCTTAGTTATCTCATCGCAGGTCAATTATAGCTCAGTGCGAGCTCATTTGAAGCGCCAACTATCATCCACACTCTTTCATTGTTTTCATCGCAGCGTCGGCGTCGGCTTGTGACTTGTACTCGCCCATCATTTTGTAATCGCCGGTCGGCTTGGTGGTCATGACCTTGCACGCGCCAGGTTTTCCCTTCATGCTGTTGTCAAACATGATGTAAAAGGTTTCCACGGCGAAGGCTGGCGTCGCGAAGCTGGCGATAAGGACACAGGCTAAAAGATGCTTCTTCATTTGGATCTCCATGGTCGAGCGCCCCCGCGCACAATAACAACATAAGGGCCGGGTCACGAGAAGTCACATCTGTGACATTGGAAGCCGCGACCGGTCGGCGAAGCCCTCGCCTGGTTTATGGCCGCGACAAGCAAGCCGCGCCGACAACGCGAAGGTGCTCACGATGGACGAGGCAAGGCGTGTTGCCAGCACTATCGCCAAGCGACCAACAGTGTTGAGCAAGGTGCCCCAAAGGGCAGCGGCGCCCTACTTAGAGCGCCTCTTGATCTTGCGTACGGTTTTTCCCCGCGGGGTCTTGACCTTCGTCTTTATCTTCGTCTTTCCCCGGCGAGCCTTGACAACAGTCTTTCTAACGCTGCGCTGTCTCCTCAGTACCATTGCTTTCCTCCGCTGACGCTATCGGTGGACCGACCGTAGTCTACCAAGAAGGCGCCGAACAGACGTAATCACACAATCCCCAATTCCCGATCGTTTGGTCACGGCAGCTCACGATTGAAACCTTGACCCCCGACTCCTTGTAGGCTGTCACCAGAGCAACGGCCACCGCGGTGAAGACGAGCGCGACGTCGCGCGGGGGTCTGGCGATCAATCGAGCGCGACGGTGACGCGCAAGAAGGTCGCGGGGATGGAGGTGGCATCTTTGCGCGGGCTCTTGTTTTGGCTAGTGAACAACGCGTCCAGCTCCTGCTTTAGATCGCCGGCGCGGCCGCTCTTTTCCGCCGCTTCGAAGGCATTCATGGTCGGCCCATAGTATTTTCTGAACTCCTCGACGAACTCCGCCGGTGGGCCGGGAAAGTTGAAGTTGTAGGTATCTTTGACGAAAGAAATCTTCTCCTTCGGCACGCCCGCGCCCGCGAATCGCTCGATGACATTGCTCTCGATCCCCCAGATCATCGGGCTGATGAAGCCCTCTGGCGGCGGCGGCGAGTACGTAGAGCTGATCTTCAAGATTTGCGCCACCAAGGTCGGGTCGTTGGGAATCCAGTTCCCCATGACGATCCGGCCTCGGGGCCCCGTCACGCGCACCATCTCCTTGGCCACGTCGAACGGCTTCGGCGCGAACATGGCCCCGAAGATGCTCACGACGAGATCGAACGCGCGATCTTTGAGCTCGTGCAGATCGGTCGCATCGCCTTCCTGAAACTTGCAGTTCGCAAGTCCCTGCGCCGCTGCCCGCCTGTTGCCGGCCTCGACGAGATTCCTCGCGATATCGACGCCTAGCACGTCGGCTCCCAGTCTCGCCGCCGGCAAGACCGTCGTCCCATCGCCGCATCCGAGATCCAAAACCTTGAGGCCTTTTCTGATTCCAAGCCCCTTGACCAGCGCCTCTCCGCTTTCCCTCATGCTCTCCGCGATGCGCGTAAAGTCGCCCTTTTCCCAAAGGGCTTTGTTCGGATTCATGTGAAGACTCTCTCTTTCGCCCATGCGGGGCTTGTGTCGGCTCGACATCGGCCGCCCATCTTTGCTTCGAGCAGTTTTTTATTACCCTTGTAGCTCAAAACTAAGGGCGGCAGTGGTCTCTCTCCGACTGCCGCCCTAGCAATTTTCAAGGAATAAGCCGTTCTAGCAGCGCGCGCACCAGCACCTGTTCGTGTTCGGCTTGCACACCCAGGTGTAGCCCGGTGGACAATGCTTGCCGTAGCCGACGCAAGCAGCCTTCTCGACCAGCGAATACTTCTTGATCGCGTCGGGCAACCCCGCCGTTCCGGCTGCGGTCGTCGCCTCGGCATTCCACGACATCAGGCCCGCAACGAGCAGGGCGGCGGTAACGGCTACGGCAATTCTTACCTTGTGCATTCGTTCCTCCTGTTCACTCTCCCCGAAACGATACTGGCGAAGATTCTGCTCTCTCGAAACCACCCGCAGGATGGCGACATAGCGCGAAGCGCCCACGACCGCGGGCGGGAGCATGATAGCGCCTGTGAAGTCGGGGCCTAGCGTGAGGGCTGCAGGGCCCAAGCCGGTGCGGGCTTGTCGACACCGGGTGCGGGAATCGAGATGGAATTGCCGTAGTCGGAGATGAAGCCGCTGTCCGTCTGGCCGATATAGGGAAGGGCGAGCGAGCTTCCTTGCGTATAGTCCGGTTTCAGGAACTGGGTGCCCTGAGGGGCAAACTGGGTCGTGCCGTCCTCGAGCGTCGCCTTTTCGCCCTGAACTTCGAAGGCGCGCGCCGGCGTTGCCGCCGCCAAGCCGCACAAGACTAGAACCAATCCGAGATATTTCATGACATCCCCCGAAGCCGCTCTTCCGTCAGCCGAAGCAGAAGATAGCGCGGATTGGCCGGGAGAGGAAGGGCGCAAAGACGGCAGGAATAAGGAAAATGGTCCGGTCCCGCGCTCTGTTCCCCAACCCCGGAAGCGCTGATACAAGCCTTGGCCGATGGCCCGGCGCATCCTCTATGTCGTCACCGAGGACTGGTACTTTCTGTCGCATCGTCTGCCCATGGCCCGAGCGGCCAAGGCGGCGGGCTATGACGTGCATGTCGCAACCCGTCTCAAGGACGGAAGAGCGGCCATCGAGCGGGAAGGCTTCGTCCCGCATGCGCTTGACTGGAGCCGGGGCAGCCTTTCGGCGAAGGGGAGCCTTTCGGCCATCCTCGCGCTGCGGCGTCTCTTGCGGGACTTGCGGCCCGACATCCTGCACAACGTCTCGCTGAAGCCGGTCCTTCTCGGCACCGTTGCGAGCCTCGGTCTTTCCGCGACCGCCGTCGTCAACAGCGTGACGGGCCTTGGAACTCTGTTCATCGGCGAGGCGCAAGTGAGTGAGTCGGCCCGCAAGGCGGTGCGGCTTGCCCTTTCCCGCCTCCTCCGCCGCAAGCGGAGCCGCACCATCGTCCAGAATCCCGACGACCGCGCGTTCGTCGTCGGCCTCGGGGTGGCGCCCGAAACCGTCGTCCTCATTCCGGGCTCGGGGGTCGACACCAAGCACTTCACCCCGCTGCCCGAGCCGCCGCCGCCCATCACCGCCGCCTATGTCGGGCGCATGCTCGCCGACAAGGGCGTGCTCACCCTGATCGAGGCCTTCTCGCTCCTCGGTGAGCGCGGCACCTCCCTTAAGCTTATCCTTGCCGGAGATTGCGACAGGGAGAACCCGGGATCGCTCGCGCCGGAGCAGCTCCGCGAATTCGCAAGCCTCTATGGCATTCAATGGCTCGGCCATGTCGCCGATATCAGGGAGGTCTGGGCACGCGCCCATTTTGCCGTGCTTGCCTCCCGTCGCGAAGGCTTGCCCAAGAGCCTGCTCGAGGCGGCCGCTTGCGGGCGCGCGATGGTGGCGACCGACACGCCAGGCTGCCGCGAGATTGCCATTCAAGGCGAGACCGCGCTCACCGTGCCCGTGGGCGATACGAGAGCGTTTGCCGACGCCATGGCCAAGCTCGCCGGCGATCCCGACTTGCGCAAGCGATTCGGCGCCAATGCTCGCCGTCTCGCCGAAACGAAGTTCTCTGCAGAGGCGATCGGGAGGGAGACCGTCGCCCTTTACGATTCACTCGTTGCCGGTTAGGCGGCGGCGCCGTTCTCTGCACGCATCAATCTGACGATGCCCGCGCGGGTCGCTATGGCGGGGCGCCAGCCGATGCCCATCAGCTTCGAGGCATCGACGACGAAGTTGCCGGAGATGCGCTCCCACTCTGCCTCCTTGCCGAAAGACCGCATCAGTCGCTTGACCGCGCCGAGGGGCACCTTGACGAGGTGAGGGGAGCGTCCAAGGCCCTCGCGCATGGCGGCGACGAGATCTGCCACGCTGATCGGCTCGGCATCGGCGACCAGGAACGTCTCGTTCGCCGCATCCCTCGCCTCGAGCACGAAAGAGATCGCCGAGACGAGATTATCGAGAGCAAGCAGCGAACGGCGATTGTTCAGTCCCGCAAACGGAAGCGGCATCGGCGTCCGTGCAAGCGTGGCAAGCGCCGCGATATTGCCCTTGACCCCTTTGCCATAGACCACGGCTGGACGGAGCACGGTGAAGGGAACGCCGCTTGCGGCGAGACGCCGCTCGCCTTCGAGCTTGGCGCGCCCATAGGCGTCGGTGGGGGCGGGCTTGTCCATTTCGCTGATGGGGCGATCGGCCGATAACCCGGCCTGGGCCCGCACCGAGGAGAGAAAGACAAGCCGCTCGACTTTGCCGCGTGCGGCCGCGGCGAGTTCGCCAACGCTCTCGGCATTGATGCGGGCGTAGAGCGCATCGGGCAGCGCGCCCGGCGCGTGGGCGATGCCGGCGGCATGGACGACATGGGTGACGCCGTTGAGGAGCTCCGACCAATCGGCGCCTTGCGCGAGATCGTGCAGTTCGACCGGCTCGACGCCGCGTGCGGCGGGGATTGCCGAAGGTTCGCGGGCGGCCGCCTTGACCTCCCATCCCGCCTTGGCGAGCGCAGTGGTCAAACGCTTGCCGATGAATCCGGAAGCGCCAGTCACGAGCACGCGCCGCGTCATCTCAACGGCCTCTGGCAAGAGCGAAGAGGACGAGGAAGGTGGCCAGCAAGCCGAGCCCGAGGCACAAGAGGTCCACAGTCAAGGAACGGGCCAGCATCGTGGCAACCGCCAGGCCGGCAAGCAGAATTTGCAAGAGGAGCACTCGCGCCGTCACTTGCGGCACGCTGAGGCCCGCGGCCACGCCGCGCTGATAGAAATGCGTGCGGTGCGCGGCGAGGATCGGTTCCTTGGCGAGGATGCGGCGGAACAGAGTGAGCGTCGAATCGGAAAGCGTGTAGAGGGACAAGAGAAGCGCCGCGGCGAGATGCTCTTTCGCCACGAAGATCAGCATGAAGGCGAGGCAGAGGCCGATCGGCAGGCTCCCCGCATCGCCGAGAAAGATCTGCGCCGGGTGCTTGTTGAAAATGGCAAAGCCGAGCGCAGCCCCAAGGAGAGCCAGCGCCAGCACCCCGATGGTGGCGGGGACAGCGCCGAGCGCGTAAAGGATCGCGATCCCGACCGTGATCGGCACGACCTGCACGACGGTCATCCAGTCGAGCCCGTCGAGAAAATTGACGGCGTTGACGAACCACACCGTGCCGAAGGCGATGAGAGCGCGCTCGATCGCGAGCGGCATCAGGTGGGGGAAGATCTGGAAGTCCTCAGGCAGGCTGAGCACGAGCGCCACGCCGGCGAGCGCCTGACCCATGAAGCGCCATGACACGGACAACGTGAGGGCATCGTCGAGCGCTCCGAGAAGGGTCAATGCCGCGGCGATGGCGAGCACGGGGAGAAGGCTCGGCCCGGCCTCCGGCTGCCAAGAGAAGATCGCAAGCGCCGAGCCAGCGAAGACCGACGCCATCACTGCGAGGCCGGCGCCCTGAGGGGTGGGGATCTTGTGCGACGAGCGCGCATTGGGGTGCGCCAACAGGTGGCGCACGAGCAAGGGCTTCAACATGAGGATCAGGAGAGCGGAGAGACCCGCGCATCCCGCAACCAGCAGGACCGCCCACAGCTCAGGCTCAGGACGCGTCATTCCTTCTAGTGAAGCGTACGCGAGGCGGGCTGCCACTCGCCCTTGCCCGCGATCTGGGGCTCGCTGCTCGCCGGCACATAACCTTCGACGATCGAGCGCAGCAGCTCCTGCATCTCAGCCTCGTCCAGACGCTGGATCGCGTCCTCGAGACGCTCCAACACCGCTGCGAGGTCCTCGAACGGCACAATCGGCTCGGAATTCTTGAAGATGCGCGGATGGCTGGTGCCGGTCGTGTTCTCGCCGATGAGAAGCTCCTCGTAGAGCTTCTCGCCTGGCCTGAGGCCGATATAGGCGATGGCGATGTCGCCGTCGGGATGTTTCTCGTCGCGGACTTCGCGACCCGACAGGCGGATCATGGTGCGGGCAAGATCGTCGATCTTGACCGGCGTCCCCATCTCCAACACGAACACCTCCCCGCCGGTCGCCATCGTTCCCGCCTGGATGACGAGCTGCGCCGCCTCCGGGATCGACATGAAATAGCGGATCACCTCGGGATGGGTCACGGTCACCGGCCCCCCGGCCTTGATCTGGGTGCGAAACAGCTTGACCACGGATCCCGACGAATCGAGCACATTGCCGAACCGCACCATGGTGAAGATGGTCGAGGTGCCGCGCTCCTGCGCCAGCGCCTGCAGGATCTGCTCGGCGAGGCGCTTGCTCGCGCCCATGATATTGGTCGGGCGCACCGCCTTGTCGCTCGACACGAGCACGAAACGTTCGACCCCGAGCTCCTTGGCGGCCTCGGCCACGACGAGCGTGCCGAAGGTATTGTTCTGCAAACCCGCGAACGGGTTCATCTCGACGATGGGAACGTGCTTATAGGCGGCGGCGTGATAGATCACCTCGACGCCGCGCTCCTGAATGGTACGGGTCACGAGCTTGCGGTCGAGGACCGATCCCAGCACGGCGACGATCGAGGTGGGGGAGGCGGCGGCATCGCCCTCCGCTTCGTCTTGGAGGCGCCGTTTGAGGTCCTCGATGTCCATCGAGATATCGTAAAGCGCGACCTCCGACAGCTCGAACAGCACGAGCGTCTTCGGACCGAGTATGAGCAGCTGGCGCGCAAGCTCTGAGCCAATCGAGCCGCCCGCCCCGGTGATCATCACCACCTTGCCCCGCACATTGGCGGCAAGCAGCGCAAGATCGGGCGTGACCGGGTCGCGGCCGAGCAGGTCCTCGACGTCGATCGGCCTGAGGTCGCTCACCTGCACGTGGCCCGAGGCGATGTCCTCGAGCGCGGGCAGCGTCTTCACCACCACCGGAAACGCCTCGAGCACTTTCAGCGCGATGCGGCGCTCGCCGCGCAGCGCCGAGGGCGTGGCCAGCAGCACCTCTTTCACATTCTCGTCGGCGATGACCTTGCCGATCCTGTCAGGCCGGACAACCTTGACGCCGTGCACCACTTGGCCGGCAAGCGACGGATTGGAATCGATGAAGGCGACGGTCTTGTAGCCGCCGGCCTCGTTCAGCGCCCGCAACAGCTGGATGCCGATGGTTCCCGCGCCATAGATGATGACGGATTTGCGCTTGTCGAAGCTTGCGGGCTTGTGCTGCGGCGCTGCCGAAAGCAGGACCGCGCCGGCCCATTGCCGGCTCAAGCGGATGAGAAGCGCCGCGATCAGCGCATAGATGACGATCGCCGAACGCGGATGGTCCTTGACGCCGCTCATCAGCACCGCGAGCGCCCACAGCACCGCGGCGATCAGCACGGCGACATAGATACGGGTCGTGCCCTCCGGCCCGATGAAGCGGGTGACGAGCTTGTAGAGCCCGCGCATATAGAACACGACGACGCCGATAACCGGGGCCGCGGCCAGCACCAGCCATTTGTCGAGACTCGGCGGCACGTAGATGCGGCTCAATCTCAGCGTATAGGCCGCCCACACCGCAAGGCTCAGCAGCACGAAGTCGTTGACGATCAAGACGATCCGCTTGAACCAGCGAGGACGCTCGATCAGCCATACGGCAAGACGCATGAAGGGCCACCCCGAACCGGTCTTGAGAGCCGGACTTTCTTCGCCCGCGCGGCAAATGAGTGCGTCGCACCATAACCGAAGCCTGACGGGAACGGAAGTCGGCGCGGCCTCCAGATTAGCGCCTTAGAGCAGTGACTTACCGGCAACGCCCTAACCGAGAACCAGCACATGAAGGCGGCGCGGCCCGTGAGCGCCGCGCACGATGGTCTGTTCGATATCGGCCGTCCGTGACGGTCCGCTGATGAGATTTACGCATCGCGGCAGCGCCGTTTCGCCGTTCAGAGCACGGATCCGGTCCCAGGCCTCTTCGTAGGAGCCGACAATGTCCGGGACGGCGATGAGCACGGTGTGCGCCTCGGGCAGGAAGTTGAGCGTGGTCGGGTTGTCGGCGCCCGAGAGCAGGAACAGAGTGCCGGTCTCTGCCGCGGCGACCGTGGCTCGCGACAGCGAGGCCCTGTCGCCCGGTTCCGCCGCGCCGAACGTGCGCTCGATGTCCCACGCCTCGCGCCAGGGGAGGGCGGCAAGCACGGGGTCTGCGCCCACGCGGACCCGTGGCGGCAAGTTGCAGGTGCCGAGATAGGAGGCGATGGCGCCGACCGCTTCCTTCGGCGTGGCCACCCGCCTGACATCGGCCCCTTGCTTGGCGAGCATGTCGGCAAAGAGCGCCACGCGCTCGTCACCGCTGCGCTTGGCGCGCGAGGGAACCGGCCCGCGCGGGTGACGCTCGAGCCTTCGCGCGACCGCGCTCCGGCGCGCGCGGTCGAGGCGCTCGGCGCCAAGCGCGGCGCGGATGCGCGCGAAGATGTTGGCGCGCGCCTCCTGAGGAACCGTCATGGGCCCTTTCCCCGCTGCAGCTTCGCGTAGATCTCCTGAAATGTCCGGCCTTGTGGCGCGGGAAGATCGCGTGTCCCCGTCCACGTCTTGAGGAAGGGAAAGCGCCTCACGGTTCCGCTCGCCCCGGCCCGCCGCGCCAACAAACGCACGCCTACGCGCGCCAGCGCATGATAGAGACGCGGCCGCTTGGCTGCGAACGCCCACAGCTTCAGGGCCAGACGCTCCTTCAACGGCGGGTTGCCAGCCGCGAAATCGCGCTCGCGCCACCTCCGCATCATGTCAGGGAGCGGGATGGCAACCGGACAGACGGCCTCGCACCGTCCGCAGAAGCTCGAAGCGTTGGGAAGATCGCGGGCGCGAGCGATGCCTTGAAGCTGCGGCGTCAGCACCGCGCCCATCGGGCCGGGATAGATCGACCCATAGGCATGCCCGCCGATGACGCCGTAGACCGGACAGTGATTGAGGCAGGCGCCGCAGCGGATGCAGCGCAACATGTCGGCGAATTCGTTGCCGAGCATCTCGCTCCGTCCATTGTCGAGCAACACGACATGGTAGGCGGCGGGGCCGTCGGGATCGCCGTCGCGACGGG
>Ga0187892_10004243_pt1 | contig 24375 bp, 16 predicted proteins | sample MA1701073metaG_FD_139345 | JGI IMG/M metagenome (GOLD analysis project Ga0187892, IMG submission 139345) | Bio-ooze microbial communities from a basaltic lava cave in the Kipuka Kanohina Cave System on the Island of Hawaii, USA - MA170107-3 metaG ... | reverse complement strand
GCCGGATCGACCGCGACCGGCTTCTCGGCGAAGACGTGCTTTCCCGCGTCGATCGCGGCCTCGACGTGCATCGGGCGGAAACCGGGCGGGGTCGCGAAGAGGACGAGGTCGACGCCGGCGTCGAGGAGGCGCCTGTACGCGTCGAAGCCGACGAAGCACCGGTCGTCGGTCACGTCGAACCCGGGGAGTCCCGTTTCCGCGAGGTACTTCCGGCAGTTCGCGAGCCGGTCCTCGAACATGTCGGCCAGCGCGACGAGCTTCACGTTCGGACCGCTTTTCAGCGAGTCCTCGCCCGCCCCGGTGCCGCGGCCGCCGCAGCCCACGAGCCCGACCTTGAGCGGCGGCGCGTCGCTCTCGCTCTCGTCCCAAGCGCGTGCGAGCGGCGAGCTTGCGAGCGCGGCACTGGTGGCGAGCGCGCTCCGCTTGACGAAGTCGCGGCGGGTCAGCGGATCATTTCTCATGGGGAAAAGCCTTCTCTTGCGGGTGACGCGGGACGGCACCAACGTACACCGGGAGGGTTGGAAGTGCGAGAGGCCGCCCCCGGCGTGGGGGGCAAGAGTTGATCGATCGACACGACCAGGACCACTAGACTAGTCGGGGTCGATAGGGCCGTCGGATCCGGCCGGGCCCGGCCGGTTCGGGAGGTCGCCATGGCTTTTCTCGCACGATGCCTCTTCCCCTTCTCGGTGTTGGTCACGATGGGAGCGGCGCTTCCTGCGCTCTCCGAAGAGCCGTGCGGGTCGTGGGTGGAAGGCGCTTTCCCGCGCCTGGACATCGACGGCGCGGTCTCGTCCTTCGCGCTCTTCGACGACGGAGACGGACCGGCCGTCTACGCCGCCGGGAACTTCCGCGTCGCGGGCGGCGCGATCGCAAACGGCATCGCGAGGTGGACGGGCGCTGGCTGGGAAGAGGTCGGCGGCGGCGTGAACGTCGAGATCCAAGCGCTCGCCGTGTTCGACGACGGATCGGGACCCGCGCTCTACGCCGGAGGACGCTTCACCACCGCGGGCGGTTCGCCCGCCGGCAACATCGCGCGCTGGGACGGGAACTCGTGGTCGGAGGTCGGGGGCGGAATCGGCGGGACGGTGCTCGCGCTCCTGCCGTTCGACTTCGGATCCGGACCGGTGCTCGTCGCGGGCGGCAACTTCGCGACAGCCGGAGGCGTCGCCGCCGGCCGGATCGCTTTCTGGGACGGGACGTCGTGGTCCCCTCTCGGCGGAGGCTTCGGGGACAAGGTGAACGCGCTCGCCTCGTTCGACAATGGATCGGGACCCGCTCTCCACGTCGGCGGCCGGTTCGGGGCGGGCTCGGGCGACTCGGTCGAGGCTCTCGCCCGCTGGGACGGCACGGCGTTCCTTGCGCTCGGCGGCGGGATCGACGGCGAGGTTCGCGCGCTCGCCGTCTACGACGACGGCTCGGGGCCCGCGCTCTACGCGGGCGGCCGAATGACCCACGCGGGCGGCCTTCCCGCGCTCCGCATCGCGCGCTGGGACGGCACGGCCTGGTCGGCCGTCGGCGCCGGCGTCTTCCCGGGCGACGAAGGGTCGACGGTCAGCGCGCTCGCCGTCTTCGACGACGGACTCGGGCCCGAGCTCGTCCTCGGCGGCGACTTCGAGTCGATCCTCGGGACTCGCGACGTCGTGGCGTGGAACGGCACGGAGTACCGCGCGATCGGCGACGCCCGGAGCGAGAGCGGCGTCAAGGCGAGCGTGGGAGCGCTCATCGCCGCGAGCGGTTCGTCGGGCGCCGAACTCTGGGCCGGCGGCCGGATGCGGCTCTTCGACGGCCTCCCCGTCCGCAACGTCGCTCGGCGGCGCTCGGGCGCCGCGTGGGATCGCGCGCAGGACGGAAGCGACGGAATCGTCTTCGCGCTCGCCGTCCACGACGACGGATCAGGGACCCGACTCTTCGCCGGAGGCTTAGGGTTCGCCGCGTCCGGCGGCGGCCGCGCCGGCGAGGCGGTCGCGTCGTGGGACGCGAGCGGGTGGACGATCCCGACCGGCGCGCTCCCGATCGGGTTCCCGCGCACGGTGCTGGCGCTCGCGCCGTACACGTTTCAGGGAACGCCGCGGCTCGCGATCGGAGGCGCCTTCGGCTCCGGTCTCGCGGAGTGGAGCGGAGGCGACGTGCACGCGTTTCCGGGAAGTCCGATCGGCAGCGGACCGGTCGTCTTCGCGCTCGAGTCGTTCGACGACGACGGCGGCGGCGCGACGCTCTTCGCGGGAGGCGACCTCTCGGGCGGCGTCGTGGCTTTCCGGAACGGCGCCTGGCCGGTCGTCGGCAGCGGGACGAACGAGCCCGTGACCGCCCTCCGCGCGTTCGACGACGGCTCCGGCCCGGCGCTCTACGCCGGCGGATCGTTCACGAGCGCGGGCGGGGCGCCGGCGAGCTTCATCGCGCGATGGAACGGCGCCGTCTGGTCCGGGGTGGGCGGCGGCATCAACGGCCCGGTCAAGGCTCTCGCGATCTTCGACGACGGGTCCGGCCCCGCCCTCTACGCGGCCGGGAACTTCTCGGTCGCGGGCGGCGTGCCGGCGTCCTTCGTCGCGAAATGGAACGGCGTCGCGTGGTCGCCGCTCGGCTCCGGCCTGAACGGCCGCGGACTCGCCCTTGCCGTTCACGACGACGGCTCCGGCCCGGCGCTCTTCGCCGGCGGCGAATTCTCGACGGCCGGCGGCGCTCTTGCCGCTCACGTCGCGCGCTGGGACGGCGCCTCCTGGTCGGCGCTCGGTTCCGGAACGGACGTGACGGTGACGTCGCTCGCCTCGTTCGACGACGGAAGCGGGCCCGCGCTCTTCGCCGGCGGGTACTTCGGCACGGCGGGCGGCGCGATCTCCCCGGGCATCGCGAAGTGGTCGAGCAACTGCACGCGGTGCCGCGCCGGAAACGTGAACGCCGCCGCCGGTCCGGCCGCGAACGTCCTCTTCGTCAACGGAATGCGGGGCCAAGGCCCGAAGCGGATCTTGACCGTCGACCGCCTCGCCCTCTTCCAGATCCGCATGAAGTCGCCGCCGTCCCTCGAATCGGCCGCGTTCGCGCTCTGGGCGTTCGTCGGCGCGCCGGACGAGACCACGGTGACGCCGCTCTTCTCCTACGGCTCGACGTGCAAGGACCCCGCGACATCGAAGAAGCGCTGGAACAACACGGGCGATCCGCGGTTCGGCTCCGCGAGCTTCCCGTCGACGGAGGCGCCGAGCCTCGTCTTCCGCCGCGCGTCGGGCGTGAAGAAGCGGCTCACGTTCTTCCTCCAGGGCGTGATCGAGGACCCGGCGTCGCCGTCGGGAGAATGGGCGGTGACGAACGGCATCGAGGTCGTTTCCGACTAGCCGCTCCCCCCCGGAACGCCCGGAGCGGGCCGCGTCCGCTATGGGCGGACGGCGGCGACGCGGAAGCCGATGTGGTCCGATCGCCGATCCGGCTCGAACCGGAGCCGGAAGGCCGAGCGGCAGGGCCAGCCCTCGTCGGCCCAGCAACCTCCCCGGCGCACGCGGGACGCGCCGCCGTGTTCACTCACGGCCGCCGAGGACCGGGCCGCGTGGAGGTCGGGATCTCTTCCGCCGGGAAGCCTCGCGTGGTACCAGTCGCGGCACCACTCGAAGACGTTTCCGTGGACGTCGTGCAGGCCCCACGCGTTCGGCGGGTAGCTCGCGACCGGCGCCGCCCGCTTCAGAGACGGTCCTTCTTCGGCCCCGTTGTACGGCCTCCCCTGGAAGTTCGCCTGCCGGCTATCCAGCGCGTCGCCGAACGAGGTGGCTGTCGTCGTCCCGGCGCGGCAGGCGTACTCCCACTGCGCCTCGGTCGGGAGCCGGAGCTCCCAGTCCTCCGGCAGCTCGCGCGACCCATGCGCGAGCTCCGTCGCCTCGCGGCAAAACGCCTCCGCGTCGGCGAAGCTGACCGATGTGACCGGAAAGTCGTCGCCTTCGCCCGCTGAAAGCTCGCCCGGAAACTCCCCGACCACGCGCGACCATTGACCCTGCGTCACCTCGGTCTTCCCCATCCAGAAGCCCCGTGTCAGCGTCACCTCGACCTGGTCCTCGCCCGGGCGGCGCTCCGGCTCGCCCGGAGGGCTCCCCATCACGAAGCGGCCCGCCGGGCACCAGACGAGCGGGATTCCGGCGACGTCGCGCTCGTCGCCGATTCCGGAGCCGACGAAGGAATCCGCCCGCGCAAGGAAAAAGAGAAGAAGGGCAAGGAGAGCGAGCGCGGCGACGGCGAGCGCGATCGTCCGGCGCCGCCTCGCCTCGGAGGCTTCGAACGCGGCCGGAGGCGTCGCGACGGGGCGCGCGACGCTCGACGTCCCGCGCCGCTCCCGCGCGCGCCGGATCGCCGCGCCGCAGCGGGGACAGGCATCGACGTGAGCGGCGAACCTCTCGTCCCCCGCGCTCGTCGTCTTTCCGCTCGCGTGCGACGCGAGCGCGGCCGGGCCCGGGCACGCCGGGCCGGAAGGGCCCTCCTCGTCGCGCGCGAGCGCGAGGTAGAGGGAGAGCGGGCTCCGGCCGTCGTATGCGCGGAGCGTCTCGGAGTCCGTTCCCGAGTCTCCGATCGCGCGCCGCGCGCCTCCGCCGCCCGAGCCCGCGGCGCGCGCGAGGTAGAGGTCCGCGAGATGAAGCGCCGCGAGCCGTCCGGGAAAGGGGTCGCCGATCTCGCTTTCATCCCCGGCGAGGACGTCCTCCGCCGCGAGGCGTGCGACCTCGCGCTCGAAGAGCGCGTACGGGTACTCGTTCCGCGCGTCGCCGTGAAGGGGGCCGGTCGCCGCCTTCTCGACGAGCCGCCCGTAAAGGCGCGCGAACTCGGCCCCGGCCTTCTGATCGCCCGCGAGGATCGCGCGCGCGAGGTCGCGGCCGCCGCCCGTCATGGACGTGAACGGCTGGGCCGCCGAGGACGTCGCCGCCGCCGCTTGACCCCGCGATTCGCCGCCGGATAGAACGGCCTCTCCATGACCCCCACGGACATCCGCCTCGTTCTCGTCTCCGCGCCCGAGGACGCCGCCTCGCGCATCGCCGACGCCGTGCTCGAGCGGCGCGCGGCCGCGTGCGCGAACGTCCTTCCCGGCGCCGTCAGCCGGTACTGGTGGAAGGGCGCGCTCGAGACGTCGCGGGAAGCGCTCGTTTTCTTCAAGACGACCGCGAGCGGCGTCGAAGCGGCGATGCGCGCCATCCGCGAGGTCCACCCCTACGACGTTCCCGAGATCCTCGTCCTCTCCGTCGACGAGGGCTCGGCGGCCTATCTCGACTGGGTGCGCGGCGAGGTGCAGGCCGCGCCGCGCCCGTCCTGACGCTGCGTCACGCCTCCCCGCCGATCTTCGGCGTCGGCTTCACGCAGCGGAATCCGAGGAGGTCCTGCTTCTCCTTCGGAGGAGCGTAGAGGACGTAGTGGCACTCGAGGAAGTCCTCGGGGTCGCACCACGAGCCGCCCTTGATGATCTTGTTCTCGGCGTCGAACCAGGAGTCGGTCCACTGCCAGATGTTCCCGACCATCTCGAAAGCGCCGAAGGGCGAGACGTTGAGGGGGTAGGAGCCGATGTCCTTGATCTGCGAGGTCTCGGACTCCTGGCCGTAGTTCGCGTGCTCGGGATCGATGTTCTCGCCCCAAGGGTAGCGGCGGCCGTCGGTGCCGCGCGCGGCCTTCTCCCACTGCTCGTGCGTCGGCAAGGCCTTCCCGGCCCACGTGGCGAATTGCTGCGCGTCGAAGTACGAGACGCCGACCACCGGCTGGCGCGGGCGGCTCATGTAGTCGACTTCCTGGAACTTGCTCGGGCGGTAGCCGGTCTCGTCGATGAACTTCCGGTACTCCTCGTTCGTGACCGGGTAGATGTCGACGTAGTAAGAATCGAGCGTCTTCTCGACCCTGTCCGGGCCGAAGAGGAATTTGCCCGCGGGAACGAGGACCATCCCCGGCGGCGTCTCGGCCCTGAGGAGCGCGATGCGCTCGTCGGACTCCGCGCCGAACACCGGAGCCGCGGCGCTCCCATCCTCCTCGACGACCTCGACGCTGATGCCGCGCGACTCGAGGTACTCGTCGATGTCGGAAAGCCGGTCCTCGATCGCCTCCCAGTTCCGCTCGCCCGTGATGTCCCGGTACATCTCGAGGATCTGTTTGGACTTGATGAAGTACTCGTCCTTCTTCGCGGACCGCTCGTAGGCCGCCTCGAAGAGGAGGATGCCGTAGTAGTAGACCTCCGGGTCCTGGCTGGGCGGGATCTCCTCGTAGTACTGGTCCAGGACCTCGAGCATCTGCTCCTCGGGGAGCACGGGCTCGACGTCGGGCTCGTTTTCGATGTAACGCGCCCAGATGTACTCCTTGATGTCCTTGAGCGCGACTTCCTGCGTCTCACTCATCCTCGACCTCGGGAGGAACTTCCATGGACGGAACGGCCTCAGGCGATCATCTTCCCGAAGCTTTTTTCTCGGCCCGGCCCGCGCGTTCGGCGCTCCCGCCCGGAAGGACCGGTGCGGGACCGGGGCAGTCGGAAACGGCGTGTCGGTGACGGGGTGACATTGTAGGAAGGCGGGAAGGCGAGTCAATTCGCCGAAACGCCGATTCGGCGCTTTTCTTTCGCTTCCCCGAGCCGCTTCACTCGGGCCCCGCGTGCAGTCGATAGAGGCCCCGAACGCGCGCCTTTCCTCCTCGTCCCTTGACCGCAACCACCCGATGGGGTCGACCACCACCTTTTTCTCTCCGACTCCCGACCGCGGCCGCGACCCGGGCGAGCCGACGCCCCCGGGGATGGTCACGGTGCCGGAAGGCGAGTTCCTCCTGGGGGAGGAGAGGCGGCGCCTCTGGATCTCCGCGTTCCACATCGACTCGGCCCCGGTCACGCACCGCGAGTACGCGGAGTTCGTCGCCGCGACCGGACACCCGGCTCCCGAGTACTGGAACCGAGGCGAGTTCCCGCCGGAGAGGGCCGACCACCCCGTCGTCGGCGTCTCCATCGACGACGCGCGGGCGTACGCGCGCTGGCGCGGGAAGGCGATACCGACCGAGGAGGAATGGGAGAAGGCGGCCCGCGGATCGGACGGGCGCACGTACCCCTGGGGCGACCTCTTCTCCTCGGAGCGCGCGAACGTCAGGGGCGCGGGGATCCGCGACACGACGCCGGTGGGGCGCTTCCCGACCGGAAAGAGCCCGTACGGCTGCGTCGACATGGTCGGAAACGTCTGGGAGTGGACCGAGACGGCGCACGACGCGGCGGGCCGATTCCTCACTTTGAAGGGCGGCTCCTGGTACGACGTCTCGTCGTACGCGCGGTGCGCCGCGCGGTTCAGCGCGCGGCCCGACTACCGGGGCTCCTGCGTCGGCTTCCGCTGCGTGAAGCGCATCGGCTCCGCGCTCCCGCTCGTGCGCATACTCTCCGGCGGTCCGGAGATCGCGCCGGCCCGGCCGCGCGCGGCGCCGGAGGCCGAGGCCGCGGCGCCCGCCGGCCTCGGCGCGATGCTCCGCATCTTCGACTACGGCGAGGAGCGGGTCCTCCGGGAGAGGCTCGACCGCGAGATCCGCGACGCCGAGGCGGACCTCCGGGAAGGTCGCGCGGCGACGGCGCGAACGAAGCTCAAGGCCGTCCTCGACCGCGACCCGGGACATCCGCGCGCGGTCGGGCTCCTCGCCGGCATTCCGGCCGACGCGACCGATCGCGCTCCGGGACCGCCGGCGCCGAGCCGTGCCGACCGCTTGCGGCGCGCGCTCGCGACGCCGCGGGGACGGATGGCGTCGATCGCCGCAGCCACGATCTTCGTCTCGCTCCTCGTCCTTGCGGCGATCCCGGGCGGCCCGGCCGTCGACGCGACGCCGGACCTGCCGGCGGGGCCGGAGCGGCCGCGGCCCGCGGCCGCGGGCTCCGCGCCGCGCGCGCGGAGCGAGCCGCGGCGCGAGGTGCCGCGCGAGCGGCGCGAGCCCCGGCGCGCGACCGCGGCGGCGCCCGAGGGCATGGTCGAGATCCCGGGAGGCGCGTTTCCGTTCGGTCCGGATCGCACGCTCGTCGACCTGCCGCCGTTCTTCATCGACCGGCTCGAGGTGACGAACGACAAGTACCTCGAGTTCGTGCGCGCGACGGGGCACGCGACGCCCCTCCACTGGATCGACGGCCGGATCCCGGGCGGGCAGGAGGCGCACCCGGTGACGTTCGTCTCGTTCGAGGACGCGGCCGCGTACGCAGAGTGGGCCGGAAAGCGCCTTCCGGCCGAGGAAGAGTGGGAGAAGGCGGCCGCGGGATTCTCCGGATGGGCCTACCCGTGGGGAGAGTCGTTCGAGACCGGAAGGGCGAACATCATGCTCTCTCTCGACGACCTCGCGAACGCGCCCGGCATCGAGCCTGTGGGCGCGCACCCGTCCGGCGCGAGCCCGTTCGGTGTCGAGGACACGGTGGGAAACGTCCTCGAGTGGACCACTTCCTGGTTCGATCCCGACACGCGCCGCGTCCGAGTCCTGAAGGGCGGAGCGTGGAGCCTCGGCCGCGAGGACGGGCGGATCGTCGCGCGCTACGGCTTCTTCGCGCCCGAGACGCGGAACGAGGTCATCGGGTTCCGCTGCGCGCAGGACTGACGCGGGCGCGCGTCAGCCGGCCACGGCCTCCGGCGTCACGTCCTCGCCGAACTTCTTGCCGAGATCGCGGAGGTACGTTTCCATCGTCCCCGTGTAGCCGAAGACGAAGCGCGCGAGGAAACGGAAGAGCGGGTTGTAGATCTCGCCGTCCTCGGTGATGCGGACCGCCGAGCCGTCCGGCGTCGCCTCGATCTCCCACGTCCACGTGCCGCCGAACGGGAGCTTCTCGTCGGCGGTGCGCGTGACGTAGCGCCTCTCCTTCTCCGACGCGACGACTTCGAGAGTGAGCGGGCCGTGACGGCCGATCTCGCGGTAGACGGCATGGCCGTCGCCGGTCGGCGGCAAAACCTCGACCTTCTTCACGTCCGGCCGCCACTCGGCGAAGCGCTCGACCTCGGTGATCGCCTGCCACACGCCCGGCGGCGGCTTTTTGTAGCGAGCCCGGACGCTCGCCACGTGCCCTTTCGGGAGGAGCGCGCCGATCACCGCGACAAGCGCGACGAGAAGGAACAGCGCGACGAGGACGATCAGCACCCACTTCAACATCGCAGAACCCTCCGAACGTCCGAAACGGTGCCAGGCCCCGTTTCGGCCCGATCCACACCCAGGCCGCGCGCGATTCGCGACGAAACGGTACCTGGTCCCGTTTCGGCCTTTCCCTACGCGTTCCGGCGGAGCGACGAGCCGAAGCCGCCCGCCTCCATCTCCTCTCGCGACGCCCTGGCGAGGAGGTCGAGACCCTTTACGGCGTCCTGGCGCTCCCCCTCGGAGAGGCGCGCGAGGACGCGCTTCACGCGGGCCGCGTCGAGGAACGTCTGCGCCTCCTGGATGCGCGTGCCGGCGACCGAGAGCCGGAGGTGGACGCGCCGGCCGTCCACCGGATCGCGGGCGCGGAGGACGTAGCCCTTCCGCACCAGCCGGTCGACGGCGATCGACATCGTCCCGAGGGTCACGCCCGAATGGTGCGCGAGGTCCGTGAGGCTCGTCGGCTCGACGGCGTCGAGGTGGTCGAGGATGCGGGCCTGGTGCGCACTCAAGACGCGCCGGGTCTTCGGGTCCGCCACGTGGCGGACGTGGCACGCGAAGAAGAGGCGCGGATAGAGGTCCATCACCTGACGGACCGTCCGCGCGAGCATGCCGCCCACGCTAGCGCCGATACTTTGGTTTGTCAAACCAAAACGAGAGCCGGAGACGGGAAACGGTACCAGGTACCGTTTCGGCGGCGCCGCGTCCGATGCGCGCACGTCGCGAACGAAACGGTACCTGGTACCGTTTCCGTCCCTACTTCAGGTGGACGCGGGTGCGGAGGCCGTCGTCGGTGAAGAGGAGGCGGACGTTCACGTCGGAGAGCGCATCGAAGAGGCGCGCCGGCGCTCCCACGGGCCGCGATTCCTGCACGGGACTCGCGAGGGTCCCGTGGCGCGAGCACCCCGCCGCCCGGCCGGCGAGCGCGTACGTCCCCCCCTCCGGGCAGACGAAGGCGTCGCCGAACCTCCGGAGCGTTTCGCTCTCGATCGCCTCCGGAGCGACGCGGCCGAAGTCCATGAGCGACGTCACCCCCTCGAGGTTCTCCTGGCACGCTTCGCGCGCGCTCTCCGCCTGCGACAGCTCGAGGAACGGCCGCGATCGCCGCACTTCGCGCGCGCGGATCGAAAGCTCGAGGTCGTGCTCGAACGCCGCCTCGTTCTCCCCCCCGCCCGACTCGAGCAGGGCATCGAGCACGTCGAGGCGGTTCGAGAACACGATCTTCCGCTCGTCGCTCGCGAAGAAGAACCGGAAGCGGAACGAGAGCGCCTCGATCGAAACCGAGTCGACGGGAACCGCTGCGCCCTCCCTTTCCAGCGCGTAGTGCCGCACGGTCGGGAGCGCGCGAAGAGCGCTCCCGGCGCGGCTCGCCTTCGCGAACGCCGCGCGCACGGCCTCGTGGAACTTCCGGGCGGACTCGGGGCTCTTGAGTCCCGCCGTCACCGCGGTCGGCCCGGTCACGGCCGAGAGCACGGGAACGAGCGAGAGATCGAACCCCGCGCCGGACTGGAGGAGCGACGTGAGGTAGTCCGACGCCTGGAACTCGATCAGCGGCTCGCCGTCGAAGCGCGACACCGCGAACGCGCCCGTGAGCGCCTCCTTCGCCGCGTCCGCGACGCCCGTGAGATCGATCCCGGGGACGAAGAACGCCATCGCGAGGAGCGTGTCCGGCCGCATGCGGCCCGAGATCCGGTACACCTCGCCGCGCGCGCGCGCCGGCGGGAGCGGCGGCGCGGTCGCCCCGCCGACCGTGCGCGAGAGGTCGCCGTAGAGCGAGAGATCGATGAGCGGCAGGATCACCGTGTCGACCGCGAGCCCGTCGTCGAGCCGCACTTGCAGCCCGACGGGATCGAAGTAACGCCTCCAGTAGTTGTTGTAGTTCGCGACGAAGCGCTCGTAGCGCTCGGCCTCGCGCTCGGTGACGAGGCCGCATTCGATCTCGAGGCACGGCGCCGAGAGCGCGCCGGTCCCGTGGACGCGGCACGCCGCGAGAGCGCCCGACGGATCGAGCGAGAGATCGCCGCCGTCGGGACAGCGGGCCGCGCCGTCCGAGAGGTATCGCAGGTCTCTCATCTCCTCGATCGAGCGCGGCGGGCGCCCGTTCTCGGAGCGGAAGAGGAGCGCCGCGGACGCGACGCCGCTCCGGCGAGCGAGGCACGACGCGCGCCTCGCCTCGACGATCTTGAGCTCGGGCCCGACGACGCGACGCACGAACGCATCCGACAAGTAGACGAACGCGTCCTCGTCCGCGCCCGGGAGCACCGAGCGCATGTACCGGAACTCGGCGCTCTGTCCGAGGGAGGGTCGCTCGCCGCCGATCGTCGCGAGGACGGCGTCGAGCGCGAGGGCCGAATTCGACACGAGGAGGTACCGCCCCGCCGCGGCGACGTGGCTCGACACGCGCCGGTCCGCGCTCGTGACGCTCTTCACCTCGGCGCCGCGCACGACGCGCGTCGCGACGTCGAGCCCGGTCACGGGGCCCGCGAGCGAAAGCGCGAGCCGCGCGAGGCCCGCCATGCGCTGGGCCGCGTCGGGCCCGTCCTTCGTCTCGAGGAGGACCGTGACGTCGTTCCCCTCGCGGAAGAAGGGGTCGCTCGAGACGACCGTCACCGAATCGAGGTGCGGATCGAGAAGTCGCCGCCACTCGGGCGCGAGCTTGAAGCGGAGCTGCGCCTCGAGACGCGCCCTGAGCCGCGGCGTCCTCCCGGACGGCGTCACCGTCGCGAGGAACGTCGAGCCGAGTTCCTCGAGCTTCTCGGCCGTTCGCGCGAGCGCGTCGAGCGACGTGAACCGCGCGGCGAGGAACCCCTCCGGCACCGCAAGCGCGCTCCGCTCGACGGCGCTCGGCCGCCCCTCGAGCATCTTTTCGAAAGGGTGCGACTGGATCTTGGGGCCGGAAAGCCGGACGAGCGGGCGCTCGCGCGCGTCGAGGCCCATGAGGGGGTCCGAGAAGAGTGCCTCGAGCTGCAGCGACTCCTCGAGCGCGATCGAGCCGGTGAAGACGTCGTAGAGCGCGAGCGGCGGAAGCGGCGTCCCGCGCGAGCGCGGCCGCCGGATCTCGCCGGGCGCGATCCCGTGGCGGCTTCGCACGATCTCGAACGCCGACGCGAGGAACGCGTCGCCGCCCGAGCGCTCGATACGCGCGGTGATCTCGCCCAGGAGGGCGCGCGCGTAGCGATCCGAGACTGCGGCGTCCGCGGGCGCGCTCTCGGGGAACGCGGCCTCGATCTTCTCCGGCGGGGCCTCGTCGATCTCGAGCCAGAAACTCTTCGCGCCTCCGCCCGAGTACCGCCCCGCGAACGTGACGGACTTCTTCTCTTCTACGTCTTCGTCGAGGACCGCCTCCGACGGCACGACGAGGAAGACGCTCGCGTCCTCGGCGCGGAGCTTCACCGATCGCGTTCCCGGCTCGACCGGAACCTCGAGGACGAACGTCCCGGCGTCGCCCGTCTTCTCGAACGAGAACGACGAGAACGACGAGAACGTGGAGGGAGACGCGACGAGCACGGCGATGGCGAGGATCGAGGCCGTCATTTCGGTTCCTCCCGCAGGGCGGGCGTCGCTTTCTTCTGGCGATCGAGACGCTCCGCGAAGTCCTTTTCGCTCAGCCACTCGACGACGCCGTCGAGGCGGAGGACGTTCCGGCCGCCTTCGTGGTGCGGCGCCGAGTCCGCGGCCACGATCACCTCCGTCGGCTCGAGGTCCGGCTGCGGATCGCCCGTGTCTCCGACGAACAGCGTGTACGAGACGACCTTCTCGCCGCGCCTGGCACGCGGATCCGCGGGACAGGCGAGCGACAGGTTTTCGGCCTCGGCTTCGCCCCGGATGAACCGGCGCGCGTTGTCGGGAAAGACGCCTTCACGGCCGTCCGCGGCCCAGCGAATCGTCCGCAGCGCGTTGGCGCAGACGGTTCGAGCGCGATCCCGCGCCTCGCCGACGAGCACCGGCGTGAGCACGCCCGCCGCGATCGTCCCGTACATCAGGAACGAGGCGGGCCCGATCCCCTCGGAGCGGAATTCCGCGACGATCTCGCGCCCGTTCGCCTCGAGCGACCCGGTCGTCTGGCCCCAGTGCCGCGTCAGCGCCTCCGCGGTCGGGAGCGCCGCCGGGTCGTACGGGAACCCGAAGAGGTTCTCCATCTGGAGGAACGGCGTGAGGAGGTTGTAGACGTACCCGAGCGTCCGCTTCGTGTCGGCGAAGAAGAAGCCCTTGCGGTCCTTCGGGAGCGAGTCGAGGACGGCTCTAAACCGTGCGTTGCTCGCGAGCGTCCCGTCCTCGCGCTCGGCGCGCGCGAGCGCGTTCTTCACGTTGACCGGGAAGTACGACACGACGAGGAACGGGTCGGAGACCGCGTAGGAGAACATGAGGCCGAACTGGTTCCCTCGGCCGCTCGTCTGGAGATAGTGAACTGTCTTGCCGCGGAACTCGGTCGTCTTGAACTCGAGGCCGAGCGACTTCGCCGCGATCTCCTCGAGATTTCGGCGGAAGCGCTCCGGGTCGAGCACCTCGACGAAGAGCCCCGCCTCCGGGATGACGCCGCCGCCCGCCGGCAGCGCGACGTAGACGCCGGTCTCCTCGCCCAGAAGATCGACGAAGTCGCCCAAGAGGCGGAGCCGCGCGTTCTGCTCGACCGAACGTTCGAGGGCCCGCTCGTTCGCCGGAAGCCCGGCGGTGACGGCGCGCTCGACGTCGAGGATCGTCCGGTAGACGTCGCGGAACTTGAGGTTCACCGCGAACGCGCCGAGCGAGTCGGCGGGCGCGAGCCGCGCGACGCCGGCCTTGTTCGCGTTCTCGGAGAACGCCCCGAAGAAGCCCTTCCGGCCGTTCGGAAAGTCGAGGACGACGCGCTCGCGCAGGAGCGCGCCCTCGGCGCGCACCGCCGCGCCCGCGCGGGCGAGCGAGAGGAGCCCGGACGCCTCGGCGCCGCGCCGGTCGCTCGAGCTCTCCTCTTCGAGCCCCGCCTCGACGAGGCTTCCGACGTTGACGATCACCGAGAACATCTCGGTGCCGTCGGCGCCGAGCCGCTCGCGCATTCCGCGGTGCGAGGCGTCCGCCGCGAGCGACGCCGCGGGCGGCTTCGACCGCGCGTCGAGAATCGCCGTCACCGACGAGACGGGCGCGCCGACGATCACAGTGCCGCCCGACACGGCGACGCCCATCTCGATCGGTCCTGCGGCGTACGTGCGGATCGTCGCGCCGCCGTGCTCGATCGTCACGGGAGGCCCCTCGAAGAGCGGCTCGAAGACGGCCTTCTCGAACGACGCGACGAATGCGGCGATTCTCGACGCGTCCGCGCCGTCGAGCAGCGCGCACCACCGCGAGGTCGGCTTCTTCGCGTCGAGGAGCGCGACCGAGATCTGGCGGTCGAAAACCGAGGGGAAATCGCCCAGCCGGTCGTAGACGCTCCCGACCGTGGGGTCGGTCATCTTCGCGATCCGGTTCGGCATCTCGGCGCGGACGCTCTTCATGAACGTCTGGATCTCGGGATCGACCCAGGTCGCGTAGACCGGCAACTTCTCGAACGCTTCGGCCGAGGCCTTGGGACCCGGGAACGAGACGAGGACCGGGACGTCGGCCGGCACGAGCCGATCGAGGAGCGGGGCGGCGTCTTGCGCGAAGGCGAACGGCGCGAGCGCGAAAACCGCGAGATGGGCCGCGAGCGCGGCGCGGACGAGGGGTCTCATGGAGGGCCTCCGTGGGCAAGGGCCGTGCCAGCTCGCTCCGGCCTCGGAGACGCCCGTGCGGGCCCGGCCGGTGCGCACGAATCCTCCCCCGCCGCGCAGAGCGCTGCGCGGATCTCCGCCCGAGCGAGCGAGTCTACAAGCCGAGCCGCTCGCGCGCGTCCGCGAGCGCCGCGGCAACGCGCGCCGGCCCCGTCCCGCCCAGGACGTCGCGCGCCGCAATGGACGCCTCGGGAGTCAGGCGGGCTCGCACGTCGTTCTCGATCAAGGGCGAGATGGCCTTCAAGTCGGCGAGCGGCAGCTCGCGGAGCGCGATCCCAGCCTGCTCGGAGCGCTTCACCGCGAGTCCCGCGAACCGGTGCGCCTCGCGGAACGGCACGCCCTTCTCGGTGAGATAGTCGGCGAGGTCGGTCGCGAGGAGGACTCCGGCGCACGTTTTCTTCGCGCGCGACTCGACGAGGTGGAGGCCGCCGATCATCCCGGCCATGACGCGGATCGAGCCGCGGAGCGTGTCGAGCGTGTCGAAAAGGCCTTCCTTGTCTTCCTGCATGTCCTTGTTGTAGGCAAGCGGCAGCCCCTTCAGGACGACGAGCATCTGCACGAGGTTTCCGATGACGCGGCCGCTCTTCCCGCGGACGAGCTCCGCGCCGTCCGGGTTCCGCTTCTGCGGGAGGAGCGACGAGCCGGTCGTGTAGGGCTCGGCCACGCGGTAGTACCCAAACTCTTCCGTCGATCCGATGACGAGCTCCTCCGCGAGCCGCGAGAGGTGCGTCATGAGGAGCGCCGCCGCCGCGTGCACCTCGACCACGAAGTCCCTGTCGGAAACGGCGTCGATGCTGTTCTTCGTCGCGCGAGCGAATCCGAGGTCGCGCGCGAGCGCCTCGCGGTCGACCGGAACGGTCGTCCCGGCGCAGGCGCCCGAGCCGAGGGGCATCTCGTCCATTCGCGCGAGCGCGTCCGCGAACCGGCCCTTGTCGCGCTCGAACATCTCGAAATACGCGAGCATCAAGTGCGCGAAGAGCACGGGCTGCGCCGGCTGGAGATGCGTGTACGCGGGGACGATCGCCTTCTCGTGCCGCCGCGCGAGGTCGAGGATCGCAGCCTGGAGGCCGCCCACGAGGCTCCGGATCTCCGCGATCGCGCGCTTCACGTGGAGCTTCACGTCGAGAGCGACCTGGTCGTTCCGGCTCCGGCCGCGGTGGAGCTTCTTCGCCGGCTCGCCGATCTTCTCGGTGAGGGCGCGCTCCACGTTCATGTGGATGTCCTCGTCCTGGGGCCTGAACGTGAACTCCCCCCGCTCGATCTCGCGGCGGACCTCGGCGAGGCCCTTCCGGATCGCCTCCTCCTCCGCGGGAGTCAGGCACTTCGCCTTCTTCAGCGCCCGCGCCCACGCGACGCTCCCGTCGATGTCCTCCTGGTAGATCCGCCAGTCGAAGCCGATCGATTCGCCGAAGCCGCGGAGCCCCTCGCCCGCGCCTTTCTCGAACCGACCGCCCCAGAGCGACTCCGGCTCCCGCTCTCCGGAGCTCGACGTCGCGGAGGGCTTTCCGCGAACCTTTCCTCGACCTCGATTCATCTCGAAAGACTCCCGAACGCCGCTCTCGACCGTTCGCCGGTTCTCCGGGCGCACTGTACCAGCGCGCGAGGCGCCCGCGGCGCCTTTCGCCGCCGGGGCCCCGCTGGGAGAATGCGGCGCGGAATGATCGACCTCTCGGTCGTCATCGTCAACCACAATTCGGCGAATTACGCCGTCCCGTGCGCTCGCTCGGTCCTCGAGTCGCTCGACGGATCGGGCGCGATCGACTCGGTCGAGCTGGTCGTCGTCGACAACGACTCGGAGCCGCTCGACCGAGAGCGGCTCGACGGCCTCCCCGCGCGCGCCCGAGTCGTCGAGACCGGGTCCAATCTGGGGTACGGCGGCGGGGCCAACGTTGGCTTTCGAAAGAGCCGCGGCCGCCTTCTCTGCCTCCTCAACCCCGATCTCCTCGTCCTCCCCGGGGCGATCGATCGCATGGCGCGCCACGCCCTCGACAACCCCGGTGTCGGCGCCGTGGGGCCGCGCACCTTCCTCGACGAGGAGAGAACCGTCCAACACCCGCTCAACCGGCGGAAGAGATTGAAGGATCTTCTGAGGGCCGTTTTCGCGCTGCGCTCGCCGCAGAGAGCCCGGGCCGAGAGCCTCCGCTCGACGCGGTTCGCACTTCCCTTCTGGCGCGCGCGGGAGCCCCGGACGATCGCGATGCTGTCGGGCGCGTGCCTCGTCATTCCCCGCCGGACGCTCGAGAAGGTGGGCGGTTTCGACCCGCGGTTCCACCTCTACTTCGAGGACGACGACTGGTGCCGCAGGGTCGGCCGCGCCGGACTGGATCTCGTCTATCTCCCGAACGCCGAGATCGTCCACTTCTTCAACATGTCGGTCCGAAAGCTTGACCGAGAAAAGGCGATGCGCGAGCACGCGCGCTCGGAGCGAAAGTACTTCGGCCGTTCTTTCGGCCCGATCGGAGCCGCGGCCGGCGTCCTGCTGTCTCGCGCGTTCCGAAGGAGCGTGGGTCGTCTCGCCACGAGCCCGCCGTGGCCGATCGAGGACCTCGGGCGGCCGGAGTCGCCGCCCACGTTCCAGTCGCCCGCCGGCGAAGGCCCGTTTCTCGTCGAGATCGCCGGCACGCCCTTCTTCGAGTACTCGGCCTCCGCGATTCCCGAGAGGCCCGCCTTCCGGCTTCCGGACGGTCTTTTCGGGCGGCTCGCCCCGGGCACCTACTTCGTCCGGATCCTCGGACTCGAATCGCTCGACGTCCGGAGGGTCTGGCGCTTCGAAAAATAGAGCGTGCGGCGCGACGGATCGTGCGGGTAGGATCCCGCGTCGGGGGCGGCGGAGAGCGAGTCTCCATCGTCATGAGGGTCACGCTCGTCTTTCCCAATTTCGACGCTCCGCTCGGCGTGTCGATCGGGCTCTCCTACGTCGCCGCCAGCCTGCAGGCGGCCGGTCACGCCGTCGCCGCCATCCACGTCACCGAGCAGCTCGGATACGCCTACGACTTCGAGCGGGTGATGGCGGACATCGAGGCGTCCCGGCCGGGACTCGTCGGGATCGGCTGCGGCTTCAACCACTATCCCGAGATGCGCCGCGTCGCCGAGGCCGTCGAGACGCGGCTCGCCGCCCCGGTCGTCCTCGGAGGCGTCCATGCGACGCTCAACGCGGATCGCGTCCTCGAGGAAAACCCGCGCCTCTCCTACGTCAACGTCGGCGAGGGCGAGGCTTCGATGACGGAGCTGGCGGACGCCCTCGAGAAGGGCCGCGACACGACCCGGATCGCGAACGTCCAGGCGCGGGTCGCCGGCCGGATCCATCGCAATCGCGTCCGCCCCTTCGCCGATCTCTCGGCGCTCCCTCCGATGGCGACCGACATCTGGGAGTTCCAGCGGGTGATCGATCTCCGGCGCGGCTGGGTGAACGTCTCCTCCCAGCGCGGCTGCCCCTACCGCTGCACCTACTGCCACAACAACGGGCTCGCGAGCCTCTACTCGCGGGAAACGGGCGTTCCGTCGGCCAACAACGCCGCGCTGGGCTTCCTCCGATATCGCGCCCCCCGCCCGATGGTGGACGAGCTGAAGGGCATCCGCGACCGGTACGACATGCAGGCCTTCTCCTTCATCGACGACACCTTCACGATGAACCCGCCGTGGCTCTTCCGGCTCCTCGATCTCTACCGCGACGAGGTCGGCGTCCCCTTCGTCTGCAACACGACCGCCGTCAACCTCGACGAGGATATCGTCGGACGCCTCGCGGGCGCGGGCTGCCGACTGGTGAGGATGGGCGTCGAATCCGGAAGCGTCCGCTTGAGATCGCAGCTCATGAAGCGCCCGTTCCCCGAATCGAAGATCCGATGGGCCTTCCGCGAGGTGCAGCGGGCGGACATGCAGGCGCTCGCGTTCAACATGATCGGAAACGTGGGCGAGACGCGGGACGAGACGCTGGAGACGTTCCGGTTCAACGCCTCCCTCCGGCCGACCAGCATGAAGCTCTCCCTCGTCCACCCCTATCCCGGGACCGAGTACGAAGACGTCGCCCGCCGCGAGAACGCCGTCGACCCGTCGCGGAGCGCTCACAACTTCATCGAGTCGTCGATTCTCCGGCGCGGCCCCGAGGAGGCGCTCTGGCTCGACAAGGTCCGGACGTTCTACTTCTGGTACGTCAACCGCTTCCTCGAGAACGAAGCCGCGCCGATCTACGCGAAGCTCGTCGCGGATCTCGAGGCGCTCGACGAAGGGAAGTGGGCCGACGAGGACACGCGGCGAGGCCTCTGGGATCGCCACCACGAGACGTCGGCGGCGCTCCAGTCGCGATCCGTCGACCACTACACGGCGCCGTTCCCGGAGCGTCCCGACCTCACCGTATCGGCGCTCGTGGCGATGAGCCGCGGCGAGATCATCCGCCGGGAGCGCGCGGATCCCCATTGAAGCGCGCCGCCCTTGTTCAGCCCGCCACTCTCTCGAAATACCCCGCGACGAGCGCCGCGTAGATCGACGCGGCGCGCCTCACCTCATCGACCGACACCGACTCGTCCGCCGCGTGGGACTGGTCCCACGTGCCCGGCCCGAGGATGACGCCCGGCATCCGCTTCCCCACGTGCGCGAAGTCGGTCACGCCGCGAAACCCGATCGGCGCCTTCTTTCCCGCGGCGGCGAGCGCCGCGGCCGCGATCGCCGAGTCGGGCGGCCCCTCGATCGGTGCCAGGCGGTCGCTCTTCACGACGACCTCGCACCCCGCGGCCGCTTCCCGGAGCGCCGCGGCCATCGCCGCGTTGTCGAAGTTGGGCGTCGTGCGGCAATCGACCCCGAGCCGGCACTCGGGCGGGACGACGTTGCTCTTCAAGCCGCCCGAGATCATCGTGACCGTCGCGGTGGGCGTCCCGAGGAGCGGGTGCTCGCGTCGCGCGAAGTCGATCGCGTGAACGCGCCGCACGACCTCGGCGGCCTTCGATATCGCGTTCTCCGCAAGGTGCGGCCGGCTCGCGTGGCCCGCCTTTCCGCGCGAGATCACTTCCGCGCGGAGGAGCCCCTTTTGCGCGACCGCGACCTCGAGATGACTCGGCTCGCCCACGACCCCCGCGTCGAGCGGCGGCAGGTCTGGCAGGAGCTTCTCGAGCCCCTCGCCCCACACCTCCTCGTCGCAGGTCGCCGCGAGGAGAAGGCGGCCCCTCACGGCCGAGTCCGGGACGTCGAGGAACGCAGCGATCATCGCCGCGAGGGATCCCTTCGCGTCGTTCGCGCCGAGCCCGTAGAGGCGGCCGCCCTCGACCTTCGGCGAGAACGGGTCGCGCGTCCACTCGGCGCTCGGCGGCACGGTGTCCGTGTGCGAGTTGAGAAGAAGGCCGGGGCCGCTCGAGGTCCCGCGCGTCGCCCAGACGTTCCGCCCCGAGACGACCGGCTCGATCCCGCGCGCGCGGATCCACGAGGCGATCCTGTCGCGGAGCGCCGCCTCCTCGCCGGAGACGCTCCGGAGCGAGACCATTTCGGCCAGAAGTTCGATCGCGTCCGTCACCGGCCGTTCGCCCGCGGCTCCGAGACGACCGTCGACTCGCCCCTCGAGCCGTCGCTCGTCACCATCGTGCCGCTCCCCTCGTCCGTGAAGACCTCGAAGAGGAGCGAATTACGCTCCTTGCCGCTGATGATGTGCGCCGAGCCGACGCCGCGCTCGACGACGTTGATCGAGGCCTGCACCTTGGGGATCATGCCCGCCGTCACGACCTTCTTCTTGAGCAGGCGCTTCGCCTCGACGAGGGTGAGCTTCGACACGAGCGATTCCGGATCGCCGATGTCGAGGAAGAGCCCGTCCACGTCGCTCATCATGATGAGCTTCTCGGCCTTGAGCCCCACGGCGATCTCGCACGCGACCGTGTCGGCGTTGATGTTGAAGATGTTCCCGCGCTCGTCGGCGCCGAGACACGAGACCACGGGGACGTAGCCGTTCTGAAGGAGGCAGAGGATGACGCGGGGCTCGACCGCGATGATGTCGCCCACGTGGCCGAAATCGACCTTGCGCCGCTTCCCGGTCGCTTCGTCCTTCACCGTCTTTCGCGGGCGGCGGCGGGCCTGGATGAGATTCCCGTCGACGCCCGAGAGCCCGACCGCCTCGACGCCCTGGCGCCTGAGCGACGAGCGGATCTCGATCGAGACCTGGCCCGCGTAGACCATCTTCGCCACGTCGAGCGTCGCGTCGTCTGTGATGCGCCGGCCGCCGACGAAGCGCGGCTCGATCCCGAGGCGCTCCGAGAGCTGCGTCGCCTGCTTCCCGCCGCCGTGCACGACGACGACGTGGATCCCGACCTCGTCCAAAAGCGCGATCTCCTCCGAGAGCGCGTGGAGGGCCTCGACGTCGTCGACGACTCGGCCGCCCAGCTTCACCACGAAGATCCGTCCCTTGAACTTCTGGATATAGGGAACGGCTTCGCGCAGGACGTCGACCTTGTCCTTCTCCAATGTTCTCTCTAAGCCTCGCCGAGGATCGCGGACAGGAGGCTCATCTGCGCCCAAACCCGGTTCTCGGCCTGGTCGAGGACCGCGCTCGCCTCCGAATCGAGGACCTCGTCCGTCACGACGACGTTCCGCCGCACCGGGAGACAGTGGAGAAAGCGGGCGCCCGCCGTGCGGGCCATCTTCTCCGCGTCGACCCGGAAGAAACGGTGCGCCTCGCGGACCGGCCGCTCCTCGTCCCAGCGCCCATAGTACCGGATGCCGCCCCAGCTCTTCGCGTACACGATTCGCGCGCCATCGTAGGCGGCGGCCGGGTCGGCCGTCACCTCGACCGAGGCCCCCGCCGCGCGCGCGTTCTCCGCCGCCCGCTCCATGACGGAGGGCGGGAGGTCGAAGCCCTCGGGCCTGAGGATCGTGAGGCGGCAGCCGAGCTTCGTCGCGAGAAGGGCGAACGAGTTCGGCACGGCGAGCGGGAGGGGCTTCGGGTGCGGCGCCCACGCGAGGAGCACCCTCGCGCCGGAAAGGCCCGGACCCAGGATCTCGCGGAGCGTCAGCCCGTCCGCGAGCGCCTGGCAGGGGTGCCAGAGCGCCGACTCGAGGTTCACGACCGGCACCCGGCTCCACCGCGCGAACGCCGAGAGGACCGGCTCGGAAGCGTCCTCGCCGAAGTTCCTGAGCCCCGCGAACGAGCGGACTCCCAGGCAGTCGAAGTAGCGCGAGAGGACGCCCGCCGCTTCCTTCAGGTGCTCCTGCGAGTCGCCGTCCATCACGGCGCCCGGCCGCCACTCGAGCTTCCACCCTGTCGTCGTTTCTCTGCCCGCGTCCATCATCACCGCGTGCCCGCCGAGCCTGAAGACCGCGGCGTCCATCGACGCCCTCGTGCGGAGCGACGGGTTGAGGAAGAAAAGCCCCACGCTCTTCCCTCGGAGCCCCGGAAGCTGGCCGCCCCGCTTCGCGAGCGCGGCGTCCGCGAGGAGCGCCTCGATCTCGTCGCGCGAGACCGAATCGCCGTCGATGTAGTCCTGGCCGCGAAGGCTCGAGATCCTGAGGCTCATCGCGGCGCTCCGGGATTCGTCACCGTGGCGAGAATGCCCCGGAGCGCCGCCGTGAACGACGCCGCCTCCGCGCGGGAGAGAGTGAGCGGCGGCAGGAGGCGGAGAACGTTCTTCTCGTCGGAAAGTCCCGTGATGAAGCCGTTCTCGAGGAGCGCCGTCTGGACGGGCTTCGCCTCGCTCGACTCGAACACGATTCCGAGGAGGAACCCTTCGCCCCGGACCTCGGCGACCCCCGGCAGGCGGCCGATCGCGTCCTTCCACTCGGTCCCGACCCGCGCGACGTTCTCGCAGAGCTTCTCGTCCCGCATGACCTTCATCGTCGCGACGCACGCCGCCGCCGCGAGAGGCCCGCCGCCGAACGTCGTCCCAAGGTCGCCGAACTTCAAGCGCGCGGAGAGATCCTCGCGCACGAGGAGCGCCCCCATCGGGACGCCGCTCGCGATCCCCTTCGCGAGCGCGACGAAGTCCGGCAGGACGCCGTGCCGGCCCGCGTAGAAGGGCGTCCCCGTCCGGCCGAAGCCGGTCTGGACCTCGTCGTAGACGAGCATCGCGTCCGCGGACGCGAGCGCGGCCTTGAGCCCGCGCAGGAACCCGCCGTCGAAGACGCGAACGCCGCCCAGCGACTGGATCGGCTCGAGGATCGCGCCCGCGACGTCGCCCTTTGCAAGCTCGGCCCGCACGCGGGCGAGGTCGCCGAACGGGAGGATCGTGTGCCCGGGGAGAAGCGGGGCCACCCCTTCGCGGTAGTGCGAGATGCCGGTCGCCGCGAGAGCGCCGGGCGTCCGCCCGTGGAACGACCCTTCGAACGAGAGGATTCGCGCTCGCTTCGTGAACCGGCGCGCGAGCTTGAACGCGTTCTCGATCGCCTCCGCGCCGGAGTTGACGAAGAAGACCTTCCGGAGTCCCTTCGGCGCGAGCGTCGCGACCGCCTCGGCGGCGCGCGCGCGCACCTCGAGCGAAACGAGGTTCGAGTAGAAGAGGAGCGCCTTCGCCTGCTCGGCGATCGCGGCGGCGACGGCGGGGTGCGAGTGCCCGGTCGAGGCGACCGCGTGGCCTCCGTAGAGATCGAGGAAGACGCGCCCGTCCGCGGTCGTGACGCGGCAGCCCTCGCCCTTCGCGATGGCGAACGGGAACTTCTTGTAGGTCGGGACCGTGTAGAGGTCCTCGAGCGCGACGATGTCTTCTGTGTTCATGTCAGGGAAAGGTCCCGGTCGCGTGCGGCGGCTGTCGAGGCGCCATTCTCACTTCCGCGGCCCGCGGATGCGAGATCGTGCGCGGATGGCGCCCGGATTCCTCTACAATCGCGTCCGGAGGCGTAAACGATGAGCACGCGACTTGCGGCGACGGTGCTCGCGTCGGCCCTCGCCACGTTGGCGGGCACGGCGCTCGCGCAACCCGGATCCGAGGCCGACTTCGAGACCGGCCGCTTCGTCGGGGGAATCGCCGAGGCCACGGAGCTCGCGACGGCCGATCTCGACGGGGACGGCGACGCGGACGTCGCCGCCTCGGGCCGCTCAGTGACCGGCCTCCTGAACGTCCTCCTCGGCGACGGCGCGGGCCGGTTCGAGCGCGCCGGGTATTTGACGGGCGGCGGCTCGATGGGTGTCGCGCTCGGAGACTTCGACCAGGACGGCGCTCTCGACGCCGCGGTGGCGAACGAGTCGAGCGGCGACGTCTCGATCCTTCTCGGCGACGGCGCCGGCTCCTTCACCCGCATCGCGAACCGTCCGGCCGGCGTCGAGCCGCACGCCGTCGCCATCGGCGACTTCGACGAGGACGGCCACGTCGACCTCGTGCTCGCGAACGGGACGCCGAACGTGAGCGTCCTTCTCGGCAAAGGCGCCGGCGGATTCTCCGCGCCGACGTTCTTCGGCGTCGACCGCCATCCCGTCGACGTCGCCGTCGAGGACTACGACGGCGACGGGCACGCGGACTTCGCCACGGCGAACGAAGTGGGCCGGAACGTCTCCGTTCGCCTCGGCGGCGGGAACGGCTTCTTCGCCCCGGCGATCACCCTCTCCGGGGGAATCACGAGCCCGCGCGATCTCGTCACGGCGGACTTCGACGGCGACGGACAAGTCGAACTCGCGGTCTCGAGCGGC